>OGZW01000111.1_pt1 | contig 49979 bp, 38 predicted proteins | sample 1577001 | NCBI WGS metagenome assembly OGZW01 (sample SAMEA3541519, study PRJEB24748) | human gut metagenome | biome: human gut; feature: human-associated habitat; material: faeces | place: China | collected 2012 | reverse complement strand
CCAGCAGAATGAGAACGGCAAAGTGCTTGGGATCAATCTTCATACAGGTGACATAAAACAGCATCAGGTAGCTGTTAATGAATGCAAAACTCATATTGCATCCAAAGTCGCCAAACGCATGGCCCCGATCAGCCCGCAGAGCGCGCCGGCCGCATAAATCAGTTTCACGGCGGGGTCAAAATAGCTGTTCACCATCTGCGTGGCCTGTACCAGCCCGGCGGACCCGTCACCGGCGGCGAACGCGGGGGCTGCTCATGTGGCCAGTCATGCCAGCAGGAAGGCTGTTCTGGCCGGTATGCGCCCGATAAGGGATACCAATACGTCCGTCACTTTGCCCATAGGGGAGAATCGTAAAAATGAATGGGTTCTTGAATGTCTCATTATTCTTATACCAATTATTATAATAAATGTTTGTCAGACTTTCTTTTTTGACAGGCCGCGGGCCGGATGCCCGCGGCTTGTCCTTGCAACCACATGTTTACTGCCGGCATCAACCGGAATCATAATAACCGTACATCGTTACCTCCTTTGTTAATTGTTTGCTACTCGTGTTGCTGTCTCTTCGGAACGGGATGTCTGGCCAGATCATCCCGAGTCATGATACACTTTCATACCTATATATTATTATGTCGGATTTCCTTTTTTAGCGGTCTGCGGCTCCGGATGCCCGTGGACCGTCCTTGCAACCGCATGTTTACTGCCGGCATCAGCCGGAGTCATAATAACTGTACATCGTTACCTCCTTCGTTAATTGTTTGCTACTCGTGTCGCTCTCTCCGGGATGGGATGTCCGTAAGGATCATCCCGAGTCATGATATTCTTTCATGCCAGTATTCTATTATGTCAAATTTTTCTTTTAACGGGCTGCAGACCCGGATGTCTGCGGACCGTTCTTGTAACCGTATGTTTACTGCCGGCATCAGCCGGAATCATGATAACTGTACATCGTTACCTCCTTCTTTAAAATTGAACTGTGCCGCCCGACGGCTTTTGTTTTCTTGGGAAAATGTCCGCGAAGCGGATCAGCTTGAATCATGATACTTCTCCATATACATTATATTATTGGTTATCGGGGTATGAAATCCATGATATCGAAATCCCTGATTATGCTTTCCCTGTCCTTTCCTGCCAGCAGGGGCGGCTCCCTGTCACTGTCCACGTACAGTTCCATGTACCGTTTCAATGTCTCGTCGCTGCCCAGGATGCCGGCCTGCAGGATGCGTTCCATGTCGGTCCCCTCCAGCCGTTCCAGTGTCTGGCGGGCATGGGACTGTTCCGGTTCTGAAAGGTGGTCCGTGGTCATGAACCTGGAGAGCAGGTCCATGTCGTCGAAGGTCACGCCTCTGGCGCGGTGCGGATCGGGACGTTCCACATAACCGGTGATCTCGTAGCGTTCCGGCACCTCCCCCTCCTCCGGCCTTCCGAAAGGAGCGGGGAATTCGGGCACAGGCACCTTTTTCTCTTTCATGGCCGTATCCGTCCGCTTTTCGCTCATCGCGTATTCCTCGTCCATAGGTGGGGATTGCCATAACCGGTACCGGCTCCTGCCGATGACAGCTTCCTCGGACGTTTCCTCCCGTGGCTCCGCCGGTTCTTCCTTCACTGGAAGACCGGAGGCAGGACGCTGTCCTCCCCTCCATTTAAGGACGCTGCCCGTGTGGACGTACTTTTCTATGCTCAGATAGGAGGCATACAGGAACAGAAGAATGAATGCGTACTCCATACCGGTCTACATAAGGTTTGTCATGGGGTGTTCCATTTTTTCCTCTGTCAGGCCGATATAATGCTGGAACGGGTCACAATCCGCCACGACAACGTTGTATCCCCTGCGGTAGTGCAGGATACCCGCCGTAAGCACGGTGAAGAAGGTCTTGCCGGGTTCACCCTTCCGGCCGGTCAATTCGATAAATAAAGGTTCTTTTTTCATGTGCATTTCTTTTTTATGGTTGTTGCCGGCAAGCTTTCCTGCCGTTTCATGCCACAAAGGAAATAACAAGCGGAATGACCTCAAATACCCTGTCATGTATTGTCATGGATAGTCAGTTTTTGTCATGGCGGAAGGGGCGGTGAAAAGAAAAAAAGGCTTTCCCGAAGGGAGGCGTGAAGCCAGCCCCCCCTTGGAAAACAGGATACGGCGGATATCCGGTACCGTGGAAAAAGAAAAATCCCCGCCGGCACACTTCATTCAAGGCCGGCGGGGATCGCAATAATAAAGGAGCGGGCTTCTCAACCCGTGATGTAACCGTACTTTTTCAGGTCGTCCATGAAATGCTCCGGCGTGTCGGTCCTCACCGTCACCCCGTGCAGTTCCCTGTACCGCCCGGAGAAATTCATCATGTACTCCTTATCGGTGCACCCGCTGTCAAACCAGCTGCCCTCACGCAGGAGGCGTACAAACTCGGAAGGGCCGGAGGCGGCAATCCTGCCGCCATCCGCCAAAATATACATATGCTTATTCATGCCGATAATTTTTTGGTCCTCAGTTTATAATATAGTTTTTGTTCACTATCCAGGAAAGGGATGTCCTGAAGCGCGGTGGCCGCAGGCACCTGTTCCCTTGTGGCAAAGGTAACCAATTTGTGGAGAAACAACACCCAGTTACGCATTTTTGTGAAGTTGGTCGTTCCCGAATGCTGGCGGAACTCGACCGTCTTGTGCCGTGAGTAGGCTTCGAGGTTCACCTTGTGGTAACGGTTGCCGATTCTTCCTTTCAGCTCGTCCACTGTCCGGGCTGAGCGTATCATCTCATCAGATACATGACACAATCCCTTGCAATAGTAGTTATCCCTGCGGGATGCCGGCATGAACCTGTCGATGACCGGTTCCAAATGTTTGTAACTCAGGGCCAGGTTACGCCAGGTCGCCATGCTGAAACCGGCGGCATCGATATGCACGTGAAGCCCGCAGCTCTCGTTCACCTTCACCTCACACAGGTCAAGCACCCAGCAGACCTTCTCCAGCTCCCGCAGGCCGGCTTCGCCGACCAGTATCGGACTGACCAGCTCGAAGGTGTCGTTGCCGTTTATACTGCTGTCCGTCACGAGTTTCCAATGCGGACGGGTGGTATGGTTGTAGCTTTCCACCGTAACCTCGATACCGGCCTCCCGGAGTTCGCGTGCGAGCCGTTCACGGGAGCAGTTGTAAGCCTCGATCTCGATACCGAACTTGCGGGTGAAAGTATAATCCAGTGCAGCTGTCGCCGGATGGATATTCAGACCGCCCTCACGTTCATTCATCCGGCGCAGGGCGTTCACGACAAAACCGTAATTACCGTTGGTCACCATCCTTGCGATTTCCGCACGGGGAATCCCTAAAAGATACAGTTGCCGGATCTTGCTCGTTTTTGTTGTCTCTTGTGCTAAAATGCTTCTAACTTGCTTGTTCATAACTTGTTAGCTTCTTTATTTACTCTACTAAGATAATGCTTTTATAGGAGAAACTATAATCATAAGAACTTTATTATCACTGCATTAGCTTACTTTGTTTTAGACTAAAAGTCCTTATTGGGGGGATCCTTATCTTATCCGCTGCAAGTCCCGGATGACAAAAGGCGGCAATATATCGGAATAGTCAGATAACGATATATCATGATATGGCTGACCGCATAAGATGTGACATCGAAATAGGAATAGACGGGGATATGTTGATAGCGGTATAACGGGTTAGCCGGATAGCGATATATCATGATATGGCGAACCACATAGGGGGTGACATCGAAATAGAGATAACTAAAGCTATGCCGATAGTGGTATAGCGGACTAAAGACTACAGAAGAGATTCTCGAAAATCAATGAATTATGCTGTCAATCAATGATATTTCAATTTCCGATTCTTTTTTATATGGCTATATGGTTATAGCAGTATAGCGGGAAGACGCACGTTCTGTGGGGAAATATTCCCCTTCAGAAGATCGGAAATGCAGAAAAACCGGCGGAAACCGTATGCGTTTTTCCCCTGACAAAAGGCTTTATAGCACTATATGGATATAGCGTAATATTCAAATCGTTGTCCCCATTAGGGGACAGCAAGTTGTGTTTTCGTTTAACGAAAACCGAATGGTTTAACAGCATATTTCGCTGCCAAACCATTATTCAGTTCATGCTCCTAAGTCGCACAGAATCATAAAACCGATATCTGTCTTTGGACTATTTATCCCTACAAATTGCGCTATTAGATTCTCATACCACACGAAAAAAAAGACATCCAGAGACTTTTACAATGTATGGGATGTATACAATCGGCCAATGTTCAGTATATCGCAGCAGACACTCAATCCATACTTTAATACCATCATTCAATGCTAACACATCACCTCTATTTTTCGATCAGTCCATTCAAGTATTATAACATAGATTATAGTAATGGACTGTAAGACCATTGCTGAAGACAAGAACAAGATTTTTTATACCTATTTCAATACTCTGGACATCATCCTTGCTAATGTTTTGAACAGATTCTCCTCCATACATAATCTCAACGGAAATAAATTCTATATTACGATACTGCTTGTACCATCTCTCGAATAGAAAATAAACTACACCTTTCATCTGGCAAAACAGAACGATTGACATCAAATGGGAAACAGTTTTCCAACCACTCATGAGAAGGAGGATAACGAAATAAACCAAACACTCTACATCTATTGGCTGGGATAAATAGCTAAAAAGAAAATTTGCGAATCAAATATCATTTTATATTTTTGTTTCTCAAAATTTTTAATGAACTAAAAAGAATTAAAATGCCTGCAAAACTCACTCGTCCAGAGAATTCTTTTAATAATATTTATATGCGATATTACAAAAAGTCTTTTCTATTTGTAAAGTCGTATATACACAATGAGATGGTAGCCGAGGATATTGCATCTGAATCACTCATCAAACTGTGGCAATGGATACAGGACAACCCGGTGGAAAATATTGAACCGATGTTGCTCAGTATTTTGCGAAATAAAGCCTTAGACTACTTACGTCATGAAAGCATGAAACAACAGGTCATCACACGGATTAGTGAGAAACAAAATGAAGAGTTAGCTCTTCGCCTCTCCTCACTGGAAGACTGTAATCCAAATGAAATATTCTCGAAAGAAGTTATGGATATTGTGCAAAGAACATTGCAATCATTACCTGAACAAACCTCCCGTATATTTACTCTCAGCCGATTTGGAAATAAAACAAATCGGGAAATTGCCTGCGAATTAAATATTTCAATCAAAGATGTGGAATATCATATATCCAAATCACTTAAGGCTCTTAGAAAAACGCTAAAAGATTACCTGCCTTTATTTTATTTCTTTTTTTACCATATGTAACACCGATTACTACGCACGTTCCTTTATCTTTTGAAAAAAATATTCTTTTTCGTTTAGGGTAAACCGAAGATGAATCGTTATATAAATGAAAACGATAAAAAGATGGATGAACTATTACAAAAATATATAGCAGGAAATGCCTCTGAAAAAGAGTCACAGAGGATAATGGAGTGGCTGCGCGAAGATGAACAGCATCTTAGAGAATATAAGCGGCAACGTAAATTGTATGACATTACGTTATGGCAGACTAAAAGTCCCGTTGATATACAACAAGAGAAGAAAGATCCGCTGAGGAGGGTTCTCGATGTTATTGTACGGATAGCGGCTGTCATTGTTTTTACTGTGGCAACCACTTATTTTTACACTCACCACGTTTTACAAGACAAGGAGGAGAATATGCAAACGGTAGTTGTTCCGGCAGGCCAGCATGCCGAATTATACCTGGCTGATGGAACGCATGTATGGCTGAATTCCGGTAGCCGGTTGACTTTTCCGGGACGGTTTTCTAAAAAGGTACGTCATGTAGAATTAGATGGTGAAGGATATTTTAAAGTCAGTTCTAATATAAAACAACCTTTTATTGTTGGAACTAACCGATGCAATATCCGGGTGCTGGGGACAGAATTCAATGTGCTGGCCTATGAGAAAGATAGTATATGGGAAACAGCCTTATTGGAAGGTGCTGTAGAAATTCTGCAAAAGAAAAGTGAAGTATCTCTCATGAAACTGAAACCAGGTGACATGGCCAGACTAAGTAAAAACCAACTTACTAAAGAAAAGATACATACAACAGACTATTTTCGTTGGAAAGAAGGGCTTATTTGTTTCAACGATATCTCCCTACGCGATATAATGGAGAAATTAAAACTCTATTATGATGTGAATTTTGTCATTAACAATCAACAGATTCTTGATGCGCACTATACCGGAAAATTCCGGACCCATGATGGGATTGAACATGTAATACGTGTGCTTGCCCTCAATAATAAATTTACCTATATTAAAGATAACGAGAGCAATACGATAACCATTAATTAACTTTTTAATATTTCTAATGCCTATGAAACAATAAAGAAACATTTAAAAAAGAAAAGGGGACAGTGCTGCAACACCATCCCACATTTTCCATCAGTTTATACCAACTGACAAAATAGTTCTAGATCAAGTTAAACCTAATAAACTAATATGTTGCGAAAATATGAAAAATTCTCTATACCAGGAATTATTTATAGAAAATAAACAGTTATTCCGTATTATGAAAATTATTGTTTACGTCTGTTTCTTATGTGTAGGAAATCTTCTAGCTATAGGAAGCTATGCGCAGACAGCTCATGTTACGATTGTTTCCAACCATATAACAATCGGACAAGTGATTAATGAAATAGAGAAACAAACGGACTATCTGTTTGTATTCAACGTAAAAGATATCAATATCAAACGTAATGTCAAAGTGAATGCGAAAGATAAAGCCGTTAATGAAGTTTTGAATGATATATTCAAGGATACAGGCATTCGCCATGCTATAGAAGGTAAAAACATCATGCTCATTAACTCTACGGATAAGGAAAAGGGTGCGCAGCAAAAAGATTTTTTAGTTACGGGGATAGTAAAAGATGAAAATGGTGAGCCTATTATCGGAGCAAATATTCAAGTCGTAGGAAAATCGGCAGGCACAATTACGGATATGAACGGACGTTTCAGTATCAGTGCCTCTGCCAATTCTACATTGCAAATAACCTATATTGGCTACCAAACGCAGACTGTCAATATCGGCGAGCAGAGGAATATTAACATTATTCTACAGGAAGACAATGCGCAATTGGATGAGGTAGTCGTAGTGGGGTATGGTACGATGAAGAAGAAAGATCTCACCGGTTCGGTAACAGCTGTTAAAGGAGACGAACTTGCTGCCCGTCGTACCACCCAACTTTCCACAGCTTTGCAAGGCGCGCTTTCCGGAGTAATGGTCAGTCGTGACAATGGAGCTCCCGGTAGTAGTGCTTCTATCCAGATACGTGGTGTAACAACTATTGGTGATTCCAGTCCGTTGGTGATTATTGACGGAATTCCGGGTGATATCAACTCCGTAAATCCTGAAGACGTAGAAAGTATGTCCGTATTGAAGGATGCTGCTTCGGCTTCGATCTACGGTTCACGTGCCGCAGCCGGTGTAATTGTCATCACGACCAAACGTGCCAAGAGCGGTGATGTGGCTTTGAGTTACAACTTTGAGTACGGGTGGGAAATACCGACTAAGTTGCCGACCTATGTAGGAGCCCAGCGTTACATGGAAATGGTAAATGAAACACGCTATAACGATAATCCAGACGGTGGATGGTACCAAACATATACGGAAGATGAAATTACCAACTGGAGCATAAATAATGCGACTAATCCGGACAAATATCCTATGACGGATTGGGGAGATATTCTGTTGAAAAGCTCCGCACCCCGGCAGACACATACTCTAAGCATTGTTGGTGGGGGTAAGATTATTCGTACAAAAGCCTCTTTCCGCTATGACAAAACGGACGGCCTCTATGTAAACAAGGAATATGACCGTTTTATGGTACGCGTGAATAATGATTTCAATATAAATAAATATATTTCCGCAAATCTGGATTTGAACTTTTCCCGTTCTAAAGCTCTCTCGCCTAATTCCAACCCCATGGGGGCAGGTGGACGAAACATTCCGCCAATTTATGCTGCTACATGGACCAATGGCTTATGGGGTGATGTGAAAGATGGAGAAAATATGCTGGCCAAAATTACAGATGGCGGCACTTTTACCAACTGGGGAACCAATATTGGCGGTAAACTCGGTATTGACATAACTCCTGTCAATGGGCTGAAAATATCAGCAGCCGTGGCGCCCAATTTCAATAATGTAAAGAAGAAAACTTTTGTCAAACAGATTCCATACACCCGTTCAGAAGATCCGAATACCACTGTTGGTTACATGGGAGGTTATCGCACTACCAATTTGACGGAAAATCGTAATGACAGCCATGATATAACAACACAGTTCTTTGCCAACTATGCCAAGACACTGGGGCGCCATGATTTCTCTGTCATGATCGGTTACGAGGATTATTATGCTTTCTGGGAAAACCTGGATGCATCCAGAGACCAGTACCAGTTGACAAGCTATCCTTACCTGGACCTCGGTTCGGAGGATTATCGGGATAATGGTGGCAATGCGGAAGAATATGCTTACCGCTCATTATTCGGACGCATGACCTATAGCTATGCAGACCGCTATCTTATCCAAGCAAATCTCCGCCGGGATGGTTCTTCACGTTTTGCATCCAATTGTCGTTGGGCCAATTTTCCTTCCGTGTCACTTGGTTGGGTAATTTCTGAAGAGAAGTTTTTCAAGAATATAAATATGGATTGGTTTTCTTACCTGAAATTGAGAGGCTCTTGGGGAAAACTGGGAAACGAACGTATCGGGGCTTATGACGATGACGGTAACTTTATTTATAATTATTACCCTTACCAGGCTGCAATTGATTACAGCACTGCACTATTTCAGAATTCACAGGGGATTGTTTCTTCCGTGACTACGGCCGCACAGCAGAAGTATGCCGTACGAGATATTTCATGGGAAACAACAGAAAGCTGGGATATCGGTTTAGATGCTAATTTTCTGGATAACCGTCTGCACTTCTCCGCTGACTATTATAGAAAAAATACGAAGGACATGTTGCTGGCACTGGAAATTCCACACTTCATCGGCTACGACAACCCGGAAGTCAATGCCGGAAACATGCACACTACCGGCTATGATATTGAAGTTGGCTGGAGGGACAAAGTCGGTGATTTCACTTACTCCATTTCCGCTAATCTGTCAGATTTTACCTCCAAAATGGGAAACCTGAATGGTACACAGTTCCTAGGCAATCAGGTAAAAATGGAAGGAAGTGAATATAACGAATGGTATGGTTACGTAAGCGATGGCTTGTTCCTGACTCAGGAAGACGTGGACAAGTCGCCCAAACTGAACAACAGCGTCAAAGTGGGTGATATTAAGTACAAGGATATTTCCGGACCGGACGGTGTCCCCGACGGAGTTATCTCACCTGAGTATGACCGTGTACTTTTGGGCGGTTCCCTGCCTCACTATATGTTTGGACTCACTTTCAATGCTGCCTATAAAGGCTGGGACTTTGGATTGACACTACAAGGTGTTGGAAGTCAGAAATCTCAAATCAGTGCTGCAATGATTGAAGGGCTTCGAGACAACTGGCTCAATTTCCCTACTATTCTTGACGGCAATTATTGGAGTCCGAAAAATACGGATGAGCAGAATGCGACAGCCAAATATCCGCGCCTGACTCGCACCAATCGGGATGCTAATTTCTGTATGTCTGATTATTGGCTTTACAACGGTCGGTACATTCGTTTAAAAAATCTCTCTGTCGGTTATACGCTCCCCAAAGCATGGACTACGAAGGCGTGTATGAATACAGTCCGTCTTTATGTAAGCGGAAGTGACCTGTTTACCATCAGTAATGCCCCCAAAGGATGGGATCCGGAAGTAAGTACAGAAGGGTATCCTATTACCACCTCTCTAATATTTGGTGTTTCTATTAATTTCTAGCCATAAAAAACATGAAAAAGTTACTCTTATATATCGGGGCAGGAATACTCTTACTCTCTGCCTGCCATGATCTCAATTTAAATCCATTGTCAAGCGGTTCTACTGAAAACTGGTATTCCACGGAAACTGAAGTGCAGATGGCCGTTGATGAGTTATATCGATATGACTTCTGGCCGGAAGACGGACAACAACAGACCGACTGGTCGGACGACTATACTTCACGCGATCTCCTGACCTCTTTTGATGACGGAACTCTAAATGGACAAAATGCTTGGGTTACCAGTTTATGGGGCAATCAGTACAAAGCTATTTCACGTGCCAATGCAGTTATTGAGAAATCGCATCGTGCTATCGAAAATGGCGCATCTGCCACTACTATTAACCGCCTGATTGCCGAAGCCAAATTCCATAGAGCTGCCGCTTATGCCAAACTGATTGTAAAGTTCGGTGACTTACCATTGGTATTAACCGATGTAAGTACAGAAGAAGGGTTGACAATGGGACGTACGGATAAATCCATCGTATTGGCACAAATCTATAAAGATTTTGATGATGCAATTAGTGTGCTTCCAACTTCCTATACTGACCAACAGCGAGCCACCCAAGGTGCTGCACTGGCACTAAAAGCCCGGGTTGCCTTGATTATGGAAGATTGGGAAACAGCGGCCGATGCAGCCAAGGCGGTTATGGACTTGAATATTTATGAATTGCATCCCGATTTTGGCAATCTTTTTTTGTCTACTACAAAAAACTCGAATGAATTTATTTTCAAAATTCCACGTGATGCTACATATGACATTTATCTGGGAACAGGAAACGGAGGAGTTAACCAGGTATACAATGATCTACCCCGTAACGTAGGAGGATGGACGCAGACCTGTCCGTCATGGGAGTTACTAGCTGCATTCACCTGTACCGACGGTCTGCTTATTAACGAATCACCACTCTTCGATCCGCATGAACCATTTGCAAATCGTGACCCACGTTTAGCAGAAACCATTGTACCATTTGGTTCCAACCACCTCGGTTATGAATACAACCCACACCCGGAGGCACTGACGTGTATGAACTATAATACGGGTGAAATCGTGACAAATTATGATACACGTGCCAATGCCCAATATGCTTCTTTCGATGGTCTGGTGTGGAAAAAAGGGATAGACGAAACATGGCTTCAGAATGGTTTCAAGGTAGACCAGGATATTATCTATTGTCGTTATGCCGAAATATTGTTGACATATGCCGAGGCGAAAATCGAATTAAATGAGATAGATAACTCCGTATTGGATGCACTGAATGAGGTTCGGGCGCGTGCTTATGGTGTGGACAAGTCCGATAAGGCAAGTTATCCGGCTTTCACTTCTAACGACCAGTCCACACTTCGCCACCAGCTACGTGTAGAACGTCGTATGGAAATGGCAAAGGAACACATGCGATATACGGATATCATCCGTTGGAAACTGGCCGAAAAGGTTATGAATCGCAAGACATATGGTATCCTTTATCCGGCCTCACTATGTATCGAACGGGTAACCAGTCAGGGAGATTGGTTTTGGGCTTTCACACCGGAAATGGACGAGGATGGTTGTGCAGATTTCTCCAAATTGGAAGAAGCGGGTAAATGTCAGGCACTTGCTGTACGTAGTTGGAACGATCGCCAATATTTGTGGCCTATCCCTACTACGGAACTTCAGATCAACGAGAACTTAAAACAAAATCCCGGCTATTAAATGCAGGAAAGTTGTTGATAGTCCGGGAAAAGGTAACTCCTTAATTATTCACCCTTTTATTTTTCTAACTTTATGATTGGAAAGAGCTATATTTTTCACCTTTTTCTATTTCTTCTCATATTACCAGACAGTATTTATTCTCAAGATAATATTTGTCTGATCCCGCAAGTTGAAAGCATGGTCCGGAAAAAAGGTACGCTATCCATCGAACGTCTGGAAAGCATCCATTTCCCGGACGAATGGAAAAATACAGGAAACCTCCTTGTCAGCGATCTGAAAGAACTGGCAAATTTGTCTGTCATGGTGAATGCCTCAAATCCTTCCATTCATGTAAAAAAGGTGAAAATGCAGGAGCCGGAAATGTACATGCTGGAAATTACAAAGCAGGGGATCATCATAGAAGCAGGTGACCAGACAGGTATGATTCATGCTTTTTCCACTCTTTTACAATTGATTCTGGGAAGTGAGGGAAAAGAGTTACCCCGGCTCATAATCCACGACAAACCCCGTTTTAGTTACAGGGGAGTCATGATAGATTGTAGCCGCCATTTCTGGACTATCGAACAACTTAAAAAGTATACCAAACAATTGGCCTTTTTTAAACTTAACACTTTACATCTGCACTTGACAGACAATCAAGGCTGGCGTCTGTATCTGGACCAATATCCGGATTTAGCGTTCAAAGGTACGTACTACCGGACATTCGAGGATCTATCGGGACATTATTATCGTAAAAGCGAGTTGCAGGAATTGATCAACTATGCCGCCATGTACGGCATAGAGATCATTCCGGAGATTGACCTTCCGGGACACTGTCTGGCCTTGCTTGCAGCCCTTCCCCAACTGTCATGTAAAGGCGGAAAATTTGAAGCCTATCCAGAGGAACTGGACGGACAAAAACGGAAGAGAGCAGATGAGAATATGCTGTGTATAGGAAATCCTGAAACCTATAGGTTTGTGGAAAAACTGGTAGCAGAACTCACTGATCTCTTCCCTTCATCATTCATACATCTGGGAGGAGATGAAGTGTCGACACATCTATGGGAACAATGTCCGAAATGCCAAAAGATTTACAAACAAGAGAATATGACTTCATGGCACGAGTTACAGGACTATTTTACGAAACGAGTTAGTGAAATTGTACGTTCCAAGGGAAAAAGGATGATAGGTTGGGATGAAATAAATGACCGTAATGCCGCTGACATCAGTGACGTGATCATGATCTGGCAACGTGATGGAAGAGAACAGCAACAGAAAGCTTTGAAAAGAGGGTTGTCAGTCATTATGTCTCCTAAGGATCCCTGTTACTTTGATTTCGGGTATTCACGGAATTCCACACGCAGATTGTATGAATGGGAACCAGTTGGCAAAGAATGTACGAATACTCAAGCACATCTCGTCAAGGGAGGACAGGCTAATTTGTGGACTGAATTCATTACAACCTCGGATGAGGTGGAAAGGATGTTATATCCCAGAACTTGTGCCTTGGCCGAAACCCTCTGGAACACGAAAGAAAAGAAAGAATGGGAAGGGTTCCGACAACGTATCAGCAAGTTCGGTGCTATTATGGAAAAACTGAATATCTGTTACTTCAAAGACGAGGATTGGGATAACACAGGTTTTGTTCCGCAAAGCGAACAAAGGCCCCGTCTTGTATGTCCTGCCCGTATCGATACCAATATGAAGGGAATCAAGTATTATATGCCTGAATATGCGTTTGACGGTGATATACAGACTTTCTTTGCAACCCCCTATTCCTTAAAAAAAGGAGATTATTTTACTCTTACTTTGGAAAAAAGACAAGCAGTACAGGAAATCAGAATTGTGTTTGATGTTTCAAAGGAACATCCGGAACATGTACAATTATCTGTCAGCGAGGACGGTACAATATTTAAGAAAGTAGCTGCAGATAACAAAAATGGAGAATTGTCAGCATCTTTCAGTACACTAGCCATGATTAAAGCCCTCAAAATGGAATTGACAACTCCACTGATGGCCCGGCTGACTATCAAGGAGATTATCCTTCGCTACTATGAATAAACAAGTATAAGAATAATGAAAATTGTTATGATAAAAAAAATTATATATATTTCTCTCATCTGGATGGTATTTCACGGAGCGAGTCTTCATGCTGCCAGTTTATTGGTAGAAGCAGAAAGTTTCACGGAAAAAGGAGGCTGGGTAGTGGACCAACAATTTATGGACTTGATGGGATCACCTTATTTACTGGCACACGGTCTAGGTAGTCCTGTTGAAAATGCGAGTACCAATGTACAACTTCCAGAAAATGGCACATATTATATTTTTGTACGCACCTACAACTGGACGTCTCCATGGCAGGAGGGTGAAGGGCCCGGATTGTTCGGTTTGTCAGTAAACGGAAAGAAAATCTCTTACCGGTTGGGTATTATAGGCAATCAGTGGATATGGCAGTATGCCGGGCAATATCAGGCAACAGAAAAGAATATTCACATTGTTTTGCATGACTTGAAAGGTTTTGACGGGCGGTGTGATGCTATTTATTTTACGACACGGAAAGATGATATTCCGCCATCGGATATGGCGGCTTTAAATAACTTTCGTCGTGCTAAACTTGGATTATTAGCCCCCCCAAAAACAGAATCATATGATTTAGTAGTTATAGGTGCAGGTATTGCAGGTATGAGTACAGCAGTATCTGCCGCCCGCCTGGGCTGTAAAGTCGCACTTATCAATGATCGCCCTGTAGTCGGTGGAAACAATAGTTCCGAGATTCGTGTTCATTTGGGAGGAGCTATCGAGATCGGAAAATATCCTGAACTGGGGGGGCTGCAAAAAGAGTTCGGTCCCGTCAAGGAGGGTAATGCACAACCGGCAGGCAATTATGAAGATCATAAAAAAATGGAATGGCTGCAAGCTGAAACTAATGTTTCCCTGTTTCTTAATTATCGGGCATTTTCGGTGAAGAAGGAAGAGGACCGGATCATCTCGATAACCGCTTGTCATATTGAATCCGGTGAAGAAATCGAATTTTATGGTCGTTTATTTGCTGACTGTACTGGTGATGGCACTATCGGTTATCTGGCCGGGGCAGACTATCGTATGGGCCGTGAAAGCCGTTCTGAATACGGTGAGACTATAGCTCCCGAAATAGCTGATAGCTTAGTAATGGGCACTTCTGTTCAATGGTATTCTGTGGAAGACACAAAAACATCCTATTTTCCGGAATTCCGGTACGGCATCGAATTCAATGAGGAGACCTGTGAACCTGTCACTTATGGTGAATGGACTTGGGAAACCGGAATGAATAAAAATCAGATTAATGATTCTGAACAAATACGTGACTATGGAATGTTAGTTATATATTCTAATTGGAGCTACTTGAAAAATCAATCGGAACGAAGAAAATATTATAAAAAACGTTCATTGGAATGGGTAGCCTACATTGCCGGAAAGCGGGAATCCCGGAGGCTATTGGGCGACTATGTACTGAAAGAGGATGATTTAACAAAGCACGTAGCCCATGAGGACGCATCTTTCACTACTACCTGGAGTATTGATCTGCACCGGCCCGACCCCGAGAATACCCGGTATTTCCCGGGACGGGAATTCAAAGCGACGACAGACCATGTAGTAATTTATCCCTATCCTGTTCCCTACCGATGTCTTTATTCCCGTAATATAGACAATCTGTTCATGGCAGGACGCAATATCAGTGTCACACATGTTGCCTTGGGAACCGTACGAGTTATGCGCACTACAGGTATGATGGGGGAAGTTGTAGGCATGGCAGCCTCACTATGCAAAAAATATCAAGCCACTCCCCGTGACATATACCATTATTATTTGGAGGAATTAAAATCACTCATGCAAAAGGGAGTGAATAAAAAGGGATTACCGAATAATCAACGATATAATGAAGGAGGCAGGCTAAACCAGATACCGAAGGTAAAGTAAGGATACATCTCTGTCTGCCAGATTTCCACATACGAAAGTTTAACAATTTATTAGATTAGGCATTATGATAAGAAAAATCATATTCTTAGAAATGTTATTATTGGGAATAGCTACATTCCTGTATTCGCAAGATGAAATTTCCAAAATAACAATAACTCATGGACCTTACTTGCAAAACGTGGGATCTAACGAAGCTACCATTGTATGGATAACGGATAAGCCCTCTATAGGATGGGTGGAACTGGCCTCAGATGGCAACGGCAGTTTTTACGCCAAAGAGCATCCGCGTTATTTTGACACGTCTAATGGCATCAAGAATACATCAACCATCCATGCCGTTAAAGTCAAGGGACTGACACCGGGAAAACAATATCGTTACCGTGTTTTTGCTCAGGAAGTGTTGAAACATACTGGGTATAAAATCATTTATGGAAGTTATGCTTCCACTGATGTCTATTATCGTAAACCGCTTACTTTTCATACCTGCAATCCGCAAGCGCCTGCCACCTCTTTTGTAATGGTCAACGATATACATGGGGACAACAAACTGCTGGAGGACTTAATGTTCCGTTGTAACCTTACGCAAACCGACTTTGTTCTTTTTAATGGTGATATGCTCTCTTTCATAAATAGTGAAGATCAGCTTTTCAAGGGGTTTATGGATACGGCTGTACGACTTTTCGCTTCTGAGATCCCGATGTACTACGCCCGTGGCAACCACGAAACACGGGGAGTATTTGCAACCGAAATCCAACGTTATTTTTCTCCCTGTCAGGAACATCTTTATTATGCCTTTCGACAAGGTCCTGTCTATTGTATTGTTCTGGATACGGGAGAAGATAAGCCTGATTCTGATATTGAATATGCCGGTATTACCCAATATGACCTCTACCGTACCGAACAGTCCGAATGGTTGGCCAGTATTTTGGAAAGTACCGAATATAAAGAAGCGCCTTTTAAAATAATTGTAGCTCACATTCCTCCCGCAGTTACTGAAGCTGGTCCCGATGAGGATTGGCATGGAAATGTAGAAGTAGAGCAGAAGTTTATGCCTTTATTACGCCAGGCTTATCCGGATTTAATGCTTTGTGGACACTTACATCGTTTTGTGCGTCATGATGCCACTGACAAAACGTCTTTCCCCGTAGTAGTTAATTCCAATACATCTTTGCTACGTATTTATGCCACGACCACACAGATGAAGATAGAGGTAATGGATCGAGACGGAAAAATGCTGGATGAATTTATCATAAAAAAATAAAAAGCTTTGCATTAGTACTTGGCAAGTAATTATTCGGGTGACAATTACTTCTTAATCAATGAAGCTGGTTTCTGCAGATTCTGCATGTATGAGAGGCTGATGAATTTAGGAATAACCAACATTTACGGGGTAATCCAGTCGATGTGCCTACCATGAGCAAGGAGAAGTTACGCAAGACCAATGCTGTGAATTGTAGCAAATTGGCCCACGAGTTACCTTTCGGTTCATTTGAAAAGGAATTATATTCTGGGGAGGAAACCACAAAAATACGCTCTTTATAAGACTAAGAAACCTGATTGCAAAAGACAGCATACATACCAAGAACCGTATCAAGTCTTTGCTCGTTTTTATGGTGTGGAAATATCGAGAATGTTTGCCCGATGTACCATTAGCTAGGGATATTCCTAAAATAGGAAAATTTAAGGCAACTAATTCATTGCGAGTTAGTTGCCTTTTGGAGTTTGCCCGACATGGGCATAATCTAATGGGTGTAAGTCCCCATCGCAGCCTTATATCGGCAAGCGTACAGCCGACGGCAATGGTGTCCGTAGTGATTCGGCATCTAAAGGAAGTCTTAGGCAAAGCACTGACCTGACGTACAGAAACTTGATACTAAGGCATATGAGTGTGGGTAAGTCTGCCAAACAAGATAAAGCCCTATAGCTATATGGAACACTCGGTGTAAATCAAGCAGGTATAAGTGTGAAAGATTATATTCTTAATCGGGGAGGTCTCACGGACGTGTGGAGCATGTGTTTAGATTGCCAAACACGGAGTAAAGCTTATTGTGAGAAGTCAGCAGAAGCCATAGTACTTAAGTTCTTTTTAAGGAAGGGCTGAATCGCAATAGCTATAAACACGTAACTAACTCTAAATAGGAAAGAATGCATAAAATAAGAGTCATAGAAAGTACACTTGGCTACCCTCAAAAGAATAGGATGGAATCCGAAAGCTATGAGGGAGTGCAGACCTATATGGACATGAAAGACGGCAGTTTGATAGCAGTGCAACCAAATAAAGATGACTTAATGAGTCAAATTCTTTCTCCCGACAATCTCAATCGTGCCTATCTACAAGTGGTACGAAACAAAGGGGTTGGAGGTGTTGATAGAATGGATTTTAAGCAACTGCTTCCCTATCTTCATGAACACAAATCAGAACTTATCGAGTCGATACGCATTGGAAGGTACAAACCGAATTCAGTGCGTAGGGTAGATATAGCCAAGGATAACGGGAAGAAACGGCTTATAGGCATCCCAACCGTTGTTGACCGCTTGATACAACAAGCCATCGTCCAAGTGCTATCGCCTATCTACGAACGCCAGTTCAGCCCAAGCAGTTTTGGGTTTCGCCCCGACGTAGTGCGCATGTAGCATTGCTCCAAGTGTGCTGTTATACAAGCGAAGGCTACAAATATGCTGTAGGCATAGACCTTGTTAGATTCTTTGATACGGTAAACCATAGTTTCTTACTGAGAATACTATCAAGGACAATAAATGACGGGCGTGTCATTTCTCTTATACACAAGTATCTTACAAGCGGAGTAATGATAGGTAAGCATTATGAACCAAGTATAGAGGGTACACCACAAGGCGCCCCTTTGAGCCCCTTGCTCAGCAATATCCTGCTGAACGAACTAGACAAGGAATTGGAGAGACGTGGACACTGCTTTGTACGCTATGCAGATGATAGCATGATACTGTGCAAAAGTAAGAGGTCCGCCGAACGCGTATGCTCAAGCATAACGGACTTTTCCTTCTATTTCACGAAAGGCAAATGCAGGCTGTGTGTTCACAAGACAACAAAAGAGAAATTCAAACGTAAGGTTAAATCTCTTACCAGACGTAGTAACAGCATGGGTTATGCCCAACGTAAAGAGATACTCTGGCAAACCTTTAGAGGTTGGATAGGGTATTTCAAATATGCAGACATGAGGAGTCTGCTGATTCCATTAGACCAATGGTATCGCAGACACTTGCGTATGTGTATATGGAAATGTTGGAAGAGAGTGAAGACTCGCTTTTCAAATTTGCAGAAATGTGGAATACCGAAAGGTAAGGCTTAGGAGTGGGCAAATACTCGGAAAGGGTATTGGCGTTGTACGCGTGCCTTTCTTCAGAATGCTATTGAGGACGAGTCTCTTCGGAAAGCGGGGTATCCAATGTTATCTCATCTTTATAAGCAAATACATATAGATTGCGAAACCGCCGTATGCGGAACCGTTTGTACGGTAGGGTGAGATTGTGCCACGAGAAGCATGTGCTAAATGCTTCGCAACTATGTAGGAGATGAGGGTAGGTCCCTCGCAATCAACTTGCAGGAATCTCCTCAGTACTGAATGCTTTGATAAGATTGCTGTCGACCAATTCTTTAAGTGGACATCAATTCCTACATCTAATGTGTTACTTTGTACACGTCTCATAAGCTATATCGTTTTAGTTAATGAGTTATGACTTCAATATAATATGAAGTTTACTAAAATGGTATAGCTTTTTTAGTGCTATCTACTGTTATCCGTCACTTCAGATTTTAAACATAGAAACTTATTTTTTTATAATCATACCGTCCAATTTATTATTAATTTTCCAGCAAGGATACCTTCGTCAGCCACCATACGTTTCATTGGAAGATCCCGTAATCCATTTATAAAATCAATAGCTGATTTTAATGGAGGTTGATTCTTTATAGTATCACTTGAAATATAAAACTTAGTTCTAGAACTAAAAAGTAAGTAAACAAAAAGGCGGAGAATAGCAGTCTCCACCTTTTTATTTATTCTTTGGCCTTTTGTATTATAGTAATTGTATTATAGTAATTCCCTGCTTGTATAACTGTTGTAAATCTCCTTTCCAAGCCTGTTAAATTTGAATCAATCCTGATAAAGATTGATTTGCGACCTGTTTTCTCCACATAAAGTCCACCACCTTCTATTACTTGAACATTAAGGGAGTGTGTTCTATATATCGTGTCTTTAGTAGAGATTTCAGTCAGCCACCAGTCGTCACCTTTCCTGGTTCGTAACTCTATAGAATCTTTACTGGATTTAAAAAATACCTCTTTAGTCTCTAGGCCTATCGTATCTGTTCCCTTGCCAACGACGTCATTGCTACATGAAATGAATACAAATAAAAGTAACACGAAAGACAGAAAATAATAAGTTTGTCTCATATTTCTTATTTTATTATGTTAATATATGGAATTATTTCTACATTATATGGATAATTACCCTTGCCGGCTGCTCTAGTAGAAGGAAAAGTAGGTCCTTCACCTCCATTAAAAATACCCGCCAAATAATAACCATTACTATTACCATTCCAGCCCCAGTTTAGATGCAGGTAATCTTCTTTCTCCGTATACGAATGATGAACTTTATCGCTTCCTTTTCTATAGACATCAACATTTCTCTCTCTATGAAAATAGCCATCAGAAACCCAAGCATGACCATTTTGGTAATATTTAATACCCAGTATTTTCTTTCTTACCGAATTGCCACATATTATAACCGGACATTTAGCTTTAATAGATGTTATAACATCCCATTGACTATAAATTTGAGGATTATTGGGTTTCCTATATCCCATTTTCTCGAAGCATTGTGGTATATTTTTTCTTTTAGCTCCGCTTGTATCTGTTCCCCAATCCATTTTAACCAAATCACCTATAGAGCGGAATAAATGGGCAACTGCTGGAGTGGTGGGGAATTGTTTCATTTCAGACCAATTATATGACACCCCATTATACCCTGAAGGTTTTTCATGATATGCCATTACTTGAGCTATTGCAGTAGCTACACAGCCTGTGAGGGCTCTTTGTCCTTCTATAAGAGGTGCCGCATTGTTATATGGACTCCTTTGTCCCCATTTAACAGAAATCAAAGGTTGTACTCTTTCCGTTTCTTCCCATTCTCCAGGTTTCTTTATATAAATAGGACGTCTTCTACCCCTTGTTTGAGATGTGTCTAAAGAGTTATCGTCATCATTTTCTTCTTTGAACTCTATCTCATACTTTTTATTATTAGAAATGTAATTTTGAACTAAATCAAAAAAGAAAGATAATTCCTGATATTGAAGCGTGTCACTTAAAGAAAGATTGCCAGACTCTGAATAAGCAATAATAGGAGTTGTATATAGGTTGGCCGATACTATTGCATAGCCATTGCCACCCTCTGCATTGGCTATATAAAATGAGGGATATGTCTGATTAGTAATTGTATCTCTATAGAAATAGATTTCATTGTTTATTGAATAATTAAGAAAAGAGCTATTTCGTGTATTGTTTCTATTATTTTTAATAAAAAGTTCCACTTCAATAATAGCATTCTCTTTAGTACGATAAGTCGGGGCTTTTTCTGTTAAAGATGGTGGCGAAGATTCTTGTTTCATTACTTCTGTGTCATCGGAACATGAAGTTAAAAACATAATTGTCAAAATCAATAAATGTGCATGTTGTTTCATAATTTATATAATTAAGGTTAATACTGAATACGTTAAAAGTCAAAAGTGCCATGTTTATAAGAGGACCGGGAAGGTTTATAATAATCCTCACCCGGGGTCTGGGGTTGTATAAAATCTTGTCTGAATATTTCTGTAGGATTATCTGTAATTAAATCTGCATCATGGGTATATATGTTAAAATAGCACTCTGGATCTGTTTTTTGGTTATATGGTCCTTCTCCCACAAAAGAAAATTTGTAAAAACCAATTTTTTCTCCGTCTTTTCTGACTGTAAGGAACCAGACATTACCACTACTTATCGTTTTAAATCTCAATCCGTTTAATGATGAATAAGTTTCCTCTATAAACTGGCCATTCAAATATGTCTGTTTTTTACAAGTAAAAGGTGACTCAAATCTACCACCTTCAGCTGGTAGAATAAAAGGATTCTGTTCCGAATGGATTTTATACACAAATGTCAACTTTCCTTTATCTATAATTAGTGGAATTTTTTCTACTTTTATGCCATTAATAGTAGAGTAAGAAATCTGTAAATCAGCATTCAAAATTTTATCTTCTTTATTAATATTTGAGGTTATATTTAATACTACCTGATCGCCCTCCACTTTTGTTTCTATATCAGAAAAAAGAGTTTTATCAAATTCTACCGAAACATCCCTGGGAATAATCGGAACCTCTGAACTTAAAACATCATCTATTAATGTTTTTTTTATAATCGTAATCGTAATAATACGTTTCTCTCCAAGACAGCTAAACGGTTTGGATGCGTCCTTACTTGTTAATACTTGATACTCTGTTTTTCTATTGTTTTCCTCTTTTTGACAGGATAACAATGCTAAAGAAATAAACAAAAGAATAAATACCTTTCTCATATTAATGCAAATTAGTTACTATAAATAAAAGTAATATTTAATATTGTTGAAACCTCAACATCTGATACAAACTCTTTTGCGGAATCAACAAATTCATTTTTACTATTATAAGATAATTGAACAACAAGTATTTTGTTTTGAGAGCTTTATTTTGACCATTATCTTTTTTATCTTATTGGTATGATTATAAAACATATACTACAATTCTGGAAGAAGAATTGAATGTCCTTATAATGCAAAAGCTTTTTTACTAGATAAAATCAATAATATCATATTGTAAATATAAGGCTAAATCTGTATTTTACAGTTATAAAAAAAAACTTTAAATCTAACAAATAAATTTATATATGTATTATAATCAAATTCTTAAGATTAAAGTATCCGGAATTATCTAACATAAAACTAACATTTATATTTTAAAATAGAATCAGCTCACAAGCTATTTCTAGCTAAGCATTTCCGGTACCGTGAATGATGATTTCGGTCTGGTTACCGGTGCGTCAGTCTTCGTAAAAGGTACAAGCAACGGTTGTATCACCGACTGCATTAGCCAATGTATCTTCCGAAGAAACCTTGGTCATTTCATTCATTGGTTATCAAACACAAGAAGTTCCGGTAAACAATTAGCGGAAGTTTTTCATCAACTTAAGAGAGGGCTCACAACAACTGCAAGAAGTAGTGGTAATGGCAATGGGTTATGGTGATGTCCGCTGCAAACACCTAACAGGTTCTATCGTTAAAGCAGACATCAAGTTATTTGGGGATATTCCTAAAAAAATAAAATGTAAGAGGGTGCACTTCATCTTGAACAAGTATATGACATGCTCGATAAAGCATTTGATAAGTGTGATAACCTTGACGGACTCGTACTTCATTCTGATCAAGGTTAGCAATACCAACACTTCGGATATCGGAAAAGGCTTGAAGAGCATCATATAATTCAAAGTATGTCGAGAAAGGGAAACTGTCTGGACAACTCTATGATGGAGAATTTTTTCAGAATTATGAAATCTGAACTTCTATACGCTGAAAAGTTCGAGTCTCCGGAAGACTTCACAAAGGCTTTGGAAGGATATATAGATTATTATAATAATAAAAGAATTAAGTCCCGGTTAAAAGGAAAGAGTCCAGTACAATACCGAACTCTTTCTATAACTGGATAGTGTTTAACCAGTCCAAATTTTTGGGGTCACTTCATCAGTCGGACACCCTCTTTATTTTTGGAAGGAGGCTATCCCGAACTCGCGTTATAAGTTTAGTTGCCGAACCACTCTATAGCCATGGGATTTCCTATGGTGGTTATCATAGGAATAGGATTAATCTTATCTGTCTGAGGATTGAGATAATAGATGCCTTTTGTTGTCGTTGAAGCATTGGCGATTGCCAAACCGTCTTTATATTTAGACACTAACACGCCATAGCCATTGGACAAATCCAATCCTTCTATTTTCTTCATCTTCTGATTGTATAAATCAAAGACTACAGCTCGGCTCGCTATAGCGCCATGTCCCGTTTCTCCTGGTTTGTAATAACCGGGAATATCAATGTATCCGTAGGCTTTGCCATTGGCTGCATAACAAATTGAAGCGGCAAAACCAGCTACTTTCTCTTCTCCTTCGATAGAAGCTCCGGTTATCGTCCAATGGTATGTTGGATCAAAGTCTGTTTCTCCTTTCTTAATCCGAAGTATGCCGGCCTTATGACCTGCCACCATTCCGAAGTTCCCGAGACAAGAAATGTATATATCGCCTTTTTCATCCATGAATAAAGACCTGGGGTCGATCGGACGTGTGGCTTGAGAAAAACCACTGGTTTTCTCTGAAATCATCTTGACCAACTTGTCCGTCTTGGTGTCAATGACGGCTACATCTGCTTGTTTGTAATTCTCAGGGCTTGTCCAACCTCCCACCATCTGGCTTAGACCAGCAAACACATATCCGTCACGCTCAATCATGATTCCGATGTCCGGATTATTATCTTGAATACCCAAAGAGGTCAGGTTGATCTCTCCTGTCTTCTGCATCGTTTCGGGATTAAATATGTAAATCAGTCCTAGTCCGGCAAGCGATAGATAGGCTTTTGTGGAAGATAGTTTGACAAGATTGTTGGCACTGTTATTGGCAGGCAATTGCAAGCTTCCCTCTCTTTGTAAAATTCCATTCGTGCGACGGTATTTAATCAGTTCGTTTTTGTCCATTGTCAAATGATAGCTTGGGAAGACATAGACTTCCTGACCTATTATCATAGGATAAGAACTGCCAAAGGGAACATTTATACCATTGTTGTTATTGGTAGCCATCGTCTTGCCTAATACAGGCTCATCAATGAGTTGCATATAAACCGTTCCATCCATACCTGTTGCATTGGGTAGGGCTGTTGTTAGGAGAATCTTTCCCGAACCTCCTGCAATAGGATTGTCCGGATCATTCTTGTCACATGAGTTAAGGCACAATGCAGCGAATATCGCTGCTACAAAAAATACATTCTTTTTCATTTCTTTTTTTGTTTAATGATTGTTAATTTGTTACTTAAATACGTATCTGAATCTGATAGTGAAGCTACGTCCGGGTAAAGGACGGTTAAACTCGCTGATCATTTTTGTATCGGTCAGGTTGTTTATTTTTCCCATAATGAAGTAGCGCCCATTGCCAAAGCTTTGCTCAAAGCCTATATTGCACGAGAGGGCTCGAGGTATGCGATGCTGCTGGAATTGGCTTTGTTCGAAGTCGTACAGATATTCTTCCACAAATGAAGCATCGGTGAATATGCGCGTATTCATCCCGCTGCCTCCGAACAGATTTTCTTTGTGAAACTCCAATCCTGCGTTTGCCATCAGATAGGGTATATTGGGCATACGGCTACCTTTGGTAGGGTTGGCAACAGTTGTATTTTGTTCATACTTACGCACATCTCGCAGATCTTGGTAAGTGGCGTTCACATAGCCATAGAGCCACCGTGTCATGTCGGCTTTCACCTCTGCTTCCATACCAAGAGTCCGCATCTCGCCGAAGTTCTGATACTGCGACTGCAAGAATCCGCCCGTAAAGCGAATCATGTCTTTGAGATGCATATAGTATCCGTTCAGTTCAATCTGTAAGTTAGAGGAGGCTTTTCCAGTTAAATCGAATAACATTCCTATGTTGACACTTATATTGCGTTCGGGAGTGAGATTGCCGGCAGGAGCTATCACGTATCCATCACCCAACAGTTCCTCTTCCGATGGAAGCCTTACATCATATCCGAACGAAGCTTTTGCCATCAGACTGGGTGTGATGCGGTAGCGAAGTGCATTGCTGATGCCGAAATCATTCTTGTGTGTGTCTATATCCTCTGCTGTCTTTACCAGGACACTTGCCATCCGCGTTTTCATCGAGTAGTAGTAATACTTGACGTTGAAAGAGTTAAGGAACTTATCGTTCGAGGTGCGATAGTCGTAATTCAAGCCTGCCACCCAACTGAACATATTGCTTGGAAAGTCGGTACGATAACCTATGACCTTGTCCTTCATCCCATCACGAGGGTTGGCATGAGCGTATTTCAGCAAAGAGTTGAAGTTTACCGAATGGTTCTCATTGACAAGATAGTTGAGATTCAATTTGTGCTGCAATTGATGCTTTTCATTCGTCAATAATGAAGCCCATTTGCCGATTTCGCCGCCGAATTCGGAAACTGCCGGATAATGCGTTCCATCCCAATGTGTGCGGTGCGAGGCGGTATCGGCAAAATGATAGTCGGTATAGATATACCCCAGCTGCCAGTCCAAGTCCAGGCCGTCTAAGAGGAAGTTTTCTTTCTCCATCTTATTGGCGAAAATAAAGGCGTTGGAATGGCTGTGTGCATGCCGGATGTTCGATTCTATCCCCTGTATATCTTTGTAAGTATGTATGAAAACGGGTTCAAACTCCACCAAGTCAAACCACCACTTCCGTGCCTTAAAGCTACCGCCGATGACTGTTTTTTTAAACTTGTCGTGATCGCGGGTTATAGTAAGCCCCTCTTGAAAAGGAGACTTCATCTTGTAGTCGTTGTCGGCATAGGTATAAAAACCTCCCAGCCCGAACTCGATTCCTTTTGGGGCAATGTTCATCTTGCTCACAACGGATGCATTGTGCGTATTGAAACTGCCGTAAGAATAGTTCACGTCCAAATATTTAGGCGGATACTCTTTGATGACAATATTGACCGCACCACCTACGGCAGAACCTCCGAACTTGGCAGGGACAACTCCTTTGTATATCTCGATGCGGTCGATCATTTCGACCGGAATATCATTGATGTCGATAAAATCGGAATTGTCGTTCATCGGATTCCCGTCAATGAAAAGCCCGATGCGTTTGCCTTCCAGTCCGCGCACCGATATGCGAGAGGTACTGCCCGTTCCACCCGTGGCACGCACGGTGATTCCGGCGGTTTTTGCCAGAATGTCTTGTACATTGTTAACCGTTCCTTGTATCTGGTTCATGCTGATAACGGATATGGGCATGGCCTGCTCCCGTAACTTACGGGCTTCGCTCTTACCCATCACTACCACCTCGTCCAACGATTTTGCTTCGGCTTTCAGGCGGATGATGATTTTTTTCCCTCTCTCTTTACCCACCGTGAGCTTGCGGGTTTGCGTGTGGTAGCCTATAAACCTTACAGTAAGCGTATAAGTGGCTGCGGGAACATCGGAAAGTAAGAACTCGCCATGCCCGTCTGTCACAATGCCCTTTTTCAGCTCTTCGATGAAGATGGTTGCGCCGGGCAGTGGTTCTTCGCCTGCATTGTCGATGACCACGCCTGCAATCCGTCCTCCACCTGTTTGGGCGGACACGCTGATACCTGTGAGCATCAGCGTGAAAAAGAAAAATAATACTTGCTGCTTCATTGTTTCTTGTTATGAATATTAAAGAGCAGAATCGGGTGCTTCGGGCAAATCTCCGGGATTCGGACTCGGTTTAGCCGATCCGGCCTCGCTTTCACGTATCACCACATGCTGTACGTTTTTTGCCTGATTGCGCATTTCGAGTTTGGGAAAAAACTGAATGCGTGGTGTTTTGAGAGTTTCGGCGGTAACGGCTTTTTCCGTTTCCACGCGTTTCCCGTTGGATACAACCTTAAATGACCCGAGGTTGGCCAGGTCAACGGTTCTGCCGCTGAGCATCTCTTCACGTACGATTTTCGCCAAGGCGGTGATGGCTGACCGCACGTCGGCACGGCTCAGGGCTGTGGCATTGACAATCCGATCCTCTAGCTGCTTGGTGGTAATCTTGTCTTGTGCAATGGGAGAGGCGTAATACATGGTTTTGCCCTTGTGTTTACCGATGCGCATCTCTTCTTTTTTTACGTTGTATAGTAACATGACTTTTGATGTTTTTGATGGTTATACTTTGAATAATTTTGCTGTTCTACTTAAACAGCTTCAGTAAACGGCTTTGATCGCTCCATTGGAACGTCTTTCACCGTTTAACTTAAACGATTCCGATTGCTTAAGTCCGCATTCTCTTTAACTGCTGTCGTATGTCTTCTTCATAATCTTTTCAAATTTTGTTTATGGTTATTAAAATGGTGTGGATCTCAAAAGCAGTATTTAGCCTTTGCCCATACTTCCGAATTGTGCTTATACGGGCCGAACATACCCTCGCTTCCTCCGAACCAGTCGTAGCCTGCCAAGAGGTGGATGTGGTCGTTCAGGGCATAGTCAGCCGTGAAACGGCTGAACCAGCCCTTGTGGTTGAGGTCGAAATAGGTGAAGTCGGAAAGCTGTAAGTTGCTGTCCAGTAACTTCTTCGACACGCAGAGCGTAAGGAGCGAATTATGGCGGGGCTGTGCGACGTAGCTTTCGTACTTGAAAATACTCTCGGAAGAGAACTGAGCCATCACTGTCCATTCATGAGGGGCATACCAGTCGGCCCCCACCAACCAATTGATGGTGTTGAATCCTTTTTGAGGGGTGGAGGCGGCTTGCTGTATGTAGCTGAAATGCTTCCCGAGGTTGAAGGCCGCTTCGCCGCGCAGCACGAACTGTCCCAAGGGCTTTGAGACATCGCCTCCGACGAATCCCATGCGGTAGTATCGGGGCGAAACCGTAAGTTGGGAGCCCGATGGTTTGTACTCGATGACGGGCATCTTGTTCCACGTATGCAGCGCGGCAAGCGAGAAGTCTACCCCCGGCAGGGCGAAAGAGAGCCTGCCCCCGTATTCTACGTTGGAGAGGCGTAGCTCGGGGCGGCTTCCCTCCGCGTCCCAGACAAGGGACCGGGGTGTTTCTTTAGGCAACACGCTCCACGGATTGGCGGCATCGGTGGGCAGCTTGTATCCTTCGAAAGTGGGAACGGCAAGCAGTTCGAGCTTTATCTTGTCGTTGAAGACGAAGAACCGCAGGGCATTGACGGGCATGCGGATGTCGTCGTAGTCTTGCGCCAAGAACTCGGTCATATCCATGGGTGAGACGAGGTCGGTGATACGTACGCCGTCGGCCGCACCCCAGATGACAAGTTGTCGCCCGAGACGAAAGCCCCAGTGCTCCTGCCGATGGTCAAGGTATGCTTCCCGCAGTTCAAAGCCGGTGCGCTCTTTCAGCAAGGCGTTGTAGGTAGCGTTGAACGAGACGAAGAGCGAAGAGCCTGCGAAGTTTTTGCCGACCTCGCCCCTGAGTCGGGTACGGGAAGACATCCAATCGTTCGGCTTTTCGGAGCGGAAGGCGTGGTAGGTGTCGACAAGGCCTTTGAGCTGCCACGACGATTCGCCCGCTCCTTGTCCCCAAACTCCATGCACGGGGCAAAACAGAAAGACCGAGAGGCAAAGCCCCGCGGAAAGACGATTGAACGCTTTCATCAGAACCTGCCTTTCTCTAACGTGGTCACGTTAAACTTGCTCTCCTCCATGGGAATGTTGTACGTCGGATTCTTGATTTCGAGAACCGTCTGATGCTCGGTTTGCACGTTGGTCATGTGCATCTTCCGGGCTACCCAGAAGCCCTCTACCTTGGCAATATCCGACATCTCGAGACGACGGTGCAGCTTGCCCATCTTGTCGTAATATTCCACCCTGACAGGTATCAGACAGTCCTGACGTATCAGGGCCGTTTTCCTGGAGTAAATATCACGCTTGTCCTTAGGCAAGGATTCCAGTTTCCAGCACTTCTGTCCGTCGACGGTTTCTTCGCCCAGGAGCGTGTGCGTATCCTCGTCCACGTTGCGGCTGCCCATGTCGTCGTAGGTAAAGTCGCTACCCATAAAGTAGTCTTGCTTGGCAGACGAACCGCTGATACGGCGCGTTTTCTTTATGGCGGGCAGATAGAGCCATTTGTCATCGTCCTTGTTTAGCTCATCATAATCCCACGTCAAGAAGCCCGTCCCCTTTACATCGCCGGGATATTGGAAGAACATGATGCTCTTGCGGTCTTTCTTTTCTTTGCCCACATCGATGGAGTAGGAAATGAGCTTGCGTTCGCGCACCGCTCCGCGTTTGTTGATTAACGTCATAACCATTTCAGACCGACGGGTATCGCCGTCGGGACGGTCTTTTACCTTTTGGGCAATCTCTCTGCCCGTTTGTGCGCATGTTGTGGCAGCGAACCCCACCACAAGCATGGCTACTACTGCGATTGATCTCTTCATTTGTCCTTTTTCTTTATAATTGATTCTGATTGATTCGATTTATATTCCGGTCTCCTTCTGCCGTGCTACCATGCGGGCAAATTCGCCGTTTCGGGCAAGCAGTTCGTCGGGTGCTCCTTGTTCTGCGACGGTTCCGTCTTTCAGCACCACGATATGATGAGCGTTGGCAACGGTGCGCATACGGTGTGCGATGATGACGACGGTCTTGTTCTTGATCAACTCCGATATACCGGCCTGTATCAACGTTTCGTTCTCTACGTCCAGACTTGCCGTTGCTTCGTCCAAGAGGATGACAGGAGCATCTTTGAGAAGCGCACGGGCAATGGATATGCGTTGGCGTTCGCCTCCCGATAGCGATTCTCCGTTTTCGCCTATCAAGGTGTCGTAACCGTTGGGCAGCCGGGCGATGAACTCATCGCAACGGGCAAGACGTGCTACCGCTTTCACCTCTTCCTCGGTAGCGTCTTTCTTCCCGATTTTGATGTTGTCCATGACGGAAGCGTTGAAAAGCAACACGTCCTGAAAGACTACGGCATAGTTTTTCAAGAGCATTTCGGGATCTATTTTTGAGATGTCCCGTCCGCCAAGTGTGATCTTTCCGCCATGAATATCCCAAAAGCGGGCAGCTAATTTTGCCGAAGTGCTTTTGCCTCCCCCCGAAGGTCCCACAAGTGCCGTTACTTTGCCTTGCTTGGCAGTGAAAGAGACGTTGCGCAGCACCTGCTTGCTTGTCTCGTAAGCAAAATCGACCTTGTCAAAACAGATGTCGTAACCCTCTACCGTGCAATCCTCATCGCCTTGCTGTGCGGGCATGTCGTTCATCTCACGTATGCGGTCGATACGCACATCGAGTAGTATCAGTGTCGCCATATGGTTGAACACGTCCATGATGGGGTTGTAGATGCTGGCTACAACGAGCAGGAAGACCAAGTAAGTGAACATGTCGATGCTGCCCAAACCAAGTAAATAAGCTCCCGCAATGATAACGCTTGCCAAACCAAGTTTCAGGATAGACTGTGCACTGCCCACAAGCCCCGCTCCGAGAAATTCGCCTCGCTGCAGAGTGGCTTCATATATCTCGAGCTGTTTGTCTAAACGGTCGCAATAGGCTGCCTCTCCGTTGTACGATTTAATCTCCTGCGCCGCTTCAAGCCCTTCCTGTATCTGCTCGGTCGTATCACGCCTTACGTGATAGTACTCCTTATTAGCTTTATCCATAAGCCTTTTTCCTAAGAAGATGACCGTTGTCGCTACCGGTACGACCCCAAAGAGAGCAAGGGCCAGTTGCCAGTTGTAGAAGAACATCCCGGTGGCAATCAAGATAATGCTGATGACAGAGGCGAAGAGTTGTGGAACTGTGTGAGAGAAGAGGGTTTCCAACATGTTACAATCCTCCATCATCGTAGCGGTGAGATCCGAAAGATTCTTTTCTCCGAAGAAAGCCAAAGGCAATTTACGCAGCTTCTCGGCAATGCCAATACGACGGTTGGCACTCTCGGTATAGATTTTCGTGTAGGTGCTCTTGTACTGTATCATCGCAATCACAAAGAGTACCGTCATAAAACAGAGAGCCGTCAGCACGTAGTACCAGAGCCCGTGCGTCGTGCTGTTCCCGGCTTGGATAACAGGGTGCAGGTAATCGGTGATGAACAGAAAGATGAAGATTACCGGCAGCATCAGTGCCAGGTTGAGAAAAAGAGAAGCTATAACCCCTTTTATAAAGGTCTTTGCCCCGTCTTCCGATAAGGTGAATCTGTGTTGAAAATATTTACTAATATTCATAATGTTGTCTCCTGAGGTTTATACCGTCCATGTCACGGTTCGTTGATATTCATTCCACATGCTGTTATAGATGCCGTTTCGGGCTATCAACTCGCTGTGTGTGCCTTCTTCGGCAATCTTGCCTTGTGCTATCACCAGTATCTTGTCGGCATCCTGTACGCTAGTCAGATGATGGGCGATCATCAACACTGTCTTTCCTTTTCTCAGCTCGTGCAGGGCTTTTTGTATCAGGTGTTCGTTTTCGGGGTCGGCAAAAGCTGTTGCTTCGTCCAGGACAACAATCGGCGCATCTTTCAAGATGGCCCGGGCCAAGACAATGCGTTGCTGTTCCCCTCCCGAAAGGAATGTTCCATCTACTCCTATCTTCGTGTTCAATCCGTTGGGTAGCCGGTCGATGATCTCCCGACTTTGGGAAAGGTCTATGGCACGTTGCACGGCTTCATCACTCGCTGCCGGATTACCGTATTTGATGTTCTCCAGCAAAGAGGTCTTGAAGAGTTTTGTATTCTGGAAGACGAAAGCGATGTGGTTCATCAGGTTGTCTTTGGCAATGTTTTTCACATTTATTCCGCCAATCGTCACACTACCTGCTGATACGTCCCAAAAGCGGGGAATGAGTTGGGCAATGGTGGTCTTCCCTCCTCCCGATTGCCCCACAAGGGCAAAAGTCTTCCCTTCGGGGAGGTGGAAGCTGATACCGTCTACGGCATTTTGACCGGCATTGGGATAGGCAAACGAAACGTTCTCGAATGTCACATCGCAAGCGGTGATTTTCTCCGGATTTTCGGCTATTGGGAGTGGTTCGCTACTCGTCAGGTTTTCCACCCGGCTTATGGCTTGATCTGCCAGAAACATATCTTGTTGCAGATACATCACTTTCATCACATTGGTTGCTATCACCGGAGTAATCAGCACATACAGGAACATATCGGTGATGATGGGGGCAATGTTTTCGCTTTTGTTGCCGATAAGCAATATGACTACGGGGACAAGTAGGAAAGCAAAGCTATTGATGGCCACCGTGTAGAGTGACATCGGCTTTTGCCAACCCAGCGTGTATTTGGTAACTAAATCCCGGTAGGCGATGATGCTGTCGTAAAAACGTTTGAAAGAGAATATCGTTTGCTGGAACACTTTCACCACCGAAATACCACGTACGTATTCCACCGCTTCGCTGCTCATATGCTCTTGTGCTCCGAGGTATTCATTTTGGAACGCCTTCTGAGCAGTTGTATTCATCCGTGTCATGATGAAGACAGCCGCCGTGAGGGGGATCAGGCACGCCAGACCAAGTTGCCAGTTGAAGACGAAGATCAATATTATAACCGACAGCGGGGCTATAAAACTCCCCGCCAGGTCGGGCAAGAGATGTGCGACAAACGTGTGGGTTTCAGAAGCATTTTCATCAATAATCTTACGCATCTGTCCGCTGGTATTCCGGTCGAAGAAGCCAAGCGGCATCTGCATGATTTTTCTCATAGCCGTACGTCGCATATTGGTTTCTACCCGGAACGCCGCTAAGTGCAAAAGCATCAGCCCGGCAAAGTAAATGACAAGGCCGGCAACGGCTGTGCCTACCGCCCACCATGCATAGACGTTGATAGGGATTCCTGAGGCAACGCTGCCAGTCAATAGTAGCGAGCGTACGATAAGCCAAATGAAGATGAACGGCATAAGCGAGAGCAGACCGCTTAATCCCGACAGTGTCAGGGCTATGGGCATAAGCACCTTGCGTTTGCCCATGTAAAATTGAAGTTTCTTTAATGTATTCATATTAATTGATTGTTTCATTGGTTTCTATCTCTTTCCCGAATAACCGGAACTTTTGGAATAACACGGGTGTAACGCAGAGGTCGGCCACGAGTGCCGATACGATACCCGCTACGGAGAGCAGACCCATGTGTATAAAAGAGAGGCCTTCGGAAGTCATGTAAATAGCGAAGTTCGCACATATCACGACACTGGTCAGAATGATTGGTGTCCCGATCGTACGGAACGAGCGGAGAATGGCATCCCGATAATTACCTCGACGGTCGAACTCCAAATGCCCGTGGTTGATGAAGTGAATGGTGTCGTCGACAGCCAAACCGAGGATCATCGGCATAATGGTTGCGGTCATCATATCCAACGGGTAGCCCAGCCATCCCATCAGTCCGCCGACCACCAAAGCCGGAGTGATATTGGGTATCAAACCGATAAGCCCGATGCGTACACTGCCAAAGACCAACATCATTAGGATGCCGATAATAAGGAGAGAGATGGCAAATGAAACCATCTGCCCGCGAGCCACGTACTGCATCATCACGGTAAATTGCGGAATACTACCCACTGTAGTGACAGAAGCTTCGGGGAAGAGCCTGGCGGCATTGGCTGCAATATCGTTCAACTCTCGTTCTACCTCGCCGGAGTCAAAACTGCTGATCTCCACCATCAGGCGCAAACGTCGATAGTCGTAATCGATCCAATATTCCGCTTCGCTACCGCCTGCATTCTCGTAAAGGAGCAGCAGTTGTGCCACCTCTTCCGGATTCGTCGGAATACGATAATAAGCCGCATCTCCTTCGTGCAGGGTTTGATTCAGGTCTTTTAGGATATTCAGCACTGTAGTCGTTCGCTTGGTTAGCTTATAGCTTTCGGCCTTTTGTGCCAGAGAGTCTAAGCGTACAAGCATTGCCGGCGATTTTGTCAAGCCGTCTTCGGGCAGGTCTATCATGACGTCGTAGGTGTAGATGGATCCCAGTTCGCTTTCACCTACTTCCAGCAGATTGTTTACATAGGCTATTTTACGTCCCATGGTGCGTTCTATGTCAAAGGCGGTCTCTATCTTGGTGAATTGATAAATGAGTGCTGCGGTAAGCAGCCCTGCAATCCATAGGATCAATGTGCCATGCCGGAGTACGCTTTCTCCCAAACGCCCCAGTTGATGGTCGAGCCACCGTCCGCCGGTTTCCTGCACTTTGGGATGAGGTTTGCCGTTCTTGCCAAAACTCAACAGCACGGGCATCAGTGTAATGGCAATGAAGAAAGCCAGCATCACGCACGAGGAGGTAGCGATACCAATGAACCGCATGGGCTGCATCGGAATAGCGAGAAACGACAGCAGGGCGGCAAAGGTGGTGAGTGCACTGAACAACACAGGCCAGCCCATTTCACCCACGGTCTCTTCTACGGCTCGTCGACGTTCTCCGTGTAGAAGGAATTGCCGTTTGAAATAGGAAAAGATATGTATGTTATAGGCTATCGAGACGGCAAACGCCAACAGCATAGGTATCATCATCATACCGCTGTCTATCGTCATGCCGACATATCCCAACAGTCCATACACAATCACAATTGAGCCTGCCGCCGTGATAAGTGGAACGACAACGCCCCGTAGGGAGCGTGTTATGAGTAACAAAATAAGAATGGAAACGAGTGCGGCAATGCCCATCACACGGGGCATCTCTTTGCCAATCCATTTCATCTTCATGGCGGTAACGTAGGGCAAGCCTGTGCCTTTGGGATGGAGCTTTTGGTATTTGTCTTTAGTGATGATATGCTCCAGCTCATTCCCCGTTAGCACTTCAGGAGAAACGGCATTCTTACCTTTATTCCACACTGAATCTTTAGGAAAGGTACGCAACTTGAGAATAATCCACGAGAGCGTACCATCTTTGGAGACAAGCCGCTCGGCAATATGTGGCTTCATATAGGCTTTGCGACGTATCGTTTCCAGACTTGCCGCATCAGTGGGAATAAGGTCAGGCACTATCTGCTCGATAGTCATTCCTTCTTCATTCCCTACCATAAATTCGATGTCAGTGAGCGAAGTGATTTTGTCGGCGTATGAAATGCTATCCATCATTTCGTTCGTGAGTTCGCGGATGAGCTCTAAGTTCTCTTTCATAAACGAATTGTCGCATTGGGTCAGTACGGCGGCAAAATTGTCATTGCCGAATATATCCTTGAATTCTTTGGTCTTGACAAGCATCGGGTCGTCTTCGAGGAAGTAGTTTTCCCACGAAGCACTCACCTTGAAATATCTTAACCCTGTAAATCCTATGGCGAAGACGAGGATAAACAAGCTTAGTACAAGCCATCGTTTTTGTACCATCCATCTGCCCTGACGGGCAAACCAGTCATTGATTCTTTCTATTTTCATATCGTTTGTTATTGGTAAGTTCATTCATTTCAACACATTCAGCAGCGTGACGAGAAATAGCTTTCCACTTTGGGGCTACATATGATAATGGTGACAATGTGCGTGGACACAAGAATGCTCTTTGTGGGCATCATGCACGTGACAACGGCAGGAGTGAGAAGTGTTCATATTCTTTCTTTTTTTTACTTATGTTTTTTATATTACTTAGTCTTGCTAACACAACATCAGCAGGTTGAGTGCCATAACCGCCATGCCTGCTACCAAACCATAGATAGTATGATGGTGCTTACCGTATTCTTCGGCAGCGGGTAGTAACTCATCAAGCGAGATAAATACCATGATACCGGCAATCATCCCGAAAATAACGCCGAAAACATGGTCATTGAGGAATGGTGCCAAGATAAGATAGCCGATGACGGCTCCTACCGGCTCGGCCAATCCCGATAGAAATGAAAGCCAAAAGGCCCGTTTACGATTACCTGTAGCATAATAGATCGGAACGGAGACGGAAATGCCTTCGGGTATATTATGTATGGCGATGGCACAGGCAATAGGTATAGCAATGTTTATATCCTTCAATGCTGCAAGAAACGTAACCATACCTTCCGGGAAATTGTGTATTGCCAGCACCAAGGCTGTCACTACATCGACGCGTAATAATTGAGGCTTTATTTCAGTCTTTCGTTCTTCCTTTAAGCTCATTTCTTCCACCCGATGCATTTCGTGTGGATTTTCGTAGTGAGGAATTAGCTTATCAATAAGTAGAATCAATACGATTCCCCCGAAAAAAGAAAGTGTGGAATGAAGAGTTCCGTCGTCCTTGCCATGTATATTGGCAAGAGTCTGCAAAGAAGAGGCAAACAGATTGGCGAAAGACATATAAATCATTACTGCTGTTGAAAATCCCAATGAAAGAGAAAGGAATGAAGTATTGGTGCGCTTAGCAAAAAATGCAATCGCACTGCCTATCCCTGTGGATATACCGGCAAACGATGTTAGGAAAAATGCTATAAGTACTGGTTGAGACATGGCTATGATGGATTGGAAGTTAGTGCGTCAAAAGAGAACAAAAGTTTGTTTTGTTCAGAAGCAAAGCGAGCCGCTCTTTGCAGGCGGCTCGCTCGGTAGGAGAAACAGTTAGATTTAGAAATAAGACGTTTCATGCTTTTGGCAACTAAGTTTAGTTCGGTCAGTCTGCGGATGTACGATGTTGGTACTTTGATCTTTCGTCCCAATAATTTCTTTGGGCAAAACCTTTCCGATACGGGAGACTGCCCTGCTTTGCGTAACCCATGACTCCTCGCAGAAGAAAAGCCCGTTGACTCCTTGTACGAGTGTTAATTCGTCGTTGCTGATGATGTTGATGATACTCATATGCTGATTATTATTTAGTGATTCTTCTGGAATGACTCGGCGTTCCAACTCCTGCATCAAACGAAACGCTGCCTGACAAGATTGCAGCATCTGTCCATGCAGGCTATAGGTGTGGAGTCGAGCAGAAGGTAGCTGATGCCTATTGTCTCGGAATCAAATACAAAAGAGATTCGATTGTTTACAATCGTACAATCATTTCCGCAAGGCTTGCATTGCAGACAAGACGAGAAACGGATGTTTTGATTAGTTATCTCTTGACAGACAGGATGTTTCAATAGTTCTGCCTTCATCTTTCATTCTTTACATTCATGAGTTTCTTCCATCCTCCCGTGCTAAAGCGAATATACTCACTGATGAAACACTCTATCTCTTCGCAGGAAAGTTCCTTATGTTGCACCACCTCTTTCATCATATTAATCCACCAAGAGCAGGTGAAGTGCATGAAGAACGGAGAAATATCGGTATGTAGTTCCGGATGGAGTCTTCTCATCTTTTCCATATATTCCATCCCTATTGTGGCACTCTTCTCAATCCACTCTTCCAAATAATCTTTGAGGCGAGAATGCTGCGTAGAGAAAAACAGCAAATTTAATTCACTTCGGTAACGAGTTATAATGCCCATAAGCTCCTGCAAAGATGCACGATGATATTCATCTGAGATAAATATGTCAAGGGAGAAATTCTCCAGTCGGTTGTGATCTTCCAGCATCCTGTACATAGCAGCCAAAAGAGGACGCAACACATCAACCAGTAAATCGTCCTTACAGGGATAGTAATTGTATATATTGCTCAGACCAATGCCCGACAACTTAGAAATCTCACGCATAGACACCGACTTGAAGCCCTTTTCGAAAAAAGCTTTCTGCGCTGTTTCCAGCAATAGCTTACGTATATAATCCTTCGTTGTTTGCATAGGTCAGAACATAATTCTTTATTTTATAACGCAAAATTAGTCACATATTTTTTCGGTTGCAATACCTTAAAATGATGATTTTTTTACTTACCATTCCCCATTTATGGTAATTCAGCAAATGAAATTTATAACTTTCAATATGCTACTCCTAATCATATCAAAGCTACAAATACTCACTTATTTACAATCTCTAGCACTCACTTTTTTTTGTTTACTTTTGTCTGTAAACCGCTACTGACGTCATTAAATACATAGTAATATGAGCAAAAAAATCAAAGACCAAGAAGTTCTTTTGGTCAAAGATCAGAAGGACGATAGCCTCCGAGCCGTAGTCGGAGCAGATGGGAAAAGCGGACTGAAGTTGCATTCTTTCAAAGTCTCCTTTGAGAGTGTCGTTGCCAGCGTGCATGTATACCAATAGACGATTACTCACTACCAATATAAGGAAAAGTTGCATGCAAATGAAATTTATCATACGCCATGCAACTTTGGAGCCAATTCATAAGAAGAGGAGCTAACGGAGAAAAAGAACTTTTTCAGTGCCCTCAGATTTCGGGCTTCCTTTTTTATTTACCTTCAACAACTCCAAATATTCTTATTACATCAATCTTCGATAGTACATACACTTACACGGTTCCAATCCGGTTCGGTAAACATGTCACCTACTCCCTGATCTTCGGCAGTAATACGAGACGTATTAATCTTGTATTTATTAACAAGGATTGTTTTTACAGCTTCTGCACGTGCGGTAGCAATTTTTGCGTTGATCTCAACATTGCCTTCTGGAGAAGCGTACCCTTTAATAATGACTTTTGAATCGGGATATTTCTTCATGTAGGAGGCTACACGTTCCACATTCGGTAGCTGTGATGCATCCACTGATGAGCGACCTTGTCTGAAAGTAATGATAGATTCCGGAACGCGGGCAGTCTTGACTACTGTTTCAATGGGAACGACCTTTGTACGACATTCTTCCAACTCTTTATGCAAACCGCTAATTCTTTGGTTAGCATTGTTTAGTTCTCTGTCACGACTGCCCACCTGTTCGCGAAGTGCATTAATAGCAACATTCAAATCATCAATTTCGCTCTGATTGTAGACTTTTACTTTAGTAAAGTAATGATTCCCAGTACTCATCTTGAAGTGATAAGTCAATCCGGCAGTCAGTTCAAATGTTGCATTGTTTGCATTGAAACGACTCTTTGCCTGATTAAAATCACCTTGCATATCATATACGATAGCGGGCTTAATTCCCAATGTCCATGCTTTTGTTTCACCGAGGTTGAAATTAAGATTCAATCCGAGACGGGTAGACCATGAATTGTCATCTCCTTTACCATTTACATAATAATGCAACCACCCCATTCCGGCAATAGCTTCTATCTCAAACAAACGAGGTTTGCCCCGATAGCTTGCAAATAGATTTATTAAGTTAATTTTACTTAATAAGCTGACATCTAAAACATCAAAAGCTGTTTTACTCGGAGTTGTATTGATATATCCCATTCCCTGAAATTCCAAACCGAAAACTAGGAGTTAATTGTTTGGATATTCCAACTCCGAAACCGGGACGCATCCCTTTAAAGAAAGAGGCGTGAGTGAGAGGGGTAACTGCTCCTGCATTCACTCCTACAGACCAATTGTCCATAAACTTTGTTCCTTCTACAACTGATTGGGCATTTACAATAAATGTTCCCAAAGTAAAAACTAATAAAATAGCAATTTTCTTCATAATCTATTGTTTTATTTTTTTCGAATGCAAAAGTAAAAAGATTGCAGAGCTTTTTAGTTGTAGGACAAAAGAATAAATCTAATACATTGATTTTTATTTTACTTATAATCAGTAGTTTGCAAAAATGGTTCAATTAATAATCTAACACATATCTAACACCCTTGATAAAATTCAAAAAAGCACTTACACTTACACCTTTAGGGTAGTCAAGTTTATTTTTTAACAACAACGAGTGAACTGATACTTTTACTCTGAATAGCAATAACTTACTGCTATTTTGTACTATTACGATTATGCATATTATATAATATGCTAATAAGCAATTATATATTGTTAGGCCTAATAAAAAATATATATAAATAGCGAGCGATAATCATATAAGTTAAAGTTAAGTACATGACAAAAATTTATATATTATTGATTGTCATGTAATTAATCTCTATATTTTTGTATAAAGCCTTAGAAATTAGTATCTTTAAAGAAAAGTATAGCGGCTTTTTCTATGATGACTAATCCTAAGGCTCCCTACAAAAATAGTGAATTATTTGACAAGTTGAATGTTTTTTTCGGTGAAAGTATGAATCTTGCCCGAATAAAGTTTATATCGCTTATGATTTTAGCGTTATGTAAGGTGCAAACAGTAAGTTTCTATAAGCTCTCAACAGCTTTTGAAAGTGGTTCTGATGCCTTATCCTGCATGCGCAGAATCCAACGCTTCATGTCCTCTTATGCACTTGATTTTGATTTGATAGCCCGTCTGGTCATGCTACTTCTTCCTCATAAAGGTCCATATACCCTTTCCATGGACAGGACCAATTGGCAGTTCGGTCATACTGATATCAATGCGTTGGTGTTAGGAATCACTTATGAAGGAGTGGCCTTCCCTATCCTTTTTCGTCTGTTGCCCAAGCGTGGCAACTCCAACACGCAGGAAAGGATAGACATCATTGACCGATTCATCAAGCTCTTTGGAAAATCCAGCATTGAATCTTTGACCGGTGACCGTGAGTTTGTAGGAGAACAGTGGTTGGAGTATCTAAATCGGGAAGGAATACCATATCACTTGCGCATTCGAGAGAACTTTTGGGTAAAAGATCCACGGACTGGGAAGGAATTCAAGGCTTTCTGGGTATTCAACCGTTTGCAATTAAAACAAAGTATGATTCTTCCACATATCTATTATGTGAATAACCAGCTGTGTTACTTGGCCGCAGCAAGGCTGAAAAATCAGGAAGGGAAGCCCGAATTACAAATTATTGTGTCATATAATAGACCCGAGAAAGCACTTGATTCTTATAAAAAGAGATGGCAGATTGAGACATGCTTTAGAGCCATGAAGTCTAGCGGATTCAATGTTGAAGACACTCATCTGACTCACTTGGATAGAATTGAGAGGTTGTTTGCGATAATGATTATAGCATTTACATGGGCCTATTTGACGGGAATACACAAGCACTTGTTCATTGTTCCCATAAGAATACTTAAGCACGGGAGAAGAGCAAAAAGCATATTCAAATATGGATTGGAAGAAATTGCTAACTGTCTGCTAAATCCTTGCTACAAAGCACAATTTAATATATTTGAAATTTTGTCATGTACTTAATCCAGTTCCTTACAACCACATGAAAAAGAGAGAACTTGTTTCAAGTCCTCTCTCAGTAATTTATTTATTGAAATATCAATATCCAAGAATTGGGTTTTTCCCGCCATTGTTAGCTATAATTCTTTCTGCAACGTTATTCATTCTTCGAGTTCTTGCTTCTATTTCTTGCTTCTCTTGGCGCGTAATATTCCCTAAGGTATACCTTCTAAGGTTATCACGGAAAGCTTTTACTTCAGCAACCGTCATTTCTGGATTAGGATTTGCATGTATCATATAGCCTGTATTTACCACTAAATGAGTGGTTATTATTCATAAAATTCAATCAATGCATATATAATGCACTGATTTGCAAAAGTAGTTATTTTCTCAGCAACAGCGATAACAATATTGTTAAAACAGCCATCAATTTATTAAAATCCTCATTATTAATATCTATATAATGAGGTACAGATAGAATAAAAATTGCAAGATTTTTACTAAGTTAGGATATTTCATTACTCTCCTGCATTCGATATGTACTGTTTTTCACAAACCTTTTTACCCGGCTTGAAACGTATATATAACGTGTCAGCTATAAAACTATTATCACATAAAAATTAAACAGACTCTCATTTTTATTTCATGAAATGTCCAATTTAAGATCTGCATGCATATTTTTCCACCCATCCAAGTAGCACTGTTTTCATCCTATGGAGATTTATCTTCCTCGAAAATAATATCTGCCATCGGCATTGCAGACAATATATTATGTTTGCCTAATTTTTAGCTATTACAATATATTATTGCAGAATATTAATGAAAAATCTTATAAAATATGCTTTTTCTATAAAAATATTATATATTTGCATTATGCTTATATCAATTATATGTTCTGTGATCGCAAAAGATGCATGGATATTATTGTTTATAAGCAAAGATAACCTAAAAGTTTAACCTCATTTACAAAAAGTTTGTCTATATGAAGAAAAACAAGACAATTCAAGTTGCATTGCTCATGATGTCGCTTATTGCCTATCCAGCAAGTGCAAGTATGTCGGGAGCCGATGCTTCCTCAAATGGCTTGACAATGCAACAACAACCATCCTTATGCAAGGGTGTCGTGGTTGACACAAGTGGTGAACCGCTCATGGGAGCTTCTATCGTAGTGAAGGGAACTACTAATGGCACCGTGACAGGAATTGACGGCAACTTTAACCTTAGTGGCGTAAAAAAAGGCAGCCGTCTCGTAATTTCATTCATAGGGTTCATGCCAAAGGAAATTATATGGAATGGTTCTCCAATAAAAGTAGAACTCACCGAAGACAATAAGACTCTTGATGAAGTGGTCGTCGTAGGTTTCGGTACACAGAAGAAAGAGAACCTCACGGGGTCGGTGTCACAAGTGAAGATGGCCGACGTACTCGGTGATCGCCCAGTCACCAATGCCGCCGCGGCATTGCAGGGGGCGATGCCCGGCTTAACAATCGGCGGCGGCACAGGTCCTGGTCAATCAAAGTCATTCAACATTCGCGGTACGCTATCAATCAATGGTGGATCACCGCTCGTGCTGATAGATAACGTGGAAGGAGATATCAGCCTTCTGAACCCTGACGACATTGAAAGCGTGTCCGTATTGAAAGATGCCGCATCGTCAGCTATCTACGGAGCACGTGCAGCCGGTGGCGTGATTCTCGTTACCACAAAGCGTCCGAAAGATAAGTCGAAAATAAACCTCAACTATAATTTTAACATGGGTTGGGAACGTTCACTCAACGTGCTTGAGCAATCATCGCTCACAGAATATCTCGATGCATATATGGAGGCAGGCTATACTAACTCTTATTGGGCCGGTAACGGTGACGTAGAGAAATGGCGCGATTATCTGCAGCAGTACAAGCAGAATCCAAGTTCTCTGAGTACTGTCGGTGACGGTATTCTTAAGGACTCTGACGGCCGCGTGTACTGGCTAAGTGAGAAAAACATGTATAAGAATATCCTCACCACCGGTGCAATGAACAACCACAATGTGTCTGTGTCAGGTGGCAATGACCGCATACGCTTCCGCATGTCGGCTGGCTACAGCCATGAGAATGGACCGCTCGATACCAACAAGGATACATACACGCGCAAGAATATATCGGCATTCGTATCGGCTGATGTCAACAAGTGGTTCACGCAGGAAGCGAGCTTGCTTTACACCGATGCGGACAAGAAAAGACCGCAGGCTGTTGGCAACATGATGGGATTTTACACGACACGCCTCGTGAGCTATTATCCCGAAGGCGATATTCCTGGTTCGATACTCGGCATTGACGAGGATCTGCCGTCACAGACTCCGGGCAACATGCTGCGTCTCGCTCCTGTTTCGTATGAAAACACGGCTGTGACCCGTGTCTCCACACGCTCTATTTTAAAGCCTCTTAAAGACTGGACGATTACAGCCGAATACACCTTTGATGAGAAGGATGTCGACTTGCACTTCTACTCTGACCGCTTCCGCTTTGCCGACACGCAGCTTGCCGCCAAATGGTCAGTGGAGCAGGGACAGGACTACTACCAGATGCAGGACACGCAGAAGCGCTACAACGCCCTCAACATATTCTCCAATTATGAGCACCATTGGGGTGAGCATTCGTTCAAAGCAATGGCAGGCTTCAACCAAGAAAGTTATTATTACAAGAGCTTCTACGGACAGGTGAAAGGACAGACCACACCTTCCGTGCCATCGTTCGCAGGAGGAACTGGCGACAAGACAATCACCGACGGCTATTCCGAATATTCTATCCGGAGTGGCTTCGCACGGCTGAACTATGCCTTCATGGATCGCTACCTTCTCGAACTCAACGGACGTTACGACGGTTCATCAAAGTTTCCGAAAAATGACCGCTTTGGTTTCTTCCCGTCGGTGTCTATCGGTTGGCGTCTTGGTCAGGAGAAGTTCATGGATTGGTCGCGCACGTGGCTCGATGACCTCAAACTCCGTGCAAGCTATGGTTCCATCGGCAACCAGAATATCAATCCCTACCAATTTCTGCCCACAATGTCGGTAGGTCCGAGCACCGTATGGCTCGACAAGAATGACAAGGTGAATGTCATCTCATCACCGGGTCTTGTCAGCAGTAGCTTTACATGGGAGACAGTGAAGACGATCAATCTCGGTGCTGACTTCACAGCTTTCAAGAACCGTCTGCAACTAACATTCGAGCTTTACCGCCGCCGCACCAACGGTATGCTTGCCGCCGGCATAGAGATTCCGACTGTCGTAGGCGCATCGGCTCCACTTCAAAACGTGGCCGACCTTACCTCGAACGGTTGGGAACTCAACCTCACATGGCGCGACCACATCGGTGACTTTGCCTACAACATCGGCTTCAATATCTACGACAACACAGCCAAAATTAAGAAATATAACAATGAGTCAGGACTTCTCAGCGACTACTATGTTGGCCAGAAGCTCGGTGAAATATGGGGCTATGTGTCTGACGGATATTACACTATCGATGACTTCGTGCTCGACGATGCAAAGCGCGACGTATGGACACTGAAGGAAGGTGTAACATCAATCCAAGGCGTAAAGGTTCAGCCGGGCGACGAGAAGTTCAAGGATTTCGACGGCGATGGCGTAATCAGCAGTGGTGCAGGTACCGTGAGCGATCCTGGCGACCGTAAGATTATCGGCAACAACCGCGCACGCTTCCAGTTTGGAGCCAACATCGGAGCAACCTACAAGGGGTTCAGTCTCGATGTGCGTCTGCAGGGCGTAGGCAAACGTGACTACTGGCTCTCGGGTTCGTCAATCTTCCCGTTTGCCGGTTCAGGTTCTGCCGATGCTGTGTTCCAACCATTGTTCTCCAATCAAACAGACTATTGGACAGCCAAGAGCTACGACCCAGAGAATTCCGACTACATGGTGGCAAAGAATCCCAATGCCAAGCTGTTCCGTATCTACGACCAAGGCAACAACGTAGGTTCGAACACCCGCGTGAGTGACAAGTATTTACAGAACGCCGCCTATCTACGAGTGAAGAACATTACACTCGGCTACACATTGCCGCGACACTGGGTGAAACATGTACTCATGGAATCGGCCCGCATATACGTAAGCGTTGAGAATCTCGGCACAATATCTAATCTGCCGAAGGGATACGACCCAGAAGGTAACACCAATAACGCGATCGTGTGGGACTATCCCTATTACCGTACAATTTCCATCGGTGCAAACATCACATTCTAAAAACATACTTTAAATAATGAATACAATGGACATAAAGATATTCGCCGCGGCCGCACTTGCCGCTACATCGCTCTCACTGACGAGTTGCAACGACGATTTTCTTGAGAAAATCCCGAAGACGGATCTTACCGAGGCCAATGCCTTCCTGGAATACAACAACTTCAAGGCTTTCATGTATCCGTGCTACGACCTGTTCACCAACACGACGATACGCACCAACCTTAATGGACAAGTGGTGAGCTCGACATTCTACGGTGACTGGTATGGCGGACTCGTGACAAGCCGCGATAACAGCCGCAACCCCTATGCCTATCAATCAATCACACAGACAACATCGGGCGGTGGATGGGACTTCTCCATAATCCGCCGTATCAACATCATGCTCAGCCATCTCGACGATGGCGTGCTTAATGAAACGGAAGCCGCTCATTGGCGTTCTGTGGGCTATTTTTTCAAGGCATGGTGGTATATGGAACTAATAGATCGTTTCGGCGACGTACCTTGGGTAGACAAGGTTATCAATGAAGGGAGCGAGGAGACCTATGGTCCGCGTACTCCGCGCGCTGAAGTGGCACAGCACATTATCGAGTGTTTGGAGTATGCCGCCCAAAATATCGGCAATTTCGAGGACGGTGACAATACTATCACAGCCAATGCCGTGAAAGCAGCACTCTCACGCTTCCTTTTACGCGAGGGAACATGGGCTAAATATCACGGACTTGACGAGCCTTGCGAACAATATTTGTCTAAGTGTCTTGAAGTGTCGCAAGACTTGATGAATCAGTATTCAACATTATACAATGGTACCGAGAGCTATCCGGCAGCCGGATATGGCGAAATGTGGACAACGGAAGATCTCACCAATGTTCCAGGTGTGATATTCTTCAAGCAGTATTACGACGGTATCCTGATGCACCGCTTCAACGACTATGAGCACATCGCAGCCCACTTCGAAGACGTGCCACAGTACAGCGTTGACATGTTCCTTATGAAGAACGGCCTGCCAATTGCCAATCCCAACTCCGGATATAAGGGCGGCAAGGGTAAGGACATGTGGGATACGTTTGACAATCGCGACCCACGTCTGTACCAGAACATACAGCCACCTTATGTTGTTGCAGCCAATGACGGTACAGCCGATGGCGTGAACTCGTTCAAGACATGGAAATACTTGGGCGAAGGCGATGTTGTTGAAGGTCATACCGTGACAGCCGAAGAAGCTGCCAAATACCGTACGTATATGGACTATCTTGGTGCTAACACACAGTGTTTGCGTGGTGGTTCGTTCGGTGGAACTGGCATGAAGAAAGTACCGGGGCAGAACTGGGGTGCGGCTCTCACTAAGAACAGTCCTAACCTGACCGACAATTCAACGACGGCATATATGCGTTGCCGCACTGGCTACTACACATGGAAACACTATGACATGTGGGAATTCTCCACTGGATCGAGCGCATACTGCACGGCCGATAAACCTATCTTCAAGATTGAGGAAGTGCTGCTCAACTATGCCGAGTCCGCATGGGAGCTCGGACGCTTCGACCAAGGCGTGGCAGACAAAACCATCAACAAGCTGCGCGACCGTTCAGGTGTGGCCCATATGACCGTGGCAGATATAACATCCGACTTCGATCCTAACCGCGACAAAGGCAATGCTCCCTGGTGGACTGGCAATGGTGGAAAGTTCGGTAACTACGAGGTTGACCCCGTATTGTGGGAAATCCGCCGCGAGCGGCAGATTGAGCTGTTCGGTGAGGGATTCGCATTCTATGATGTACGTCGCTGGGCGAAGGCTGCCTACTACGTGAACCGCCAACCGTGCGGAATGTGGATAAAGGCTCAGGATAATCCTTACGGGACAAAGAACAGCGCATACTCTGGCAGCTTCGTTGACTACGATGAGATACAACGCACGGGCAAGGCCACGGGCGAACAGAATTCTGTAGGCTCGGGATGGATATATACTTATCCGAGTCCGTTGACCGATGGCGGTTGGATTGACACTTACTATCTGATGATGGTGCCGACAAACCAGATCGTACTCAACCCGCAACTCACTCAGAACCCCGGTTATAACGAATTATTTGGACTCAGCGACAGTGGTGGGGCTAAATGAAATTTAATATAAACATATTTGCGAGGCTATGGTACCATAAAAAGTATCATAGCCTCGCTCTGCTACCATATGATAAGTAACAACCAAAAACAGGCAGTTTTAATTAATAATACTGTAACTTTGCAACCAACCTATATACAACAATGAACAAGAAACTTATTTTGGCTACTACCGGACTCGTATGCGCACCGGTATTACTTCCCGCAAAATCTGCAAAGGCGCAGAAAGAAGACGCCTCGCGTCCAAACATATTGCTTATCCTTTGTGACGACATGGGTTATGGCGACCTTGCATGTTATGGTCAGCCGTTCATATCCACTCCGAACATCGACCGAGTGGCAGAGGAAGGAATACGTTTTACGCAGGCTTATGCCGGCTCACCGGTATCGGCACCGTCGCGTGCAACGATTATGACAGGTCAACATTCCGGTCACTCGCATGTACGTGGCAACAAGGAATACTGGTCGTATGACAACACTATGAAATATGGCGACAACGTGGACTTTGCCGTTGTGGGTCAGGAACCATATGACCCTGCCCACAAGATTCTACCCGAAATACTCAAGGATCGTGGCTACCGTACCGGCGTCTTTGGCAAGTGGGCTGGTGGCTATGAGGGCTCCGCATCAACACCCGACAAGCGTGGCGTTGACGAATTCTACGGTTATATCTGCCAGTTCCAAGCACACCTGTATTATCCAAACTTCCTCAACCGTTTCTCGCGTGCTCTTGGTGACACTGCCGTAGTACGCGAGGTGATGGAAGACAATATGAAATATCCGATGTTCGGGCGCAAATATTTTAAGCGTACGCAATATTCCGCACGGATTATTCACGACAAGGCTTTGGAATGGATAGACAAGCAGGATACACAACATCCGTTTGTCGGTTTCTTCACTTACACACTGCCGCATGCCGAACTGGCACAGCCAGACGATGACATACTTGAGAGCTACAAGAAAAAATTTTTCGTTGACAAAACGTGGGGCGGCCAAGAAAGCTCACGCTATAATCCCGTGGAACACACCCACGCTCAGTTCGCCGGAATGATAACGCGACTTGATGCTTACGTAGGAGAAATAATGGCGAAACTTAAGGAAAAGGGGCTTGACAAAAATACAATAGTAATCTTCACTTCCGACAATGGGCCTCATGAAGAAGGCGGTGCTGATCCCGAATATTTCGGGCGCGACGGTAAACTTCGTGGGCTGAAACGGCAATGCTACGAGGGAGGAATACGCATTCCGTTTATTGCATGGTGGCCGGGACACATTAAGGCAGGAACAGTAAGTGATTTACCATTTGCCTTCTATGACCTAATGCCGACATTTTGCGACATTGCCGGAGTGAAAAATTTTCGCAAGCGCTATACCAACCGCTCGCTTCCAGGTGACTGTTTCGATGGGCTGTCAATAGCTCCGACACTGCTCGGTGACAATACAAAACAGCAAAGACATGAACACCTATACTGGGAGTTCCATGAAACCGACCAGATAGCTGTGCGCCGCGGTGACTGGAAACTGATTGTCGTCAAAGGCATTCCACGTCTCTACAATCTCGCAACTGACCTGCATGAGGACAAAGACATTGCCGCCGAGCATCCCGAGATTGTACGCGAGCTTTTTGACATAATAAGAAAGGAACATACGGATAATCCAATGTTCAAGGTGACATTGCCCTACTGATTGTAGCTTTTTCCCTATCAATGGTAAAACATAAAGGGACGTCTCCTAACCACGTCACTCAAAAGTACATTTTATAATTACTCCCTGAGTCCATTTTCCTGAATCCACTACCAACATGACTTCTGTCTTTCTTAACAATAACAGACAAACACTCATTTGGTTAAAAAAAATCGAGTAGGAGGTAAACACTAATCATAGGCGTTATCTCCTACTTTCGTGTTCACCGGCCTCTCACACCATCGTACGTGCGGTTCCGCATACGGCGGTTTCGGACTTTCTCATCTCACGATGTGTGGCAAGTTGTTTTCAGCCATCCCTTTGAATAACATCACTTCTATCCTATTGTCGGATTCCGTCCTATCGTGCGAATAGAGAGTTCCTTTCGGACATCTGATTACAAAAGATTCGCAGGGTAGCAGTCATTTACTATTGCACTGTCCGATTCAGTCCTTCCCCATAGGCACACGTGCCTTAGGTACTATGACTTCTGCTGACTTCTCACGGCAAGTTTTGCTCCGTCATGGTACTTCGAATGATTCATCTTCACCCATGCGTCCGTGAGACCTCCTCGGATAAGGGATTATTCTTTCCATTTTATACTATTGCTGTCCGCTAAAACTCAAAAGGGCATAAATATTCCGCCCGAAGCCCTCTA
>OGZW01000087.1_pt1 | contig 54143 bp, 50 predicted proteins | sample 1577001 | NCBI WGS metagenome assembly OGZW01 (sample SAMEA3541519, study PRJEB24748) | human gut metagenome | biome: human gut; feature: human-associated habitat; material: faeces | place: China | collected 2012 | reverse complement strand
GCACGGCATGGATAGGATTGCAAAGACGAATATTGTGGGAATTATCATGTTCTGTCGACTTTTCTGCCGGATAAACAGCGTTCTGCCGTCCGCCCGTCATTGCAGTCTGCCGTTTGCAGCACTCCTACTGCGCTGCGTTTCTGCCGCAGCACTGCTTGTACTTCTTGCCGCTTCCACACGGACACGGATCGTTCGGATATACCTTTGCCGCAGCACGCTTCTTCGGCGTGTTCGTCGCAGACTCATCCTTGTTCGTTCCGGTCACTTTCGCTACCTGCTCACGCTCAACCTTCTGCTCAATCTTCACATGATACAGTAGCCGGATCGTATCCTCCTGAATGCTCGCCGTCATCTCGTCGAACATGTCAAATCCTGCCATCTTGTACTCGACAAGCGGATCTCTCTGTCCGTAGGACTGCAGTCCGATACCCTGACGAAGCTGATCCATATCATCAATGTGATCCATCCACTTGCGGTCGATCACCTTCAGGAGAACGACACGTTCAAGTTCACGGAACTGCTCCGGCTCAGGGAACTCCGTCTCCTTCGCCTCATACAGCTTCACTGCACGCTCCTTTAACAGATGCTTCAGTTCCTTATTATTCTTAACGCTGTCCACGTCCTCCGGCGTCACTGCCTGCATCGGAATCATGGAGAGGATCAGCTGGTTCAGTTCATTCAGATCCCACTCTTCCTTCGGAATATCAGAAGAAATACAGGTATCTACACAATTTTCCACACGATCCGTGATCATCTTGAAAATCGCATCGCGCATGTTCTCTCCGTCCAGTACGCGGCGGCGCTCCTTGTAGATAATCTCTCTCTGATCGTTCATAACCTGATCATACTCAAGAAGATTCTTTCTGATACCGAAGTTGTTGCCCTCGATCTTCTTCTGCGCTTTCTCAATCGCAGATGTCAGCATCTTATGCTGGATCTGCTCACCTTCCGGAACACCGAGTGCATTGAAAATGTCCATCAGCTTCTCAGAACCGAACAGACGCATCAGATCGTCTTCAAGAGAAATGAAGAACTGGGACTCACCCGGATCTCCCTGACGTCCGGAACGACCGCGCAGCTGGTTATCAATACGTCTGGATTCATGACGCTCTGTACCGATGATCTTCAAACCGCCTGCAGCCTTCGACTCATCATCCAGCTTAATATCGGTACCACGTCCTGCCATGTTGGTCGCGATCGTCACCGCTCCATGCTGTCCGGCACCGGCTACAATCTCAGCCTCTTTTTCATGGAACTTTGCGTTCAATACCGTATGCGGAATTCCCTCGCGCTTCAGCATGCCGCTGATCAGCTCGGAAGTATCGATATTGATGGTACCGACAAGTACCGGCTGTCCCTTTTCATGGGATTTTACCACTTCCTCCACAACCGCCTTGTATTTTTCATTCTTTGTCTTGTATACAACATCATGATGATCGATACGGGCGATCGGGCGGTTGGTCGGGATCTCGACGACGTCCATGCCGTAGATGTCGCGGAACTCCTTCTCCTCCGTCAATGCGGTACCGGTCATACCTGCTTTCTTCTCAAACTTGTTAAAGAAGTTCTGGAATGTGATCGTTGCCAGAGTCTTGCTCTCTCTCTTGACCTTCACATGCTCCTTCGCCTCAATTGCCTGATGAAGACCATCAGAGAAACGACGTCCCGGCATAATACGTCCGGTAAACTCATCAACAATCAGTACCTCATCATCCTTTACCACATAGTCCTTGTCTCTTGCCATCAGAGAGTGGGCACGAAGAGCAAGGTTAATATTGTGCTGTAACTCCAGATTATCCGGATCTGCGAGGTTATCCACGCCAAAGAAGCGCTCTGCTTTGCGGACACCTTCCTCGGTCAAGTTTACATTTTTGTCCTTCTCATCGACAACATAGTCGCCAGTCTCCTGCTCATCCTCCGCCATCAGGATATCCATCTTGGAAAGCTCCTTGCGGGTACCTCTGGTGAGCTGTTTCACAAAAATATCACAAGCCTCGTAAAGCTTTGTAGACTTGCCGCTCTGTCCGGAAATGATCAACGGAGTACGCGCCTCGTCGATCAATACAGAATCCACCTCATCGATGATCGCATAGTGAAGGTCTCTCTGTACCAGATCCTTCTTATAAACAACCATGTTATCACGAAGATAGTCAAAACCAAGCTCATTGTTGGTAGCATATGTGATATCGCAGTTATATGCCTCCCGTCTCTCATCATTATCCATGGAATTCAGGATCACACCAACCTTCAAGCCAAGAAACTCATGTACCTTTCCCATCCACTCGGCATCACGCTTTGCCAGATAGTCATTGACCGTGACAATGTGAACGCCCTTGCCTTCCAGTGCATTTAAATATGCAGGAAGTGTAGATACCAATGTTTTACCTTCACCGGTACGCATCTCTGTGATACGTCCCTGATGCAAGATCACACCACCGATCAGCTGTACACGATAATGTCTCATATTCAAAACGCGGGTTGCAGCCTCCCTGACTGTCGCAAATGCCTCCACCAGAATATCATCCAGCGTCTCACCATTTGCAAGTCTCTCCTTAAACTCCGGAGTCTTCGCCTGCAATTCCTCATCGCTCAGCGCCTCATACTCAGGAGCCAATGCTTCGATCTTATCGACGATCGGAGTGATTCTCTTCAGCTCATGCTGACTATGAGTGCCAAAAATTTTTGTAAATAAACTCATACTCTAACCTTACCTTTCCAATTACCTGCTCCTGACTGCAGGTAAATATAATTTCATCTAATTCCGAAATTACACTCAAGTATAGCATTTTTCCAATTTATAAGCAACTTTTATTTTCTGCAAAGCAGGAAAAGCCTGATATCTTCTCCATTATGCAAAAAAACAGGTGCCTTTTCAGACACCTGTTCTAATAATCCCTTTATTTTATACACCCCACTGTGTACATAATACCTTCCAGTGCTTATTCCTTCTTCTCCTCCTCCTCAACGCTTTAGAACTCCGGCTCGATCAGACCATATGTATTTCCTTTTCTCTTATATACAACATTGACCTCATCTGTCGTTGCATTGCGGAATACATAAAAGCTGTGTCCTAAAAGCTCCATCTGCAGGCAGGCTTCCTCCGCCTCCATCGGCTTCATCGCAAATCTCTTGGAACGGATGATCTTGATCTCATCATCATCCTCGATATCCTCCTCAACAAATGCCTTGCTCAAGCTTACTGCTGACTGCTGCTGATCGACAATCTTGTTTTTATATTTACGAAGCTGACGCTCAATAATTTCCTCTACAAGATCAATAGAAACATACATATCATCACTGACCTGCTCAGCTCTGACAATATTTCCTTTCATTGGGATGGTAATCTCTATTTTCTGTCTCTCCTTCTCTACACTCAGGGTTACATGAACTTCTGTCTCCGGTGTAAAATATCTCTCCAGCTTGCCCAGTTTGTCCTGGACGGCAGCCTTCAATCCTTCTGTTACGTCGATGTTCTTACCACTGATGATATACTGCATAAGTCCCCAACTCCTTTACTGTTTAGAATGGTTATATTATACTACAACCCGCTCCATTTTGCAAGTAAAAATGAACAAATTGCACAAAAACATATTTGAATTTTTTTGTCATCAGCTCACGGATTTTTCGATATTTAAAGGCAAAAATCATTTTCTGTGCTATAGAGCAAAAGAAATGTTATCGGTTTACTTATACTTAATTGAGAGAAAAATTTGAATATGGGGAGGGTGTCATTCGTTAATTGTCACACAATTTGTCTGTCAAGATTTTTCTTCACTTTTTCGATTTTTATCTTTTTTCACAAAACAAATTTTCTTGTTGACAAGTTTGTTTTTGTGTAAAAAACAGGTAAAAAATGTGGATAATGTGGATAACTTCGTGAATAACTCCATTTTTCCATCATTTTTAAATCCACAAAATGTGGATAACTATTCACATTTATCTATTACTTTTGACATTTCTACTAATATAAATTGTTTTGTTTGTGCAATATACACAATCATTTCATTGTCAATCAATTTTCAAAAAAAAGAATTGTCTTTTTTATCTGCAAATTGTCAGACAATTCAATCTTTTCCTATCATAAACAATTACTACGAATAAAATCCTATCATTCTTTCCATACAATGAAACAAGGATGCCCAAAAGTGATAACGCACTTTTCAGCATCCCTGTAAGGTCCATTTACTTATTTTATTCCTCTGATCTTTTTATTTTTCTGCAATTGCCTCAATCTCGATCAGTACATCCTTTGGAAGACGAGCCACCTCAACACAGGAACGTGCCGGATACGGCTCCGGAAAATACTTTCCATAAACCTCATTGATCTTTCCAAAGTCATCCATATTTTTAATGAATACTACCGTCTTGATGACTTTATCCATGGAGCTTCCTGATGCTTCCACAAGATTTTTCAGATTGCCGATCGCCTGCTCTGCCTGTTCAGCTGCTGTGCTTCCAACAATCTCTCCCGTTGCCGGATTTACCGGGATCACTCCGGACGTATACACAAGACCATTTACCTCGATTGCCTGTGAATATGGTCCGATTGCTGCCGGTGCCTTATCTGTACTGATTACGTTCTTCATAATATCCTCCATTCTCCCTTCCGCCACTTTTTATCACGGCAGGGGCTCATTTTCTGATCCATCCTTCTGTATCGGATCCTGTCATATCCGCTTCTGGCGGCAGACAACTTTCGATTCAAAGTATATCACGTTTCCACAAGGGGTTCAACCGCCGAAAAAATCTACTTCCTCTTTCCCATTTTCCCCACTTGTGGTATGATAAACAAGATTGTTTATGAATTTTCGGTTGTACCGGTTACAAGCGATATATTTGAATCACAAGGAAAAGAGGAATATTATGTCTGAAAAAATACAACTTGGCAAAACACAGGAACTGATCGTAGTAAAAACAACAGACTTTGGTGTCTATCTGAATACACCGGGAGGAGATGACGCAGACAAGATCCTGCTGCCAAAGGCACAGGTTCCAAAAGGGACACAGCTTAAGGATGCTTTGACCGTATTCGTTTACCGCGATTCGGAAGACCGCCCCATCGCCACCACCTGGGAGCCGGAGCTGGAGCTTGGCGGGGTCGCCCGCTTAAAGGTAAAGGAAGTAACAAAAATCGGGGCTTTTTTGGAAATGGGACTTTCCAAGGATCTGCTGCTCCCATTTAAGCAGCAGCTTTACAAGGTAGAGCCGGGAGATGCTGTTCTGGTAACCATGTATCTTGATAAAAGCGAACGACTCTGCGCCTCCATGCATGTCTATGACCGCCTGCAGAATGATTCCGATTACCAGAAGGATGATGAAGTTTTTGGCCGTGTCTATGAAATCAGTGAAAATTTTGGCGTCTTTGTGGCAGTAGATGATAAATACTCTGCACTTATCCCTAAGAAGGAGGTTTTCGAAAAGTATCGGATCAATCAGCCGGTTTATGCAAGAGTATCCCAGGTGCTTGAGGACGGACGACTATCTTTAAGTGTCAAAAAGAAAATTCCGGAACAGATGGAGGAGGATGCCCAGTTCATTCTTCACCGTCTGGAAGATGCCGATGGCTTTCTACCATATCATGATAAAAGTGCACCTGAGGAGATCAAGTCCCTCTTCCACATGAGTAAAAATGCCTTTAAACGTGCCATCGGCCGTCTGATGAAAGAGGGCTTTATCACCATCGGGAAGGATGGCATCCGACTTAAATAAAAGACTTTTCTATACACTACATAAAAGCTCAGAATTGTCATTTATTATAAACTATGGCAATCCTGAGCCTTTATTTTATTTCAACATTTAAATACTCTGACAATATTGGTATTTCTTTCTATTCTACAAAGCTTCCAAACTGGCGGAATCGTTCATATCGTTTCTGCAAAAGCTCTTCCATTTCCGTTTCAAGAAGCTCCGGCAGCACCTCTGTCAATGCCTGCTTCAACTCCTTTGCCACCTCCGGCAGATGAAACTCCAGACCATCCTCCGGCTCAGCAAACATCCTGTCAGCTACATGATTTTTCAGAAGATCTCCCGCTGTCATTTTCATTTTCTCCGCAGCCTCGGCCACTCTGGTAGGATCCTTCCATAAAATACTGGAAAATCCCTCCGGAGACAAGATTGAATAAACCGCATGCTCCAGCATCCATACCTGGTCTCCCACAGCAAGAGCAAGAGCACCTCCGCTACCGCCTTCTCCAATAAAAATACTGATGATCGGCGTTTTTAACCGGGACATCTCCATCAAATTTCTGGCAATAGCTTCTCCCTGTCCCCGTTCCTCAGCGCCGACACCCGGAAATGCCCCCGCCGTATTGATCAAAGTGATCACCGGGCGGTGAAATTTCTCTGCCTGCTTCATTAACCGCAGCGCCTTACGATACCCCTCCGGATTCGGCTGTCCAAAGTTGCAGTTGACATTTTCCTCTAAGGTATGTCCTTTCTGAATTCCGATTACCGTCACCGGCATCTCATTTAAACGGGCAATTCCACCAACGATCGCACCATCATCCCCAAACAGGCGATCCCCATGAAATTCCAGAAAATCATCAAACATCTCATTAATAAACTGCTTTGCACTGGGACGATCAATCTTTCGGGCAATGGTCACAGATCTCATACTTTCATTCATTTCCGTTTCCTCGCTTTCCTGTCTGATGAAGCTTCAGAATTTTCCCCAGTTCTCCACGCAATTCCTCACGTTGAACAATACGATCCACAAATCCGTGATCTAACTGGAACTCCGCCCTCTGAAATCCCTCCGGCAATTTCTGATGAATGGTTCCCTGTATCACTCGCTGTCCCGCAAAACCGATCAACGCTTTCGGCTCCGACAAAATAATATCACCCAGCATTGCAAAGCTGGCTGTAACTCCTCCAGTGGTAGGATCTGTCAGAACCGTAATATAGAGCAGTCCCGCTGCATCATGACGACCCAACGCCTCCGATACCTTCGCCATCTGCATCAATGAAATAATGCCCTCCTGCATCCGGGCACCACCGGATGTAGTAAATATGATGATTGGAAGTCTTTCCTCGGTGGCTTTTTCTACCGCACGGGTAATTTTTTCACCGACTACTGATCCCATACTTCCCATCATAAAATGACTGTCCATAATAGCAATAACTGCGTCATTCCCCTCGATTCGGCAACGTCCTGTAACAACTGCCTCCCGGAGCTTTGTTTTGCCCTGTGCTTTTTCAATTATTTGATCATAATCCGGATATTCCATTGGATTCTCAGGAACCATATCTGCATCAAACTCTTGAAATGATCCCTCATCACAGGTAATGGCAATCCGTTCCGCAGGTGTCATACGAAAATGTGCACCGCAGCTCGGGCATAGCTTATATTCTGTGATTTCCTTTTTGTATATGATCATTTTGCATGTATTACATTTGATCCACATGCCATTGGGAATCGATGGTCCCTGCTCTTTTTTTCTTCGATCCGTCTTTTTCTTCTCGGATGGAGTATCCAAAGAAAAATAATTCTTTCTTTTACTAAATAAATTCACAAGATCCTTCCTTTCTGTCTGTCCATATTATGGTACAGACACGCGATCGGCAGATTACTTTGCTTTCTCCTCTGCCATACACCTGTTCGGCTAAAATCCTACGAAAATTATTTCAAAATCTTCTCCTCAATAAAGGATGTATCAAACTCACCGGATATATAATCCGGATGACTTAATATCATTCCCTGAAAATCTATATTGGTATCAATTCCATCGATCACAAATTCATAAAGCGCCCGGCGCATTTTTGCAATAGCCTCCTGACGATCCTTCCCATGAACAATCACCTTTGCGATCATAGAATCATAATATGGCGGAATCACATAATCCTGAAATACCGCAGCATCCACACGAAGTCCCAGCCCACCTGCCGGCAATAACAGAGACTGGATCTTTCCCGGACAAGGCGCAAAATTTTTATCCGGATTTTCTGCATTGATACGACATTCAATAGCATGGCCTCTGATCTGAATATCATCTTGCGTTACAGAAAGCGGCTCTCCTGCCGCAATACGGATCTGCTCCTTAATAATATCAATGCCTGTGACCATTTCCGTAACCGGATGTTCTACCTGCACTCTTGTATTCATTTCCATAAAATAGAAATTGCCCGATTTGTCATACAAAAATTCAATGGTTCCGGCGCTCTGATATCCCGCCGCTTTCGCCGCACGTACTGCAGCCGCACACATTTCCTCTCGCTTCTCCTGACTGAGAGCCGGTGACGGAGATTCTTCCAGCACCTTCTGATTCTTTCTCTGAAGAGAACAATCTCTTTCTCCGAGATGTACCACATTTCCAAACTGATCCCCCAGTACCTGTACCTCAATATGTCTGGCATTTTCAATCAGCTTCTCCATATAAACCGCATCATCACCGAAGCCCGCCATGGCTTCCCCCTTTGCGGATTCATAGGCATTCTCCATTTCCTCACGGCTCCGCACAATACGGATACCTTTTCCACCACCTCCGGCAGAGGCCTTGACCATAACAGGATATCCGAGACTATCCGCCACCTCATAGGCCTTATCAATACTCTCGATAACTCCATCGCTGCCGGGAATCACAGGTACTCCTGCCTTGATCATCATTTCCCTTGCATTGGCCTTATTGCCCATGGCATCAATTACAGACGGATTTGGTCCTATAAATTTAATATTACACACCTCGCACATAGAGGCAAATGTACTGTTTTCAGACAAAAATCCAAAGCCCGGATGTATCGCCTGGATCTTTTTTTCTACTGCTACACTGATAATATTCTGCATATTCAGATAGCTTTCTGCAACCTTTGCTCCACCAATGCAGACAGCCTCATCAGCCATCTGTGTATGTAAAGCATCTCTGTCTGCCTCCGAAAAAACAGCTACGGTTCTCACACCCATCTCCCGGCAGGCCCGGATTATACGAACAGCTATCTCTCCACGGTTCGCAATTAATATTTTATCAAACATGCGCTCCTCCATCCCATCCTCACAATTATCCAATCATAAAGATAAATTCTGCCTGTGCAGCCACTTTATCATCTACATAGGCTGTTCCCTGACCAATACCGGCATTCTTTTTCAGCTTCACAATAGAAACTTCCATACGCAGTGTATCTCCAGGCACTACCTTTTTCTTAAATTTTGCCTTATTAATCCCGCCAAAATATGCTGTTTTCCCTTTAAACTGCTCCTGGGAAAGAATCGCAACTGCTCCGGCCTGCGCCATCGCTTCCACGATCAGGACCCCCGGCATAACCGGTTCATTCGGAAAATGTCCGGCAAAAAACGGCTCATTCATTGAGACGTTCTTGATCGCCGTCACACTCTCTCCCGGCACCATATCCACGATACGATCCACCAGCAGAAATGGCTGACGATGGGGAATGATCTCCATAATCTGCTTAATATCCATTACACATTCCATTTTCATTATCCTCCATTTTATCCGATCCGGAACAAAGGCTGGCCAAACTCAACGAAATCTCCATCCTGAACCAGAACTTCCTTGATCGTACCACTTACCGTACTTGGAACTTCATTCATAAATTTCATAGCCTCAATAATGCAAAGGGTATCTCCCTCTGCCACAATATCTCCAACCTTTACAAAGGGATCCTTGTCCTGTGCCGGCTTCGCATAAAAGGTTCCAACGATCGGTGCCGTAACAACCTCTCCCTCCGGCTGAGCCTCTGTAGCAACCTCTGCTGCAGAATCACCTGCCATAGCTTCTCTGGCTCCGTTCTGTACCGATGCCACAATATTCTGTAAATCAGAAAGTGACGGTGCTTCCGGTATTTCCGGCTGTGCCACTGCTGCCGGCTGGCTTACAGTCCTTCCTGCATTGCCCCGCACCAGACGAAGTCCATCATTCTCTCTGGTAAGCTCCATTTCTGCCAGATCTGTCTCTTCAAACAGATCGATCAACTGCTTAATTTCTTCGTAACGCATACTTCCTTCCTTTCCCATCCGCCCTTATCCGGCAGATATATCTCTTAAGAATTCTTTAGCCCTGCCACTTTTTGAAGCACAGCACGGCATTATGACCGCCAAAGCCAAGTGAATTCGATAATACATATTCTACATTGTCAACTTTTCTTCCCTCATTTGGGATTACATCCAGATCACATTCCGGATCCGGCGTTTTATAATTGATCGTTGCCGGCAGGAAATTATCCTGCATCGCTTTCACACAGATAATCGCCTCGACCGCTCCGGCAGCACCTAATAAATGACCTGTCATTGACTTAGTAGAGCTGACAGGCACCTTATATGCCGTCTCCTCTCCCAGTGCGAGCTTGATCGCTGCTGTCTCACCAATCTCATTGGCATGGGTGCTTGTTCCATGGGCATTGATATAAGATACCTGCTCCGGTGTAATCCCGGCCTCTTCCATAGCAAGCTTCATTGCCTTTGCCGCACCGGAACCATCCGGCAGCGGAGAAGTAATATGATATGCATCCCCATTGGAGCCATATCCAACGATCTCTCCATAAATCTTTGCCCCTCGTGCCTTTGCATGCTCTAACTCCTCCAGGATCAGCACACCGGCACCTTCTGACATAACGAATCCATCTCTATTTTTATCAAACGGCTTACAAGCGTCCTTCGGATCCGGATTTTTGGATAATGCAGTAAGATTTGTAAATCCTGCAATACCAATACGGCAGATTGCAGCCTCTGCACCACCTGCAAACATCACATCCTGACGTCCATCCTTTATCTGACGGAACGCATCACCAATAGCATTGGTTCCTGTCGCACATGCCGTCACAACATTCTCGCAGATTCCTTTTGCACCATAACGGATCGCAATATTACCGGCTGCCATATTACCAATAGTCATAGTAATAAACAGTGGCGATACTCTGGCAGGTCCTCTGTCATTCATCTTCGTCACCTGCTCCTCCATGGTCATCAGTCCACCGACACCGGATCCCACGATCACACCAACCCGGTCGGCATCCTCTTTTTCCATATCAAGGCCACTGTCCTCAAATGCCTGTACGGCGGCTCCAAGGGCGTATACCGCAAACAGATCATTTCTTTTGACATCCTTCTTCGTCATATAAAGCTCCGGATCAAAGCCTTCCACCTCACCGGCAACCTTGACTTTAAATTCTTCGGTATCAAATTTCGTGATCATCTTAATTCCGCACTGCCCCTTCCGGATATTGTCCCAGAAAGTATCCACCGTGCTGCCAAGGGGCGTTACTGCTCCCATACCAGTTACAACTACTCTTCTTGCCATCTTCTTACCCTCATTTCTGCTTTCATATGCTGCCAGATCATCTCGTATCTACATTACCATTCCGCCATCTACATTCAGAACCTGTCCTGTAATATAATCATTTTCTGCCAGAAATACAACGGCTCTTGCGATATCCTCAACCTTACCGCCGCGTTTCAGCGGGATCGCACTGAGGATCGCATTCTGTACATCTTCCTTTAATACAGCCGTCATATCAGTCTCCACATAACCCGGTGCAATGGCATTACATGTAATTCCTCTGGATGCCAGCTCCTTTGCTGTGGACTTCGTCAATCCAATAATACCGGCCTTGGATGCCGCATAATTCGCCTGACCGATATTTCCATTAATTCCAACTACAGATGCCATATTGATAATGGCACCGCTTCTCTGCTTCAGCATTACATTGCTGACGTGACGGATCATATTGAAGGTTCCCTTGAGATTTGTATTGATCACATCATCAAACTGCTCCTCCGTCATCCGCATCAGAAGCATATCCTTTGTAATACCTGCGTTATTTACCAGAACATCAATACTTCCCAGTTCTTTTTTGACCTCCTTGATCATATCTGCTGCAAATGCAAAATCGCTGACGTCTCCCTGCACCGGCTTACAGATCACTCCGTAATCTTCAATTTCCTTCACGGTTTCCTCATCCAGATGGCTGTGATAGTTCAGGACAACATTGCATCCCTCTTTAGCAAATGCCAGTGCAATGGCTTTTCCAATGCCCTTCGCTGCTCCTGTTACAATTACGTTTTTTCCTTTTAACATAAATCCTCCTCATCCTCCATGGGATCATACAATCTCATGAAGTTTATTCATGGTTTTGTCAAGAGAGGACAAGTCCTCCACATTCAAAATATTAACACCCTTTAAGGTTCTCTTCACAAAACCGGTTAATGCCTTTCCTGGTCCTAATTCTATAAAAGTATCCGCTCCCTGTTCATTCATATTGCGGATAATATCTGCCCATCTTACCGGACAACAGATCTGCTTTGTAAGAATCGGAATAATATCATCCTTATCTGCAACTATCTGTGCATTTACATTTGTATATACCGGCACTTTCATATCAGATATATGCAGCTTTTCCAGTTCCGGCTTCAGTTTATCAGCAGCAGGCTGCAGCAATGATGTATGAAATGGTCCGCTTACCTTTAGCTTCACTGCAAGCTTTGCGCCTTTCTCCTTTGCAAGCTCTGCAGCCTTGGCTACTGCCTCCGTCTTACCGGCGATAACGATCTGTCCCGGTGCATTATAATTTGCCGGGACTGCCAGGCCCATTCCCAAAGCAGTTGCCTCATCACATGCCTCTTCCACCAGATCCTGATCCAGTCCAATGATCGCATACATTGCTCCTTCTCCGGAAGGTACTGCTTCTGTCATAAAGCGTCCTCTCTTCTGTACCAGAGCAACAGCTTCCTCAAAGTCCATCGCCCCACTGGCAACATATGCAGAATATTCTCCTAAACTGAGTCCCGCCGTCATATTGGCCCGGACTCCCTGTTCTTCAAGCACTTTCATCGCTGCGATACTCATAGTCAATATTGCAGGCTGTGCATATTCTGTCTCTCCTAATTTCTTTTCATCCTGAAAACAGATATCCTTAATAGAATATCCTAATACGGCATCCGCCCGATCAAAAATATCCTTGGCAACAGCATAATTCTGGTACAATTCCTTTCCCATACCGGCATACTGTGCACCCTGTCCGCTAAACATAAATACAGTCTTCATGAACTTTCCTCCACGCTTTAAAAGACAGTGGATCCGATAACAAAATGATGAGAACCCCGATGGACGAGGTTCTCAACTTTTCGGTCTTCACTGTCCGTTTCATCTGTTTGCTGGCGATAATCGATTTATTTGTTGTTCTCAACAAAGTCTACGATATCTTTTACGGTAACAATAGACTCCGGATCCTCAATTGATACCTCAAACTCGTCCTCAATATCATTGATGATCTGGAATACATCCAAAGAATCAGCGTCAAGATCATCCTTTACATTTGTCTCAAGTGTGATCTCATCCTCATCCTTTCCAAGCTGTGAAGCAATGATTTCTCTGATCTTCTCAAATACCATTTTCAGTTCCTCCTAAAGAAATTAGTTAATTTTGTTTATTATATTAACTGTGATGTCACAGTAATACACCTGATAATTTACCACTGTACCAGCAGTGTTCCCCATGTGAGACCCCCTCCGAATCCACAGAGGATCAGCTTGTCCCCCTTATGAAGAAGTCCCTTTTCATTCATCTCATTCAATGCGATCGGTATACTTGCTGCCGATGTATTTCCATAATGCTCAATATTTACATAAAAGCGTTCCTGTGGAATCTTCAGCTTTTTTGCTGCCACTTCCACAATCCTTGCATTGGCCTGATGTGGGACAAAATATGTAATGTCCTCAGCCGAAAGGCCCGCCGTTTCCAGTACGTGTTCCACACCGGATACGATCTTTTTGGTTGCGAATTTAAATACAGCCCTTCCATCCATTGTGACATGTCCACATTCTTTCTGAGGTTCCAGTTTGTTAAATACATTGGCCGGTGCCAATCTGCGGGCTGTCAGCACCTCATAATCCTCCCCTTTAGAGCCAAGCTCTTCCACGAGAATACCACCCGCTGACTCGGAACGCTCCAATAGAACACCCGCTGCTCCATCTCCAAATAAAACACAAGTGGAACGATCCTTCCAGTCCACAATTTTAGACAGAATCTCACCGCCAATAACTAAAGCATTTTTGTATATGCCACAGCGGATAAACTTGTCCGCTACGCTGACTCCATACAGAAAACCGGAACATGCGGCTGTCACATCAAAAGCAACTGCATTAACTGCACCAATCTCCTTCTGTACCATACAGGCGGCACTTGGGGTACAATAATCCGCCGTCACTGTTGCAACAACGATCAGCTCAATATCAGCCGGGGCAATACCTGCTCTTTCTATAATCTGTTTCGCAGCTTTGGAAGTATAATACGATAAATCTTCGCCCCCCGAAATATGTCTTTCTCCAATCCCTGTTCTTTGTCTGATCCACTCATCGCTGGTATCCATAATCTTTGCCAGATCATCATTTGTAATGATCTGATCCGGAATACCGGCACCTGTGGCTGCTATTCTTGATGTAACCATTTTATGCTCCTATTCTTTTTCATTTTCACATTACAAGTATATGACACAATACATCCATACGTCAACACTTCTTTGCAAACGAATTTAAGCAAATTTTGATACCATTTCCAGAGAAGCCAGTAAAACATCTGCCTCTAAAGGCTTTGGAATCAAATGCTTCACTCCGATACTTTTTACTTCTTCCATAGTTCCGGAATCACAAAGAGAACTCAACATCAGTATTTTCACATCAGGATCCTGCTTTTTCAGTATTTCTGCTGTTTCCAAGCCATTGAGCCCCGGCATTATGATGTCCAGAATAACAATATCCGGTTTCAGCTCTTTATAGAGCTCAATTGCCTCTTCTCCGTCCTTCGCATATGCAGTCACCTCATAGCCATTATCTTCTACGATGTCTTTGATCTGCTTTGATGCGAAAGGGGAATCATCAACCACCATAATTGTTGTACTCATATATCTTCTCCTCCATTCTGTTGAAATTCAAACTGAATAATAAAACGTAAAAAGCCACGTCCATAGCGATACGCAAGCATAATATGATACGCCTGCTCATCTCTCCCAAAATCAGGATCGTGCTCCCCAAAATACTCCGGTATGGAAAGCTTGGAAACACTACCTGTCAGTGTATTTATCTTTGAGACGATCCGACCACAGACAATATTCATATATTCATTCATATATAAAGACTGCTCTTCATCCGGCGGCATCCCCCCACCATACATTCCCGATATGATCTGTTCAAACATATCCCGATCCATCTCGCACTTAATATTTGCCAGAAAAAAACCTCTGGTATGTATCATTACGGTCAAAACCTTTTCTTTTGCACATTGATTAGAATCTGTTTTTTTCAGATCCACCCCGGTCAGTACCTTTGTCACTGAGACCACTTCCCGGTTAGGAATGCGAAGTATGTCCCGAATATCTTCCATAATCGGTCCACCTCCTCCGTATTATGTCTACTTATCAATAAAACGCATTCTGGCGCTCTCTGAACCCTTTTTCCTGTCCGATCCTGCTGCATTCACACTATATAAACTCTCTAAGGATTTGGTCATAGTACGTTTGCACTCTTTACAAAAACGACCGGTCAAAATAGGCGCCCCACACTTTTCACACTGGATCACTACACCCGAATCCTTAGAAAAACTCAGACGTTCCTCTCTGATCCACCGCTTCAGCTGCTGTATCGGCACTTCCGTCTCCTCCGACACAACAGAAATGGAACTGGTTGGATTTTCCCTGATATAATCCTTTACCTCTGAAAACTTCTTTTCCATTTTGTTATTACATGCCGGACAGAGAGGACTTCCTGTATAATTAAACAGATTGCCGCACATTTTACAATTTCTGACATCCATACACAATTCTCCTTAACTTCCTTTTCCGATACATACACATAAAAAGTAAATCTGATCAATTCCGATCTCACGGAGCACTTTGGAACAAGCCTCTAGTGTGCTTCCCGTAGTGTAAATATCATCTATAATTATAACACACTCCGGTAATCGATTCAACACTTCCGTTCCTCTTCCGGGTCGAAAAGCTCCGTCCAGATTTTTCAGGCGCTCTGCCGCAGACAGCTCCTTTTGAGGCCGTGTCGCTTTGATCCGTATCAGCATATCATTTCTCATTTCTATACCACAATAATCAGCCAGATGTTTTGCAATGATCTCTGCCTGATTATATCCCCTTGTCTGGAGGCGCGAGCGGTGTACCGGTACCGGGATCAGCATTCCGGCTCCGATCTGCCGGACCCACCTGCCGTAATGCCGGTAAAGCTCCTGTGCATATACACGCCCATATTCCCTGCGGCCGCCATATTTAAATCTGGCAACAGACTCCTGCATCATTCCATCATAAAGCAGCAGTGCATTTCCCTGCCGGAAAGAATATTTTCTTCTCTTACAGTCATTGCAAAACTCATCTTCCCCTGTCAATGGTTTGCCGCACCGACAACATTTCGGCTCCCGGATATATTCGATATGCGCAGTACATGTTTCACAGATTCCATCTCTGCCAACAGCAAGTGCCTTGTCACACACCGGGCATCTGGCAGGATAAAAATAGTCCAGCAACCGGTCACGAAAGCATCTCCGCATCTGAAGCCTCCAATTCCTGTATCCGCTGACAAAGGCTGGAATATCTCTTTTTTTCATTGATATTCCGGATCATCTGATCCACCATCTGCCGGCTTCCCACAATAGTTACACACTTTTTGGCACGGGTAACTGCCGTATATAAAAGATTCCGGTTAAAGAGCATTTTGGGTCCACTTAACAGAGGAAGGATCACTGCCGGATACTCACTTCCCTGGGATTTATGTATCGTAATAGCATAAGCCAGTTCCAGTTCTTCCATATCACTAAAGTCATACTCCGCCATTTTTCCTTCTTCAAACTCTACGGTAACCGTTTCCGTCAATGTGGATATGGTGCGTATTACGCCACTGTCTCCGTTAAAAACTCCCTCTCCCTCCTCATAGGTGTCACCAAAGGCATTGATTTTTTGCCATTTCATCTGATAATTATTTTTGATCTGCATGACCTTATCCTTCTCCCGGAACAGCACACCATGAAATTCTTTCTCGATTTTATCCGGCATCGAAGGATTCAGATACATCTGCAACAGCTCATTTAATTTTAATACTCCAAGCTCCCCTTTTCGCATGGGTGCCAGCACCTGAATGTCATACGGTGATGCATTAACATATGGCGGAAGCTTCTGGACAATAAGCTGGATCACAACATTAATGATATCCTGTGGCTGACTTCTCTCCAGACAGAAAAAGTCTCTGCTTTCCTTTCGAAACTCTACAGGCTCTCCCCGGTTGATCCGATGGGCATTCAAAATAATATCGCTTTCCGCCGCCTGACGAAAGACCTTTTCCAGCCGGACAACATCGCAAAAACCGGACTGGATAATATCCTTTAGTACATTGCCGGGTCCCACTGACGGAAGCTGATTGGCATCTCCTACCATAATAAGTCTTGTGCCCGGAACCAATGCTTTTAACAATGCATGCATCAGATAAATATCCACCATGGACATCTCGTCAATGATCACAACATCAGCTTCCAGAGGCTGCAGTTCATTTCTCTCAAAATGCATTCCACTTCTGTCGTCTCCATCTGCCGCACCGTTCATTTCCAGCAGGCGATGAATGGTCTGCGCCTCATATCCCGTTGTTTCCGACATTCTCTTGGCCGCTCTGCCGGTAGGTGCTGCCAGAAGAATATCCATCCCCTCCTCCTCAAAAATGCGCACGATAGTATTGATCGTCGTAGTTTTACCGGTTCCCGGTCCTCCCATAATAACCATAACACCATTCTGAACCGCCTGAAAAACTGCTGTTTTCTGCATTTCATCCAACTCAATTTTTTCTTCACGCTCTATGCTTTTCACTTTCTTTTCCAGGTCCTTTTCTTTTACAGGAAAATCAAGATTCAGATCCAAAAGCATTCTGGCACAATTCATTTCCATGTAATAAAGCCTGCCATAGTACAGACACCTCTGGTCGCCAATCTCACGACAGATTATTTGTTTATTCATACACAGCTCGTCCACATGGCAATCCACCAGAGCCGGATCAAGCCCCAAAAGCTGTGCTGTCACATCAACCAGCTCTCTCTGGGGCAGATAACAATGTCCCTGAGCGGTAGACTGCTGCAGACAATATATAATTCCTGCCTGAATCCGGAAATCAGAATCCTGATAAAATCCTGCCTGTCTTGCAATCTCATCGGCAATCTTAAAACCAACTCCGGAAATGTCCTCTGCCAGTTTATAAGGGTTGGTGCGAAGCACCTCATACATCTCCTGACCATACTGGCGGTAAATCTTTACGGCAAGATTCATACTGATCCCATAATCCTGCAGAAAGATCATTGCCTGACGCATCTCCCGCTTCTCGTTAAATTGATTGGCCGCCTGAATTGCCAGCTTTATGCTGATTCCCTTGACCTCAGCCAGCCGTTCCGGTTCCTCCTCAAAGATCCGAAAGGTATCTTCTTTAAATTTTCTGACAATGCGTGCCGCCAAAGCCGGTCCGATTCCCTTAATCGCACCGGATCCCAGATATTTTTCAATTGCCATGGAATCTTCCGGCTGTTTTTCCTCATAAGAAACCATCTTGATCTGTTCTCCATATTCTTTGTGAAAAACTCTCTCACCCCGCACCACCAGATACTGTCCCTCCGCCACATAGGAAAAGCATCCCACACAGCATATCTCATCATCCCATTCCGGATGCGACAAATGCAGCACAGTATATCCATTTTCTTCATTTCGAAACACGATGTTTTCCACGTATCCTTCTAATTCTTCCATTTCATCCCCCATTTAAAAAAAGCAAAAAAAGCCACTGCAAAAAAACAGCGGCCCGTTTTGTATTTAATATTATAAATTGTACTGTTGTTTTAAATTATCATATAATTGCTGTGCCAGACCAATCTGGCCGCTTTCTGTAATAGAGGATGCAAGCTGTTCATTGCGCATATCGGCAAACATCTTGGTATATTCGCCTTGCTCATCCTCATTTTCCGTGGTTTTCTTTGCTTCCTCAATCATTTTCTGTACGAAATATGTCTCAAAGCTCTTGCAGGCTTCCATTAACTCCTCATCGGAAGAATCTTTGCTGACGCCACTGATCTTATCTGACGCAGAACCTGCAGCTACATTGCTAAGCTGTGAAGAATAGCTGTCATACAGGGATGACACATCTAAAACTGAACTCATAGAAGTCTCTCCTTCCTTATCCCTTATCGCCCGCCAAAAACGAATTATGAACGGAGATTATTGGCCTGCTGAAGCATCTCGTCCGATGCAGTGATGGCCTTAGAATTCATCTCATAGGCCCGCTGTGTGACGATCATATCAACCATCTCATCCACAGCCTGTACATTGGACGCCTCCAAATATCCGTTTTTCACAATGCTTCTCTTTAAAGCAGCATCGTCACCCTCTATACGGGCATCCCCGGAAGCATCGGTTGCCACATAATAACTGTCGCCAACCTTTTCCAGACCGTTTGTATTGTTAAACTGCGCCATTCCGATGTTGATGCCAAGCGGAAGCGCATTGCCATCATCACCAACATAACCGATGCCGCCATAATTATCAAATCGAAGCTTGGATGTGTCCACATCCGCGTCAAAGCTGATCTCCTTGCCGGTAGAATCAAGAACAGCATATCCCTCCTGTGTGGTCAGCGACCAGCCTCCTGAAGTGTTCTTGGATAAATTAAAATGACCATTTCTGGTATAACACTGTGTACCGTCAGGCTTCTGGATCATAAACAATCCCTCACCCTCAACTGCAAAGTCGAACGCTGCATTGGTCGTCGTAAAGGAACCCTGTGTAAACTGGGTTGCAATCGAACCAACCTTAACACCAAGTCCAACCTGAGCACCGATCGGTTTCTGATTTCCCTCTGAATCCGTCGTTTTTTTCTGGATATTCTGATATAAAAGTGTCTGGAAACGTGCCGTTTCCTTTTTATAACCTGTAGTATTGATATTTGACAGGTTATTGGACAATGTATCCATGCTGGTCTGCTGGGCTTTCATACCGGAAGCAGCCGTCCAAAGAGCTCTCATCATAATTTATTCACACCTTCCTATCCTACTTTACCTACGTCATTGACAGAACGATTTAATAAGCTGTCCTGTGTCTGGACCATTTTCTGTCCCGCCTCATAGGCACGGGTGATCGTGATCATATCTACCATCTGATCGATCACATTGACATTAGACTGTTCCGTATAGCCCTGTTGCAGAGAATAGTTTCCCTCTACAGCAGTTGCACCGTCAACTGTCTCCCAAAAATTATCTCCGTACTGCTTGAGATAATTGTAATCCTCAAAATCAGTAATCTTAACGGTATCCACATAAACATTATCCGCATACACCGCACCATCCTGATCGATCACGATTCTCGCTGCATCGGTAGGAACCTGAAGATCTCCTCCCTCTCCCTGAAGATGGTTACCGTCACTGTCCACAATAAAACCATCCTTCGTAGCGGTAAAACATCCATTTCTCGTATAACAGGTCTTATCCTCACCTTTGGCATTGGTCGTGCGGACTGTAAAAAACCCCTTCCCCTGAATTGCTATGTCGTATGTATTCTCCGTCTGCCGTAAGGATCCCTGGTCCCAATTGGTATATGTCTCACCAATCTTGACACCCAGACTCATATTTCCAACAGGCTCATCTACAAAACCATTGGAACGGTCTCTGATCTTATATGTCAGCATTTCTTTGAATGCCTGACTGGTCACCTGCTCCTCCTTATAACCAATCGTAGCGGAATTGGCAAGATTATTTGAAATAATATCCAGCCTTTTCTGCTCATTATACATCCCCGTATATGCGGTATATAAACCTCTTGTCATGGGCCCCTCCTTCTTACAAGCTTTACGGAAAACTTTAACTGACCGGATCAAAATCCAGCCAGTCTCTCTTAATATATATCGGCTGATCACCGGATCATTTTAATCCTCGTCATGCTTACCACTCAAAAACTCTACAAACTGACCGGTACCGATTGCTACTGCAGTCATCGGATCCTCTGCAGTCATAGTAGTAATGCCTGTCTTCTCCTCGATCAGCTCTTCTAAACCATAAAGAAGACTTCCGCCACCAGTCAGAACAATACCACGATCAGAAACATCTGCTGCAAGCTCCGGTGGTGTTTTCTCCAGAACACTGTGAACAGCCTCTACGATCTGAGATGTAATCTCCTTCAACGCATCCATAGTCTCATCTGAAGTAACTGTAATGGTCTTCGGCAGTCCTGTCACAAGGTTACGTCCACGCACATCCATGGAAACAACCTCCGGACGCTTATAGGCAGACCCGATCTGGATCTTAATGTCCTCCGCTGTACGTTCACCAATCAGAAGATTGTGTGTTTTACGCATATAACGAACAATTGCCTCATCGAAGTCATCGCCGGCAACCTTAATGGATGTGCTGACAACTGTACCTCCCAGAGAAATTACGGCAATATCCGCTGTACCTCCGCCGATATCCACGATCATATTACCACATGGTCTGGAAATATCAATTCCTGCACCAATCGCAGCTGCAATGGGTTCCTCAATAATCGCCACCTCACGGGCACCTGCCTCATAAGTAGCATCCTCTACTGCCTTCTTCTCCACTTCCGTAACCCCACTCGGTACACAGACACTGATACGCGGTTTTCTGAAACGCGTCTTTCCACATGCCTTCTGAATGAAGTAACGGAGCATCTTTTCTGTTACGGTATAATCAGAAATAACACCCTGGCGCAGTGGTCTGACTGCCACGATATTTCCAGGAGTACGTCCCAGCATCAGACGGGCATCCTCTCCGATCGCCTTGATCTTATTGGTGTCACGATCAAACGCAACTACTGACGGCTCCCTTAAAACAACACCCTTTCCCTTTATATATACAAGTACATTCGCTGTACCAAGATCAATTCCGATATCACTACCAACCATTTGTTTTCTCCTTTCCTTACATCCTATTTCTCTATTTTTTCCGTTTTGTAACAAAAATAAACGTATTCTATGCTATTATATACCATTTTTCAGATAATTCAAAGACTATTTTCATTTTCTGCCAATTTTTCATAAAAAAGTTATAATTCTTCATTGATTCCCGTCAATATGTATATTACACTTAATTCATATTGAATTATTTTGGGAGGAATATTATGAAATCATCCACTGTCCAGATCCGCCACGAAGAACGTATTATCAGCCGTTTTTGTGCGCTCCGCGTTTCCCGGTACATGCTCTGTATCCTGCTTTTCCCTCTGTATTTTATCCATTACCCGGCTGCCCTTTATCCTCTGGCTGCTCTTCTGGTTCTCCCTCCGTTCCTGAATCTTATTCTGGAAACTTCCCGCCCCCAGGACAATGAAGCTGCCCAAAAGCAGTCTTCCATGCCAAAGATTATAGAGCAGTATCATTTCAGCTTTACCGGATACCGTTCCGAGCGTTTCTGCTTTATTCTCGGACTGGTTCTTCTGGCAGTCTGGCAATGGATCCAGCCGGACGAATACTGGTATGATCTTCCTCTCGGAAAGGTTCCCCTGATCCTGCTGGTCTTTTATTATGTATCCCAGACGCTTCTTTCCTTCTGCTACCGTTATTCCATCAAAAAAACTCTGCACGAATAAGTTTCTCCTGGCAAACTGTTTTATAGAAAAAAGCCGTCCCTGATCCGGAACGGCTTTTATTGTTCATTCAATACAATGATCTATTTATGTATGATGCTGTATCATATCACTTATATTCTAATTTTAAAGCAGCGAAGCCGGCTTCTTGCTCTGCTCCTGAAAATACTGATAAACCTCCTGCACCGTCCGGTAAGTCAGACTGGACGTATCCTCCGTCTGTGCTGCCTCCTCCAGAACAGCTGCCATGGAATCTGCCATTTCGGATGCCTGCGTTGTCTGCGCACTCAGATAAGACTGCAATATACCGGCAAATCCTGATATCCCCTGAGATAATCCCAACAGACTGTCATCGCTTCCGGAAACACCGGACAATCCATATAAAGAATCCAATCCCTGCACATTGTTTAAAGAAGATAGTCCATACCCCAGCCCGGAGCCAATGGCACTCATAAGGCCTGATGAATCCGATGAATCATCGCTATTACCGGAAATCGCATTGAACATCGTGCTCATGGAATTGTGGTCGATCAGATACTGGTAATACAAGTCTCTCGACAAATTGGATAATGAAGAAACAGATGAAATATCTGACATGACTAACTCCTTTCCGGCACAAAAGCCTTTGATCTGAACAGATATCACAGATCGCTCCATTGCTATCTGCTTTTAACCCTTGTATCATATCATTTTCTTTACCTGCAGTCAACTATAGTATACTGCAGCTCCTGATATCTCTCGTTAATCTTTGGGATATAAATTATATCCATAAAACAATCTCTGGCACGACCGTCTATCAGATCCAGCCACATCTGTTCCGAATATTTTTCACAGATTTCCCGTTTCATACACTGATCTATCCGGAAGTCCACCAGATTATAGCATCTCCCCTGATCCACAGCCATAAAGCTTCCCACCTGTCCTTCTTTTCCGCGAATTTTTACGGACAAAATCTCCAGCCCCCGTCTGGCAAAAAGTGCTCCTTCGTTTTTTTCTCCCACCGGCTGCAGGTAATTTAATTCCCGCACCAGATTTCCATCAATCTCCGCCAGCGAAACCTCCCGGTCAATCGTCACCTTTTCCATCAGCTCCTTCCGGGTCAGGGTACATCTTTGGTTCAAAGTATCTCTCAGAATGTCAAGATTATTTTCCTCCAATGAAAATCCCGCAGCCATTGCGTGCCCTCCATATTCCAGCAAAAGATCTCCACAGGCATTAAGCTCCTGCTGCATATGATATCCCGGTATGGAACGTCCTGATCCCTTCAGATGATCTCCCGATCTTGTAAGTATCATGGTTGGCCGGTAATATTTTTCTTTGATCCGGCCCGCCACGATCCCGGCAACACTCTCCGGACACTGCTCCACAAAAACCACCAGAACATTCCGGCTCAGATATCCTTCCTCCTCAATCTGTTTTTCTGCCAGTTCCGTAGACCTTGCCGTAATATCTTTTCTACTCTCATTCAACCTGATCAGTTCTCCCGCCAGTTTATCCGCCTTCTCCTGATCTGCCTCAAGCATCAACTCTACACCGGTAGAAGCATCCTCCAGCCGACCCGCTGCATTAATACATGGTCCGATCCGGAATCCAATACAGCCGGAATCCACCGCTCTGTTCAGATCCAGCTGACGGATCAATGAAGCCAGTCCCTTGTTGGTACTATGCTGCAAAAACTCCAGTCCGCAGCTGACGATCGTTCTGTTTTCCCTCTGAAGCGGCACTACATCACAGACAGTTGCTACCGCAGCCATAGATAAAAGTTCGTTTAAGAACTCCTCGTCTTCCCTGCCGGCGTAAAGCTCTGCGATCAGACGATATACCAATCCTGCACCACACATTTCTCTCCATGGATATCTGCTCTCTTTTCTTTTAGGATCTACTACGGCATCTGCCGGAGGAATTTTCTCCTCCCCCGTATCATTATCCAAAGGAACATCATGATGATCTGTGACGATCATAGTCATTCCAAGCTCTTTGGCGCGGACAACAGCGTCCCATGCCGAAATGCCATTATCGCAGGTGATAATGGTATCTATTCCCTTTTCGCGAGCCTGCTCCACCATATAACTGCGCAGACCATAACCGTCTCTCTGCCGATGGGGCACACGCCAGCTCACATCCGCCCCCAGCCTTCTAAGTCCCAGCACCAGAATCGCAGTAGACATCACACCATCCACATCATAATCCCCGATCACCTGTATCTTTTGGTGCCGCTTTATCTTCTCTTTTATAATATCCAGAGACAGATCCAGATCATAAATGTCATGGGCGGTATGCAGATTATCCATAGAAGGATACAGATAATCATCTATGGCGTTCCAGTCATAAAGCCCTCTCTTTACCAGAACCTCTGCTAAAATCTCTGATATATGATATCTTTCCGCAATCTTTTTCAGATCTGCGGGATTTTTTTTCATCATCCACTGTTTCATTTGTATAACATCCTTCACTTTGTTATAATGAATTTATCACAATTAACTATTGCTGTAAAGACAGCGTACAAATTCGTGATGACAGCGGAAAATAACGTGAGAAAGGAATGGAAATATAAATGAAATGGATTCAATATAAAGTATATACAACCACAGATGCTGCAGAGATCATCGGTGAACTTCTTTGCGAATTAGGCATACAGGGATTTGAAATTTCCGACCATGTTCCCCTGACTCCGGAGGAAGAAAAACAAATGTACACGGATATCCCGGCAGACCTGGGACCGGATGACGGTAAATCTGTCCTGACCTTCTACACCGAAGGAGAAAATAAGCCACAGGAACGGGAATTTTACAGCACCGGCTCTTCTCTGCGGGATGCAGATTTTACTCCGGCACCGGAGGTGCGCAGTCCCGAGGAGCTGATTCAGACTCTCCGCCAGCGTATCATGGAAATGCAGCAATTTTTTCCCTTTGCCGATCCAAAGATATCCTATTCTGTTCAGGATGATTCCCTTTGGAAGGATAAATGGAAAGACAGCTTTCATCCGTTCCGGGTATCCGATGATCTGATCGTCACTCCCGTCTGGGAAGCGCATCCGGATATTGCCACTGCAAAGGATACTCTCCTTCTGATCGAACCGGGCTCTGCCTTCGGAACCGGCACCCATGAAACCACGCGGCTCTGTATGACTTCTCTGAAGAAATACATTTCCCCGGAAACAACCATACTGGACGCCGGCTGCGGTAGCGGCATTCTGGCGATTGCAGCACTCCTCTACGGTGCGAAAAGTGCATTTTGTCTGGACATTGATCCTTCTGCCGTTGCCGGCACACTGGAAAACGCAGAGCGGAATCATATTGCAGGCGACCGCATCCGTGCCATTCACGGCAACATTCTGGAGGACAGCGCTTCGATCAAGGCAGCTTGTCCGGAACCTTTTGATGTTGTTGTGGCAAATATCCTTGCCGATGTGATCATCCCTCTTGCCGGTATGATCCGTCCATTCCTCAAGCCGGACGGTGTATTTATCTCCTCCGGCATTCTCACCAGCCGCGGCGATGATGTCCGTAAAGCACTGACGGATAATCATTTCACGATCATTGAGGAAAACACACTGGGAGAATGGATCTCCTTTGTAGCAAAACCATAAAGCTTAAAAGGTGTCACAATTATGTGACACCTTTTAATTTCTATCCGATATTCTTTGGCATTGGATAAACACCTTTAGGCGTTCTTTTTACCAAGCTTTCTTTTCATTGTATACCACAGAGTACCTGTAATACATACAGAAGAGTATGCACCACAAATGATACCTGCCATCAGAGGGATTGCAAAATCCTTTACGGAATCTACGCCGAGAATCGCCAGCATAAATACCATGATGAACGTGGTGATCGAAGTATTGATACTTCTGGTCAATGTCTGTGTGATACTGTCATCTACGATCTGATCCAGAACAGAGGAATCCTTACGTCCGTTCAGGTTCTCACGGATACGGTCAAAGATAACGATAGTTGCGTTGATAGAGTAACCTACAATAGTAAGCATACATGCGATGAATGTATTACCAACGGAAATCTTGGAAGCTGCATATACCAGCAGCACGATTGCACAGTCGTGAAGCAATGCTAACACGGCACTACTTGCAAAGATTACATCCTTGAACCGGAACCAGATATAGATCAGCATACAGATTGCTGCAATGATCACGGATACAATCGCATTCGTTTTCATCTCATCCGATACCGCTGCACTGATGCTATCGTACTGGATATTCTTTTCCTGTACCTTAAACTTATCTACTAACTGATTGGTCAGCTCTGCTCTCTGATCATCTGAAAGCTCTACCGTCTTAACGGACAGAGTGTTGCTTCCTGCTACATCAGAAATAATAACATCATTTGATCCACTCGTCTTACTGAAGATACTCTCTACCTGCTTCTTCAGATCATCATCAATCTTCTCTCCACTGTCAAAGGTAACATTGTAAGTGGTACCACCCAGGAAATCAAGACCATAATTCAGAATATAACCGATCCTTCCTGTCTTGTTGACAACGAGCATAACGACGCATGCCAGGATCAGCACGCCGGAAATCACAAAGAATTTCATTCTGTTGGCAACAAATGGGATACGCTTTCTTGCACCCTCAACACCAAAGTATTTCACATCATCAATACCAAGAACATACATTGCCTGAAGAAGAAGCTTTGTAATAACAAGAGCCGTAAACATAGACAAGATAATACCAATTGCCAATGTCGTAGCAAATCCTTTGATCGTACCGGAGCCCTTCAGATAAAGCACAAATGCTGCGATCAGGGTTGTTATGTTACCATCTACGATAGCAGACAATGCCTTGTCAAAACCGAGCTTAATACTCGTCTGTACAGATTTGCCCTTTGCAAGCTCCTCCTTGATACGGGTGAATATGATAACATTCGCATCCACCGCCATACCAATATTCAAAATGATACCGGCAACACCAGGAAGTGTCAGGGTAACATTTAAGCCATTTAATACAACAAGCATCAGCACCAGATAGAATAACAGTGCGATAGATGCTGCCAGACCGGGAAGTCTGTAAAATACTACCATGAAAAGTACCACCAGACCAAATCCGATCGCACCTGCCATAAGACTTGTCTTAATCGCATCCAGACCAAGCTGGGCACCAACAACCTGAGACTGTGCCTCCTTCAGCTCCAAAGGAAGTGCACCGATACGGATACCTGCTGCCAGCTCCTCTGCATCAGCAAATGTCTTAAAGCTTCCGGAAATCTGTGCCTTACCATTGAGAATCTCACTCTGAACTGCCGGAGAAGAAAGCTCCTTGCCATCATAGATAATATAAATTCTCTTCTTTGATGGGGCTGCTGCCTGAGTGGCTGCGCCAAATTTCTTCGTTCCCTTTTTGTTGAAGGTAATATCAACGACATTCTCTTTATTTTTTGTCGTCTCATTCTGAATCGTATTGGCTTCAGCATTCTTTACCTCAGAACCGGAACAAATGACCTTGCTCTTGTCATATGTAACGGTACCGTCCTTCTTAACCGTTACATCATCCTCCGCTACGAAATCAAGAGAACCCTCTTTACCAAGACTCTTCAACACTTCCTCCGCATCAGCGACACCCGGAATATCTACCTCAATACGCTTGTCTCCCTGCTGTACAACAGAGGACTCCGTACTGTATACCTCGGCACGCTGCTGCATCTTCTGGATCGTATCCTTCATCTCTGTGTCTGTAGGATTATCCTTGACTGCCTCATACGTGATACTGACACCACCGGCCAGGTCCAGTCCTAATCTGATGTTCTGCGCACTTCCCTTATGGGCAGCCCCCAGTCCAACCAGAGTCGTGTAACCACAAAATGCAATTGCTGCTATAATCACGATTATAGTAAGCAATCCTTTCCTTTTGTTCTTCATTGCTACATATCTCCTTTAAATAACTCTTTTTCGCAGATATTCTTATGCTTTTCGTTCCGTACACGCATAAAAAACCACGTTAAAGATTATTATAGCATAGTCAATGAAAGATTGGCAAGCGATTCCTTATATTTCCTCAAGCATTTCCTCTCCCCCTATTTCCTCAAGCCTTTTCGGGAGTTATTTCACCGGCCGTTGAAATAAACCTTTCCGCCCTTGGCATCAATGCCTTTATAGTAGAATAATTCCTCGACTGTCACAAGCTGAAAGCCTTTTTTGCGCAGCCTCGGCACCAGCTTCTCCACTGCCGCAGCCGTACTTGGATACAGGTCATGCATCAGAACAATATCCCCATCCTTGATGCTCTTACAGCGGCTCAATATTTTGTCTTTATTTCTGCTGGCCCAGTCTTCAGTATCCACATTCCAGTAGATCATCGGAATCCGGATCGTCTGACGCATCTTATCATTGACATTGCCATATGGCGGGCGCAACATCGTTGGATTCTCCCCGTTGATCTTTTTCATAACACGGAATGCTCTTTTTAATTCACGGCGTATCTGTTTCTTTTTCATTTTGCTGAGATCTCCGTGATCAAAGGTATGTGTCGCAATCTGATTGCCCTTATTATAAGCATTTTTCATCGTATCCGCATATCGTTCTACACGATTTCCAACTACAAAAAACGTAGCTCTGGAATCATGCTTTGCCAAAACTTTTACAATGCGGTTAGTCACACGATCATAAGGACCGTCATCAAAAGTCAGGGCAACCATCGGTTTCTCCGGATCCAGATCTTTGCGGATATGCTCTACCCGGATCTTTTCTTCTTCCGGTTCTTTTGTACCGGCAGGTTTCTCTGTCTCTTTTGTATTTTTCTTTTTCTGATCCACAGAGGCCTCTGTTTTTATCTGTGATTTATTCCGCTCTCCCTGACGGTTCAGCCGCACAAGCTGTACTGCCATTGCTATGATAACAATACCAAGTACCACAGCCGCACTAATCATGATCCATATTGAACGGGAATCCCCTTGTTCTCTTCTGTCTTTTCCTTTATTACCTTTGCTCATCTTCTACTCACCTTTTCTTCCTTCACTCACTTGTGCATTTCACGAGCATCTTTTTCCCCTCTTTTTAGCACACGGACTATCATAACACAACTATTATTTTTATCATCACACAATGTTTACTTTTGTATTAAATAACTGTTAACTATCTGATAACTTTTAGCTTTTTTCCTGATCTGCCGGGGCAAGCATTCCACCGATCATCCCCGAAACCACACAGATGATCCCGCTGCTGACTGTCTGAAAATTCATTGCGGGTCCCTGATGATAAACAACATTCCCCACCAGTAAAAGCGCCAGGAAATACCCTGCCCCCATCAATGCACCCCAGAGAAATTTCTGTTTTCCTTTGATCTGTCCAATGCAAAAGCCTCCCACCATGGAGGAAATTACATATGCTGCGATCACTCCTCCGCCGACAAACCCGGAATTCATATGTCCATTCAGCATAAATGCTGAAACAACTGCCAGAATCAACGCAGAGATCACCAGCATTCCCATTAATACTGAAAAAAAACCGATTACATTTTTACTTTTCATTCTTCTTCTCCTGAAAATCACATTTTATTATCTATTGTATGTTCATTTGTGGTAAACTATTCAGCAGAACAAATATCAGGAGGGATTTCTATGACGAATTATATTGATCTGCATACACATTCAAATGCTTCCGATGGCACCTGCACCCCCACTGAGGTCGTCCGGCTTGCCGCACAGAAAGGACTTCGTGCTATGGCATTAACTGACCACGACACCGTATCCGGCGTGGAGGAAGCCATGAACACCGCCTCCGCATTCTCCCTGCCGATCCAAGTGATTCCCGGCACAGAACTTTCCGTTGCATACAAAAAACAAGATATCCATATCGTGGGACTTTTTGTTGATCACCGCAACAAATCCTTTCAGGATATGACACAGCTTCTGATCCGGCGCCGTCTGGAACGCAACGAAGAAATGATACGCCGCTTCAACGCCAACGGCATCCCCGTCACCTACGAGGAGCTTACCCTGGGAAATCCGAATGCTGTGATCACCAGGGCGCACTTTGCCAGATATCTTGTGGAGCATCAGATCGTAAAGATTCCAAATGAAGCCTTCAAAAAATATCTCGATCCCGGATGTCCCTACTTTATCCCACGGGAATATATACAGCCGGAGGACGGTATCGAGATCATCCGAAAAGCCGGTGGTGTTCCGATCCTGGCACATCCCCTTCATTACAAATTACCTCAAAAAGAACTGGAGACATTGATCGCCCGGCTTAAAGATGCCGGACTTATGGGAATCGAGGTGAAATATTCAAACCATACCGTGCAGGATGAATACTACGCCAGCCAGCTTGCTTCCCGTTTTGACCTGCTGCCAAGCGGCGGCTCAGACTTTCACGGAGCCAATAAACCGGCGATCGATATCGGTACCGGTCGCGGAACGCTGGCCGTTCCTTACGAATATCTGGAAAACCTCGCCGCAGCCGTGGACTACCATTTATCCTGACATACGCGCACACTTTTTCCTAACAAATAATGCTCTGAAACAAATAAAAAAATATTTTCTGAAAATAAAAACGTCTGAAGAAAACTTCTTCAGACGTTTTATGATCATATCAGCAATTAAATTCCATTATTTATTTTCATTGCCCTGCTTATCAATCTCTACGATGTTTTCCTTTTTCATCGGAATACGGCAATTCTTGTTATTACCAAACTCTACGATAACAACCTCATCCATGATATCGATCACAACACCAAAAAATCCGCTGGTAGTAAGAACACTGTCTCCCACCTCCAATGTAGTAAGAAGTGTGTCATGCTCCTTCTGCTGCTTCTTCTGTGGACGGATTGCAAAAAACCAGAAAATACCAATGATAGCCGCATAGATCACTACCATACTGAGAATTCCCTGTGTTGTAGAAGCCTGTCCGTTTGCTGATGCCAATACACTTATTGCATTCATTTTAGTTCCTCCATACTTTCTAATTTTTTCTTTTTATATTCCTGGAAGCATCCCTGTTCGATTGCCTCCCGAATTTCTTCCATCAAATGGTTATAGAACCACAGATTATGTGTCACCATGCAACGAAGTCCCAGCATTTCCTTTGCCTTCAGCAGATGACGGATATAGGCACGGCTATACCGGCGGCATACCGGACATCCACAATCCTCATCCAACGGCCGGTCATCTCTCTCATACTTTGCATTAAAGAGATTCAATTTTCCATGGTTGGTATAAGCATGACCATGTCTTCCATTGCGGGCAGGATATACACAATCAAAGAAATCCACACCTCGTTCTACAGACTCCAGAATATTCTGCGGTGTTCCGACTCCCATCAGATAAGTCGGCTTGTCCTCCGGCAGGTAATCTATTGTCTTCTCGATCACGTCATACATCTCCGCATGAGTTTCACCCACTGCAAGACCACCCAGCGCATAACCATCCAGATTCATCTCGGAAATCCTTTTTGCATGCTCGATCCTGATATCCTGAAAAGTACCTCCCTGATTGATCCCAAATAACAGCTGATGAGGATTCAGCGTCTCCTCCAGACCATTCAGACGTTTCATCTCCTTCTGACAACGCTCCAGCCATCTGGTAGTACGGTCCACGGAATCCTGCATATACTTTCTGGTAGCAGGATGTGGGGGACACTCATCAAATGCCATCGCTATCGTGGAAGCAAGATGTGACTGTATCTGCATACTCTCCTCCGGTCCCATAAAAATACGATGACCGTCAATATGAGAGTTAAAATATACACCTTCCTCTTTGATCTTGCGAAGCCCCGCCAGAGAGAAAACCTGAAATCCTCCGGAATCTGTCAACACCGGACGATCCCAGACAGCAAACTTGCGAATTCCTCCCATATCATAAACCACATCATCTCCCGGTCTTACATGAAGATGATAGGTATTGCACAGCATAATCTGTGTCTCTATCTCCTCCAGATCTCTGGTAGAAACCGCTCCTTTGATGGCACCGATCGTACCAACATTCATAAACACCGGAGTCTCCACTGTCCCGTGAACTGTCTCCAGTCTGGCACGTTTCGCCCTTCCATCCTTACACAATACCTTATACATTCCTTTTATTTCCTCCAATATGTCTATCCGCGATAATAGCACCGGAACGCCCTTTATGTCAATATCTACGGAATAAATCTAATAAGAATTTAATAATTAGAACGATCACTACGACAGGAATGACAACCGTTACAGCAAGCTTCAATGCAAAGATCAGCACGGCGATCACAATGATCGCAATAGAAATTATCATCGCATAACGGAATATCTTGTCATACCATTTTTCATCGGAGCCTCCATTCGGATAAACACCGTCTGTCCGGGTTTCCCTGCTGTAATCATCTCTCGCCTGTTCCTTATAAAAATCTGCCATAGGCCCTTTTGAAGCCGTAAAAGAATCAATCAGTGTTCTTGCGATCAGCCGGGGATCTCCCAGCTCCTCACATACCTCTCTCTCAGACTTACTGCTTTCCGCAAAATAATTATCATAATAGCGGATATTGTCCTCAATATCCTGTACAGGAATATTGCCCTCTAATGCCATGCGCAGCTCTGACAGAAACTCTCTTCTGGTCATGCTCTATCCTCCATTATAGAAACAACTTTGCAGCCTGCATAAATACAGGCTGCAAAGCTGTTATATCTGTGTACGGCAGATGCCGTTTCCCCACTGCCGTCTCCATATATTCCTTTGTAAGTTTAGTTGAATGCCTTTCCAACAGATCCGAAAAGCTCCATCTTTTCCTTAACAGTAGCCTTAATAGCCTCTGCACCCGGAGCAAGAAGCTTACGAGGATCAAAGCCCTTACCCTGAAGGTCCTTTCCTTCCTCAATGTACTTACGTGTAGCTTCCTGGAATGCAAGCTGGCACTCTGTATTTACATTGATCTTTGCAACACCGAGAGAGATTGCTTTCTTGATCATATCTGCAGGAATGCCTGTACCACCGTGAAGCACGAGAGGCATATCACCTGTCTTAGCCTGGATCGCATCCAGTGTCTCGAAGCTCAGACCAGCCCAGTTCTCAGGATATTTACCATGGATGTTACCGATACCTGCTGCAAGCATTGTTACACCAAGATCTGCAACTTTCTTACACTCATCAGGATCTGCACACTCGCCGGCACCGATGACACCGTCTTCCTCGCCACCAATAGAACCAACCTCTGCCTCAAGAGAAAGGCCAAGGATGTTACAAGCATTTACAAGCTCTGTAGTCTTCTGTACGTTCTCATCGATCGGAAGGCTGGAACCATCAAACATGATGGAAGAGAAACCTGCATTGATACAAGCCTTTGCACCTTCGAATGAACCGTGATCCAGGTGAAGTGCTACAGGAACTGTGATGTTAAGCTCCTCGATCATTCCTTTTACCATACCAACGATGGTCTTGTAACCGCACATATACTTTCCAGCACCCTCAGATACACCAAGGATAACCGGTGACTCAAGCTCCTGTGCTGTCTGAAGAATAGACTTTGTCCACTCCAGATTGTTGATATTAAACTGACCTACTGCATAGTGACCTGCTTTTGCTTTTGTAAGCATTTCTTTTGCTGATACTAACATAATCCTAATCCTCCATTTGTATAATTCACTACAAAAATCTCAATTCGTTGCTATTATATACCATTTTTTGCAAAAAGAAAATAGCAATTCTATAAAATCTTAATGAAATAAAGCTTTTATCTCGTCCAGATGCTCCATCGCCTGATCATATCCTGCCTGCCATGACTGCCGCAGAACCTTCACATCTTTTTCCAGACTTTTGAGCGGAGTCTCCGGGCGCAGCAACACTGCACGCCCCTGTTTTTCCAGCTCCTCACAGAGCTTTATGGAACGGTTGTACTTTTTGTAACGGTTAACCAGCGCACGGGCAATGGCAGGATATTTCTTTTCGATACTGCGGGCGATCAAAATATCCGAACGGCGGCATGCTTTGATATATCCCTTCGGTCTTGTAAGCACCACCAGTACTTTGTCATTGCCGTCCGATAATACCTTATCGATCGGAACCGGGTTTGCAAGTCCGCCGTCAAAATATTCTCTGCCCTGGATCACTGCCGGAGGAATGATCCCCGGCAATGCACATGTGCCATGAAACACTTCAAAATCTCTGTCAATATCCTTCTGGGTAAAATACTGTACATGACCTGTCTGTGCATCCGTGGTCACGGCAATAAACTGACCGTCATACTGCCGGAAGGTCTCCATATCAAACGGAACATGGATGTTTGGAATATCACGAAACGCAAACTGTACTCCAAACATACTTCTTTCCTTCAGAAGATTTCTCTTGCTCATATACCGTTTATCATTACGGTACTTTTCCAAAACTTCTATATTACGTCCTCTCTGTCTGGAAATATATGATGCCGCATCGGCACTTCCTGCGGACACCCCGATACAATAAGGAAACATAATATTTTCATCCAGCAAAGCATCCATCACACCACAACTAAACACCGGGCGGAATGTTCCTCCCTCAAATAATACTGCCGGCATACCTTTCATCCTTTCTGATCCATTTTGATTGCTTTTCATTCTTTCGCAAAGCTTACTCTACGGAAATAACCCTGTAGTCCTGCTCCTCTACTGCTTTTGTCAGCACATCGTCTGCCACATCCGCTGTAAGGGTTACAACTGCCGTACCTTTCTCATGGCTTGCCTGAGCTTCTGCCACACCGTCAATGGCCTCCAGTGCCTTCTTTACATGTGCCTCACAATGTCCACACATCATTCCTTCAATATGAATTGTTTTTGTCATTTTATTATCCTCCTCTTTCTTATTATTAGAATTATCTGAAATAATATCAACTGCAATCGCATCTTTTCTTTTGTGATCCCTGCCGGCATTGTGAAGCTTAAAAAGATTCAGCCGCAGAGCGTTGGTCACAACGCAGAAGCTTGACAGACTCATAGCTGCCGCTCCAAACATCGGATTCAGCTTCCAGCCAAAGAGTGGGATCCAGACTCCTGCTGCCAATGGAATTCCGATCACATTATAAATAAATGCCCAGAAAAGATTTTCATGAATATTTCTCAAAGCTGCCCGGCTTAACCGGATTGCCGCAGGCACATCACTGAGACGGCTCTTCATCAGGACCACATCTGCGGCATCTATAGCAACATCCGTACCTGCACCAATGGCAATACCCATATCTGCCCGGGTAAGTGCCGGTGCATCGTTGATGCCGTCTCCCACCATAGCTACCTTGCCAAACTTTTGCAGCTCCCGGATCACATTTTCCTTGCCATCCGGCAGCACATCCGCTACCACCTCATCCACGCCTGCCTGTGCGCCAATGGCTTCTGCCGTTCTACGATTGTCTCCTGTAAGCATTACTACATGAATGCCCATATTCCGGAGCTCCCGGATCGCCCGCGGGCTGTCCTCCTTGATGACGTCTGCCACCGCAATCATACCGATATACCGGTCATCCCGCAGGAAGCAGAGTGGGGTTTTCCCCTGGTCTGCAAGCTCCTGTGCCTGCTGCTTTACTTTATCCGAAAGTGCCGTGCGGCTGCTGATATACGCAACACTTCCACCGGTAAGATGTACACCCTCGCAGACAGCCGACAGACCGTTTCCCGGAAGTGCCTGAAATGCACTGACTTTCTTAGAGCTTACACCTTTTTGGGTTCCATAGTCAAGAACAGCTCTCGCCAACGGATGCTCACTCATCTGCTCCAGATGGAATGCATCCGCCAAAAGCTGCCCTTCTGTCACGTCCTCTGCCGGCAAAAGATCCGTAACCTTCGGTTCGCCCTGAGTGATCGTTCCTGTCTTATCCAATGCCACGATTGCTGTCTTGCCGGTTTCTTCCATAGAAACTGCCGTTTTAAACAGAATGCCGTTTCTGGCTCCCACACCATTGGCTACCATGATCGCCACCGGTGTAGCAAGCCCCAGAGCACAAGGGCAGCTGATCACCAAAACGGAAATTCCTCTTGCCAGCGCAAAACCAATATCCTTTCCAAGCAGAAGCCAGACAAGGATCGTGATCACTGCGATCGTAACAACTGCCGGCACAAATACACCGGAAACCTGATCTGCTATTTTGGCGATCGGTGCCTTTGTTGCCGCGGCATCACTGACCATCTGGATGATCTTGGACAATGTGGTATCCTCTCCCACTCTGGTGGCCTCACAGCGAAGCACACCGGACTGATTGATGGTTGCAGCCGATACGCTGTCTCCCTGCGCCTTATCCACAGGTATGCTCTCACCGGTCAGTGCCGACTCGTCAACAGCACTGTTTCCTTCCAGCACGACACCATCCACCGGAATATTTCCACCGGGACGCACCACATAAATGTCTCCCTTCTTTACCTGCTCCACCGGCACCTCAACCTCTGCGCCGTTCCGCACCAGCACAGCCGTTTTGGGTGCCAGATTCATCAGACCTTTTAGGGCATCTGTGGTCTTTCCCTTGGAATATGCTTCCAGCATCTTGCCTACGGTGATCAGAGTCAGGATCATTGCGGCAGACTCAAAATAAAACTCGTGCATATACCCCATCACCGCATCTGCATCACCCTTTACCTGAGCATCCGTCATAGCAAAAAGTGCATAGGTACTATAAACAAATGCCGCTGAAGAACCTAAGGCAACCAGCGTGTCCATATTGGGAGCACGGTGCCAGAGACTCTTAAAACCACTGATAAAAAACTTCTGATTTAATACCATAATGATCACGGTCAGCAGAAGCTGTGCCAATCCCATGGCCACATAATTTCCCTCAAAAAACGATGGAAGCGGCCAGCCCCACATCATGTGACCCATAGACAGATACATCAGAAGCAGCAGAAAAATGACCGAAGATAGAAGTCTCCGGCGAAGAACCGGTGTCTCCCGGTCCTTAAGAGAATCCTGCAGGGAATCAAAACCTCCCTCCTTCGACTGCTCCTGACCCCCTTTGGGACTTGCTCCATAGCCGGCCTCCTCGACCGCCTGAATAATAGCAGACGAAGATGCAGTTCCTTCTACGCCCATAGAATTCGTCAGCAGGCTCACAGAGCAGGAGGTCACTCCCTCTACCTCAGAAACTGCTTTTTCTACTCTGGCACTGCAGGCTGCACAGCTCATACCGGTTACAATATATTGTTCCATTACATTTTCAACTCCCTTCCTTTTGCATCACTTCATTAATTTCTGCAGCGTCACCACAAGATCATCCACGGTTTCTTCCTTACCGTCCAGAATGTCCTGACGTACACATGTCTTGATATGATTAGCTAAAAGCACCTTATTAAAACTGTTTAAAGCAGCGTTTACCGCGGATACCTGAACCAGAATATCGGTACAATAGGCATCCTCCTCCACCATCCGTTTAATCCCCCGTACCTGTCCCTCGATCCGGCTCAGACGGTTGATCATATCTTTGTACTCCTTGTCCTGACGCTGTTTTTTGCGCTCACAGCAACAGCATTTTTTCTCTGTGTCCATATATCATCCCTACCTTTCGCAAAGAATTATATACCCCTATAGGGTATATTGTCAACGTGATTTGTTAATAAAATCATCCCCTGATTTTATATAATTTATCAATCACTTTGGTAACCTTTTCTTTTTTTCTGTCAACCTATTTTATTTTATGGTTGACAGAACTTTCTTTCTCCGTTATACTTTGTTGCGAAGGTTAGGGATTTTCCCTGATCAAATTTATTTCATACTCAGAATATGAGAAAACGAAAGAAAAGAGGTATCTTATGAACGACTCAACAACTGTTACCGGTAAAAGATTTACCACACAGCGGCTGGCTCTGATGGCAATGTTTGCAGCAATCCTCTGCGTTTCCGCATACATCAGCGTACCGCTTCCATTTACAGGATATCATGTAACATTCCTGAATTTCATTATCACATTGATCGCTCTCGTATTTCCACTGGAGCAATCTCTGCTGATCTCTATTGTATGGCTTCTCCTGGGTGCTGTAGGAGTACCAGTATTCATTGGCGGAAACGCCGGCATTGGATACCTTATGGGACCTCTCGGCGGATACACAATTTCCTTTATCCTCGTAGCTCTCCTGTTACCACTGCTTCGTGGAGCAAAATATAACCGTATCCGTTTCACGGTCGTATCCGTGGCATCTGTTATATTTGTAGATTTATTTGGTATGGTCTGGCTGAAGCTGATGAACCATATGCCTTGGAAAACCGCATGGATTGCAGGATTTTTCTCCTTTATTATCCTTGATCTGGTAAAGGCCGTTGTTGTTGCCCAGATCGTTCCTGCATTTCATAAGATCATGCAGAATCAGGTACAGGAATAAATCTATTACAAGCTTTATACAGGGGAAACACGAAAGATTATTTCGTCAGCAAAATTTATGTTTTGCAAAAACAAGAGGCATTGAAAATTATTCCTTTTTCAATGCCTCTTGTTTGTTTATTTATAATTGATCAATCCATTTTCATAATGATCTCTCTGGCAGTTTCTTCACTCACCGGAACCGCAAAGCTGCCATCCGGAAACTCTACGATATCTCCGATGCCCTTCTGCAGGACGAAACGAAGCTGTCCGTTTTTTACCTTCTTATCCGTATACAGCTTTTTGACAAGTACTTCTCTGTCAATATACTCCGGAATCTCTGTCGGAAGACCGGCCCGCTTCAAAAGCTTCACGACACGTTCCACCTGTTCCTTCGTTACATACCCCATCTGACATGACAGATGAAGCTGTGCTGCCATACCAATAGAAACTGCCTCTCCATGAAGCAGCCGGTAATCACTGACGGTTTCTATGGCCCGACCAACCGTATGTCCCAGATTCAGGACTTCTCTCAAACCACTCTCCCGTTCATCCTTCATAACGACATGGTATTTAATGCTGCAGTTTTCCTCTGCCATATGCTCACAAAGTACCGGATCAAGTGCCAGAAGCTCCTCTATATGCTGCTCCAGAAAATCAAAGAACTCTCCCTTCGTGGCAAGACACGCATGCTTGATTGTCTCTGCCATACCGCTGGAAAGCTGTCTCTGCGGTAAAGTCTTCCATGTGGCAATATCTAAATAAACCTTCTGTGGCTGATTAAACAGACCGATCAGATTTGTTGCAAGAGGGGTATCTACTGCAGTTTTTCCTCCTACGGATGCATCAGCTGCCGCCAGAAGTGTCGTGGCATAATTTACAAAGGGAACTCCCCTTCCGTATGTTCCGGCAACAAAGCCTGCCAGATCTGTGACTACACCACCTCCTACAGCGATGATACCACAGTCCCTGCGGTATCCCTTTGCCAGCATAGCATCCTCAACCATTTCCTTTGTCTGGCGTGTCTTGCTCTTTTCTCCTGCCGGAAAATGGAAGATATTTACCGTAAAGCCCGCCTCTTCCAGCTTCTGTGCAATCGGCTCCGCATACCGCTTTTCTACTTCACTGTCTGTAATGACTGCCAGCTTCTGTTTGCCTCCCAGCAGTCCGTTTTTCATATCCTCTACCAGATGATCCATCAGATCAAATCCGATCTCAATGGGATAACTGTCATCTACAACCCGTTTTAACTCTACCTGAAATGTAGCCATTCTGTCACCTAACCTTTCCCCCTGTCCGAAGCTTTTCTGTCCTGTACCGGTCACAAACAAAGGACAGGGAACTGTGTCCTATTGTAACACAGTTCCCTGTCCATGACTACGTTTTCTCTTGAATTTATTTCCCCTTACTGTCCGGATGGAACACCGGAAGAAGTCTCTCCTAATATTCCGTGAAGGGTCTCCCATTTTCTTCCGGACTGCTTTACCAGTCCAAGCTTCTCGATCACTTTCAGGGTATTCGTACATTTTTCTGTAATCTGCACTTCCTGGTACCGTGTTTCCCCTCCATCATCTGTCAGGCTGACAATAAAACTGTTTGCCTGTTCCTGATAAAAAAGATCACAGTTTCCATCCTGAATATCACGGATCACAGCCTGGTATAATTCGTTTCTAAGCTCCTGATCATCGGTATTATCCTCCAATAACGGATAACCTTCTTCTTCACTGAGCCACTTGGAAACCATCTCGTCTCCATCTTTTACCCATTCAACAGACATACCGCTCACATACATGGCCTTTTGGAGTTTTGTCTCATAGCCCTTCCCATAAAGCAGCTCGCACATATCCGGCTGCTTCCTGATAAACTGCTTCATTCGATTCATCATCTTTTTGCCCTCACCGGAAGCTTCCACCTGATAATATAGTGTTCTCTCTTTTCCCCCTGCCAGAGTGTACCGGATCCGGATGGCATTCTGATTTCCATCACTGCTTTCCCGGATATTTCTTCCGTATTTCAAAATATCCTGATTCAACTCATATGCCTGATGGAACGCCTGAGGATTTGTCATATAAAATGTCGGCGTTTCATAACTGTTTTCCCCGTTATATTCCAATGACACACCCACCTGCTGAGCGCCGCCCACTCCTGCGGATGGCAGGCCAGCAGCTCCTCGCACCCACCTGCTGTACTTTGTCAAAAGCAGGAAGTCCAGATCCCAGCTGACCATTCCGGACACCGATCATACCAAAGATCATAAACACTACAAAAAGCCCCATCCGCCAGTAGGATGTTTTTTTCCAGATAAAGAACGATTTATCCAATATCATATTGGCTATGAAATAGAACAGGATCGTCCCTGCTATAACAAGCCCCAGAACAATATTAAATTTTGTGCCATATGCATTATCATTTATGATATTTCCAAAACCAATCGCATAAACTCCTGCTGCAAACAAAAGACTGGAACAAAACACAAACACAATGCGGAATACCGGTCTGCCCCAGGAAAATGCAATGATGTCCCCTGCTGACTCTAATTGACGGATCCGATATAGTCCAATGGCAATTGCCAGCAAAAGAGCAGCCGGGATCAGATAAAAGGCGGTCTTTCCTATTTCCGGCAGCACCTGATCATAATTCATGACCACATGGTTGCCATCGCCCATCGTATATGCCCATGCCCCCCGGGCCTCTCCCCGCAGGGTATGTATCATAAAAAACACCACCGGAGTCAATCTTCTGATCAAAGGATTTTCCACGATATCATACAGATCAAATCCCTGATTACCATAGACAAATATCTCTGCCAGCATAGAGTAAAGCATTGCCACCCCTGCCACAAGACAATTGAGCACACCATAGATCACAAAGCTCATAAATGCATTGCCGGTGACCATCACAACAGCACAAGCCAGATTGTAATAAAAAAACACCTGAAGGATCCATTCCAGCATATAAATCCCTGCATATGGAAGAATGACCCCAACGCCATTGGTCACACCGATCAGCATCAGGCAAACCTGAATGATCAACGCCGGAACGATCAGCATTACCATCCCCGCCAGATAGTGGCTTGTAAAAATATGTACTCTTTTCATCGGAAAAGAATGCATCGTATATGTCTCCCGCTCTCTGGTCAGATACAGGAACACACTGGCTGCAATCACAATGCAAATTACCATGATATAAGGAGACAGACAACTGTTTTGTATATATCCGATCAGATCATCTATCTTATACTGCGTCTTCGCGGAATGTGTTTGAAGATTGTTAATATATGACATCTGCGACAAGGCCGAAATGATCACTCCAAAAAATCCGATCACGAGCTGTAACGTCCACAACGGCCAGAATCTTGTAATGTCCTTCCGGAATATCATCTTATTAAAGAATGATGTCTTTGACTTCATAATCCTCACCTCCCAGTTCATAAATAAAGATTTCTTCCAGTGTCAGCGGCAGCATATCCATAACAAGCGGATGGAAGGTCGCGAGATAATCCCCCAGTTCTCTCTGATCTCCCTTTACGATCAGGGTATGCACCCGACCAAGCTGCGTATGGTTCATCACCTCAAAACGTCCTGTGATATCCGGCACCTCATCCCCCTCAAATGCCATCTGCAGCTTTGTCACGCTTCCCTGAAGCTCACTCAGGGAACGCTCCAGGATCACCTGTCCCTTATGCATGATCCCCACATGATCACAGACATCCTCCAGCTCTCTCAGATTGTGAGAGGACACCAGCACCGTCATCTGCTCCTCACTCACTGCATTCAGAAGAATATTCCAGATCTGACGGCGCATCACCGGATCCAGTCCGTCCACCGGCTCATCCAATACCAGAAGCTGCGGCTTACAGCTGATTGCCAGCAAAAAGGCTGCCTGCTTCTGCATTCCTTTCGACATCCGGCGGATATTTCTCTTCCGGTCTACCGCCGGAAAACAATCCATCAGCTTATCAAAAAGCTCCGTATCAAAAGTAGGATAGATCCCTTCATAATACTTTTTCATTTCTTTCAGATTTGCCTGACGGAAATAAAAAATATCATCCGGTATAAACGTGAGTTTTGCCTTTGCGGCAGGGTTTTCAAACACCTTTTGTCCATCCACCAAAAGCTCGCCGCTGTCCTGTCGGAATATGCCCGTCACATGACGAAGCAGCGTAGACTTTCCTGCTCCGTTCGGTCCCACCAGACCATAAACCGCTCCCTTGGGTACATGAAAGCTCGCATGATCAAGGGCCTGAAAATCTCCGAACCTTTTACATATATCTTTTCCCTGAATCAAATTAATTCCCCTCCATTCTTTCATTTTGAAACATTCCTGATCCGCTCCATTAACTCCTCCGGACTCATCCCCAGAAACTTAAGTTCCTTTACTGTTTTGTCAAAGGACTCTAAAAGCTCCTTCTTTCTCCTTCCATCCGTCTCCGGCACACCGGCTGCAAAGCTCCCCTTGCCCGGAATCGTATAAACATATCCCTCCTGCTCCAGCTCCCGGTAAGCACGCTGTATCGTATTGGGATTGATGGTCAGTGATGTTGCAAGCTCCCTCACAGAGGGAAGCTTTTCATCCTTTGTCATCACTTTCTGAATGATCAAATGACGAAATCCATCCTTTACCTGCTCATAAATCGGTCTGGAATCACGGTAATTGAGTTGTATCACGATCTCACCCCCTGTTCACAATCGTGTTTGCTCTGTATTGACTCATTTAATACACTTAGTATGCTATCATATCATTTTCTAAAAGTCAACCCTCTAATTTTATTGAATCTACTTTTTTCAAGGCATCTTGAAATCCCTTGAAAAATCCACTATTTTGCAGAATCTCATATATCATCATAAATATCTTGTAAAATTCTTAACATTTTTGTAATTTTTCCTTGTAATTTTCTGTAAATTACAGTATAATTATGAACTGTAGTTAACAATTAGTGTAATTTTTCTGTAATATTTGGGGTTTAACAATGAAACATAACATATTAAAAACTTGTGCAGCATTTGCATTATCATTTGGAATCATCGCATCTCAGATATGTTCTACATCTGTAGACGCATCAAATACAACTTTTAAACAACAGATTTCTATCGATCGCTATCAGCGTTCTATTGCAAAGGGATTTTTGGGGAAATCCTATGGTCTTGGAAAGAACCAGTATGTTTGTAATACATATGTAGAAAAGGCTCTGGAATCTTTGGAAACAATATCCGCAAAGGAAAACTCCATTGCAGGAATCAAAAATATCAGCAAAAATATCCGTGTTCATAAAGGAAAGAAAAATGCTCCTACCTCCTATGATTGGTCTGCATACCGTGTGAAGATCTCCTATACATCCGGTATTCTCAACGAGGAGACCAATACATATGAATGGAACAATTCCAAGACAACAACAACGATCAAACGTCACAACAAAGGGACAAGCCTGAAAAACCTTTCTCTTGGTGATGTCCTGACATACGGACGCGGCGGTGGACATGTTGCTCTTTATTTTGGAGAATTCAACAATATGTCAGAGGTTGCTTCCCGTCTGGTAGAACTTGGCGTCTACAAAAAAGGCGAATTAAGAAAATGCAGTGATCGTTACGTCAATAAAAAAGGCAAACCTATCATTCGTAAATATAATGGATGTGGAAACAAATGGCGTATTCATGCTACCTCAAAAGGATTATTGATCGACAACGCCATTGTCAGCAAGCGTTCCAATGGAACTTCTTCCTTTGGAAAATGGAGCAAAACCATTGCTTCCGGTTTTACCGTTTATGTAGACGGTTTTACAGAAGTTGAAAAATAACAAAAACATTATTAGGAATTTATAAAGCCAGCGGATATTATCCCGCTGGCTTTTTCTTTCATAACAACATCCGAATTTATATCATTTTTGAACAGATAAACACTTGCTCCTCCCGATCATTATGGCCTTGGAGTCTACCCCATGACCAATCTGCTGTGTTTTCGCAATCGGAAGGTCACTTCTCACAAAACGCTGCAACAAGATCGGAGCTGCATCTATGCCATTCTCCTTCTCTAACTGTGTAAATGTCCCCAACAGGATACCTGCACATCGTTCAAACACCCCCATCTGCTGCAGCTGACTGAAATATGCTGTGATCCGTGACATGCCCCCGCTTAAGCTTTCCAATAAAAGGATCCTGTCATGGCAGTCAGGAAAATAATCCGTCCCTGCCAGCTTCAGCAGGCAGCGTATATTTCCTCCTATCACAATCCCTTCCATCTCCGTTCCCTGGATAAAACGGTAAGGGAATCGAAACAGATCGTCTCCATCCTGCTCCAGCATCTGATAAAATGCTCTCCGCTGTTCCTGCCCGCAAACTCCTATGAGATTTCGAAGCTGATACAATACCCCGGGATTCCCTGTTTTGCTATAGATCCCATTGAGTATCGACGTCAGATCACTATATCCCCAGAAAATTTTGCCTGAGTCCGCAATCCTCTGATAATCCAGATACGGCAACAGTTCATTGGCCAGATCTCCTCCTGATATATCAAAAATATCATGAATTTCATCGTTCTCATATAACGCCATTAAAGCCTGTGCTTTCTGTTTTGCCGTTCCGGCTTCCTGATAAAGATACGGACTCATAATAACCGATACATTCATCTGATATAATGTTTCCCGCAGCTTCTGTACTACCTCGCCCTGGTTCTCTGTTAAACCGTCAGAACAACACACAATCCCCGCCTGCTGTCTTGTCTGCATATTTTTTCTCCTTCACTCTGATTCCTCGACTTCTGTTATGTACGTAGAACAACACTTATGTACATAGGACAACACTTTAACTGACTTTTCCACTATCATGACACTTTTTCCTTCTGGCTTCTCCAGGAGTCATACCAAACTCTCTCTTAAAGGAGCGGATAAAGGAGGATTCGTGCTCAAATCCACTGTCATATGCGATGTCACTAATTCTTCTTTCCGTATTGTATAATAAGTCCATGGCTCTTTTCAACTTCTGACTCCTGACATATTCCGCCAGAGGTATTCCAAAATGTTCCTTAAATACTGACTGCAAATATGTTGGAGAAAGATAAACATGCTTCGCTATTTCTTCTACGGTTAATTTCTCCGTCAGATTATCTTCTATATATGTAAATACACTGTTAAAAACATCATCTTCCTTACTCATGTACTGCCTCCCCTCCATGTTGGTCATTGCACATCGGCTTTTATACTGCTTCCATGTCCACCTCATCCTGATAGTAATATGCCTGTTTTTCAAACATTGCTGCATATTTACCTCCCAACTCCATCAACTCCCGGTGATTTCCTTCCTCTATGATCTGACCGTTCTCAAACATATAGATCCGATCAGCATCTCTTGTAGTAGATAATCGATGAGATATGAAGATCACCGTGGCATTCCCTGCATTTTTCATCATATTGGTATTTAATCTGTACTCCGCCAAAGGATCCAGGGCACTGGATGGTTCATCCAGAATCGCCAGTGACAATCTGCCTGTTCTGGCAAACATTCTGGCAATCGCAACCTTTTGAGACTCTCCACCGGACAGCATGGTCCCGTCTTCCCTGAATTCCCTTGTCATATTGGAATCAAGACCATCCGGCAGCCTCTCCAGCTTTTTCTCAAAATCTGCCAATCTAAGTGCCTGAAGCACCCTCTCCCTGTCTCCTTCCTTTTCTTCATCCATCAGAACATTTTCTACAAGTGTAGCACCATAAATCTGATAGTCCTGAAAGACTGCGCCAATGCGATCCCGGTATTCCTTTGTCCCATATTCTCTGATGTCGTGACCGCCATAACAGATGCTCCCCTCTGACACATCATAAAGATGCATCAACAACTTAACAAAGGTCGTCTTACCTGCACCATTTTCTCCGACAAACGCCACTTTTTCTCCCGGATGGATCGTCATGGAAATATGATGAAGGGTATCCTGATCCGCCCCAGCATACCGAAAAGACATATCTTTAATCTCCAATGTCTGTCTTTCCTCCGGCATCCTGCGTATTCCTTCCCTGTTTTCAATCTGTATCTCATAATCCACAAAGCGCCGGAAACGTTCTGCGAACTGCCCAACCTTTTGAAAACGCACGAAGGCATAATTTAAACCATCCAGATTATTGCGAATGCCCTCCTCTGCATTGTTCATGGCTGCCACATCTCCCAGGCGGATGCTTTTCTTTACTAATGCAAGATATCCAAGATACACCGGAATCGCAAAATCCGACATCACCGTAAAGGTACCGATCCAATTGATCAGGGAAAGTATCGCAATCCTGATCCCAATCGCATGCGCCTGATCCATAACCTCATCTACGGCTTCATTGAATTGAAGCTGCAGTGGCACCCGGATATCGGAAAGTTTGATCTCCTTGGCATATTCCGGCTGATAAAATACCCGCTTGGAATAATCAGCCTTACGCATAATCCTCTTATATTCCATCTCGTAGTTATACTCATACTCTGTAATCTTAAAACGAGTCACAATATTGATCACAAATCCGGCTATCGGGAACACCGCGATCACAGGATTTACAGAAAGAACCAATGCTCCCAGCGTAAAAATCCCGGCAACGTGTCCTATAATATAACCGGTAGACATCACTCCCGTCATTAACATCTCCTCAGACTGGGAGGCTGCGATCACAAAATCATCAAAATAATCTTTATTGTCATAACAGATCAGATCAATATCTGCCGCCTTTCGGATAAAACGTCTCTGTACTGTGCCCGCCACCTTCAAAAAACGTACCTCAACCCAGTTTTCCAAAGCAATCTCCGTGGCATCGCTGACCGTTAAAATCACAATACCGGCAAACACAAATAAAACAGCCTGTACCAGATCCACCCGACGATCCTGCATCATCTGAATGAAATACTTCAAAAACAAGGTACTATATACCGCATATGTCACAGAACAGATCAGATATCCTGCAAATATCGTGATCACCGCTCTCCTATCCACTTCCATGGCAAATTTCATAATATAGCCTACATTAGAGATCAGCCTGCGGATGGATATTTTGTCTCTCTCTTTATTCATAGACACACGCCTCCTCTCGTTCCTTGTAATTCTTTGCCTGAAGCCGGAACATCCGGGCATACTTTCCGTTCCGCTCCATCAATTCATCATGGGTGCCACTCTCCACAATGCTTCCCTGCTCCAGAAAACAGATCCTGTCTGCGATCCGTGCCGAAGAAAGGCGGTGGGAAATAAAAAATACAGTCCGCCCCTCCGATGCCTCCAGCATATTGTTGTACATATTAAACTCAGCAATAGGATCCAGAGCACTGGATGGCTCATCCAATATGACAATATCCGGATTCTTGGCAAAAACTCTGGCAATGGCAATCTTCTGTGCCTGACCGCCGGAACAGATAAATCCGCTATCTTCAAACTCTTTTGTAACCATACTGTCTATGCCATCGGGTAATTTGTCTAATACATCTCCAAACTGCGCTTTGCGCAGAGACTCTGTCACCAAATCCCTCTCCTCCTCCGTTTCAGGCTCTTTCATCAATACATTGTGGGAAAGAGGCAGCGAAAATATCTGCAGGTCCTGAAACACGGTTCCAAAATGCTTCTGATAATCTCTTTTGTTATACTCCCGGATGTCTACACCTCCTACAGATATCTTTCCCTGCTGAACCGGATATAATCCCATTAACAATTTCACCAAAGTAGTCTTGCCGGCACCGTTTTCTCCCACCAGAGCGATCCTCTCGCCCTTTCGGATATGCAGTGACAAATCCCTGATCACCGGTTTTTCACTGCCTGTATACCGAAAACTCACATGATCCAGTTCTATGTCTCCCAGCTCTCCCTGTACCGCTCTGCTGCCATTCTCCATAGTCTCCTCATCCATCTCCAGAAACTCCTGCAGATTATTCATATACATACAGTTCTTGCCGGCCTCCATATAATTTTTGATGGCGGTCTTTACTCTCCATGCAAAATAATCCACACTTCCCAATGTCGCCACGTACAGGCCGATCTTTGCCTCTCCTGTAGTCTTAAGAACAACACTCACATAAATATATGTCAACAGGATTGGCAGTCCAAAGATCACCAGATCCTGCACCTGCTTATAAAAATTGATCTGACGGTACATCCGGGCATAAAGCTCCTGTCTGCTGTCAAAACTCTCCTTATACTCACGAAGCAGCACCTTGCGGATATTGTATAATCGTATCTCTCCCGCATATTTTTTCTCATAGAAGACACGCTTCACATACTCTGCAGTACGCTTATCCCTGGTCTCCTCCAGCCGAAGCTCATACTGCAGCTTATTGATCCGGGAACTGAACAGAAACGATGCCACAATCGATGGCAGCGAAAAAACAAGCATCGCCGGGTCCACACGGGCAATCAGAAAAACAGCGGCAACAGCGGATAAAGCGCATCCTGTCGCCCATGCCAGTGAAAATAATCCATCCATCGCCTTTGTCAGGCATTCATCCAATGCTCTGGCAAACTTATCATAAAAATCCGGCTGCTCATACTTGGTCAGCTCAATACGCACAGCCTTGTCAATAACGCGGTTAAATATATACGCATATACCTTCGGTGTTTTCTTGCGGATATAGTACGCATGCCAGGCCGACACCAGATGAATACAGATATGTCCCATACAAAATAACGTCACAAAACGGAGCAGTCCCATAAATGACTTTCCATTTTCAATATAGGAATAAATCATCTGCAGCATTAAAATAAAGAAAAAAGACATATATACTTCTTCGGTGCAGTTTTTATAAAAAGACAGCAAAATACAGCCTTTATCTGCCCTCCAAATCGTCCGCACAGTATAACACATGCTATTCCATACTCCCATTTTCTGAGGAGTCTTCTCTTCTATTTTCATCTCTCCCTCACTCATTCCTCTATCTATAAAATCTTTTATATATTTTATTGTATCAAAAAGGGAATAGTATTTCTTAGCATTTTACACGAACATTTGTTCTATTTGAAGATATGTAAACGATACGATTCATCCTGTCTAAATATATGCCACAAGATAAAAAGAAACTCTATTATCTCTGTAAAACTCCCTAATATGCCATGAAATATCTCTTCCCGGCAGAGTCTTACATGTAATACAGTTTTAGAATAATCCTGAACTCTAATAACAGCTATCCTGATCATAGCCTGATTAATAAAGATAAATTAATTTTCTAAATATATGGTTATTATACTTACAACCATAAAAACTACATTCCAGTCAGACTCCGCAGTAACCCTGTAAATATCCTCTTAGCTTTAAAACACGATTTAGTATAATAGTTCTCATTGTGATTTCCTCCTTTCCAAAAAACAAAGCGTAACAGCAATCAATAAATAAATATGGTCACTACGCTCACCAACAATTCACTTTCGAAAGCCTGTTGCCATTATAATACTGATTACAAATAATAAATTAGCATTTTCTACGCAATTTTACAAGTTTTTTCATTTTCTATCCTTTGGGGCTTTTTGCTACAGGCATTCTTTCATAAAATGTATAGAATACTGCAATCCGTCCACAATAAAAACAACAATAAAAAATGGAGGTATCGAAATGAGCGAGCAGGATACGATCAACTTATTACAGGAATGTGATTCCGGCAGCAAAATGGCTGTTTCAGCTATTGATGAAATTATGGATAAGGTTCATTGTCCCGATTTTAAAGCTCTTTTAAAGGAAACAAAGGAGCATCACGCAATACTTGGAAATGAGATTCACGAAGAGCTCCTAAAACATCACAGTCAGGAAAAGGATCCAAATCCTATGGCAAAAAGTATGGCATGGTTAAAAACGAATATGCAGATGGGCATTGACGAAAGTGATGAAACAGCCGCAGATCTCATGACAGACGGCTGTAATATGGGAATTAAATCTCTCTATAAGTATTTAAATCAATATGACGATGCCGATCATACCGCAAAGGATCTCTGTCAACGTCTGATCTCCATCGAACAGGAACTGCGAAAATGCATCCGATGCTATCTGTGACAATTCCGCAGCATACGCATATAAAATAAAGAAATTTTAACGAAAATATGTCAAAATTTGACACTATCCCCTTCTTTATTGTATAGTTGAAAGAGTTGAATGTCCTATGGATATCATGGGACATCATTTTTTTGTCAGTAACACAAACACTAAAGGAGGAAATTCAGAATGACTGATGTGTGTATTATCATCGCAATTGCCGCATATCTGATAGGAATGATCTGTATCGGTATCCGGTTTAGTAACCAGAACAAAACCTCGGAGGACTTCTATCTGGGAGGACGTAAAATGGGACCTCTCGTTGTCGCCATGAGTGCAGAAGCCAGTGATATGTCAAGCTGGCTGCTGATGGGACTGCCCGGTGTTGCTTATCTCTCCGGTGTCTGCAGCGCATTCTGGACTGCAGCCGGTCTTGCAATCGGTACGTGGCTGAACTGGTTCTTTGTTGCCAGACGTCTCCGCCGTTATTCCAGCAATATCAAGGCGATCACCGTTCCGGATTTCCTTGCAAAGCGTTTTCATGATAAGAAAAATATTATTACTGCCGTTGCCGCTCTGGTCATTGTGATCTTTTTCATTCCATATACAGCATCCGGCTTTGCTGCATGCGGTAAGCTGTTCCACAGTCTTTTCGGCGCTGATTATATGACAGCCATGATCCTCTCCGCTCTTGTCATTGTATGCTACACATTAATGGGCGGTTTCAGCGCTGTATGTACTACAGACCTCGTTCAGAGTATTGTTATGAGTATTGCCCTCGTCACCGTTATGGTATTTGGTGTCAGCAAAGCCGGTGGACTTAGTGCCGTTATGGACAATGCCCACTCTCTGCCGGGATATTTTTCCCTGACAGAACTTTATGATGCCACCACTGGAAATGCCGTTTCCTACGGTGGAATCATTCCGATCATCTCTACCCTTGCCTGGGGTATCGGTTATTTTGGTATGCCTCATATCTTAGTACGTTTTATGTCTATCGAGGACGAAAAGAAGCTTGTACTTTCCCGCCGCATTGCCACGATCTGGGTGGTCATTGCCATGACAGTCGGTGTATTTATCGGTGTTGTCGGTCTCGGTATGACAAAGTACGGTTCCATCAAAGCTCTGGACGATCCGGAAACCATTATCATGGCGATCACCGACCTGCTGAGTAAACATGGTATTCTCCCGGCACTTCTCGCCGGTGTGATCCTTGCCGGTGTGCTTGCCGCAACCATGTCTACCTCAGACAGCCAGCTTCTGGCCGCAGCCTCCGGTATTTCCCAGAACGTGGTAAAGGATTTCCTCGGCATCAAGATTTCCGAAAAAAGAGAGCTTCTCCTTGCAAGGATCACCATCATTGCCATTGCCATTGTTGGTGTACTGATGGCAAGAGATCCAAACTCCAGCGTATTTGGTATCGTATCCTTTGCCTGGGCGGGCTTTGGCGGTGCCTTCGGTGCCGTAATGCTCTTTGCCCTGTTCTGGAAACGCTGTAATCTGGCAGGTGCTCTGTCCGGTATGATTGCCGGTGGTGTCGTAGTATTTATCTGGAAATACTGTGTACGTCCACTGGGTGGTGCCTTCGATATCTACGAGCTGCTTCCGGCATTTCTGGTATCCTGCGTAGTCATCGTGATCGTAAGCCTTCTCACGAAGGCTCCGGAAGAAGATATCGTTAAAGAATTTGATGCCGCTAATGCAAAATAAACCGTATAGTAACACCACAGTAAAACATCGGAAATAATTTCACAGCAATAGATCTGACAAATAAAAAGGAGAAAATTTCCTATAAACTAAAAGAGCCATGAATTTCATAGAAATCGAAACATAATTGCTATGAATATTCATGGCTCTTCTTTTAGTGTATAGGAAAATGCTCGTAGCGTAGAGGGAAGCCAACGAGAATTGCGAAGCAATTCTTGGAGGGCAAAACGCTGGTTTTGCCCTTTTTTATTCTTGCAGGACAATTTCTGAAATGTTAACAGGATTGCCTGTTTTTATAAAATGTTATCTGGTGACAAGTACCCCATCCTGACTGTCGATCACAATGGTATCCCCGGCGTGAACCGTATCCTCCAGAATCCGACGTGCCAGCAGAGTTTCCACATGCTTTTGCAGATAACGCTTCAACGGACGCGCACCAAACGCCGGCTCATATGCCTGTTCCACGATCAGATCCATGGCTGCCGGAGTCAGCTCCACAGTAAGCTCCTTCTCACGAAGTCTGCCATTTAACTCATCCATCAGAATGTCTATAATACCGTGGATATTGTCCTTCGTCAGCGGCTTAAAGAGAATAATCTCATCCAGACGATTCAAAAATTCCGGACGGAAAGAAGCCCTCAGATCTGCCATCGTCTGGTTTCTTGCCTCCTCACTGATGGTTCCGTCTTCCTCAATGCCCTCCAACAGATAAGTGGAGCCAATATTAGAAGTCAGGATCAGGATCGTGTTTTTGAAATCAACGGTTCTGCCCTGAGAATCCGTGATACGTCCATCATCCAGTACCTGTAACAGCACATTGAATACATCCGGATGTGCCTTCTCAATCTCATCGAAAAGTACCACAGAATATGGTTTTCTGCGGACTGCCTCGGTCAGCTGGCCGCCCTCCTCATAACCGACATATCCCGGAGGCGCTCCGATCAGACGGGCCACAGAATACTTCTCCATATATTCACTCATATCAATACGGACCATTGCATTTTCATCATCAAACAATGCCTGCGCCAGCGTCTTGGCCAGCTCCGTCTTACCGACTCCGGTAGGACCTAAGAACAGGAAGGAACCGATCGGCTTCGTTGGATCCTTGATCCCTGCCTTGGAACGAAGGATTGCCTCGGATACCAGTTCTACACCCTCATCCTGTCCAACGACTCTCTTGTGAAGCTCATCGGCCAGATGAAGTGTCTTCTCACGCTCGCCCTCGGTCAGCTTTGCAATCGGAATACCGGTCCAGCGGGAAATGATCTTGGCAATTTCTTCCTCGGTCACAGCCTCCTGCACCATGGAATCTCCGCGCTGTTTCGCCTTCTCTTCTGCCTCCTCAAGCTGTCTTTCCAGCTCCGGCAGCCTGCCATACTGAATCTCCGCCGCCTTGGTGTAATCGCCCCTTGCCTGCGCCTGCTCCATCTCATTGCGAAGAGAATCTCTCTCCTCCTTGATCTTGCTTACCTTATCCACCTCAGCCTTTTCACTCTCCCACTGTGCCTTCTGGTGCTCAAACTTCTCCTGAAGCTCTGCCAGCTCCTTCTGCAGTGCCTCCAGACGCTCCTGGGAAAGGTGATCTGTCTCTTTCTTCAATGCCTGCTCCTCAATACGAAGCTGCATGATCTGACGGTTCAGTTCATCTAACTCTGCCGGCATACTGTCAAGCTCTGTCTTGATCATGGCACATGCCTCATCTACC
>OGZW01000083.1_pt1 | contig 55405 bp, 48 predicted proteins | sample 1577001 | NCBI WGS metagenome assembly OGZW01 (sample SAMEA3541519, study PRJEB24748) | human gut metagenome | biome: human gut; feature: human-associated habitat; material: faeces | place: China | collected 2012 | reverse complement strand
GTAAGCCCAGCATGCATTTTCAAAACAAATTGGCTGAATCTTTTTAACCTGTTCGTAAACATCTAATCCAGCGTCCTTTGTAATCTTTTCAGCTTCTTCTATAGAAGCAATACCATAACTATTTAAAACAGAATTAATCTGGTCAATTCTTCTTTCATATGATTCAAATAATGCCATTGTTGTTACCTCCTATTCCTTTCTTGGATCGATAATCTTAACAGCGTCATCAACACGACCATACTGGCCTTTTGCTTTTTCCCAAGCTGTTGTAGGATCATCACCATTTTTGATAAAGTCTGTCATCTTTCCTAAGCTAACAAACTGGTAACCAATAACTTCATTATCAGCATCAAGAGCGATACCTGTTACATAGCCTTCTGCCATTTCAAGATATCTAACACCTTTAGCCTTTGTAGCGTACATTGTACCAACCTGTGAACGAAGTCCTTTTCCTAAATCTTCAAGTCCGGCACCAACTACAAGACCGTCATCTGAGAAAGCACTCTGAGTTCTACCATATACGATCTGTAAGAATAATTCTCTCATAGCTGTATTGATAGCATCACAAACTAAGTCAGTATTTAAAGCTTCAAGAATTGTCTTTCCCTGAAGAATTTCAGCTGCCATAGCTGCTGAATGTGTCATACCTGAACATCCGATTGTTTCGATTAATGCTTCTTCAATGATACCTTCTTTAACATTTAATGTAAGCTTACAAGCACCCTGCTGTGGAGCACACCAGCCAACACCATGTGTAAAACCTGAAATATCTTTGATTTCTTTTGAGTGAACCCATTTTCCTTCTTCTGGAATTGGAGCAGGTTCATGCTTTGCGCCCTTAGCTACAGGACACATCATTTCAACTTCTTTTGAATAAATCATCTGAATAAATACTCCTTTCGAAATATAAACTATGGATTAAAATCCATGTTAATGCAGTATAGATAACATAATAAATTATTACTGCTCTATCTGTGAGTTTTCATTATCGCCCACACTCGCATTGTATTTTCTCATAAAATGACAAAATAGTCCATAGTTTAATCGAAAGTTTTTTATTTTTAAGTAATTATTTCTGCTTTTTACTAATAACTATATCTCCAAATTGTTTTTATTTGATTTTTTATTCTGTCAAAACTCCATTTTTTTGTACTTCTTACTTTACAATATGGATCATTAACAAGAAATCCTTCATCTGTGTAACCGTATATTACAATAAAGTGTCCCTGTGTTGTAAAATCTCCTGCACCAACAGAGCAAATCAGCATATTTCCGTTATCAAGTGCATTTTCCATCTCAATCTGTGAAACAGCCATCTGATTAACAGTTATTCCGTAGCTCTTAGCCACCTGCGACATTAAAAGCCATGATGTTCCCTGTCCATTAACATAATATCCATTCTCTTCACTGTATCTGGCTACTTCTGCCGGTGTAGCTTCTGAATTATGCGTAAGTCCTACAATAACCATTGACATACATGTGGGACCGCAGCCTGCCATACCGATATTTTCATCACCATAAGGGATATAAGCCCATCTTTCATCCCACTGAATAAATAAAGGATGTGCACTTTTTCTTTCTTTTTCTGTAAGTTTAATATCACTTAAATCTATTTTCTCATTAGAATCCTGTGTTGTTTCCTGCACTGTTTCTGTCTCTGTTAAAGTTGTTTCTTCTGATTCGTCTGACTGTGTTTTTAAATATTTTAAAGTGTACTGATTGTCAGGATATCCAATAAGAAAATCCTGCATTTCAGGATTGTTCAAAACTGCATTAAGCATTCCCTTTGGATATTCATCTATTCTGTCATAAATCTTTTTATATTTTTCATCGTGTTTTGATCGTTCTTTAAGCTCTGCAACGATTTTTTCTGTTGTTCTTGTTTTAGGCTTAATTGTTTTATATACTTTTGTATTCTTGTTTGTTGTAGTTTCAGTTTCCTTCTGTGCTGTGTTATTTTTATTTTCAGTAATAGATGCTGTTACTTCTTTTTTCGCCTCTCTTGACTTTTCAGCAGGTAATATTACAACAATCGAAAAAATAATAATTACAACTAATGCTATGGGATAAATATTTCTTTTTAGTATAATCAAGAGTTTTTCTCTTGGTGTAAGTTCTCTCCTTCTTCTACTTCTTCGTGTGTAATCTCTGTTATTTTCCATTATTTATACCCATATCCTTCTATTTTTTCTACGCTTCTCATTAAATTAATTGACAACTAATTCAATTTTTATGTACCAATATTTAATTGCACAATTATTATCATATCCTTATTTGTATCATTTTTGCATACTTTTTTATTCTACTAATTCAAGGCAAAAAAAACAATATCAAAAACTACTTAAATTTCACTTTTTTCGTCTTTGATATTGTTTAGATTGTGATAAGATGCTTATTTTAATTTTTTTACCACTTTATAATTGTTTAAATCCAGTACTTTTACGTCTTTTCCCAGAGTGACGATGTAGAAATAGTTATCTATATAAAGTCCTCTCACAGCACAAGACTCCCCTGATAATGAAACTTCTGCAAGCTTTTTAAATTTATTATTTTCAAACCTGTATAAAACATAAACATCATCGTAGTTACCATTTGAAAGTGTTGCATTAAATCCGATTAAGTTCTTTTCTTTATCTACTATAATTGATTTATAATCATATAAGGCATCTGAATCCATATATCTTTTCAACACCTTCTTAGAAATCTGTTTTGCCTTTCCATTAGATACATTGTACATTTCAAGTTTCAGATATTTATCATTTTCCATTCCAAGTCCTAACATTGAATTTTCATCATAGAAATGAAGATAATCTGAGTAGCCCGGAAGTTTCAACTTTCCTACGATTTTAGGATTTTTCATATCTGAAAAGTCTACTGTAAATAATGGATCAGTATTTTCGTATGTTACAAAATATCCATAGTTGCCCAAGTATCTTACAGCATAAACACTTTCATTCTTTGCAAGTCCTTTAATACTTGCCACCTCTTTAAGATTTTCATCAAGTACATATACATTATTATCTAAAACTTCTTCCTCATAATATTTTTCATAATCGTTAGTGTTCACACTATTTTCGGTAATTATTTTACCTTTTCCATCTTTAAGAACTGTTCTTTCTCCCGCATATGATGAGGTACTATTACTTGAAACAAATCTTAAGCATCCGGCTTTTTCATCAAAAGACAGATTGCTATCTACGTATCCTTCTACACTGTTTTCGTTTACAAAGTTTAATTTTCCGTCTTTATATGAATACTTTACAATATTTGTTTTTATCTGACTTTTAAAATATCCTATTTTTCTTGTTTCTGTAACCTTTGACCAGTCATATTCTCCACCATATGCCTTTTTGACCTTTTTTATTTCCTTGGCTGACAGATTTTTTTTGGATTCCTGCAATTTTCCAATATTTATCTTTTTTAGTATATTCTTGCCTTTTTTTGTGTCAGAAATATCTATTTCCTCATATTCATCATTAATTAAATATATGTTGTTTTCACTGACATATACGTTTTGAACATTTCCTGCAATTGCTGTCTGATCATAGAATTTATCGGGGTTATTGATATCCATAACTGTTATAACAGTATAACTGCAGTCATCTATTTTGTTTGGCAAATAGATTTTTGAATAATCCATTGGCTTTTCATTAATTTCAGGTACACAGGAGTCTTTTTTGTCAGTTATGTTTACATTTGCCTCAGATATTGTATAAACATAATTACCACTTAATTTTGATGAATCAAAAGCTCCCTGCTGAGTGTTCTGTTTTATTAATTTAGGATTACTTCTGTCTGTTATATCATAAACAGATATTATTGTTATGGATTTTCCGTTGTTTACTCCACAACCTTTAGACGTAACCGAATCTTCTATGCCATACAGAACATCATCTTCATATACACCTGAAATTACTATTAATTTATTATCTGCATAATATATCTCTTTTACATTTACATCTTCTTTGTTATATTTAATCTTTATTTTTGCTATTTTTTTAGTCTCTTTGCCCTGTGCCTTCACAATATTTACTACCGGCTTTTTGTCATTTACAATATAAATATATTCACCATCAGTTTTTACAACATCACCTTCATCCACACCTTCTGTCTGGATATTTGTTGTTGAATATGCTTTTGAATCTGATTTTTTCTTTACGCCATCACTGGACATGGTGCTGTCAGAACTACTACTTTTTGCTGTTGCCTTAGTTCTATATGTATCGCTATAATCTGTAGCTTTTTCTGACATTGTTTTGTATATTTCATCATAAGAAGATGCCATTCTTGATTCATTGTTTTTTGCTACATGGACTGTTCTTGAAGCCAGTTCTCTTGCTTTGTTTTCAGTGTTTGTTCTATACCAGAAAACTGTTCCAACAACCAGTACAAGACAGGCTGCAAACCCTGTGCAAAGTCTGATTATCATCTTATTTTTGTTTTTTCTGCCTGTGGTTCTAATCTGATTAATCACATTAATATCCGTAGAAATCTTTGGAATATCTTCGCTGTCCTTTTTTATAAGATTTGCTATTTCCATGTTTTCCACATCAATTTCATCGTTTAGTTTATTTTTCATTTCTTCATTCTCAACCTTTTTGCTCGATTTATTCATTACTCTACCTCCAAATACTCTTTCATCTTCTTAAGACTTCTGTTAAGCCTTGACCTTACAGTTGAAGGATTCATTGATAGAATTTCTGCTACCTCATTGCTTTTATAGCCTTCCACTACGCATAAAGAAACAATCATTCTATCTTCAGTATTTAGTTTTGATAACGCTATCTTCACATCTGTTTTTTCGGCATTGCCAATGTTACTGTTGCTTTCAACTTTTTCCATATAACTTTCGTCTTTTATGTTAGGATTAAAAACATTAAATTTATTGTATTTATAATTAAGTTTCTGCTTGCACTTATTAGTTAGGATTTTTAAAATCCAACTTTCAAATGCATCTGCTGACTTTAACTTTTTAATACCTTTTAATGCATCAATAATTGTTTCACTTACTATGTCTTTTGCAAGCTCACTATTTCCTAATATGTACAAAGCCATTTTGTATAAATCATTGTTTATATCTATGTATATTTGTTCAAAAGCCTGCATATTGCCTTTGGTTGCCGCCAAAACATCTTTCCTGTTAAAATTCATACCGGGTACCCTCTTCCTACTTTTAACTTTTTGCGTTTACATTTATATAGTGTAATAAATTTCTCAAACTGTTGCATTAAATTTAAAATAATTTTCTTATTAAAGAAAAATATCTTTTTGGCATATGTCTTTTCATACGCAAAAAGATATTTTCAAATTATTCTTTGATTATATTATTATAAATAGAACTGATTTCATTCTCATCCATATAAGGTATTAAGTAGTCATCGTGCAACATTGATGCAAGGATATGCAGACCACCTTTAGCAATTCTTAATTTTTCTTCCAATATGTTCTGATTAATTGTTATGTACTGTATATTACAATATTTAATTAATGAATATCTGGTTCCCATAGTGCCTTCCCTTACTCCAACCAATTCGTCACCAATGAAAACACCACAGGTAATGAAACTTAAAATCTTTGCTATAAACATATAAAAAAGTATAAATGCCGAACCTGCAACAATTGCCATTTCAAACACTTTTGAAGGATTTACATAATAAATTATGCTTGCTGCAACAATCAAAACAATAACAGAATTAATTAAGAAATCCACAATATATTTTATTTTGGCTTTATCAGGTTGTTTCTTTATATCCCCATCAATTCCTTCGCTAAATTCCGGCAATAACTTATCAATATATGATTTTAACTGTTTCCTGCTACAATAAAATGTAAAATAGGCACTGGCCCTATCATCATCATTTAAGCCTACATTTACTATTTCAGCTGAATATTTTCTAAAAATTCTTGCAATAAATGTCTGATGAACTACAATGGCATTAATCTTGTCTATGGGAATGGCAAAATCTACTTTATTGTAAAGACCATATTTTATATAAAGCTTGTTCTTTCCACGTCTTGCCTTAAAATCATACATTTTAAGAAAACTTTTTGCCATAGAATAAAGAGAACCTATAATCAAAATGATTAAAGTAATTGCACCACCTAATGAAGCAATAATTGTTTTTCCATCGTTCATGTCCGAAACAATTCCTGCTATAAAACCGGCTAAAGAACCTAAAAATAAAAGTATTGTTCCAACACTTAGAGAATAAAAACCATTTGTAATGATGTCTTTTGATGTTACTTCAATGTCATATTTCACGTAAGGATTAACTTCTTCCTCTTTTTCAAGAATTGTTCCTGTGTTAATTTCTTCAACACGTCTATTTATATAATTTCGAAGTTCTTCTCCCTGTTGCTTTTTTAGTATAAGCTTAATATCTGTACTATCTGCAGTGGATAAGCTATTAGTATCCAGTTTCAAATTGCAAGTTCCAATAATCATTTCAAAAATATTCTGATTAATATTGACATTAGAAATATTCTTTATTCCAACAGTATTCTTTACACTTCTTAATGTATTTCTCTCAACTGTTATTGTGTCGTTGCCAATTATTATCCAGGTTTTATACCATCTTCTAACCTTAAAACCTATAATAAGACCTAGTACTGCCAGAATTGTAATCACAACGATAATCACAATCATTGCATATTTAGGATTATCTATCAAAGCTACTACATCGTTGCTATCTCCATCAGTATCACTTAATATGTCCGGGATTGACTGAACCCCAACAATAAACAGAAATATTAACAACCCACCCAGCTGTTCAATAACATCGGAGAAATGATTTCTAAATCTTTTTGTTTCCATACTCATTACTCCTGTGTTTCATTCATGTTTTTCTGTTCTTCTTCATTTCGTTTTTTCTGCTCTTTGGCAATTTGATTCTTCTGTTCTACTGCAATCTGGTTTATTTTCTGTTTTAGGCTTTCAGTTATTTTTTCTGCTTTTTCATTTTCAAGAAATCTTATTTCCACGTCACCACCTGCAGTTGTAACATTAACTCTTGCCACATTGCAAAGCTTGTCGAAAGGTCCCTGACTAATCTGTAGTTTATGTAATCTTTCAATTGGAACTATATTTCTTTTTGTAAAAACATATCCCTCGATAATATCAATCGATTCCTCATCTATCTTATATCTGTATCTGTGAAATCTAAAAACAGGACTAATGATAGCGTTAAAAACCAATATTATTGCAATTATCAATCCCAAAATAACTAATATTCCAATATTATTTGGAATAACAAACAATAATTCCAGCACAAATATAATAGCAAGTACCGCTATTGTTCCCGTAATTGTCCCAAAGTACATATTCAAAAGTGCGTTTTTTGATAATTTTTCGTACATTTTCTCCCTCTTTCTACTTTTTACGAAATAATAATTAAAGGCTGTCAATATGACAGCCTTTAAACATAAGCTTAACAACTATCAACATTTAAGATAATTATTTAGCTTCAATATATCCCTTTGCAACAAGAAGTTCTGCTGAAAGAACAGCTCCGCCTGCAGCACCTCTTAATGTGTTATGTGATAAACCTACAAACTTGTAGTCATATACTGTATCTTCTCTTAAACGTCCAACTGAAATTCCCATACCTTTTTCAAAGTTAACATCTAACTGAACCTGTGGTCTGTTATCTTCTTCAAGATACTGGATGAACTGCTTTGGAGCACTTGGAAGATCAAGCTCCTGTGGTTCTCCACTAAACTTAGTCATAGCTTCAATAAGCTGTTCTTTAGTTGGTTTCTTAGCAAACTTAACAAATACTGCTGCTGTATGTCCGTCTAATACAGGTACTCGAATACACTGTGTTGTGATAACAGGACTTGTTGCTTTTTTTATAACACCATCTTCAATCTTGCCCCATAATCTAAGTGGTTCCTGTTCTGACTTTTCTTCTTCACCGCCAATGAAAGGAATAATATTTCCTAGCATTTCAGGCCAATCCTTAAATGTCTTTCCTGCACCTGAAATAGCCTGGTATGTTGTTGCTACAACTTCTGTTGGCTCAAATTCTTTCCATGCTGTAAGTACAGGAGCATAACTCTGAATTGAACAGTTAGGTTTAACAGCAACAAAACCTCTCTTTGTACCAAGTCTTTCCTTCTGATACTTAATCACTTCATAATGTTCCGGGTTGATTTCCGGAACAACCATAGGAACATCAGGAGTCCATCTATGTGCGCTATTGTTTGAAACTACAGGAGTTTCTGTCTTAGCATAATCTTCTTCAATCTTCTTAATTTCTTCCTTAGTCATATCAACTGCACTAAATACAAAATCAACTGTTGAAGCAACAGCTTCTACTTCGTTAACATTATGTACAATCATCTTTTTAACTGATTCAGGCATTGGAGCTTCCATTTTCCATCTGTCACCTACAGCATCTTCATAAGTCTTTCCTGCTGAACGTGGGCTTGCAGCCAAAGTTGTAACTTCAAACCATGGATGGTCTGCTAACAAAGTAATAAATCTCTGTCCAACCATACCTGTTGCACCTAAAATACCTACTTTAAGTTTTTTGTCTAATTTCATCATCTTTGTGTTCTCCCTTATGCTTTTAATTTTATTTAAATGAATTAGTTTACCATATTAATAGAAATCTGACCAACCATCGTCATTCTTATTAGAATTTCCTGAATTATTCTTCTTTGAAGTTGTGGTCTTTTCTGTTTTAGATGAGTTCTTCTTTGTCGTTTCAGACTCATTGCCAAATATATCCACGGCATAATTATCTCCAGGTCCATAACTTCCATATGTATCGCCTGAAGGTTTGCTGTTCTTACTATTGTTATTCTTTGTTGCTTTCTTTGTTGATTTATTTGTTTTCTTACTTGATTTCTTAGTTGTTGCCTTTTCATCAGTCTTTGAGCTACTGCTTCCATTTTTGTTGGTAACAACTGTGTTTTTACTATTATCTGCAACTGTTCCCTTTTCACCGGCTACTGTTGCTTTCTGAACTGATTCCGTATTAGTTTCTGTTGTAGTCTCCGCAACTGTTGTCTCAACTGTAGTTGTGTTATTTTCATCTTTGACAGTCTGTTTTCCCGTTTTATCTTTAATAAAAACTACTGCAATTATTATAACTATAATTCCTACAACAATTCCAAAAATCTTCTTATTCTTCATCTTATGCCTCCCCTAAATATACTTTATTATTATTCACATCATAAGTTATTCCATTAAATGAAACACTTTCTGGCTCTGTATTCTGTTGTTTCTTTTCTCGCTGTTCCTTAAGATAACTATCATATGCCGTTACTGATTTCTTATAAGTGTCTGACATACATTCCTTATAAACCATAGTCATAAATGAACAGAAAAGACTTATAATAATTATTCCAATAATTGATGAACCGGCATCATGTTTCTTAAATAATGGCAACGATTCCCTGTATTTAAAATTGGATAAAAATATTGCCGGGCTGAAAAACCATACTATAAAGAAAATATATTTCAATACGGTTATTACATAGTCCATTGGTTCAAATTTATAATAACTAAGTTCACCGTAAATACCTGTTCCTATATAGAAAATCATAAATGCATAATATAAAATAGCCGGAACCATCTTATATACTGCACCTGACCTGAAACCAAACAGTTTCACGCTTCCACTATCGTAATTGTTGGCTTTGGTATTCTTTCCATCATACCTAGCATATATATCTTTTTCTTTCTTGGGTTTGTATGGTTTATATGCCATCTCTGCTCCTTAAAATTCTGATTAAGTGGAATATTCCGTACATCAGACTTTCATAATTCTACTAAAATCGTTAATTTAAAGCTCCCGGCGTGACTCGAACACGTGACCTGCTCATTACGAGTGAGCTGCTCTACCAACTGAGCTACGGAAGCCTGTTTACATAATTTAACTATTTATTGCAATAAAGTATACAATGACATTATTATAACTATAAGAAGAAAAAAAGTAAAGACAAAAACACCATATTTTGATATAATCTAGTTTATGATTTCAATTAAAATAAACGATATAAATAATTTTATGCAAAACCTTCTTGTAAAGGATACTTTTGATTCTTTTTTAATATGTAGCGGAGAAATAATAACAGGTTCTTCCTTCTCCTTTGACGGCCATATTAACAAAGCTTTTTTTGATAAGGATGAAATCGAAAACTTTACCGAAGATTTTGCCACATGGAAAAACTTAAGAAATATTTGTTTTGAAATAATTAAAGGAAAAAAAGTTCCTACCCGACTTAAGTTGGTTATGGCTTTTCCTAAAGTTAATTATTCAAAAATCGTAAGGGAACTTGGCTCTTCTATTGCTGAAGAGAATATTAGTGGTCTTTATTTTCATATTATATACGAAAGCAATCAGATACATATTATAACCAGTTCTTCCCTTAATCTTTTTACAATGGATAAATCTCTTGATAATTACTGGGATAAATTAATTTCAAAGTTTCTTGAATCCCATTTTGATACAGAGATTTTATAGAAATTGTTAACTAATTGTAAACTTTTAGCACTCACCTTGATTGAGTGCTAATTTTCTCTTGACTTTTCTTTTTTACGTGTCTACAATATCCTTTAGAATTGAAAATGAACAATAACAAAGGAGTGATTTTTATGTCAAAGAAAAAGGGTAGTCTTTCAATTAACAGTGAAAATATTTTCCCTATTATTAAGAAATGGTTGTATTCAGACCATGACATTTTTTTCAGAGAATTAGTATCTAATGGTTGTGATGCCATTACAAAATTAAAGAAACTTGAAATGATGGGTGAAGCTGAAATAGCTGATGATGAAGAATTTAAGATTCAGATTCTTGCAAACCCTAAAGAGAAAACTCTTACTTTCATCGATAATGGTCTTGGTATGACTGCTGATGAAGTAGACGAATACATTAACCAGATTGCTTTTTCGGGTGCAGAAGCTTTCCTTGAACAGTATAAGGATAAAACTTCTGAAGACCAGATTATCGGTCATTTCGGTTTAGGTTTTTATTCAGCATTTATGGTTGCTGATAGAGTAACTATTGAAACTTTATCTTATAAGAAAGATGCCAAAGCAGTTCTTTGGGACTGTGAAGATGGTATGGACTTTACAATGTCAGACTCAGATAAGGCTGATCGTGGTACAAAGATTACTTTATACTTAAACGAAGATAGCGTTGAGTTTGCTAATCTTTTCAGAGCTAAAGAGATTCTTGATAAGTACTGCTCTTTTATGCCTGTTGAAATTTTTGTATCTGACCCTTCTGCTGAACCTGAATATCAGACAATTATGGAAGAAGAATTAACAGATAAAGATACTGTTATTGAGCATATTGTTGAGCCAGCTAAAACTGAAGAAAAAGAAAAGGAAGACGGAACTAAGGAAACTGTTGAAGTTGAACCAGAAAAGAAAAAAGTAAAAATTTTAAAAAGACCTGTAAGTATCAGTGATACTACTCCTCTTTGGACTAAACATCCTAATGAATGTACTGAAGAAGAATACAGAGAATTCTATCACAAAGTATTCTTAGATTACAAAGAGCCTTTATTCTGGATTCATTTAAATATGGATTATCCATTTAACTTAAAGGGTATTTTGTACTTCCCTAAGATTAATACAGAATATGAATCAATTGAAGGCACAATTAAACTTTATAACAATCAGGTATTTATTGCTGATAATATTAAGGAAGTTATCCCTGAATTCTTAATGCTTTTAAAGGGTGTTATTGATTGTCCTGATTTACCACTTAATGTTTCACGTTCTGCTCTCCAGAATGACGGTTTTGTCAAAAAGATTTCTGATTACATTACTAAGAAAGTTGCTGACAAACTTTCCGGCATGTGTAAAACAGATAAAGAAGAATACGAAAAATACTGGGATGATATTAGCCCATTCATTAAATTCGGTTGTTTAAAAGACACTAAGTTCTGCGAAAAGATGTCTGATTATGTTTTATTCAAGAATCTTGATGACAAATATCTTACATTTAAGGAATGTCTTGAAGAAAATAAAGATAAACATGAAAATACTATTTTCTACACAAACGATCCTGTTCAGCAGAGCCAGTATGTAAATATGTTTAAGGCTGAAGGAATTGATGCTGTTGTATTAAAAGATGCAATAGACCAGCCTTTCATTTCACAGCTTGAGCAGAAAAATGAAAATGTTAAGTTTGTAAGAATTGATGCTGACTTAAATGATTCATTTACTGAAAAAATAAGTGAAGATGAGCTTAAAGATGCTACTGAAAAATTAACAGAAACATTTAAGAAAGCTTTAAATCGTGATCAGTTAGATGTTAAGGTTCAGAAAATTAAAGACGAAAAAGTTTCTTCAATGATTACTGTTTCAGAAGAAAGCCGTCGTATGCAGGATATGATGAAGATGTATGGTATGTCCGGTATGGACCCTGCAATGTTTGGTGGTTCAGGTGAGACATTAGTATTAAATGCCAACAATGCTCTTGTTAAATACATTTTAGCTAACCCTGAAGGAGAAAACACTGATATTATGTGTAAGCAGTTATATGACCTTGCAGTAATTAGTCATACTCCGCTTAATCCTGAATCAATGACAGCATTCATTGAAAGAAGTAATAAGATACTTGAAATCTTGTCAGAAAAATAGGGAAGATGGTTTAAAGTCCGGTTATAACTGATAGTTTGAAGTCTGGTTATAATTAATGGTTTAAGTCACTGCAAATTACAAAATAAGAATGTAGGAATTATGGCATATAACAATGTCGGAAACCTACATTCTTATTTTTTATTTTATGACATGTTGGTACACTTTTCCACGGAGGTGTCCACTCCCAACTCTCCAATATATTGGACGATTTACAGTACAAGAGAACATTTTTATTCCACTTTACTTCAACTCATATTTTTCAAATATTTCATATACTGCCTGGTTATACTTGTATAGGTTCTGGGCTTTTCTAATTAGTTTCGCACACTTATGCGAATCATCAAAGTTAAGCGACATATATGTCCACATTTCTTTCATTTTAAACAGCAAATGCTTGTCTGCTTTCATTATTTTTTCAAAATCATTATATAGTCTGTCATGATATGCCTCTAGCATTTTTTTAGTCAACTTTTTTCCACCTTTGATTTCATTAACAAGGTTTGGGTTTCCAATAAGCCCTCTGCCTATCATGATGCTTCCAATTTTCATTTCTGAATCATCATTTATTTTCTCAATAATTCTGTGATAATTCTCCACTGTGTTTATATCTCCGTTATAACAAACTGGATTCTTACTGTTTTCCAAAGCATACTTAAAGGCTTCCATGTTTGGAGTTCCCTTGTATAGTTGCTCTCTTGTTCTTGGATGTACTATCAACTGGCTAATTGGATATTTATTGTAAACTTCTAGTATATTTTCAAACTCATCCGGCTCATACATTCCTATTCTTGTTTTTACAGATATTGATAAATTATGACCTTCACTGTTCTTATTCTCTAACCAGTTGAATGTTTCATCAAAAAATCTGTCCATTGCTTCCGTATCTTTTAGGAAACCTGCCCCTTTGTTTTTAGACACAACAGTGCCTGAAGGACAGCCGGCATTCAAATTAATTTCTTTATCATAGCCCAATTCAATTAACTGATTTGCTGCCTTTATAAAGTAATCTGCCCGATTTGCCAGAATTTGTGGCACCAAATTAATCCCTTTATTATTGTTTTCCGGCAAAAGATCTCTTATTTCTTTTCCTTTTAATCTATCGTTAATCGATGGGGATATGAAAGGTGCATAGTACTTATCCACGTCATCAAACAAATCATTATATGCGTTTCTATATGTAAATCCTGTTACACCTTCAAGTGGTGCAAAATAAAATTCCATGTCATTCTCCTTACTTATCTATTAATCCTTGCACAGTATATCAAAAGTATGTTTCAAAAACCAGTAGTATGTGGTATAATTTTATAGGTTTTATGCGAATTTATTTATATTTATGCACAAAACCGCTTTAACAAAAATAATTAAAAGCGAGGTTATACATATGAAATTATGGGGCGGTCGATTTACTAAGGAAGAAAATCAGTTAGTTCACAACTTTAACGAATCCCTTTCTTTTGACCAGAAATTTTATAAGCAGGATATTCAGGGAAGTTTAGCACATGTTAAAATGCTTGGCAAACAGGGAATTATTACTACTGATGAAATGAATGATATTATTAAAGGGCTTGAAAGCATTAGAGTTGATCTTGACAACGGAACTCTTCAGTTTGATAACAGTGAGGATATTCACAGTTTTGTAGAAGCACATCTTATTGAAAGAATTGGCGATGCCGGCAAGAAACTTCACACAGGACGTAGCCGTAATGATCAGGTTGCTCTTGACATGAAACTTTACACAAGACATGAAGTTGAAGAAATTAATGATTTGTTAAAAACACTTCTTAATTCTTTATTGAAGGTTATGGAGAAAAACACAGAAACTTTTATGCCCGGCTTTACTCATTTACAGAAAGCACAGCCTATTACTTTGGCTCATCACTTTGGTGCTTATTTCGAAATGTTCAAGCGTGACCGTAGCAGATTAGATGATATTCATAAGAGAATGAATCTTTGTCCACTAGGTTCAGGTGCTTTAGCAGGAACTACTTATCCTTTAGACAGAGAATATACTGCAAATCTTCTTGGTTTTGATGGTCCAACTCTTAACAGTATGGATTCTGTATCAGATAGAGATTATTTAATTGAATTTTTAAGTGCTCTTTCTACTATTATGATGCACTTAAGCAGATTCTGTGAAGAAATTTGTATTTGGAATTCTAACGAATACCGTTTTGTTAATATTGATGATTCATACAGCACAGGTTCAAGCATTATGCCTCAGAAGAAAAATCCTGATATTGCAGAGTTAATCAGAGGAAAAACAGGACGTGTTTACGGTGCTCTTGCTTCTATCCTTACAACAATGAAAGGTATTCCTCTTGCTTATAACAAAGATATGCAGGAAGACAAAGAGTTATCTTTTGATGCAATTGATACAGTTAAAGGATGCATCGTTTTATTTACAGGTATGATTGATACAATGACATTTAACAAAGATATTATGGAAGCAAGTACAAAGAACGGCTTTACTAATGCTACTGATGCTGCTGATTACCTTGTAAATCACGGAGTACCATTTAGAGATGCTCACGGAATCGTTGGTCAGTTAGTTCTTTTCTGTGAAGAAAAAGGAATCGCCCTTGATGATATGACTTTAGATGAATATAAAGCTATCAGTCCTGTGTTTGAAGATGACATTTATGATGCTATAAGCTTAGAAACATGCGTTGATAAGCGTACAACAATTGGTGCTCCGGGACCTGATGCTATGAAGAAAGTTATTGAAATCTATAAAGAATATTTAGCTTAAAAGAATTTTTTTAAATTTCCTATTATATAAAAAGCCTTCACCAACTCATTCCGGTGAAGGCTTTTTGATATTTTTTTATAACTATTTAATTTACTAATCGTTACAATTACGGATTACAAATCTTACATGGTTCATATCCCTGATCAATTAAATCCTGTCTTTTTCCTTTATATACACCCTTATTAGAATTACTCATTTGCTTAACACTTCTACATGATGGAGTATGGAACTTATGAGTATTCATGTTTAGAATATACTCTGTTGTTGTGGATGAACTGCTATTTGTGTTCTTATTCGAATTACTATTCTTTGTGCCTTTATTTGAGGATGAAGCTGTTTGTCTGTTATTAGAGTTTGAATTATACTCTGTTTTTCCATTGCCGTCACTATCCCCAGTGGCATAATTAATTGTTACTCCCGGTTGAACATTGTAGCAGAATACATTAAAGCTTATTCCTTCTCCTTTGTCCTCGACAGAATATCCTTCCATTTTTACACCTTTTGCAACAAGATTATTTCCTTCAAAAACAGGTGTAACTCGATACATGACATGATTAGATGTTTCTTTTACATAGTCTGCAACCATATCTTCAAATGGAAGCATTCCTATAACGTTAAGGTATCTTGTTCCTGTTATAAGATTCTTTTCGTTGGCATTCTCACCTGTCAACTGATATCCTATAAGATGACATCTGTTATACAAATAGTTTCCATCTACAAAATCATACTTAACAGTGTGCCATCCTGTAGGCTTAATCATTCCGATTTCACCACGCTTTTCTGTAGGCATAATGTCACGTCCTACACTTGCAACACATACTGTACATCTTCCAAGTTTGTCTAAGCTTCCGTATTTTTCAAAAGATTTAGCTGTTATTTCTTTGGAAGTAAATTCAGGTTCGTTGTTATTTAATTCCACATAAGCATTTCCGTTATAGGCGGGTATTTTTGTTGTCTTAATACTTGTTGTGTTTTTTGCATTATTTGTACTTTTACTTTTTTTAGATGAATTGCTACTTACCTTTGCTTTAGCTGTAGTTTCACTTATTTTGCTTTCTTGCTGTGTAGTTTCTGATATATTCTGATTACTTACTGATGTCTGTTCATTGTTTTCAATGGTTGTTGTAACCTTTTCACTATCAGTGTTACCTGTATCATCGCAACCTGAAAGCATACTCATTGTTAATATTAACGCTATAAAAAGTGCGCTTATTCTTTTCTTCATGACTTACTCCATATTATATTAACTGATATATTTCCCTAATTATCTTTTCATGGGAATAGCCCTGAAACTCCAATGTTTCTACCAGATTGCATTTAATATCGTCCATATTAAAATATTTATCCGCAGGGTAAATTTTGTCCCATCTGTAGACAATTAGCTTATTTATTTCTTCTATTCTAACTTCCTGTCTTTCAACAAAACAAAAATCGTGTTCTGTGGCATTTTCCAAATTATTATCCACAATAATATTGTCAGCCTTTTCTTCAGAAAACTGTTTAAACGAATATTCATCCATATATAATTTTGCACCGTTAATATATTCTAAAATATTCTTTCTTACAATTCTATCCATGCTTTGTCTTCTGTTGTTAAACAGCATTCCATTATTTTGATCTAAACATATAATTACATTCATTATAAATACCTTTTCTTTTATTGAACATTTTTAAGGTTTACATCCAACTGATTAAACGGAATTGAAATATTGTTTTCATCAAACTTATATTTTACATTTTCATTTAAGTAAAACTTAGCATTCCAATAGTCTTCTGTTTTTACCCACATTCTCATTTCTAAAACAATGCTGCTTTCTGCAAGTTCCTTAACTACCACAATCTCTTCATCCGGTTTAATACCATATCCTGACTGCTTCATTACGTCTGCCATAATCTGCTTTGCTTTTTTTATGTCATCGTCATAATCGATGCCTATTTCAACATCTAATCTTCTCTCTTCCTGATGAGTAACATTAGTCAATACACTGTCTGCTAATTTACCGTTTGGAAGCTTAATACTTTTGTTATCAATAGACTGTAATGTTGTATAAATAATATCAATTTTTGTAACATTACCCTCAACACCTTCAGCAATAATATAATCACCTAACGCAAAAGGTTTAGTTATAAGTATAAGTATACCTCCTGCAAAGTTTGCAAGACTTCCCTGTAATGCCAAACCTATGGAAACTCCTGCTGTACCTAAAAGAGTGATAAATGAGGTTGTCTGAATACCAATCTGGCCACATATTGTAATAATAATCACAATATAACCAAATACCTTAATCATTGAATCTAAGAATTTAACAACTCCTTCATCGATATTGGATTTATTCATAATCTTCTTAAATAATTTTCTTACAAGAGAAAGAACAATCCTTCCAATAATAAATATTACTATTGCAAGAAACAAATCGAATCCAAAATCAATAGCTTTGTTAATTCCGTCATCTATTACTGTCGAAAGTCTGCTTACTTTCTTATCCAATTCTTCTACATTTTGTTCAATATTTTGTTGAACCTCCGTGGCTAAAATAAACATTCCTTTGCTCCTTATTATTTGTCTAATTACACTTTCAAAAAGTCTTATTCCTTCTATGCATGTAAAATTGCATAATAATCTTGATTAGAAAAACCGGTGAAATAAAATTATATATTTATAACACCGGTTCATCTTAAATATTGCACTATTTCAGATAAATACATTCTTACATAAATGTTTATCCATCTAAAATAAAATTATGTTTTATTTATAGTATTATCGTATTATTTAATAACTCTTACCTTAATAACACCTTCAACTGCCTGTAATTTTGATACAAGCTGTTCTGTTGCAGGATCATCACAATCGATAATGGCATATGCATAATCACCTTTAGACTTATCAACCATATCTGATACGTTAATTCCTTCAGCAGCAACTACTGATGTAAGCTGTCCAATCATATTTGGAATATTCTTATGACAAACTGTAATTCTTGTAGTCTTGTCACAAACACCCAAATCACATTTTGGATAGTTAACTGAGTTAACAATATTACCATTTTCTACGAAATCCATAATTTCCTTAACCGCCATAACTGCACAGTTATCTTCTGATTCAGCAGTTGAAGCTCCAAGATGAGGTGTTGCAATAACGCCTTCAACTCCTGCCACATTTGGGTTAGGGAAATCTGTTACGTATTTCTTAACCTTTCCTGATGCTAAAGCTTCGCACATTGCCTCATCATCTACTAATAAATCTCTTGCAAAATTAAGAACAACAACTCCGTCTTTCATCATTGCAATAGTTTCTTTATTAATCATCTTCTTAGTATCATCTACTAATGGTGTATGTACTGTAATGAAATCACATTCCTTAAAGATTTCTTCTCTTGTCTTTACAAGATGAACGTCTCTCTTAAGGCTTAATGCACCTTCGACTGAAATAAATGGATCATTTCCGTATACTTCCATTCCCATTGATTCAGCAGCGTTGGCTACTAATCTTCCGATAGCTCCAAGACCGATTACGCCAAGCTTTTTGCCTTTGATTTCATTTCCGGCAAAATTCTTTTTAGCCTTTTCCATATCTTTGCTGATATTTTCATTGTCCGTATTATTATCGACCCACTTGTTGCCGCCAATAATATCTCTTGATGCAAGAAGCATGCCACAAAGCACTAATTCTTTTACTCCGTTAGCATTTGCACCTGGTGTGTTAAATACAACAACACCATTATCTGCACATTTATCCAATGGGATATTGTTAACACCTGCTCCTGCTCTTGCAATTGCCAAAAGGCTTTCAGGTAAATCTAAGTCATGCATTGCTGCACTTCTTACTAATGCTACATCTGCATCAGCAAAATTATCTGTCATTTCGTAATTATTATTAAATAATCCTGTTCCAAGTTCAGAAATAGGATTTAAGCAATTAACTTTAGTCATCTCTATTCTCCTTCATATAAGTGGTTCTAATTAATTCAAACTAACTTATTTAACCACAAATATATTTATGCGTTTTCTTTTTCAAATTTTTCCATAAACTCTACTAATGCCTTAACACCTTCAATTGGCATAGCATTATAAATACTGGCTCTCATACCACCAACTGTTCTATGACCTTTAAGGTTTTCAAGTCCTGCAGCCTTAGCTTCTGCAACAAACTTAGCATCTAATTCTTCGTTACCTGTTACAAAAGGTACATTCATAAGCGAACGGTCCTTAGGAACTACAGTACCCTTGAATAATTTGCTGTTATCAAGGAAATCATAAATAATCTTAGCCTTTTCTTCGTTACGCTTCTTCATTGCATCAAGACCACCCATCTTTTTAATCCACTTAAATACCTTACCACAAATATAAATTCCGTAGCATGGAGGTGTATTGTAAAGTGAACCTGCGTCTGCCTGTGTCTTCCACTGAAGCATTGTAGGAACTGTGCTGTCAACTTCTTCAGGAATTAAATCTTCTCTAATAATTGCAATAACAACACCTGCTGGTCCAACATTCTTCTGAACACCACCATAAATCACACCGTATTTTGATACATCAACAGGTTCTGATAAGAAACATGAAGATACATCAGCTACTAATGTATGTCCCTTAGTATTAGGTAATTCATGATACTTTGTACCATAAATAGTATTGTTTTCACAAATGTATACATAATCTACATCATCATCAATATCTAAGTCACTACAATCAGGAATATATGTGAATGTCTTATCAGCTGATGAAGCTACTCTCTGTACCTCAAGATACTTTTCTGCTTCTGCAGCTGCTTTCTTAGCCCACTGTCCTGTTACAATATAAGCAGCCTTACCATTCTTCTTTAAGTTCATTGGTACTGCAGCGAACTGCTGTGAAGCACCACCCTGAAGGAATAATACTTTATAATTATCAGGAATATTCATTAAATCTCTAATATCCTGTTCTGCTTCATCAATAATCTGCTGAAACATTTTTGAACGATGACTCATTTCCATTACGCTCATTCCACATCCCTTGTAATCAAGCATTTCTTCTGCTGCTTCCTTTAATACTTCTTCCGGTAATACTGCCGGTCCTGCTGAGAAATTATATACTCTAGCCATTTGAAACCTCCCTTTTATGTCATAGGAAAATGCCTGCATAACAGGCATTTTTCGTATTTTTAGTAAATACTAATATATCTATATTAGCAGTCATATCCTTTTTCTGCAAGGTCTTCTTCTGAAAAAACTTCACTAATTGCTGTATTAGCAGGAACCATAGGGAATACCTTTTCATCCTGATCTATCTGACAATCAATAACACATGGTATATTGAGAGCTATAGCATCTTTTAATGCATTTTCAAATTCTTCAACTGTTGTTGCTCTGTAAGCCTTAGCTCCCATTCCTTCTGCAATCTTTACGAAATCAACGCTATCGTCAAGAACAGTATTTGAATATCTCTTGCCATAGAATAATGTCTGCCACTGTCTAACCATACCAAGAACGTGGTTATTAATAACAATCTGAATAATTGGAATATTGTAACGTGTTGCTGTTGCAATTTCATTCATGTTCATTCTGAAACATCCATCACCTGCAACGTTTACACATACTCTGTTTTTATTGCCCATCTTAGCACCAATACATGCGCCAACACCATAGCCCATTGTACCAAGTCCACCTGAAGTAATAAGCTGTCTAGGTTCTTTAAACTTATAGAACTGTGCAGCCCACATCTGATGCTGTCCAACATCTGTTGTAATGATAGCATCACCATTTGTAATGTTATATAAAGAATCAATAACAGCAGGTCCTGTAAGAACATCTTTGTTAAGAGCTAAAGGATATTTTTCCTTCATTTCTTTAATTTCCTGCATCCAATCTGCATGATCCTGTTTTGTAAGAGCACTATTAAGTCTAATAAGAACCTCTTTCATGTCTCCGATGATGCTTGCGTCAGCCTTAATATTCTTATTAATTTCTGATGGATCAACATCAATATGTACAATCTTTGCATTGTTAGCAAAAGCCTTAGCTTTACCGATTACACGGTCACTAAATCTTGCTCCAAGAACTAATAATAAATCACACATTGTAACACCAAAGTTTGATGTTTTTGTTCCGTGCATACCGATCATTCCTGTATATCTTTCGCTGTTACCATCCATTGCACCTTTACCCATAAGTGAATCACAAACAGGTGCGTCAACTAATTCTGCAAGTTCTCTTACTTCCTTAGCTGCATCTGAAATAACTGCGCCACCGCCAACTAAAATAAATGGTTTCTTTGATGACTTAATCATTTCTACTACTATATCAATGTCTTCTTTTTTAATCGTGTCAGAAATTCTTTCCACTTTAACAGGTTCCTGTTTTTCGTAGTTGTACTTAGCTGCTGTAACGTCTTTTGTTATATCAACAAGTACAGGTCCCGGTCTTCCTGTCTTGGCAATACGGAAAGCCTTTCTAAGTGTATCTGCAAGATTTTCAATATCTTTTACAATAAAATTATGTTTTGTAATTGGCATTGTTGCACCAACAATATCAATTTCCTGAAATGAATCTTTTCCAAGTCCTGACTTGGCAACATTAGCTGTAATAGCAACCAATGGAACTGAATCCATATATGCTGTTGCAATACCTGTAACCAAGTTAGTTGCACCAGGTCCTGATGTTGCCATACAAACTCCAACTTTCCCTGTTGAACGGGCATATCCGTCAGCTGCATGAGCTGCCCCCTGTTCATGGGATACTAATATATGTGTAATTTCATCTGAGTGCTTATACATTTCATCATATATGTTAAGGATTGTTCCGCCCGGATAACCAAATACTGTATCAACACCCTGTTCTTTTAAACATTCTATTACTATTTGTGAACCGTTTAATTCCATAATCTTGTCCTCTCCCTTGTCTTATTTATCGATTGCAAGAATTGCTCCTCTGTTACCTGATGTAACCATAGATGCATATCTTGCCAAATAACCTGTTGTAACCTTTGGTTCTCTTGGTGTCCAGTTCTTTCTTCTTTCTGCAAGAACTTCATCAGAAACATCAAGTTCAAGAGTCATTTCAGGAATATTAATTTTAATAATGTCTCCTTCTTCTACTAAAGCAATAGGTCCACCTACTGCAGCTTCAGGAGATACATGTCCGATAGAAGCTCCTCTTGAAGCACCAGAGAAACGTCCGTCAGTAATAAGAGCCACTGATGAACCAAGTCCCATACCTGCAATTGCTGATGTAGGATTTAACATTTCTCTCATTCCAGGGCCACCCTTAGGTCCTTCATATCTGATAACTACAACATCACCAGGTACAATCTTTCCTCCCTTTATTGCTACAATAGCATCTTCTTCGCATTCAAATACTCTTGCAGGTCCTTTATGAACCATCATTTCATCTACAACTGCTGAACGTTTTACAACGCTACCATCAGGTGCAAGATTTCCTTTTAATACTGCAAGACCACCTGTTTTACTATATGGGTTATCAAGAGGTCTGATAACCTGTGGATTCTTGTTTTCACAATCTTTAATATTTTCTCCAATTGTATTTCCTGTTACAGTAATACAATCTTCATGTAAAAGACCAAGTTCTCTTAATTCATTCATTACCGCATAAACACCGCCTGCTTCATTAAGGTCTTCCATATATGTAGGACCTGCTGGAGCCAAATGGCAAAGGTTAGGTGTTTTTTCGCTGATTTCGTTAGCAAATGAAATATCAAAATCAAATCCAACTTCATGTGCAATAGCAGGTAAATGAAGCATACTGTTTGTTGAACAACCAAGTGCCATATCTACTGTTAATGCATTTAAAATAGCATCTTTTGTCATAATGTCACGAGGTCTGATATTCTTTCTATACAATTCCATTACTGCCATACCTGCATGCTTAGCAAGTTTTAATCTTTCTGAATATACAGCAGGGATTGTTCCGTTACCCTTAAGTCCCATACCCAATGCTTCTGTAAGACAGTTCATTGAGTTAGCTGTGTACATACCTGAACATGAACCACATGTTGGACAAGCCTTACATTCATATTCATTTAATTCTTCAAGAGACATCTTGCCGGCAGCATTGGCACCTACTGCTTCAAACATTGATGAAAGACTGGTCTTATGTCCTCCAACATGTCCTGCAAGCATTGGTCCTCCTGAAACAAATACTGTTGGCACATTTACTCTTGCTGCAGCCATTAATAATCCCGGTACATTCTTATCACAGTTAGGAATCATAACTAAAGCATCAAACTGGTGAGCCTTAGCCATACATTCTGTTGAATCTGCAATCAAATCTCTTGTTACAAGAGAATATTTCATTCCTTCATGTCCCATTGCAATACCGTCACATACGGCAATAGCCGGGAACATAATTGGTGTACCACCTGCCATGGCAACACCCATCTTTACTGCGTTAGCAATCTTATCAAGGTTCATATGTCCCGGAACGATTTCATTATATGAACATACAATACCAACTAATGGTCTTTCCATTTCTTCTTCTGTCATACCCAGAGCATTAAACAATGATCTGTGTGGAGCCTGCTGAAGTCCTTTCTTTACTGCATCACTCTTCATCTTATTTCCTCCTAAAATCGGTCTATCTATTATAGCCTATAAAATCTAAAATCATATGAAGTGACTTTATTAAAGTCTGTTTACTATCTCGTCACCCATCTCTTTACAGCCAACAAGTGTCATTCCGTCTGACATAATATCAACTGTTCTGATATTGTCTTCTAACACTTTCTCAACTGCCTTTTCAACTGCATCTGCTTCCTTATCAAGATCAAATGAGTATCTCAGCATCATAGCTGCTGAAAGAATTGTTGCTATAGGGTTAGCCTTGTTCTGACCTGCAATATCAGGTGCAGCACCGTGGCTTGGTTCATAAAGTCCAAACTTATCTTCTCTAAGACTGGCTGATGATAACATTCCAATTGATCCTGTAATCATACTAGCTTCATCTGAAAGGATATCCCCAAACATATTCTCTGTTACAACAACATCAAACTGTGCCGGATCCTTAACTAACTGCATTGCACAGTTATCTACTAACATATGTGTTAATGTAACCTCAGGATAATCCTTTGCTACTTCATTTACAACCTTATCCCATAATCTTGAAGAGTCAAGCACGTTAGACTTGTCAACGCTTATTACATTCTTTCTTCTCTTCATTGCTATTTCAAAAGCTTTCTTTGCAATACGTCTAATTTCGTTCTCATTATATGTTAAAGTATCTGTTGCTGTAAGCACGCCGTCAACTTCTTCAGTCTTTCTTTCTCCGAAATAAAGACCACCTGTTAACTCTCTAACAATAATCATGTCAAAACCGGCATCTGCCACCTCTTCCTTCAATGGACAGGCACCCTTTAATTCTTTGTAAAGATATGCAGGTCTAAGGTTAGCAAAAAGATTAAGTCCTTTTCTTATGGCAAGTAATCCTGCCTCCGGTCTAAGGTTAGGTGGAAGTTCGTACCAACTGTCTTTTCCGACGACACCACCTACGGCACCAAGAAGGACTGCGTCACTTTTCTGTGCTGTGGCTAATGCTTCATCTGTAAGTGGAACTCCGTGCTTGTCAATTGACACCCCGCCCATATCCACTTCTGTGTAGTTGAAGACATGACCAAACTTAGTTCCAACAGCATCAAGAACCTTCTGTGCTTCTCTTACAATCTCTGGTCCAATTCCATCACCGGGAATTACTGCAACATTAAAATTCATCATGTATCCTCTTTTCTATCGTGATTAATAAGAAGTAGCTTCTGTATAATTAAGTACAAAAGTCTACGCTAATTCTTAAATTATATCGTAAATGATATATTTTATCAACCTACATATATAATATATTTCTTGATTAAATTTAACCTGGTTCATAATTTATAATAAACATTCTACTTTATTTTTTCTATTTTTCATACTTGTTTTCTTTCTTAAATAATGTTTCCGTAACAGTTTTGCTAAAAGAATAAACTAAAAGAAGGCAACAACCTTGCCTTTACAAGTTCACCATTGCCTTCTTTTTATAATATAACACTATATTATCTCTTGATTTTTCTTATTGAGAAGAATGCCATTCCAAGTGACATCATCAGCATAGCCATCAACATAGCCAAAACAGAAAAAAGGTGTTTACAGACCTTAAATCTCATAAACACCTTTACTTCAATCTTTAATATTATTGTATTTATATCATAGTAACTATTCAGCTTTTTCTACATCTACAATAGCTGATTTCTGCATTGGAATACGGCAGTTCTTGTTTCCACCAAATTCAACAATAACTGTATCATCTGTTACATCAATAACCATTCCGTAAAATCCACTTGTTGTTAAAATGCTATCGCCTACTGCAACTGCATCCATAACTTCTTTCTGTTTCTTTTCCTGTTTCTTCTGTGGCTTAATAGCAAGGAAATACATAAATCCAATAATTAATACTACATAAAGGACCATTATTCCCCAGCTTGCTGCCTGAGAACCTGCTGCTAAAATTGGCATTGTTCGTTCCTCCTATTTCTTGTCATTTTCTTTAAAGCCTTCTAATTTTTTAGCTTTATATTCGGCATAGTTTCCTGCCTCAATGGCATCTCTTATCTCCTCCATCATTGTATTATAAAAATACAAATTATGCAAGACGCATAAGCGCATGCCTAACATCTCCTTAGCTTTAAGAAGATGTCTGATATATGCTCTTGAGTGATACTTACATGCAGGACACTCACAACCTTCTTCTATTGGTCTTGAATCTGTTTCATACTTTGCATTAAACAAATTCAACTTACCGGCATTAGTATATACATGTCCATGACGACCGTTTCTTGATGGGTAAACACAATCAAAGAAATCCACACCACGTTCTACTGCTTCAAGTATATTAGCCGGAGTACCTACTCCCATTAAATATATTGGCTTATCCTTTGGAAGATGCGGCTCAACCTTTTCAATAATTCTATACATCTCTTCATGGCTTTCACCTACAGCCAGGCCACCTATGGCATATCCATCCAAATCCATATCAGCTATAGCCTTGGCCTGTTCAACACGAATATCATCATATATTCCACCCTGATTTATTCCAAATAAAAGCTGATTCTTATTTATTGTATCCTCCAGACCATTAAGTCTGTTCATTTCTTTTTTACATCTTTCAAGCCATCGTGTTGTTCTTGCAACAGAATTTTCAATGTACTGTCTCGATGCAACACTTGAAGGACATTCGTCAAAAGCCATGGCAATAGTTGAAGCCAGGTTAGACTGAATCTGCATACTTTCCTCAGGTCCCATAAAAATCTTTCTTCCATCTACATGAGAGTTAAAGTATACTCCTTCTTCCTTTATTTTTCTAAGCCCTGCAAGAGAAAAGACCTGAAAACCACCTGAATCCGTAAGAATAGGTCTGTCCCAATTCATAAATTTATGAAGGCCACCTAACTTCTTAACAACCTTATCACCCGGTCTAACATGAAGGTGATATGTATTAGATAATTCTACCTGTGTCTTAATTGTCTTTAAGTCTTCTGCAGCTACTGCACCTTTAATTGCGGCCGCTGTTCCTACATTCATAAAAACCGGTGTCTGTATCTTGCCATGAACTGTTGTAAATTCGCCTCTTTTTGCGTTTCCATCTTTTGCTAAAACCTTAAACATAAAACACCTCATTGATTTCATTATTTTTAACGCATTGTATTATTATATTATTTTATTAGTATTAACGCAAGCAGATATTTTAAATTTGCTATTATCCCTATTCCTTGTTATAATCGTGAAAGGCAAAAATTTTTACGGATTTTATTTACGGAGGTTAAAATGGCTGGTTCAACATATGGTAACATTTTTAAAATAACAACTTGGGGAGAATCTCATGGAAAGGCTGTTGGCGTTGTAGTTGACGGTTGCCCTGCAGGAGTTCCTCTTTGTGAAGAAGACATTCAGTTTTTTCTTGACAGAAGAAAGCCGGGACAGTCTGCATACACTACACAGCGTAACGAAGATGACAAGGTCGAGATTTTGTCTGGTATTTTTGAAGGAAAAACTACCGGCACTCCTATTTCTTTGGTTGTACACAATAAAGATCATCATTCTGCTGATTACTCACAGATTGCAGAATGCTACAGACCGGGACACGCTGATTACACTTTTGATGAAAAATATGGTTTCAGAGATTATCGCGGTGGCGGACGTTCATCAGGTCGCGAAACTATAGGAAGAGTTGCCGCAGGCGCCATTGCTTCTAAGATTTTAGAATCACTTAATATTTCCATTATGACTTATTCTAAATCTATCGGTAACGTATCTATAAATTACAATAATTTTAATAAAGACGAAATTCAGAAAAATCCTATGTATATGCCTGATAGCAACGCTGCTAAACTTGCAGGTGATATGCTTAAAGAGAAAATGGCTGAAATGGATTCCGTTGGTGGTATTATCGAATGTGTTGTAGCCGGCATGCCAACAGGTGTAGGTGAACCTGTTTTTGATAAGTTAGATGCTAACCTTGCAAAAGCAATTATGTCCATCGGTGCTGTTAAAGGTATTGAGATTGGTGATGGTTTTGCAGTTGCCACATCTACAGGTTCTAAAGATAATGATGGTTTTAAAGTTGAAAATGGTCATATTTCAAAAACATCAAACCATGCCGGAGGGATTCTTGGTGGCATAAGTGACGGCTCACCTATTGTTCTTAGAGCCGCAATCAAGCCTACTCCTTCTATTGCAATGACACAGCAGACAGTAAATAAATCTATGGAAAATATTGATATCAATATAAAAGGTCGTCACGATCCTATTATTGTTCCTAGAGCTGTAGTTGTTGTCGAATCAATGGTTGCCGTTACTATTGTTGATTTACTATTCCAGTCAATGACTTCCAGAATGGACAATATTATAAAATTCTTTAAATAATTAATTTATATAATCTTCCAAGCATGTTTAAATATACTGTTTGGAAGATTTTTATTTTCTATTTTTTTGCTTTGCTCTATTTCTGCACTATTTTGAGTTAAGCATTTTTTCAAAAATAACACCTACAATGCACCACAGCGGTGCATAATCAATTCTAATCACACCGTTTATGTTGTACTTTTTATCGCTATAATCCCACGGACAATTATTTGTTTTCTTAAGAATACTTCCTGTAATTAATTCTACCATAAAAATTCCTATTGAATAAACTATCCCCCTGATTATTGTAGGCATTTTCATTTTCTTTAACTTAAGGCTTATTGGCTTTATAACTGATGCCAAGCCATATATGGGGAACATAATTATTGACGTATAACCAATGAATTTATTATTTTTGCTTTTTATTCCATGAAAGGCTGTCCATACAATTTCAATACACCAACCTAAAATACCACATTTTACAAAATCACTTTTCATAACTCCCCCTGTAAATCTAATCCATTACATTATTTCCAAAAATTGGGGAATTATACAGGAAACATATTCCATAAAAAACAAAATCCTTACAGCTCGCAAGACCAATCAGTCCTTTTACTGTAAGGATTTTACAACACTATTGATTCTACTTTCTAATCAACAGTCATATTAATATTTTGTTTCTTTATGCATATAAAGGATATTTGTCTGTTAACGCCTTTACTTTTGCCTTTACTGCTTCATTGTTTCCTTCCGGATCAGCAGCGATTAATGCCATGCATTCTGCTATTACATCCATATCTGCTTCATTAAGTCCTCTTGTTGTAACTGCAGGTGTACCAATTCTTACACCACTTGTAATTCCCGGTTTCTGTGGGTCATTAGGAATTGCGTTCTTGTTACATGTAATGTTTGCTTTATCAAGAGCAATTTCAAATTCCTTACCTGTAATGTTTTTGCTTCTTAAGTCTACTAACATTAGGTGGTTGTCTGTACCGCCTGATACAAGGTCAAAACCTCTGTCTGTAAGACCTTTTGCAAGTGCCTGTGCATTTGCCACAATGTTCTTGCCATACTCCTGGAATTCAGGTGATAAAGCTTCTTTGAAACAAACAGCCTTAGATGCGATAACGTGCATTAATGGTCCACCCTGGATTCCTGGGAAAACTGCCTTATTAAGCTTATGTTCCAAAGCAAATTCTTCACTTGAAAGAATAAGTCCACCTCTTGGTCCTCTTAATGTCTTATGAGTTGTAGTTGTTGTTACATGCGCATATGGAATTGGGCTCATATGCTGACCTGTAGCTACAAGACCTGCAATATGTGCCATATCTACCATAAGGTAAGCACCTACTTCGTCAGCGATTTCTCTGAATTTCTTAAAATCAATCTTTCTTGGGTAAGCACTTGCACCAGCTACGATAAGTTTAGGCTTGTTAGCTTTTGCAACTTCCAACACCTGATTGTAATCTATATAACCGTCTTCATTTACTCCATAAGAAACAATATTAAAATATGTACCTGAAATATTAACTTTTGAACCATGTGTTAAATGTCCACCTGCATCAAGGCTCATTCCCATAACTGTATCTCCCGGTTTAACCAAAGCGAAAAATACTGCTAAGTTAGCCTGTGCACCTGAATGTGGCTGTACATTAGCATATGTGCATCCAAATAACTTCTTTGCTCTTTCTCTTGCAAGTTCTTCTACAACGTCAACATATTCACATCCGCCGTAGTATCTCTTTCCCGGATATCCTTCTGCATATTTATTTGTTAAATGACTTCCCATAGCTGCCATTACTGCTTTGCTTACTATATTTTCAGATGCAATAAGCTCCAAATGGCTCTGCTGTCTGTCCATTTCGTCCTGCATAGCTTCTGCTATTTCAATATCTGCATTCTTAATTTCATCAAATGAAAACATTTTGTACCTCCTGTATATTGTCAAACATTTATCAAACATAAGTTTACCACAATTATTTCTATTAAGAAAGTCAAAAAACAAGCTTTTTACTTATATTTATTCATTTATTTCTTTCAAAATCAAATTTTTATAAAATATTTTCTTTTCCCTCTCTTGATTTTTCAAACATATATGATATTTTAAACTAGTAATTAATAGTTGCTATGCACAGCACTATTATTATTTTTTATAAGCAATCTTATTAAATAGCTTTAAAGCCAAATACTAAGGAGAATTTTATTATGAACATTCCAAAAGTTGCAATTTTTGATATGGATGGATTGATTTTTAATACTGAGCGTCAGTTTTTCAAGTTTGAAAGCATGGTTCATAAGAAATATGGCTATCCTTCAAGAATTGAAGATTTTACCCAAACATTAGGACTCTCATTTGCTTCTGTTAAAGAAGTTCACAAGAAAATCTTTGGCGAAGATTTTTCTACCGAACAGATATTTAAGGAAACTCGTGAATTAGTTGCAAAGGATGTTGAAGAAAACGGTTTGGAAATTATGAAAGGCATTCCCGAATTATTGGAGTTTTTTAAGGAAAACGGAACAATTTGTTGTGTTGCCTCTTCAACAGTAACTCCTATGGTTGAAAAATATTTAAATATAGCCGGTATTCGTGATTATTTTAAACATATTATTGGCGGAGACCAGGTAAAAATTTCAAAACCTAATCCGGAAATTTTCTTAAAAGCCCTTGGGAAGACACCTTTTAACAAAGATGAAGCTGTTATTTTTGAGGATTCAGAAAACGGAATACGAGCCGCACACGCAGCCGGCATTCCTGTTATCTGCATTCCTGATTTAAAATATCCAAATGATTCTTTAAAGGAGCTTCCTATTCATATTGTGGATAGCGCTTTAGATGTAATTGATTTGTATAGCGAATAATACTTTAAATCTAATCCTTTTATAATAAATAGCTCTTTCGGTTTAATTCATTTTGTACATATAATAGTGCTTTAAACCTAACGTTTTATGAAATAATTTTTAAACCTCCTGCATATTTTGTTATATGATTTTTATAGCAGCTAATGTGGGAGGTTTTTATGTATCATATTATAGAATTAGAAAACGGTCAACCAATGATTTTCGAGCAGTCAGCACGGCAAATCAAATCTTACCTGATAGCCAACGGTCGTGTTTTTTCAAAGGGCTATGTTTTTAAAGATTTCAAAAAAGACTTTAATGTTTATTCAGTCAATTCTCCACTTGTTTCCTACTACTCTGTAGATAATTCATTCGTCCTTACCCAAGTAACACAAAATAGTTTTCAAGAAGTTCTTTGCCTTAAAACATCTTGTGCAACACTTGTTTTTAACAATAAATTATATGTTTTTTATTTGGATAATTCACTTATGGGAGTTTGTTCAGACAATCTTACCGAGAAACATTGTATTGTCGAAAACATATCCGGCTCAAATCATATATCTGCTTTTGTACATAATAATTGCATTTTTGTTACAACTGACAATGCACTTTATGAAATCGACTTGAATTTTAATGTGGTTTGTAAGCAGGAAATTAATCTTTCTCTGAATAATATGACTAACAGCAACACTACTAACAATTATAAAGCTTATAACGCCTCATCTACTTCAAATTCATACAAAGAACTTGTATACAACTACAATATCTTAAAAAGAGATGTTGAGAAATTAAACAACAAATACAATGAGCTTTCAAACTACGTTGGCAGTATGCAAGAGCAAATAAGACGACTAAGATTAAACTAGCATCACAAAAGGCTGCCCAACTGAGCAGCCTTTTATCTTTGTATTAAGCTATGTGAATCCTTGCCAACTATTATATATTCCTATAATCGTTTCTATTTCTTCACATCTCTCATTATTTATTTTTCTTCTTCAACATCAATTGTTTCAATTGATAATTCTTCTAACTGTTTTTCATCTACAGCTGTTGGTGCTTCTGTCATTAAGCATGATGCATCTTTAACCTTAGGGAATGCAATTACTTCACGAATGTTGTCTTCACCTGTCATATGCATTACAAGTCTGTCAAGTCCGTATGCAAGTCCTGCGTGTGGTGGAACACCATACTTAAATGCATCTAATAAGAATCCAAACTGTTCGTGAGCTGCTTCTGTTGTAAAACCTAATGCTTTAAGCATTCTTTCCTGAACGTCCGCCTGATGGATTCTAACACTGCCGCCACCGATTTCTGAACCATTAAGTACGATATCGTAAGCCTTTGCCCTAACTCTGCCCGGATCAGATTCAATATAATCCAAGTCTTCATCCATAGGCATTGTAAATGGATGATGCATTGCAAGGAATCTGTTCTGTTCATCTGACCATTCAAACTGTGGGAATTCTACTACCCATAAGAAGTTAAATTTGCTCTTATCAATTAAATCTAACTGTTCAGCTAATTCTAATCTAAGTGCACCAAGAACGTTCCAAACAATCTTGTTTTTGTCAGCAGCAAATACTAATAAATCGCCTGGCTGACCATCCATAGCCTTAATAAGGTTATCCATTTCCTCATCTGTCATAAACTTAGCAAATGATGACTTAATTGTTCCATCTTCATGCATTGCAATATATGCAAGACCTTTTGCTCCGTTGCCCTTTGCTGAATCAACTAACTTATCAATCTTCTTTCTTGGCATTGCGCCCTGTCCCTTAACATTAAGACCTCTTACAGAACCGCCGTTTTCGATTGCTCCTGTAAATACACCAAAGCCACAACCTTTAACAACGTCTGTTACGTCAATAAGTTCCATTCCAAAACGTGTATCAGGCTTATCTGAACCATATCTGTTCATAGCTTCAATCCATGTCATTCTCTGAATTGGTAACTGAACATCAACATCAAGAATTTCTTTAAATAATGCCTTTAATAATCTTTCATTAACATCGATTACATCATCAACATCTACAAAAGAAAGTTCCATATCAACCTGTGTAAATTCAGGCTGTCTGTCAGCTCTTAAATCTTCATCTCTGTAACATTTTGCAATCTGAATATATCTGTCAAAACCTGAGCACATAAGCAACTGCTTATATAACTGTGGAGACTGTGGTAATGCATAGAAGCATCCCGGATGTACTCTACTAGGTACTAAATAATCTCTCGCACCTTCAGGTGTACTCTTACATAATGTTGGAGTTTCAATTTCAATAAATCCTTCATTTGACATAAACTTTCTAATAAAAGTTGTAATATCACTTCTCATCTTAAGATTTCTCTGGAGATGAGGCTTTCTTAAATCAAGGTATCTATATTTTAATCTTAACTCTTCTCTAGTATTAGCATCTTCTTCAACAGGGAATGGAGGTGTTTCAGCTTCTGATAAAATTCTAAGTGTGTTTACAGTTACTTCAATATCACCTGTTGCCATATTTTCATTAACTGCACCACTACGCTGTCTAACAACACCTTCTGCTGCAATAACAAATTCGCTTCTAAGATTTTTAGCTTTTTCAAAAACTTCACCATTGTTTTCATCAAAAACTAACTGTAAAAGACCTGAACGATCTCTTAAATCTATAAAAATCAAGCTTCCTAAATTTCTTCTTTTCTGGACCCATCCCATTACAGTTACAGTTTCACCAATATTCTTATTAGATACTTCTGTACATCTGTGACTTCTATGAAGTCCCTGCATTGACTCTGCCATAATTCTTCCTCCTAATTCATCCACTGTGAAATAAAATATATTATTTTAATGGGTTCTTATAGAATTCTTTGAATTCTTCATAACCCTGCTCTTTTAACTGTTCTTTCTGGAACTTTTTATTCTTATTCATTCTTGTTACAAGAACCTGAGTACCATTCTTTCTTTCTTCCTGAGCCTGTGCAATAACATCACAAAGTGCATCTTCCTTAACACCTTTTTCAATAAGATAAGCAACCTTATTGTATTCTTCAGGAATCTTAAAGCCCTGTTCCATTAATAATAAAACAATACGTTCAAAACCAATTGAAAAACCACAGGCAGGAACATCATGTCCAATGAATTTTCCAACCATCTTATTGTATCTTCCGCCGCCACCGCAGCTTCCACCAAATTCAGGAATTGCAATTTCAAAAATTGTTCCTGTATAATATGACATACCTCTAACTAAAGTAGGATCAAATATAATTTCAAAATCAGATGACTTAGTAGCCTTAACGCTTTCAATAATCTCGTTCATCCACTGCTTAACATCATCTTCCATATAATCACCAAGCTTTTCAGCCAAATAATCAATAGGATTAGCCTGCTGTTCAATTTCTTTAAATAAAGAAACGTACTTATTTACTGATTCTTCAGAAAATTCATATTTAATAAGTTCTTCCTTAACTCCTTCAAGACCAATCTTGTCCATCTTGTCAAGAATAATAAATACGCTGTCATAGCTTTCTTCAGGGAAACCACTGTAAGCAGCCATAGCCTTTAATATTCTTCTCTCGTTAATTCTAATCTGGAAATTCTTAAATCCAAGCTTTCCAAGTGTTGTTGTAGTTGCAAGAATCAATTCGATTTCTGCCAGGTTACTTGGGTCTCCAAGAATATCAATATCACACTGCATAAACTGACGGTAACGACCTCTCTGTGGTCTGTCAGCTCTCCAAACACTCCCCATCTGTAAAGCCTTAAAAGGTGATGGCAAGTTATTGGCATTATTTGAATAATATCTTACAAGAGGAACTGTTAAGTCATATCTTAACCCGTTGTCAACAACATCCATATCTGTCTGTGCTGTTTCAAGATTAAGCTTCTCGCCTCTTTTTAAAATCTTAAAAATTAACTTTTCGTTTTCTCCACCCTGCTTATTAGTAAGGTTAGAAATATTTTCTACACAAGGTGTTTCAATCTGTGTAAAACCGAAAGCCTTATATGTATCTTTAATTACATTCTGCACATAATTTCTTATTTTCATCTCTTCAGGAAGAATATCTTTCATTCCTGTAACAGGTTTCTTGCTTAATGCCATTTTCTATGTCTCCTTATTATTTTTCTCACAACCATAAATTTTACTATTGTTTTTTATTTTTAACAACCCATAGATTGAAAGTATTTTCTTTTTCTTTCAATCATTTCGTCAATTCTTTCAATATATTGGTCTACATTCTTTACAGTATCTATTCTTTTGCCCTCTTTTCTATCCGGTGACAAAAGCTTAGTAACCGCTCCTGCTCCAACGGCCCATACATCCTGAAAGTCACCCATCATAAGAATATTGTAAAGGCCTTCACAACCTTCAATAGAATATCCCACATTTTCCTGATTACCTGCCATATTCTTCTGTCTATATAGATAATAAGGTTTCATATTCATCTCTTCTGAATACTTTTCTGTAACTTTCATAAGTTCAGAACTATTTTCCATATGCATGTCAGAATATTTATCTTTCATAATATTTAGACGTGCTGCTCTCTTTAACGCAAGAGAATGTACGGTTATTCCTTCCGGACTAAGTTTCTTTGCCTCTTCCATAGAATATCTTACCATTTTTTCATCTTCTTGTGGAAGTCCAAGAATAAAGTCCATATTTATATTATTAAAGCCACACTGTCTTGCAAGCTTAAACGCTTCCTTAACCTGTTCTACAGTATGTCGTCTTCCAATAATATCTAAAGTTTCCTGATTCATCGTCTGGGGATTAATTGAAATTCTTGAAACATTATGTTTCTTTAATGTTTTAAGCTTTTCTTCAGTAATACTGTCAGGTCGTCCCGCTTCAACAGTAAACTCTCTTACTGTGCTAAAATCAAAATTCTCCTTAAGACTTGTAATCAACCTATCCATCTGATCAGGTTCCAATGTTGTAGGAGTTCCTCCTCCAATATATACCGTGTTAAGTTCACGACCTTTTAATTGCTCACCTAAGAATTTAATCTCTTTTATGACGCTGTCTACATAACTGTCAACCTTATCCTTGTACATTGATATAGGATAAGATGTAAACGAACAATAAAGGCATGTAGTTGGGCAAAAAGGAATTCCAACATAAAGACTGTATCCTTCTTTATAATTAATATCTGATAATATTCTGCTTTCCCTTCTTGAAATGTCAATTGCAAGGTTAAGCTTTTCATCTGAAATTAAATAAGTTTCCTTCATTGTCTTTCGGACCTGCTCTTCTCTCATTCCCTGTTCAAACAACATTCCTGGAATTTTGGCAGGTTGTATTCCCGTTAGATTGCCCCAAGGCAATTCCTTTCCTGTATCCTTTGACATAACACTGTACAAAAGCTTTTTTAAAACATTCTTTAACTCTGTTCTATGAGTTTTAGATAAATCGCAGTGGTTAACAATACCACTGCAGTCTATTTCATAATGTTCTTCAAAAAGCTTTTTTTCATTGTCTGACAATATTATATTTATTCTATTTTCTTCATAAACAACTTTTAAAATTCTATAGTAATCCTGAACCTGACTGTTAATCTTAAATGGATGTCCCATATAAAAAGCCTGAACCATGGATTGTACATCATATTGAAATTCTTCCGGTACTATCTGAATATCAATCATTAATAATATACCTTCTCTGTTCCTATTGTTGTGCTGTCATTATGTCCCGGTAAAACTGCTGTTTCATCAGGAAGTTTCTTTAATAATTTTTCTCTAATTGATTTCATTATTTCAGATTCGCTTCCACCCGGAAAATCTGTTCTTCCTCTACTTCCGTGGAATAATGTATCACCGCTAAATAAGATTTCATTGTCTTCCAAATAATAACATCCACTGCCTGGTGTATGTCCCGGTGTTGCAATAAATGTCATATTAATTCCTGCCAATGTAATCTTCTGTCCGTCTTTTAAGAACTCATCTGCTTCAATTGTCATTGGTGAATCAAAATATGAAGAAAGATTCATTTTTTTATCTCCAATTAACTCTTTTTCAGCTTCAGACACATAAACCTTAATTCCGTATCTTTCCTTTAAAGCATTTACGGCACCAATGTGGTCATAATGACCGTGTGTTAAAATAATTGCTACAGGTTTCATTTCCATTTTTGAAATATTTACGGAAATTTTAAGTTCGTTTTCACCCGGATCAACTATAAATCCTTCGCCTGTTTCTTTATTTTTACATAAATAACAATTAGTGTAGCACTCGCTAACTAAAAGATTTCTAATTTCAATCTTTCCCATATATTCTCCATTTCATATTTATTTCTGTACATATCTGTTAATGTTTTGACTTTTTATTTAAAATTGTCAGCCTGTTGTTCTTTCAATATCAATAATGCTGTCAATCTGTCTTATTCTTGAAATAAGACTGTTAAGTTCTTCAGTTCCCTGAATTGCAAATGACATAGATATTGTGGCTATTTCAGACTTACTTGTTCTACTGTTAATACTGTTAACATCAATGTTTTTCTCTGTAAATATTTTAGAAAGGTCTGTTAAAATACCTACTCTGTTGTGAGCATATATAACAATCTCTGTCATATATTTGCCGTCCTGCTTTCCTTCATCAGCAGCCCAGCTTGCCTCAATAAGTCTTCCTCTTTCAAAATCAGGAAGATTAATTATATTAATACAGTCTGTTCTATGAATTGACACACCACGTCCTCTTGTAACAAAACCAATAATTTCGTCACCGGGAACAGGGCTACAGCATTTAGAAAATCTAACTGCCACATCATCCATACCTTCGACAATAATTCCACTCTTTGATGTATGTGTCTTATTTTCAGCCTTTTCGCCTATTGTTGAATTAAGAACATCCTGATCTGTTATTTCTTTTCTATGTGTCTTGTTGTATTCCTCAACAAGCTTATTTACAATCTGTCCTTCTTTAAGTCCACCGTGACCTACGGATGCAACTAAAGAGTTCCAATCCTTATAGCTATATTTAAGTCTTACTTTTTCCATATATTCAGGTTTTAAAATATCCTGCAATACAATGCCTTTAGACTTACAATATTTATCTATAAGTTCCTTACCTTTAATAATATTTTCTTCTTTATTCTGTAACTTAAACCATTGATTAATCTTGTTCTTTGCCTGTGTACTTTTAACAATCTTAAGCCAGTCCATACTTGGTCCGTTAGAATTGTTAGATGTTACAACTTCTACCTGATCACCGTTCTGAATCTTATAATCAATATTTACCATCTTTCCGTTTACTCTGGCACCAACCATCTTGTTGCCTACTGCACTATGAATACTGTAAGCAAAATCAATTGGTGTTGAACCATTAGGTAGACTCTTAAGGTCTCCATTAGGTGTGAAGCAATATACATTCTCAGAGAACATATTAAGGTCATCTTTGAGAAGGTTAAGAAACTCGTGATTATCAGACAAGTCTCTCTGCCATTCAAGAATCTGTCTTAACCAACTAATCTTCTGTTCCTCATTGTCACCTTCACCTGTTATGTTTTCTTTGTATTTCCAATGGGCAGCGATACCATATTCTGCTGTTTTGTGCATTTCCATTGTACGAATCTGGATTTCAAAGGGCTGACCATTAGGTCCGATTAATGTTGTATGAAGTGACTGGTACATATTCTGCTTAGGCATCGCAATATAATCCTTAAATCTTCCCGGTACAGGAGTATATTTCTCGTGGATAACGCCCAATGCACCATAACATTCCATTACTGTGTCAACAATAATACGAATGGCAAAAACATCATAAATCTGGTCTAATGTTTTGTGCTGGTTAACCATCTTCTTATAAATACTGAAATAATGTTTTACACGTCCATCTATTGTAGCTTTAATTCCTGCCTTCTCAATATATCCGGCAACTTCAGCTATAAGCTGGCTCATAAATTCTTCTCTATGTTCAAGTCTTAAATGAACACCATCTACCAAATCTTTATATTTCTCAGGTTCTAAATATCTAAGGGCCAAATCGTCTAACTCTATCTTAATCTTAGAAATACCAAGACGGTCTGCAATTGGAGCATAAATCTCCATTGTTTCCTTTGACTTTTCTTTCTGCTTCTCAGGTGTCATATACTGCAAAGTTCTCATATTATGAAGTCTGTCGGCAAGTTTTATAAGAATTACACGAATATCCTTTGCCATGGCAAGAAACATCTTTCTAAGATTTTCTGCCTGCTTTTCTACTTTGTCAGCATCATAGTCTAATTTTGTAAGTTTTGTAACACCATCAACTAAGTCTGTTACTTCCTCTCCAAACTCGCTAATCATCTGCTCCCTTGTAACTTTTGTATCTTCCATTACATCGTGAAGCAATCCTGCCATAATTGATTCTTTATCCAATTCAAGATCAGCAAGAATCAGTGCAGTGTGAATAGGGTGAATTATATAAGGCTCACCTGATTTACGTTTCTGGTCACCGTGAGATTTCTTTGCGAAATTGTAAGCTTTGTCAATTGCACTCAAATCACCTGCTGAAGGATGATATCTTTTAATCTTGTCTATAAGTCTGCTATACAATTCCTCCGGTGTAGCATGTTCTTCTTCTTTCGGTATAACACCATGATTTTCAATTTTTACGTTAATGTTGTTTTTTTCGCCCATAGAGTATCTCCATCAAAAAATTATTTGCCTTCGTAAACTACAACTGACTCTACATTATATCCTTCAAGAGCCTTTCTTCCGTTAAGTCCTGCCAATTCAGTTAAGAATAAACATGAAACAACTTCTCCTCCTAAACGCTCAATTAAGTTAATTGCTGCCTTAACTGTTCCACCTGTAGCTATTAAATCATCTACTATAACTACTTTCTGTCCTTCTTTAATGGCATCAGTATGAATTTCTATTTCAGCACTTCCATATTCCAAATCATATGATTCTGAAATTTTTTTCCATGGAAGCTTTCCTTTCTTTCTAATTGGAACAAATGCCTTTTTCATGTCAAATGCAATAGGTGTACCAAACATAAATCCTCTTGCTTCAAGACCAACTATAACATCAAAATCTTTGTCCTTAATCTTATCTTCCATACTTTTAATGGCCAACTGTAATCCTTCAGGATCCTGTGTTACTGTTGTAATGTCTCTGAAAATAATTCCCTGTTTCGGAAAATCAGGAATGCTTCTAATGTACTTTTCTACTGTGCTCATTTTTTCCTCCTAATGTATATGGCTTCTTTAATTATTATATGTTTTAAAAAAAGTATGTTTTATACACACTTTAGGTATACAAAAGTATTTTACCCTTATTAGCAAAATCTATCAATAACTATTTGCAAATCTATGTTACCTCTAAACTCATTTATTGTAGGATAAAAGGTTGCCATAAATGTAATTGCATTATTTTGACCAAGTAAAGCTTTATTAATCTCTTCCTGTCCAAATTTTTCCTTAATAAATCCCATAAATTCTTGAGTTCTGTCAAACATTATAGCCGTCATTCTGTAATTTGTACTGTTTTCAATTGTCAATTTCAGCACATTTCCGGCTTTTCCCAATATTTGAAGTTTTTTAATTTTTAAGTTTTTGTCTGCAAAAATAGGCTTCTCGTTTCCTTTTCCAAAAGGTGCAAGTGTTTTTAATTCTTCAACAAGATTCATTGAAATATACTCAATTGGAAGCTGCATGTCTATCCAGACTTTAAGGCATAAATCATCTTCCGTCAAAGTACTGTTCTCGTTTAATCTTTTTCTGAGAAGTTCTATGTTTTCTTTTGGAAGAGACACACCTGCAGCCATTTTGTGTCCACCAAACTTAAGAAACAAATCCTTAACCTTGCAAAGTTCTTCATACATATCATATTCCTCAATAGATCTTCCTGAGCCTTTCACACAATCTTTGGCATCCGTCAGAACTATTACCGGCTTATTACACCTTTCTCTAACTCTTCCTGCAATAATTCCGGCTATACTTTCGTGACAATCTTTTAAATATATTACCAAAACATTATCATCATAGTCTTTTGCTATTTCAATTGCTTTTTTTGTTCCTTCTTCAGTCATAGCTTTTCTTTCGTCATTTAATTCTTTTAATGACGTAGCAAGAATATCAGCTTTTTCCCTATTCGTTTCACTTAAAAGTTCCATGGCTTTCTTAGCTGTATCAAGTCGTCCACTGGCATTTATGCACGGTCCCAAAACAAACCCTATATGGTATGAGTCAATGTTGTTCTTGTCTATTTTGCAGGCATCTATTAATGCATTTAAGCCAACATCTTTGCAGTTCTTTATCATTTTAAGCCCATATTGAACAACCATTCTGTTTTCGCCCTGAAGCTCAACTACGTCACATATAGTTGCCAAAGCAGCATATGGAAGTAACCGGTAAACGTCTCTTTTTGATATGCCATAGGACTCTGTCAGTGCTGAAATTAGTTGAAGGGCAACCATTGCCCCACACAATTCCTTAAAAGGGTATCCACAATCTTTCTGTTTGTGATTAATTACTGCATCAGCTTTTGGAATAATATATTCTCGCCCCTGTTCTGTTTCCGTATATGGAACTTCGTGATGGTCTGTCACAATTATTGTCATCCCAAGGCTTTTAGCATATTCAACCTGATCATATGCGGCAATTCCGTTGTCACAGGTCAAAATTGTATCTATTCCCTGGTCGAAAGCTTTTTTTATAAGATTCTCGTTAATACCATAGCCATCTTCTATTCTGTGAGGTACAACAACATCAACTACTGCTCCAAGCTTTTTAAGTGATCTATACAAAATATACCCTGAGCAGACACCATCCACATCATAATCACAAATAACTCTTATTCTGTTTCCGGCAGCAATTTTGATTTTTAAAATATCAACTGCTTTATCCATATCTTTAAACATCCATGGTGAACTTAGTCTTTCAATGTCGGGAGAAAGATATTTTTTAATATTTTCATCACCTATAACATTCCTGTTTCTAAGTAATCTTGCCAGAATGGGACTAATGTTAAATTTTCTGCTTATTTCATTGAAATCTGCTTTTTTAGTTTGCAGATACCATCTTTCTTTCATAGTTTCTCCATAAGATTAAGAAACGGTATCACCATTAGGCAATACCGTTTTCTTAAATCCAATAATTAATTATTTATCAGACTTTTTACCTTTTAAAATATACCATAATGAACCTGTAATGAATACAGATGAGAATGCACCGGCAATCATACCTGTCATAAGTGGTAATGTAAATTCTCTAATTGATGAAACACCCATGATGAAAATCATAAATACCATTACGAATGTTGTTAAAGTTGTATAGATACTTCTTGTAAGTGTCTGTGTAATACTTCTGTCAACTATTTCAATCATCTTGTCATCACGCTTCATAACTGCCTTGTTTTCTCTAATTCTGTCAAAGATTACGATTGTAGCATTAATTGAGTAACCTACGATTGTAAGCATACATGCAATAAATGTTGTACCAACTGTAACTCTTGATAATGCATAGAATCCGATAACTATAAGTACGTCGTGGATTAATGCCATAACGGCTGCAAGAGCGAAATGGATGTTCTTAAATCTAATCCAAATGTAGAATAACATACAGATTGTGGCAAGAACTGTTGCGACTACTGCATCACTTCTCATTTCCTTACTTACTGTATCTGAAATCTTAGTATTAGTAAAGTTCTGTTTGTCATCTACTGCCTTGTAATCTTTTACAAGCATATCTTTCATTTCTTCAAATTCATTGTCTTTGAAGTTTCTAGTCTTAATTGTGAAAAGTCCGTCTTTGTTAGTATCTTTCTGTGCCTGAATATCAGTTGAATTTAATAATTTTTCAATTGCAGGTTTAACATTGCTGTTAAATTCATCCATTGTATAGTTTTCACTAAACTGAATTTCTGTAGATGTACCACCCTTAAATTCAATACTATAGTTAAATGCACCACCGTTGTTAGCTGAGTTAAAGATTAATCCACCAATACCAATTGCGATACAAACAATAGCGATTCCAAAGAATACTTTTCTCTTTTCAACAAAATTGATATTCTTTCTTGTCTTTTCTTTTCCGTAGAACTTAGGTGCCTGGAATCCCATATAGTAAAGAATCCATACAAATATTCTTGAAATAACAAGTGATGTGAACAACTGAATTAAAATACCAATTCCTAATGTTGTTGCAAATCCCTGTACTGTACCTGAACCCTTCCAAAGAAGAACCAAAGCTGCGATTAATGTTGTAATGTTACCATCGATAATAGCTGAGGCTGCTTTCTTGAAGCCTGTCTTAATAGCTGTTTCTGTTCTTCTGCCGGCAGCAATTTCCTCTCTGATACGTGCGTAAATAATAACGTTAGCATCAACTGCCATACCAATGTTAAGGATAATACCTGCAATACCTGGTAATGTAAGTGTTAAATCAAATCCATTTAATGCAAGTAACATTAATTCTACATATGTAAGTAATGCAAGTCCTGCAGCAAGTCCCGGGATTCTATAAACTATTAACAGGAACAAAATAATGATAATGAAACCAATGATTCCGGCTTTAATACTCTTTGATAATGCATCACTACCAAGCTGAGCACTCTGAACCTTATGACTGATTTCCTTTAATTCTACCTTTAAAGCACCAATTCTAATGTTTGAAGCTAATTCTTCAGCTTCCTTAAGACTCTTCTGTCCGTTAATTTCAGCCTGTCCACCTGTAATAGCTGACTGAATTGTTGGTGCACTTAAAATTTCATTATTGTAAATAATATATGAAGACTGTCCAACATACTGTGATGTCATTTCACCAAAAGCCTGTGAACCCTTTGAGTTAAACTCAAGATTAACAACATATTCTGTTTTTCCTGTATCCTTGTTTTTTGAAGCAACACCCTTTGCATCTGCTACTTCATTACCTGATAACCATACCTTGTAGTAGCTTTCGCCAACTTTTAAATACTCATGATTGTCAATCTGTTCATCTGTTGGTTTGTCTGTTGTTGCTGTACAGAAGTATAAAGCACCCGGCTTACCAAGTTCTTCTACTACTGCATCTGCATCATATTCACCCGGAATATCAACAGTGATTCTATCGTCACCTTCTTTGTAAGCTGTTGCTTCACTACTGAAAGTATGAACTCTGTTTTCAAGTTTCAATCTTGTGTCTTCTAAATCAGTTGCTGTAAAACTTTTAGTCTTGCTATCATCAACCTGATAACTAACGCTTGTACCACCCATTAAGTCCAAGCCCTGTGTTACGTTCTGTGCACTACCTGTATGACGTCCGCCTACACCGAACATAACAACGTAGCCTAAAATTAAGACTACTGCAATAGAGATTATAAAACATATAATACTCTTTGTTTTGTTCATTTTCATTTTCATTTTTTTAATAAACCTCTTTCTCATTATCAGCTAACGCTGCCTTAATCATAATTGAACATTCTACTCTCTTTCTTTCCATTTCACATCCAATCTCATATGCATCATTGATTGTTCCATGAAAATTAAATGAGTTGGCTGCACAACCGCCACTGCAATAAAATCTTGCAAAGCAGTTTTTGCATTTCTCTTTTGAGTATACGTTACAGTTTCCAAATGTTTTTACAAGGTCAGTTCTCTTTATGCCCTCATCAACATTGCCCATTAAAAACTCTTCATTTCCAACGAACTGGTGACATGGATAAAAATCACCCCAAGGTGTTACTGCCAAATACTCTGTACCTGAACCACATCCTGATAATCTCTTGTAAACACAAGGTCCCTGATTTAAATCAATCATAAAGTGGAAGAAATTAAAGCCTCTTCCTTCTTTCTCGCGTTTAATATATTCCAAAGCTAACTTGTCATATTCTTCCATTATCTTTGGCAAATCCTCTTCTCTAATTGAATAAGGATCTTCTTCCGGTCCTACAACCGGCTCGATTGACATCTGCTTAAATCCCAAATCCGCAAAGTGCTTTACATCTTCTGAGAAATCTAAATTGTCTCTTGTAAATGTACCTCTGACATAATAATTGCTCTGATTTCTGCTTTCTGCAAGTTTTTGGAATTTAGGAACTATTAAATCATAGCTTCCCTTTCCTGTTCTAAACGGTCTCATTCTGTCATTAACTTCTTTACGACCATCAAGACTCAAAACAACATTAGACATTTCCTTATTAAGGTATTCCATTATTTCGTCATTTAAAAGCACTCCATTAGTTGTCAAAGTAAATCTAAATTTCTTATGGTTAGGTTCTTCAAGTGAACGGCCATATTCTACTAACTGCTTTACAACGTCCCAGTTCATTAATGGTTCGCCACCAAAGAAGTCAACCTCAAGATTTACTCTGCTTCCTGAATTTGCCACAAGGAAATCTAAAGCCTTCTTTCCGACTTCAAAGCTCATCATGGCTCTTCTGCCATGATATTCACCTTCTTCTGCAAAACAATATTTGCAGGCAAGGTTACAGTCGTGGGCAATATGTAAGCATAACGCTTTTACAACTGTCTGTCTCTTATCTTTGAATTCTTCAATAAAAGGCTGATAAATATCTTGAGTAAACAGCTGTCCATCTTCCTTTAATTGATTAACCTCACTAATTGCTTCTTCAATGTCTGCCTTGTCATACTTATCTGACAACTGCTCAACAATCTTTGAGATTTCTGTATCTTCAAATAATGCAATAACATCATATGTAACATCATCTACTACGTGAACCGCTCCACTTTCAACATCCATTACAATATTGTATCCATTACTCTTATACTGATGAATCACTGTAATATCCTCCTACCATAACGCAGAAAGTGCGCCAATGGCGCTCTTTCCGGTTAAAATTATTTAATTTTTAATTATTTATTTTCGCAAGTCTGGTTTCCTACTGTACATGATGTCTTACATGCTGACTGACATGATGTCTGGCATTCACCACAACCACCTTTTTTCATAGTTTCCTTTAAAGTCTTTCCTGTTAATGTTTTAATATGTTTCATAGTTATCCTCCAAAATTAATATACTTTTATGCCTATCTGCACAATTCTTACGCTATTATAACACAATATGGTACAAATTCAAACGTTTTTTTACTATATTCTGTGGTCTGTTTCCCTCATTGAATTTACCCAAGCATTCCACCAAAAGTTCCAAAGCCTAAAGCTACTGCTACTCCTGTGCCAAGTCCAATTGCTCCACCTCCTGTTTCGTCCCTTATTATAAAGGAAATACCCACAATTAACCCTATATAAATTGCTCCCGCAACAAGCCCCCACAAAAACTTTCTCTTTTGTATATTTTTTCCAAGTATTAAACCTCCTACCAATGAACAAATCCCATAAATTGCTAAAATCATAATTCTGATTATTCCATCTCCTAAAGAAAGTTCAAAAACAATAAATGCAAGAATCACCACAAGCACTGTGCTTAAAATAATTTGAACTAATAATTCTTTTAAAATCAAGCCTGCTATTTTCTTCATAAAAACCTGCAAAATACACTTTCATTCTATATTATTCAGTAATTTCAAAATTAATTACGATTGTTTTTTAATTCTCATTCAACATTTTTATGTATATAAAAAGTTTTTCTATCAAAATAAAAAGGAACTGCATCAGCAATAACCAATGCAGTTTCCTGTCAGAACTTTTTTAATTTTTCTATTTTTGTTCTTTGTCCTCATCTTCAGATTTTTCTTCATCTTCTGTTTTTCCCACTTCCGGATCAATCTGAACTTTTACAAGGTCAATTCTCTTTTCATCCATCTTAATTACTGTAAGTTTGCAATTTGATATCTTAACACTATCTCCCTTGTTAGGCAATCTATCAAGATGTTCAATTATCAATCCTCCAAGTGATTCATAATCTTCTGAGTCTATGTCTGTTCCCAATTCATCATTGAAATCATCTAAGTTAATTGAACCTTCAACAATATATTCATTGTCTCCGATTTTTCTAACTGCCAATTCTTCCGCCTGGTCGAACTCATCATGGATATCACCGATTATTTCTTCCACAATATCCTCCAATGTTATAAGTCCTTCTGCCTGACCATATTCATCAAGAACGATACACATTCCAGGTTCATTATTTCTCATTTCAATAAGAAGATCATTTAATTCTTCTTTCTCGTGAGTATAATATGGTTCACGCATCAGCTTCTTAATATCAAAATTAGATGCATCCACCTGATTAATAATCATGTCTTTTATATTTATAATTCCAACAATATTGTCCGTGTCTTCCTTATAAACAGGAATTCTTGTATATTTGTCTGTTTTGATTACATCTAATAACTGTTCAAAAGTTGTATCAATTGACACCATGGTTATGTCAACCTTAGGTATCATTATATCCTTTGCGCAGGCATCTCCAAAATCAAACACATTAGTAATCATATCGTATTCATCGTCTTCTATAATGCCCTCTTCCTGACTAACACCAACAATAGTTCTTAATTCATCTTCTGTAATTGATTTTGAGTTTAAGTTTACTTTCACCCTAAAAAGCTTAAGTATTATGTTTGAAAACATATTCAAAATAAAAATAACCGGTGTAAGCACAAACATCAAAATACTAATTGGTTTGGCATATTTTAACGCCATCGCCTCTGCATGCATTGAAGCAATAGTCTTTGGAACAATCTCTCCAAAGATAATAATCAGCAAGGTCAGAATTCCAACACCAACACTAATAAATATGTCACTGAAAATACTTTGTGTAAAAATAGTCGCAATTGATGAAGCGGCAATATTTACAATGTTATTTCCAATAAGTACCGTGCTAAGCATCTTTCTTGAATTGTTTAGCACATTGTTTAAAACAATAGCTTTCTTATTTTCTTCCTCAACAAGAGTTCTAAGTCTAATCTTGTTAACTGTTGTCAAAGCTGTCTCGGCAGATGAAAAAAATGCCGAAAATAAAAGTAACACTACTAATACACATAGCAATGCTATGTCACTGGGTCCCATATAAATCTCCTTATTGATAATATTTTTCAGGCAAAAGCCTATTTGCATAATTGTACAAAAACATAATATTAAAGTCAAGAATACATAGTAAAGTATATATTAGAATTTCGCAAAATGTTAAGATTAAAATTTCACTTGTAAGCTCTATTTCAAAGTGTATATTTTGAAATAGCCACCATGCTCCTGCACAGTGGCTTTATTCTCATTCTAAATATTCTATAATTTTTCCCACAACTTGCCCTGTTTTTCTTCGCAGTACTGGCAACTGTATATTCCATTTTCTTTATCTGTTAATACGAAAACATGTTCCAGTTCCTGTTCAATTGAAGTTATACAACGTGGGTTCTTGCAGTGAAGTACGTTTACAATCTTCTTAGGAAGCTTAAGTTCTCTCTTCTCAATTAATTTTCCATCTTTAATAATATCAACTGTAATATTGTGATCGATAAAGCCTAATATATCAAAATCCACAATATCAAGAGGACCTTCTACCTTAATAATATCTTTTCTACCCATCTTACCACTTCTAGCATTCTTTATGATGGCCACCTGACAATCAAGTTCATCAAGGTTAAGGTAATGGTAAATAGCCATTGAGCGTCCTGCCTGAATATGATCTAATACAAAACCATTAAAAATTTCATCTACATTAATCATACCTCTACCTCCAACAATTTTAATATTAATGCCATTCTAACGTAAACGCCATATTGTACCTGTTTAAAGTATACTGCTCTTGGATCCTTGTCCACTTCTACTGAAATCTCATTTACTCTAGGCAATGGATGAAGCACAAGCATATCATCTTTTGCCATTGACATTTTCTTCTTGTCTAAAATAAAACTGTCTTTTAATCTAATGTAATCTTCTTCGTTAAAGAAACGTTCTCTCTGAACTCTTGTCATATATAAAATATCAAGTTCACCGATTACATCCTCTAACTTAGTTACCTCTTTATATTCAGCTCCAGCCTTCTGTATATTTTCAATGATATATTCCGGAACTTTTAATTCATTAGGTGAAATAAGAACAAATTTAACATTGTCATATCTTAAAAGAGCATTTATAAGTGAATGTACTGTTCTTCCGAATTTCAAATCTCCACACAAACCAATAGTAATATTGTCCAGTCTACCCTTTAGGGACTTAATTGTCATCAAATCAGTTAATGTCTGAGTTGGATGCTGATGTCCACCATCACCGGCATTAATAACCGGAATCGAAGAATTGTTAGCTGCTACTAATGCTGCACCTTCTTTCGGGTGGCGCATTGCACATATATCTGCATAGCATGATATAATTCTAATAGTATCTGCAACGCTTTCTCCCTTAGAAGCTGAGCTTGACGATGCCTCAGAAAAACCTAAAACCTGTCCTCCTAAGTTAATCATTGCTGCTTCAAAACTAAGTCGTGTTCTTGTACTTGGTTCATAGAATAATGTTGCTATCTTCTTGCCCTTACAGGCATCCTGATATTTTGTAGGATTCTTTTCGATATCACTTGCAGTTTCAAGCAACTGATCAAGTTCTTCTACCGTAAAATCCAACGGACTAATTAAATGTCTCATTTCATCCTCCATTCTGCTTATGTAAAATTTCAAGGCTTATAACAGAGTCTTGAGCAAACTTGCCTAAAGCAAATTTTTACTACTAGAAATGATACATTATCACAGCCAAATATTCAATAGAAAAAGCCATAGAAAATAACATTTTTAAAAGAATTTTTTTCTCAAAAAACCATGTCAGGATTTTTCCACTTTTTCTTATTGTTTTTCTTTAAAACCATGTCTAAAATGTGATATACTTAAAATGATTTTTTCTTTTTTGGAAATAACAAAAATAACATATAAAATTCTAAAAATAAATGTTGCACATCATTTAATTATATTTAGCTTGGATGTGCAGGACTGTAAGCAATTCTATCACTAAGTTGATTACACATTTTTGAAAAGGAGAATATTTATGGAAAATAAAAATGATAGTTCTATTGAAACAAATGCTTATAAAAAGCTTAACTTTTTTCTTAAGCAAATAAGAACAAAAACAGATTTTGTTCCGGAAACTGCAATAGTGCTAGGCTCCGGTCTTGGTAACTTTTCAAATAAAATAAAACAGGAATGTACCATAAGTTACGCTGATATAGATGGATTCCCGGTTAGTACAAACAAAATGCATGCAGGGCGTTTTATTTTCGGATATATTGAAAATAAACCTATAGTTCTAATGGATGGAAGAATCCACTACTACGAAGGATATACAATGGAACAGGTTGTCACCCCTATTAGAATCATGAAAATGCTCGGTGCTAAGAACTTAATTCTAACCAACGCTGCCGGAGGAATTGACAATGGCTTTAAGCCTGGAGATTTGATGATAATTACAGATCATATTACTTCTTTCATTCCTTCTCCATTAATTGGACCAAATATTGAAGAATTGGGTGTGAGATTTCCTGATATGACACATGTTTACAGCCCTGAATTAATAGATAAACTTAAGTCTATAGGTAGAGATAAACAGATAGATTTGAAAGAAGGCGTATATCTCCAGACAACAGGCCCTAATTATGAAACCCCTGCCGAAATACGTGCCTACAAAGCCTTAGGGGCCAATGCAGTAGGAATGAGCACTGCCTGCGAAGCCATGATCGCTACACACTGTGGAATGAAGATATGTGGATTAAGCTGTATTACAAATATGGCTGCCGGAATTACAGGTGAGCCTTTAGACGACAGTGAAGTTGTTGAAGTTGCATCAACTGTAGCAGACAAGTTGGAAACCATATTGTACAGTTTAGTTGAAAATCTATAAGTAAAAGCTTTAAACCTAAGTTTAAAGATGATTTTAAAATACAAAAATCCCAAATGTTGCTTAGAAGATTAAACCTTCAAGTAACACTTGGGATTTTTATTGTTTATATTTGCTTAAAGTGAGCCATAATACTTATTTGAATGGTGACCATTTTCCTTCATTTATGTTAGTTAAATTATCTAAATTTGTCCAATCATCATCCGTACCAGTACTTGTTCTTATAATGTCATCATTATTTATTTCGATAATCTCAATCTTAGGGCTTATATATTTATTCTTCATAATAGTACTCCTCATTTCTAATTTTATTTAAAGTAACCGGCAAACCTGTCTATTACTGTCTTGTCTTCAGCACCAATTCCTTGATATCCTCCTTGCTGAATCAAATGTGCTACCTGTGCAATTGATCTTTTAACTTTAATTTCGGAATAAACCTGATTAGACTGTGTTTCATCACTATAATCAATACTTGCATAAGCTCTAGCTACAAAACTTCTTGGATAATTTGCTTCTTTAATATTAATTATTGAACCACAGAACACTCCAGGATTTGAGAACCATTCTCCTTTTTTATTTTTTATGTCTACTTTTTTAGCATTACTTTGTGCGGTTAATTCGTTTTCACCTAAAATATCATCTGTTGTAACTAAGATACCTGCACTAACAACACCTGATTTCAGAATTTCTTCCTTAACAGTTGCATCATTTTTCGCATCTATATCCACATTTACTTTAGCCTGATATCTTATTCCTGTCTTATCATCAAGTCTTATTGCCGCACCATTTGTCAATTCAACAGATAAACCTTTAATTTCTACCAAATTCATATCTGAATTAACTGTAACTTTTGAACCACCTTTATAGATTACTTTATTATCTTTGTCATAGAATCCGTTAACTGATGTAGGAAGTGTATAAGCACTACCTGGTGTTACAGTATCTTTCACTTTATTGTCAATCGTAATTTTAACTGGAATCTTTATTTCAACTGTTGCTTTATCAACAGACTCTCCTTGGCTATTTACAGACGATACTCCGATAACATATGTTCTTCCTGGTTTTAACCCAAAATCTTTAATACTCAGTATAAAATTATTGTTAATGTTTTCTCTTTTTAAAACATTATCAATATAAAGATTATATGAAGTAGCTTTAGTATTGCTATCATTAAAATAAATTGTGTAATTTGTTTTTTCTGCATCAATATTTGCTACCAAATTAGTTGGTGCATTAGGCTTTGTTTCTCCTGGTGTTTCTGTTCCGGAACCACCTGGATTACCTTTTGATATAATGATATGGAACTCTTTTACCTCTACAGAGCTTGTTGCTTTAAATACATTATACCCATCATTTAAGCTTGATTTTTTAATATATATTCCTGCACCATCTACTCTTACCCCAACCGTACTATCATTTAATGTTGGTTCTGAAAAAGCCGGCCATATTTTATAATCTCCAGCATTAACTTTTGGTAATATTTTAATTTCATCGTTCACAAGTTCCACTGCATCCATTGGAAATGCTTCTAACGGTGCCACCCAATACTCTGTCTTTCCAACCTGAGTCCATGTTAATGTTGAATAATCCGTCTCCGTATCACCCGCTACCACTGTTTTGGGCACTACCGTCAATCCGGCAACCACCATTGTTATTGCACATATCCATGCAATCATTCTTTTTCTTGTTTTGAAGTAAAAATTACTCATTTTTCTTATCTCCTTTCACTTCCCTTTTGTACAATATTAACTTTTTTTATTATTTTTATCAAGTTTATTTTTTCCAGTTCTTACCATAGCTTTTGTTATTTTTAACATTAACGTAACAGTGTTAACGTTATTATAGATATATTTATTATATATTTTTTGTGTATTTTAAACAATTCAATTTTCTGTGGTATGTTTTGAAATGTTTTTATCTAAAAACATTTTTATTTTCTTTGTGATTTTTCAACAAAATTTTAACATTTTTACTTTTTCTTTGATTTTTTTCGGCACTTTTGCCATTTTAAATGTTTTTTATTAATTTTTATTTATTTTTATTTGTCGCTTGTATTTCATTTATATTTTGAACTGTTTTTATTCTTTTAAATCTTTTTATGGTAAACAATAAAGCTACGCCCTACATTTTTCTTATGTAAAGCATAGCTTTGTTTTAGAATTTAACAATTTTATTTATTATTTACATATTTCTTCAACAAAATATTTATGTACCAGTAAGCTGTCATTTAATTCAGGATGAAATGATGTAACCATTTGGTTATCCTGGACAGCTGCAACTATGTTTCCGTTGCACATTGCTATGACGCTTGTTTTAGGACCGCACTCTGTTATATATGGTGCTCTAATAAAGGTCATCGGAACTTTTCCTATATTGTCAAAGTTTTCTTCAGCATAGAAACTTCCTAACTGTCTTCCATATGCATTTCTTTTGACAGTTATATCCATTGTTCCAATATGAACTTTTTCATCATTTTCTATTTTGTTAGCCAAAATTATCATTCCGGCACAAGTTCCAAAAACAGGCATTCCATCATTAATCATGTTTTTCAAATCTTCAAGAATATCCAGTTCTCTTAATAATTTGCCTATTACTGTACTTTCTCCTCCCGGAATAATTATTCCATCCATTTGACCTTCAATATCCTTTTTTTGACGTATTTCAAAAGATTCCACTCCTAATTTTTCAAGGATTTTTTCATGTTCTATGAATGCTCCCTGCAATGCAAGTATACCAATTCGCATATTATTTACCTCTCTCAGCCATAAGAAGTTCTATTTCCTGTTCATTTATTCCAACCATGGCTTCACCCAAGTCTTCTGATAACTCTGCAAGGATTTTTGCATCATTGTAATTAGTTACTGCCTTAACTATAGCCGCTGCTCTCTTTTTAGGATTTCCTGATTTAAAAATACCTGAGCCAACGAATACACCTTCTGCGCCAAGCTGCATCATAAGTGCTGCATCAGCAGGTGTAGCAACACCGCCTGCTGCAAAATTTACTACAGGAAGTTTTCCATTTTCTGCAACGTATTTAACCAATTCATAATCTACCTGAAGGTCTTTAGCTGCCTGATATAATTCATCTTTTGAAAGACTTGTAAGTCTTCTGATTTCACTCTGCATACTACGCATATGTGTAACTGCCTGAATTACATCACCTGTTCCCGGCTCACCTTTTGTTCGAATCATTGAAGCTCCTTCACTAATTCTTCTTAATGCTTCACCTAAGTCTTTTGCCCCACATACAAATGGTACTTGGAATTTTGTTTTATCAATGTGGTATTTGCCGTCTGCCGGTGAAAGTACTTCACTTTCATCTATGTAATCTATTTCTATAGCTTCAAGAATCTGTGCTTCTGCAAAATGACCAATTCTGCACTTAGCCATAACCGGAATTGAAACCGCTTCCTGAATTCCTTTAATCATCTTTGGATCACTCATTCTTGAAATACCACCGGCTGCACGTATATCTGCAGGAATTCTTTCAAGTGCCATAACTGCGCATGCTCCTGCCTCTTCTGCGATTCTTGCCTGTTCAGGTGTTGTAACATCCATAATCACTCCACCCTTTAACATCTGTGCTAAATTTTTGTTTAATTCATAACGATTTTCTGCCATAATAAAAAGCCTCCTAAAAATTTGTTTTTCTCAGTATATATTCATAGTGACTATATAGGAATAACCATTTTAGGAGACTTTTATAATACCAGATTTATTTCTTACAAAACCAATCCGGTAAGAGTGTTTGTAATTAAACTCTTAATTATTTATTTGTTTGCAAAATACTCGTTGATGTTCTTTAATAACTCGTCTACTTCGATTCCATGAACCATACATGCTTCTTCAAGTGATTCTCCGATAGATGAAGGCCATGGAAAAATGCCTTTTGCAAAGATTGGCGGCAAAAAGCTTACTAAGTACAAATCTGGAACAAAATTAACCGGAGAAGCAGCGAATACAGAGGATATTAACTACAATATCGAGAACTACGGTGCGTTAGTTCCGATTGCAAACGACTTACAGGAAGACGAAGCCGTTAATATCGTCCAGGATGTTATTAAGCCGGATTTTGCGGAAGCGGGCGTTAACAGCGAAAACGACGAGATTTTACAGATTGTCGAAGCAAACGCGGTAGACAAATCTACAGGTGTTACTGACTGGCGCGGGGTTAAAAAGGTAATCGACGGCGTATTACCGACACTTCGCGCAAAGACTGTAGTTATCACAAACCTTGCAGGTTATGTATATTTGCAGTCCCAGGAAGATAAGAACGGTAGAAACCTGGATTTAGTAAAGACCGTAAACGGTAAAGACTACTTCCAGAACCGCCAGCTTATCACTTTGAGCGACGAAGCGGTAACAGCAAGCGCGACCGGAAAGGTAGTATTTTATGTGGTTAACCTGTATGCACTGGTTAAGTTCTTTGAAAGAAAGGGCTACACAGTGTCTACAGATAAGTCTGTATTCTTTGAATCTGATGAAACAGCGCTTAAGGTACAGGAACGCTTTGACTGTGAGAAGTTGGACGACAGGGCAGACCACCCAGATTTCCAATTATGACAATCTTTCTGCTGTTTTTGACGCGATGAAGCGCATCAATACGATCATGATCGATATGAACCGGGATTTCTGGCAATATATATCAATGGAATATTTTAAGCAGAAAATTAAGTCACAACGATAAAAAACTGCGTTCGGAGA
>OGZW01000082.1_pt1 | contig 56046 bp, 49 predicted proteins | sample 1577001 | NCBI WGS metagenome assembly OGZW01 (sample SAMEA3541519, study PRJEB24748) | human gut metagenome | biome: human gut; feature: human-associated habitat; material: faeces | place: China | collected 2012 | reverse complement strand
ACCGTTTTACCAACACGGCGAGCACGGATCAGACGTTCTTTCTGAGTCGTCAGCAGGCGCATGAACGGAGGCTGGATAATAGGAACCAGCGCCATATAAGAGTATGCCGATACTGCAATAGCACCCATCAAGTTCGGAGCTAACTTGGAAGAAAGGAAGATTGCTGTCGGGCCGTCGGCACCACCGATGATACCGATTGCACCGGCCTGGTTCGGTTCAAATCCCATTTGAAGAGCGATGATATATGCTCCGAAAATACCGAACTGAGCCGCTGCACCGATCAACATCAGTTTAGGATTGGAGATCAATGCGGAGAAATCGGTCATGGCCCCGATACCGAGGAAGATCAACGGCGGATACCATCCGGAGGTTACACCCTGGTAGAGGATGTTCAGCACAGAACCTTGTTCGTAAATACCCACCTGCAATCCTGCATCTTTGAACGGAATGTTACCGATCAGGATACCGAATCCGATAGGGATAAGGAGCATAGGCTCGAATTCATATTTAATAGCCAGGAAGATGAACAACAGACCGACAAGGATCATGATAAGGTGACCCGGTGTCGCGTTGTAGACTCCTGTATAAGTGAGGAACAACTCCAAGTTTTCTCCCAAGAACTGGAGAAAGCTTTCATGAGCCGTACCTGCTGCCTGTAATAATACTGATCCTAACATAATATTATCCTATTACGACGAGGTCAGCACCTTCCAGTACGGAATCCCCTTTGTTTACTTTTATTTCAATGATTTTGCCGTCACGGTCGGCGTTGATGTTGTTTTCCATCTTCATGGCTTCGAGGACAAGTAGATTCTGGCCTCTCTTGACAGTATCACCGACTTTACAGTTAACCTGCAGGATTACACCTGGCAGCGGAGATTTGACAGCGCCCTTGGTGGTTGAGGCTGCCGGACGGGAAATAACCGGTTCGCCACTTGCCGTTGTAGGAGCTTGAGCCGGGCGTTTCAGTGTAACCATCTGTTTTTTTGCCGGTTTCTCCATTTTTACCTGATAGGGAGTACCGTTTACTTCTACTTCAGCGATGTCATCCACTACCGAGCTGATATGTACTTTATATACGTTACCGTTAATAGTATATTTAAAACTTTTCATTCTTGTTTGTTTTTAGAGATAATTACTTTTTGGGAACTTCACGCAGACCGTAAATCTTGGAACTCCACGGAGAATAAGATCTTTGAACCTTGCGGATCGTCAGAACCGTATGTTCGATGTCGTGGTTGTCGTCGCTCATTTCGTATAGAGCCGCACCGATAGCCGCAAAGATTTCCCCGGATTCCTGACCTGCATTGTCTGCAATAACAGCCGCTCCGGCCGCTTTCTGTGCATTGCGTTTGCTGGCCGCGATCGAGAGCTTTCCGATTTGTTTAAAGATGATGAACAACAGGAATAATCCGGAGAACACAACTGCCATGGCAGTCAGGGTCATACCGATACCCCAAGAATCATTTTCTTTAAAGTTCTCGATTTTCTCGTTAGAATCCAATGTTACGTTATTGGTGCTGGGTGTAACTTTTGTCAGAGCTGTCCATTCTCCTTGTCCGTCTAAAGTTCTACCATAGCTGACATCTGCTTTTTGTGAAGCAGGGATAACGATCTCATCGATCAGAGTTCTACCGTCTGCATCGTATAACGCAATGTAATTTTCTTTTGATGGGTCGAGCGTGAAATTGACATGGAATGTTCCCCGATCCGGTTCTCCGTCTGCCCAGAACAAAGTGTGCTGGCGAGGAGGAATTACTGTTAGAACGTCGCCCTTCGGAATCGGATACTTTTTCGGGTTGCTCTTGTCATTAGTCAAGTAGCAACCGGCGATATTGACCGAACCGGCCGAATTGTTGAACAATTCGATCCAGGCATGGCGTTTGCCGTAATCATCAACAAAGTTATCTTCGTTGATGACCAGCACTTCATTTATTCGCATGGAGGTTGCACGCTGTGCTTTTGCCCCGAATGAAACGAGCAACGCGAACAGCAGCAATACCCCTATTTTCTTATTAATCATATTCATTTCCTGTTTTAAGAATTATAGAGGCAGATTGTCATGTTTCTTGGCAGGATTGCTTAACTTCTTGGTCTGCAATTGTTGTAAAGCACGAATAATACGGAAACGAGTGTTACGAGGTTCGATAACATCGTCGATATAGCCATATTGAGCTGCATTGTATGGGTTTGCAAATGCTTTTTTGTATTCGGCTTCTTTTTCTGCAGCGCAAGCTTTCGGATCTTCCGAGGCAGCCACTTCTTTTGCAAAGATCACTTCTACAGCGCCGCTTGGGCCCATAACTGCGATTTCGGCTGTCGGCCATGCGTAGTTCATATCGCCACGCAGATGTTTGGAGCTCATCACACAATAGGCTCCACCGTAAGATTTACGCAATGTTACAGTTACTTTAGGCACTGTGGCTTCGCCGTAAGCGTAAAGCAATTTGGCTCCGTGCAGGATAACACCGTTGTATTCCTGGCCTGTACCCGGTAAGAATCCCGGTACGTCAACCAATGTAACCAAAGGAATGTTGAAAGCATCACAGAAACGGACGAAACGGCCTGCCTTGCGGGAGGCGTTGCTGTCCAGACAGCCTGCCATTACTTTCGGCTGGTTGGCTACGATACCGACAGTCTGGCCGTTAAAACGGGCGAAACCGACGATAATGTTCTTGGCATAGTCGGCATGTACTTCCAGAAATTCGCCGTTATCGATGATGGTTCCGATAACTTCATACATATCGTAAGCCTGGTTAGGATTGTCAGGGATGATGTCGTTCAGGTTGTCATCCAGACGGTCGATCGGGTCTTTACATTCGATCAGAGGAGTTTCTTCCAGGTTGTTCTGCGGCAGGAAGCTGATCAATTTGCGGATCAACTGTAAACCGTCTTCTTCCGTATCGACTGCGAAGTGGGCCACACCGGATTTGGTCGTATGTACGCTTGCGCCACCTAATTGTTCCTGTGTAACGTCTTCGCCTGTAACTGTTTTTACAACTTTCGGACCAGTCAGGAACATGTAACTTGTTCCGCGGGTCATGATATTGAAGTCTGTCAGGGCAGGAGAGTAAACCGCACCGCCGGCACATGGACCGAAGATACCGGAAATCTGAGGAATAACCCCGGAAGCCAAGATATTACGTTGGAAGATTTCTGCATAACCGGCCAAGGCGTTGACACCTTCCTGGATACGTGCGCCACCCGAGTCGTTCAGACCGATAACGGGAGCACCCATCTTCATGGCCTGATCCATTACTTTACAGATCTTCATGGCCAATGCTTCGGATAAAGCACCGCCGAACACGGTGAAATCCTGAGCATAAATATATACCAGACGTCCGTCGATCGTTCCGTAACCTGTTACGATACCGTCGCCCAAATACTTAGTTTTTTCAATACCGAAGTTTGTACAACGATGTTGTACGAACATATCGAATTCTTCAAAACTTCCCTCATCCAGCAACATGGCAATACGTTCGCGTGCGGTGTATTTACCTTTTTTGTGCTGAGATTCGATTCTTTTTTCTCCACCACCTAAACGAGCTGTTTCGCGAAGGGCGATAAGCTCCTTTACTTTTTCAAGTTGGTTACTCATTGTACTATAGATTTGTTGTTAGAAATGAACTTATTTAATTGGCAATTAACGATTGAGAATTGACAATTGAATAGCATCAAATAATTGTCAATTCTCAATTGTCAATTGTTTCTTATTTTCCCGGCATGCAAAGTTCGGTCAGAACGCTGCATGTCGATTTCGGGTGAAGGAATGCAATGTTCAAGCCTTCTGCACCTCCACGAGGAGCTTTGTCGATCAGCTTGATACCTTTTGATTCGGCTTCGTCCAATGCTGCCTGTACGTCGGGAACAGCAAATGCAATGTGGTGGATACCTTCACCTTTCTTTTCGATAAATTTAGCGATTGTACTGTCTTCACTTGTCGGCTCCAGCAACTCGATCTTAGTCTGGCCTACTTTAAAGAATGCAGTTTTTACTTTCTGGTCTGCTACTTCTTCGATGTTGTAGCATTTTAGTCCTAAAACTTCTTCATAATACGGCAGGCAAGCTTCGATGCTCTTTACTGCGATACCCAAATGTTCGATATGTGTAAGTTCCATGTCAATAATAATTTAGTAATTTAATATTGCTTTTTGTTCTATGTTGGCAAAGGTACACTCTTTTTATTAATAGAGAAATAATTCGTTAATATTTATCAGCATGATCCGGATATGTTTAAAAAGCATATTTTTGAAATCATGTGGTTAAAAATCAACGATAAGTCGAATATTCAATTGTCTTCCGGTCAGGTAATTAGGGATTGCGTACTGGTGGTTGTCTATATTGGTAATCCAATAATAGGAACTAGTGTTCTTTATGTCGAACAAGTTGAAAATATCCAATCCGAGCCAAATGTTCTTGAGATTGCGGAAGAATCCGCGATCCATGATTGCATCCGTTCCCCCGGCAAGCTGGTAGGAGAAACCGAGGTCCACGCGTTTGTAGGTCGGAGTACGGAAATAGCCGTCCTCGTAGCCTGTACGTGGAGCTGTGACGGGAAGGCCGCCGGACAGTACGCCTTTCAGATTCAGTTTGACACGTTTGTATCCGGGGAAATAATCCTGAAAAAAGAGCGAGACATTATAACCTTGGCTGTTAGGCATCGGTACATATTCGCTCCCTCGGATGCTTTGCTCCGCTTTCATTAGGGAGAAGCTGATCCAGGAGTCCGTACCCGGAACAAATTCGCCGAAGAATTTGACATCGAGCCCCATCGCATGGCCTTGCGCACAGTTCTCGCCGTAGTATCGGATTTTGACATTATCCACCGTATAGGGGTTCAGGTTATCCAATTTTTTATAATACATATCGGCACTGACTTTGAAATTTCTGCCGGATGCCCGGAATGTATAATCGCCTCCTGCAATGACATGGATGGAACGCTGTGATTTCAGGTTTTTGTTCAGTTGTATGATACTGTTGCCGTGTTCGTCCTGCACAGTTGTACGTAATTCCTTATAGAACGGAGACTGATAATACAGACCGGAAGCCAGCCGAAATGTCAGGTTCTGGTCGAAGTTCGGAATGAAACCTATTGAAGCACGCGGGCTGAATATAAATTCCCTGTTATAACTCCAATAGCTGCCGCGTACACCACCAACCAGCGTGAACAGTCCTTGTTTGGTACGAAACTTGAATACATCCTGCAAATAACCGGAAATACGTGTGCTTTCCAGTTTGTTATCCGAGAACAGGTTTGCGATCACGTTGACATTCCCGCCCCCTTGCGGTAACGAGTATCCGGCGGAGTCGCGTTTTTCCCATTCGCTGATCTTGTCGTTGATTTTCTCCAACTGGACGGTAGCACCCCATTTCAACGTATTGTTTTTTATGCGAGCGACACCATAATGCCCGACATTCATGATATTGGAGTGCAGACGGTTGCGAGCGTGCTCGTTATAGCGTGCGATGGATAATTTCTGTATTTCTCCGCCTCCTTCTTCGGCTGCATCTCCCAGCCAGTAATCACCGGCAATATCATATCCTTCCTCTTCCTTACTGGTAAAGGCGGATGCTTGCAAGCCGAGTTCCGTATTGTCGTTCAGGTTATGCTTTAAAGTGAGTGCTCCGAATAACGTTTCGAACTTATCCCGTTCCTGGCCACTCATGAATACTTTAAATTTTTTGGCATTTGTTGCCGTTCCAAAAGAAGTCTCTCGGGTGTGGGGAATGAACTTATAATTGTTTATGGCTAAGTTTCCGAGAAAGTTGATCTCCCATTTGGGAGCAAGCTGGTATGTCATATAAGTCTGCAAATCAATGAAATTAGGATCATATTCGGCATCCGTATCGGTTGTTTTCAAAAGAGATCGTCCTGTTTTGTAACGGAAACCGGTCACCTGTGTGAACTTGCCGGAAGAACTGCCCACATAAGCATTGGCTCCCAGCAGGCTGGCGGAAGCCGAACCTTCGAATCCTTTCGGTTTTTTGTAGGTGATGTCCAGCACGGAACTCATCTTGTCCCCATAACGGGCTTCGAATCCTCCGGCGGAGAAATTGACGGCTTCCGTCATGTCCGGGTTGATAAAACTCAACCCTTCCTGTTGTCCGGAACGGATGAGCAGCGGACGGAACACTTCCAGTCCGTTCACATATACGATGTTTTCGTCATAACTGCCGCCGCGTACGGAGTATTGCGAACTTAATTCGTTATTGGAAGTAACGCCTGCAAATGTAACGACCAGACTTTCAATGCTTCCTCCGGCAGGGTCGGGGAGTAGTTTGACGCGGTCGGCATTCAGGGTTTCAAGGGTGGTTGTCTGCTTTCGGATGGCGGTAGCTACGACTTCTCCCAGTTCGAGTGATGTATAGTTCATCTGCACGTTGAGACGCATATCTTTGGTTACCTGAGGTAGGATCCTTTCGGCCTTGTTGTAGCCCAGGCATGAATAGATAAGCGTCACCGAGTCACCGGTAGCGACCGAAAGCGAGTAGTGGCCTTTTTCATTACTCATCGTCCCGTTTAACGTGTTCTTGACCCGGATATTGACCAAGTCCAGCGGATTACCGTCCGCGTCGCGGATATAACCGCTGATTTTGGCACGTCCCTGCCCGAAAGCACTTATCGAAAATAATATAAATAGTAGTGTAGCTATTGCACGAATCTTCATATTCCATCTAATTATTAAATCTACAAACGCGGGAAACAACGATTTATTTTCAATGAAAGGCAATTTCTCACTATCTTTGTGCCTTATATAAATAATTAAGGAAAGAAGATGCCTTTAAACCTACAGAAGAACTTGCCAGCTGTTGAGCTGTTGAAGAAAGAGCACATCTTTGTGATGGACTCGTTGCGTGCGTCTGAGCAGGACATTCGTCCGCTACGTGTAGTTGTGCTGAACTTGATGCCACTGAAGATCACGACGGAGACGGACCTTGTTCGCCTCCTGAGCAATACCCCCTTGCAAGTGGAGCTCGACTTTATGAAGATAAAAGGCCATACTCCCAAGAACACGCCGATCGAGCATATGAAGGAATTCTATAAAGACTTTGACGAGATGCAGGATGATTTTTACGACGGCATGATTATCACAGGTGCTCCGGTAGAGCAGATGCCTTTCGAGGAAGTGAACTATTGGGAGGAAGTGACCGAGATATTCGATTGGGCGCGTACGCATGTGACTTCTACCTTATATATATGCTGGGCGGCGCAAGCCGGGTTGTACCATTTTTATGGTGTCCCCAAATATGATCTGCCAGCCAAGATGTTCGGCGTGTTCCGCCATACGTTGCGCGAGCCCTATGTGCCGATCTTCCGAGGCTTCGACGACGAGTTCTATGTGCCGCACAGCCGGCATACGGAGATACGCCGCGAGGATGTGATGAAAGTTCCCGATTTGACGCTCTTGTCCGAAAGCGAAGAGTCTGGTGTCTATATGGCGATGGCGCGCGGAGGACGCGAGTTTTTTATCACCGGGCATTCCGAATACTCGCCTTACACGCTGAATGACGAGTATATGCGCGACGTGAACAAGGGATTGCCAATTGCCGTTCCCCGTAACTATTACCGTAATAACAATCCGGCCCTCGGTCCGGTGGTCCGCTGGCGTGGTCATGCCAATCTTCTGTTCACCAACTGGCTGAACTATTATGTCTATCAGGAAACCCCGTTCCGTATCGAGGATATCAGCAAGTTGGGTGATTTGTAATCAAGAAATAAGAAATAATAGCATGCAAACAAAATCCCGTCCTATAGAACTTCTCTCTCCGGCTAAAGACCTCAATTGCGGGATTGAAGCGATTAATCACGGTGCCGATGCCGTCTATATCGGTGCACCCAAGTTCGGTGCGCGTGCTGCTGCCGGCAACTCTTTGGAAGATATACGCGAGCTTTGCGAGTATGCGCATCTGTATGGCGCCCGCATCTATGTTACGCTTAACACGATATTGAAAGAAGATGAGTTGGAAGAAGCCGAACGGATGATCTGGGATCTCTGGCGTGTCGGGACGGATGCCCTGATCATTCAGGATATGGGGATTACCCGGCTGAACCTGCCTCCTATTCCGCTTCACGCCAGCACGCAGACGGACAATCGTACACCGGAAAAGGTCCGTTTCCTCGAAGCCGCAGGCTTTACACAGGTGGTTCTGGCACGTGAATTGTCGCTGAACGAGATTCGCCGGATATCGGAAGCGACTACCGTTCCGCTGGAAGTATTCGTGCACGGCGCCCTCTGCGTCAGCTATAGCGGGCAATGTTATCTGAGCGCCGCTTTGAGTGGACGTAGTGCCAATCGCGGAGAATGCGCCCAATATTGCCGCCTGCCCTATACGATGGTCGATGCGACAGGGACGGAGATCGTCACCTATAAACACTTGCTTTCGCTCAAGGACATGAACCGCTCCGATCAGCTGGAAGCCCTGTTGGATGCAGGTGTTTCTTCCCTCAAGATCGAAGGGCGGTTGAAAGATGTCGGCTATGTCAAGAATATCACGGCTTATTATCGGAAGAAGTTAGATGCAGTCCTGTCCCGCCGTCCGGAATATCGTCGTGCTTCTGCTGGTCGAAGCACTTATACGTTCGAGCCGGTAGCTGAAAAGAGTTTTAACCGTGGGTTCACCCCGTTCCTTTTGGAGGGACGGACGGCGGATATTACCGCTTTCAATACGCCTAAATCGCTGGGTGAACCTGTCGGGACGGTCAAAGAGATCAAAGGCAATTCTTTTACTGTGGCCGGCTTGAAGCAGCTGAGCAACGGAGACGGGCTTGTTTTCTTCAATAGGAAAGGCGAATTGGAAGGTTTTCGTGTAAACCGGGTGGAGGCAAACCGGGTGTTTCCGCTGGATATGCCGCAGCTTACCCCCAAGACTCCGCTTTACCGCAATTTCGACCAGGCATTTGATAAACTGCTCGCCAAGCCTTCAGCCGAACGCAAGCTGTCCGTGGAGATCGAGTTCTTGGACAATCCCTTCGGTTTTACGCTTTGTATGGAGGATGAGACGGGAACACGGATCATGCTGACCGAGCCGTTTGCGAAAGAGCTGGCGCGTCGTGAACAGCAGGATAATATACGGACACAGCTATCCAAGTTGGGGAATACGCCTTTCGAGGCATCGAAGGTGGTGGTCGGTTTGTCTGAAAACTGGTTCGTTCCCTCTTCTCTGCTTGCCGATATGCGCCGTAGAGGAGTGGAGAAGTTGCTGGAAGCACGCCGTGCCCGCTATCCTCGTGAGACAGTGAAACGTGTGCAGCCGTCCGTGTCGATACCTTTCCCCGAACGCCAACTTACTTATTTGGGGAATGTTGCCAACGGGAAAGCCCGTTCGTTCTACCAGGATCACGGGGTGGAACAGATTGACCCGGCATTTGAACTGTCTCCCCGGAAAGATGTTCCGTTGATGTTTACCAAACACTGCCTGCGCTACAGCATGGGGTGGTGTCCTACTTATCAAAAAGACAAGTCTCCCTACAAGGAACCGTATTATCTGCTTTATAAAGATACGCGCCTCCGGTTGCAGTTCGACTGCAAGCATTGTCAGATGTTGGTATTTGAAAGTTGAAAATTATGAGAACGCTATTGTCAGAACGGATAAGAATGACTGTCCGGTGAAAGAAGCCATGATCCGTTTGACAAAAGTATTCCAGCAATAAAGGAGCCGATAGGTATGTGATAACAGTTTCATGGGGATGAAAAAGAAGTTTCATCCCTATGAAAATAAAGTTTCCCTTGCATGAAAATAAAGTTTTCTTTAAGGGGAACGGGAAGGTAGTGCAAGGTTATATAGCCTTTCCTAATAACTCCATATATTTTGCCACCCCTTTCGTGTCTTCTGGAGCCGGACTCCAGGGAGCGAAATTTTCCGGAGCGAGCGGAGCGAACGGCCCTTCCTTGATTTCATATATGATAGAGCCGGATTCTAGAACTAACAGCCCGTGCCATGTTCCCGCCTTTATTTCGGCGCCGTAAACACCTTCTTTCGGATCGAGTATCTGTGTTTGGGTGATTTCCCCTTTGTTGTCAAAGAGGAATACAGCAATGCGACCGCGCAGCAGGAGGAATATTTCATCTTTTTTAGGGTTCAGATGGCGGTGTGGGCGGAGGTAGGTTCCCGGTTCCAGGGCATTGAGCAAACGGTTGACGGGATCGTCCAAATGCTCATGAAAGTTGTAGTTCATGCGTAGCCGAGGCGACTGTTTGGCACGCCCGGTCGTTTCATTCAATAAAGCTTCGTTTATGATCTTCATGCGAATAATTGATTACTGGAGGACGAATGTACAAAATAAATATTGGCTGGTATGCCATTTCTCCGTACATTTGCAGAAACCTGTAAATAAAACAGAATGAAACCTGCTCTAACTTATTACGCTCTGCTGGTCTTACTTCTGGCATCCTGCTTTTCCTGCAAAACAGATTCGGAGAAGAAAAAGTTTGTTATCGGCGTCTCGCAGTGTACGCTTGAAGGTTCTTGGCGTAAATCGATGTTGCTGGATATGAAGGTGCAGGCCTCCGAATATCCGGGCGTCTCCCTGTTAGTCGAGGATGCAGCGGACAGTAGTCTGTTGCAGGTGGAGCAGATACGCAGCCTGATAAAACGTAAGGTCGATCTATTGATTATCTCCGCCAATGAATCGGAACCTGTCACTCCTATTGCGATTGAGGCCTACCGTGCCGGCATTCCGACTATCCTGGTAGACCGGAAGATCAGTTCGGACGAATATACGACTTATATCGGTGGTAACAATTACGAGATCGGTCGCCAGGCCGGCTTTTTCGTGAACCGACAGGTGAAAGAGAAATATCCTACCGTATTGGAAGTATGGGGCTTGTCCGGTTCTTCTCCGGCGCAGGATCGCCATCGCGGTTTTATGGAGGTTTTGAACTCCCGCATCAAGGTGAAGGAAATATTCGGGAAATGGAAGCCGGAAACGGTGGAGAAGGAGATAGCGGAAATGGATTCGCTGGAGGAGGTGGATGTTGTGTTTGCCCATAATGATGTGATGGCAATGGCTGCCCGCAGGGCAATCGAAAGGATGCATCCCGGATTGGCGGACAGGATTAGCTTTGTGGGGATCGATGCCGTTTCGGGACGGGGATCGGGGCTGGAAGCCGTCATGCACGGAGAGTTGGCCGCTTCGGTCTTGTATCCGACGGGTGGGAGCCTTGCTATCCGTGTAGCCATGCAGATATTGAACGGAGAAGATGTGTCCCGGCAATATTTGCTATCTTCTGCCTTGATCGATAAGAACAATGCCGGAACGCTGTTTATCCAGTCCGAACAGGTGGTCGACTATCAGCACCAGATCGAGTTGCAACGGGAGAATTTGGAGAGTATGCTTTCCAAATACACGTTCCTCCAAAACTCCGTCGGCATTATCCTTTTGCTGATGGGGATGTTGCTTTTGTCCGCCTTGTACGTGGTCCATGTGAACCGGGCGGTGAAGCGGAAGAACCGCGAGCTGAAACGTACGAACTTGCAGGTGCAACAGCAAAAAGAAGAATTGGCTGAGGCAAACCGTTATATTGAGAAGTCGACGGCTCAGAAACTGCAATTCTTTACCAATATCACACACGAGATCAAGACGCCGTTGACGTTGATCCTCGGTCCGCTCGGCAAGCTGTCGAAAGAGGCTCCGGAAGGTTCTTCATTGGCAGACGATATCCGTATCATTCGGAAAAATGCGGAAAGGTTGAAGAGAGTCGTGGACCAGTTACTTGATTTTCGAAAGGTAGAGAGCAATAAGATGAATATGCGGGTCGGAGAGGTAGATTTAGTTGCTTTTGTGGCAGAAGTGAAATCTTATTTCGATACGATGGCTGCCACCAAGCAGATACATTTCACGTTTGAGCATGACTGCCCTTCTGTTAATATATGGGTAGACAGGGATAAGATGGAGAAGATTCTGGCCAATCTTTTGTCCAACGCATTCAAGTTCACGCTGGACGGAGGTACGGTCACGATCCATCTGAAAGATAAAGGAGATCAGGTCGAGCTTTCTGTCGAAGATAATGGCAAAGGTATTCCGTCGGAAAATATTGCTTCCGTCTTTGACCGTTTCTTTACCGGTGACCAGAACTATGTGACGGGAACGGGGATCGGCCTGCACTTGACGCGTGAGTTCGTCCACATGCACAAAGGCACGATCCGGGTGGAGAGTGTTCCGCATAAGAGTACTGTCTTTACGGTCATCCTCTTGAAAGGTAAATCTCATTTTGACGAATCTTGTACATTCGATCTTTCCGTAACCGAGCTTTCCAGTGGTGTCGCCGACTTGAACACGGATGAATTGCAGGAGGTTTTGAACCGTACCTACAATTATACTGTTCTGGTCGTAGAAGATGATCTTGATATACAGAGTTACTTGCAGGCGGAATTAAAACAGAACTTCCGTGTGTTGGTTGCCGATAACGGCGTGAAGGCTTTGGAGGTGCTGATGAGCGAAGAGGTTTCGATGGTTATCAGCGATGTGATGATGCCGGAAATGAACGGTTTCGATCTTTGTCGTAAGATCAAGTCGGATATTGTCCTGAGTCATCTTCCGGTTATGCTGTTGACTGCTTTGTCCGACGACAAGCAACAGATGTACGGGGCTGCCAGTGGTGCGGACGCGTATATCCAGAAACCTTTTAACATAGAAGTCGTGAAACTGCGTATCATCAAGCTGCTGGAGGACCGTGTCCGGTTGCGTGAGGCTTATGCTCGCGATGCTTCTTCGCCTGCTGTTTCCGTGAAGGAGGAAAAAGCGGGAAGCATGGACGATCTTTTTATGAATCGTTTCTTGAAACTGATCGAAGAGTCCTATGCCGATCCGGATTTCAGTATTGAGAAAGGTAGTGAAAAATTGGGCTTGTCGCGTGTGCATCTTTACCGGAAGGTGAAGGAGCTTGCCGGAGTGACACCGACCGATTTCCTGCGTAACTATCGTTTGAAGAAAGCTGCTGCTCTACTCCGACGGAAAGCCGGGAATGTGAATGAGGTGGCTTATGCGACGGGCTTCGGTTCGCCTGCTTATTTCTCGAAATGTTTTAAAGCCGTTTACAATATTACTCCGACGGAGTATCTGGAAAAGGAATAATATTCTTCTCTTTGATAACGCTCGTTACATTTGTGTAACACTTGTGCATGTAACTCGAAAATAAGAGTATAATGTAACAAGTGTTATCAATCTTGTAGCATTAGTTATCGTCGCATCTGCTACCTGTCTCTATCTTTGCATCGTAGATAATAAATTATCCTTGTCAAATAAACTATAATGAAACAATGCAAAGCAACAATAAGAAACCGGTCGTAGTAGGCATAGGAGAACTCCTGTGGGACATGTTGCCAACAGGAAAGAAAGCAGGTGGTGCTCCTATCAATTTTGTCTACCATGCGTCGCGGTTGGGGGCGGAAGGATATGCTATCAGCGCCGTGGGAGACGATGGGCTGGGGCGCGAAATCCTCGAAGAACTGGATAATAATTCGATCCGGTATCTGATCGAGAAAGTCCCTTATCCGACCGGAACGGTACAGGTTACTCTGCAGGATGGTGTCCCTGACTATATTATTAATGAACGTGTAGCTTGGGATCATCTTTCTCCGACGTCAAATGCGATTGATTTGGCCGAACGGGCGGGTGCCATTTGCTTCGGTACGTTAGGACAGCGTTCCGCACAGTCGAGAGAGACGATACAAGCGATTCTTTCTTTTGCTCCGGACGATGCTTATCGTTGTTTTGACATCAATTTGCGTCAGCATTATTATACGAAAGAGTTGATCGAAGAGTCGCTTTATCTAGCAAATATGTTGAAGGTGAATGATGGGGAGTTGGTCGTCCTGCGGGATATGTTTCATTTGGAAGGAACGGACAAGGAGGTGGCTCATTGGTTTATAGAACACTATAATCTCCGCTTGGTGGTTCTGACGGCCGGAGGAGCTTATAGTACGATATATACCGCTAATGAAGAATCGACTTTGCAAACCCCGGAAGTGCAGGTGGCGGATACGGTTGGAGCAGGTGATGCTTTCTCCGGAGCACTGGTCATTTCGTTGTTGAAAGGGGCTTCGCTAAGGGAAGCGCATGAATTTGCCGTCCGCACAGCTGCTTATGTCTGTACGAAAGAGGGGGCATGGCCGGCATACGAGGAATAGGAAACAAGGGAAATATATATACGATTTGATAGGTTTAGTTTTTAGGTCAGAAAGATTGTTTAGTAGTTAGGAAACCTTAACGTATAGTAGAGCAAAAAGAAAAAGATGGTTGATGTTTAGGTTTTTAGGTTTTTTTGTTTTGGTTGATTGAATGGCTCGGAACTTCCGGGCCATTTTTATTGTTGAATAGCTATAGAAACATAAATAGTGAATGATATGAACAAAGATTTTGCCAAGATTCCGGAGAATGCCGAATCGAAAGCTGTGGATAGGGAAAAGGAAGAATACCCCGTACAACAAGTAGCTGTTACTTATCCGATAGGTGAGAAAGAAGTGAAGGATGCTGTCAAAGAACTCAATCCCGATACGGATAGCCTTGGTAGCAGAGGATAAAGGAATTTTAAAATGGAGAATTGGAAATTAGCTACAGATGTAATTTTCAATTCTCCATTTTAAATTTTTAAATAGCTCCTTCTATTTTATATCTTAACTGATCCAGCATCAGGGCGACTTCGGCTTCTTCTATACCGGCGATCAACAGGTCTGCTACATCTTGGCTGAACTGTTCTTGGAACTTAAGGATGTTGCCGTTTTCCATTTGCACCGCCTGCTGGTAAAAGGAGAGAGCGCCCTTGATATTCTGCAGTGCCCATTCGGTATGTCCGGCATTCAGCAGATCTTGTGCGTGGGGTTGGTTATCCAGTATCTTTTTGTAGTAATTCCGTGCTTGGTCGTATTTCCCTGTCAGGAAAGAACACCATGCAATAGGTCGCCATGCCTTATGGCTTTTGTTATCCAGGTAATCGACTTTGAAGAAGCATTTCAACGCTTCGTTATAATCCTTTAGTTCGAGATGGCAATGGCCAATGCTGATTTGAACTGATAAATTATCCGGATTTAAAGCTTCGTACCGGCGGTAATATTTCAAAGCCTCTTCCGGTTGTTTAAGTGAACGGTAGCAACCGGCGATTCGTCGGATTACCCATTTGCTTTCGGAATTCAACAAGTCTGCGTGTAGGTAGGCTTCCAGGGCGCCCTTCAAGTCTCCTTCCATTTGCTTGCAATAGCCGATTTTCTGGAAAAGAATGTCGCTATCTTGATCCATTTTTGCCAATTGGTTGAATATGGTCAGTGCATCGCTAAAATAGTTTTTACGGAGATAATATTCAGCGATGTTTGTAAGACTTTCTTTATCAGAAATATAAGGGCGCAGGATGGCAAGATTGTGGAAGTCGAGCGGCATCGTGAAGATATCCGTAAAATCCAGATGGCCCGGATATAGTTTGAAGAAACGATACAGGTCTTGTATGTACTGTCCGATGATCGTATCCTGTTTTCCACGTTTGCTGATCAATTCTTCTTTATTCTGCTGGATCATTTCTGTGGCCTGGCTGTCGAATTGGTTCATCATCATCTTTCGGGCTTCTTTCGGCAATTGCATCATGCTGAAATAAAGCGAATATTTATCCGAATTGCACATAAAAGCAGCGAATGTCATAGAGTCGAGCATCTGCTTTTCAGCTTCGTTGTCCGGAGTGAACTGATCATCGAAATAAGAATGCTCGATTGTGAATGGAAGCAGCCAGTTGCTTAATTCATGGAAAAACGGGAAATTTTTCAAATGAACAAAGGTTGAGTGCATGACGTCGGCCCCTTCCTGTTGAAGCTCCCCGAATTCTACCATTTTCTTTCCGAGGGTACTGTCAGAAAAGAAGCTTTCCCATTCTGGGTTCATTTCATTTCCTGTCAAATCTTCAGGGGTGAGTTCGTTGAGATTGATCTTTTTGCTGAGCTTTGGACTCAATTTTAACATCTCCGGGATGATCTCATCCTGTAGTTTGCGGGTGATCTTCTCTGTCTCGCGGGCTAAGATGAAGCGTAGGATGATTGTGCGGATCGTTTTGATGAACCCCGGAGTTTCGGCCAAAGCCGCTAGCCTGTCGGCTATCTGCGGATATAACTGCGTCCGTTTTCTATATGTGTATAAAGTGATCAGGATTGAAATTAATGCTCTGACTTTGACCTCTTCGTTCGGATGGCTGGCTGCGTCGAACAATAAAAGTATCTTTTCTCTGTCGAACGCCTCTTGCAATCCTAACATCAAGGCGGAAACAATCTGGCTACCGGTTGTAAAAGGTAGTGCATTGTCGTGTAGCATGCCGCGGATATCTTCAGCTTCCTCTCTTTTCAGAAAAGAAGATACCCATATCTTATTAAAGATGAGAATATTGAATGCGTCACTTTCTTTGTGCTTTCCGGCTTCATGTTCTAAGAGCAGTTGGTCATGCAGCTGTTTGTAAGTGAGAGAAGGCTGTATGTTCAGGCTTCTTCGGCGGCTGTAATAGGATAGGGGAGATTCCACAGCTACTGCTTTCTGCTTGACTGAATCGGCCAATTCATAAGTCGATGCCTGTAGATTGTTGTATATCTGTTCCTGCATCGGATCTTTTGCTCCTTCAATCCGGTAGCGCAGCATATATTTGTAGGTGTCCTGCAGTTCGTTCAGCTTGTCCTGAAAAGAATATTCGCGACTTCCAGCAATAAGAGCCTGTAAGGAATCGAAGGCATTCTTCAATTCTTTACTGTCTAATGAACCGACTATGCGGTTGTATGCTTTGTTTATTTCTTGTAGTGTCATATATTATTAATAACAAATGGTATGCCAAATGTATAACAATTTAGCCTAAATTCACTATCTTTGCACACCTAAATAAGTTTAGCAGATGAAGAATATCCGCAATTTTTGTATTATTGCTCATATTGACCATGGTAAAAGTACTTTGGCCGACCGTTTGCTTGAGTATACCAAGACAGTAGAAGGTAAAGATTTGCAGGCGCAGGTTCTGGACGATATGGACTTGGAGCGTGAACGAGGCATTACGATCAAGAGTCATGCCATTCAGATGAAGTATAATTATAAAGGAGAAGAATATATCCTGAATCTGATCGATACTCCGGGACATGTCGACTTTTCATATGAAGTATCCCGTTCGATTGCAGCTTGTGAAGGTGCTTTGCTGATTGTTGACGCAGCTCAGGGTATTCAGGCACAGACTATTTCCAATTTGTATATGGCGATAGAAAATGATTTGGAGATTATTCCGATCATGAACAAGATAGACCTTCCGAGTGCAATGCCGGATGAGGTGGAAGACCAGATTGTCGAACTGCTGGGATGTCCTCGGGAAGATATTCTCCGGGCCAGTGGTAAGACGGGAGAAGGGGTATATGACATTTTAAATACAATTGTCGAAAAAGTGCCGGCTCCGAAAGGTGATCCGGAAGCTCCGTTGCAGTGCTTGATTTTTGACTCTGTGTTTAATCCCTTCCGTGGCATTATTGCTTACTTCAAAGTCGTAAACGGGGTGATCCGTAAAGGAGATCATGTCAAATTTATTGCAACCGGTAAGGAGTATGATGCCGATGAGGTTGGAGTATTGAAGCTTACGATGTCTCCTCGTGATGAGATTCGTACCGGGGATGTCGGTTATATTATTTCTGGTATTAAAACTTCTCGCGAGGTTCGGGTTGGAGATACTATCACCCATGTGGCCCGTCCGGCGAAAGACGCGATAGCTGGGTTCGAAGAAGTGAAACCGATGGTCTTTGCCGGTGTTTATCCGATCGACAGCGAAGATTTTGAGAATTTGCGCGCTTCTTTGGAAAAACTCCAGTTAAACGACGCCTCTTTGACATTCCAGCCGGAAAGCTCAGCGGCATTGGGCTTTGGTTTCCGTTGTGGTTTCCTGGGGTTGTTGCATATGGAGATTGTGCAGGAACGTTTGGACCGTGAGTTCAATATGGATGTGATCACGACCGTTCCTAATGTGTCTTATAAAGTTTACGATAAGAAAGGCAACTGTACGGAGGTTCATAATCCGGGCGGCTTGCCCGATCCTACGTTGATCGACCATATTGATGAACCGTACATCCGTGCGTCTGTTATTACTAATACGACTTTTATCGGTCCGATCATGACACTTTGTCTGGGTAAACGTGGCATATTGATCAAGCAGGAATACATTTCCGGTGATCGTGTCGAGATTCATTATGATATGCCTTTAGGTGAGATCGTAATCGATTTTTATGACAAACTGAAAAGTATTTCTAAAGGGTATGCTTCTTTTGATTACCATATCCATGATTTTCGTCCGAGCAAGCTGGTTAAACTGGATATTCTTCTGAACGGGGAACCGGTGGACGCTCTTTCGACGCTGACTCATATGGACAACAGCGTTGCCTTCGGCCGGCGTATGTGTGAAAAACTGAAAGAGCTGATTCCTCGGCAACAGTTCGATATCGCTATCCAGGCGGCTATCGGAGCCAAGATCATTGCCCGCGAAACGATAAAGGCAGTTCGTAAAGATGTAACGGCTAAATGTTATGGCGGTGATATCTCCCGTAAACGTAAGTTGCTTGAAAAACAGAAAGAGGGAAAGAAACGAATGAAACAGATCGGTACAGTTGAGGTTCCACAAAAAGCGTTTTTGGCTGTATTGAAATTGGATTAAAGTTTTTCATGCTCGTGTATTCAAAACCGGAGGAGCATGGAATCGGGACGGCAAGCAATAAAAAAGGATGAATCTGTCAAGACTCATCCTTTTTTATTACCGTGGATTGGATTTTTAATATTGTCTTTCCAGAATCCATGCATCCTGGAAGTTTGGAGCGTATTTTGCTTTGATTGCATCGCGGCTGTCCGCAGCATCGGCTTTGTCATTGAAACTGGCGACGATCACACGAAGCATACCTTGTTCGTTTTCTCCCAAAACAGCGTTATATCCGTCGTTCTGCATACGTTCTTTCAAAGCGTAAGCATTTGTTTTGTTCTTGAAACTGCCGATAACGACACTGTAACGTTTCAGTCTGCTTGCATCTTCACCTTGTGCAGCATTAATTCTTTCTGCGCGTGTACTGACGTTGGAAGTTCTCGGTTTAGAAACCGGAGTTACCTCTTCAACTACTTCCTCTTCTTCGACCACCTCGACCGGAGCTGTCGATTCTTTTTCTTTTGCTTGTTCGTAAGCAGCCTTATACGCACTCTGTTTAGGTTTACAAGAACCTAATGCTAAAACCATACATATGGAGGCTCCAAATAACCAAATCTTATTCATACTGTTCAGTTCTTAAATTAATGGGACAAAGATATAAATTATATTTTGTACTTTCGTGCCCAAAACACAATATATTATAAACTACATGAATAAATCTATCGGAACAATGGTTATGGCAACATCCTTATTATTTGGAGCTTGTAGTGGGGATGGAAAAACGTGCGATCGTGCGACCCAACAGAAAGGAAACACGGAAAATGTGATCGGGCGTTCGGATATTAAAGTCAAAGACGGACGGATGACGCCGGAAGTGCTTTGGGCAATGGGACGTATCGGGGGGATGAATGTATCTCCGGACGGACAGAAAGTAGTGTATACTGTAGCCTACTACAGCGTACCGGAAAACAGAAGTAATCGCGAAGTGTTTGTTATGAATGCAGACGGGACGGACAATAAGCAGATTACAAAAACGTCTTATTCCGAAAATGAAGCTGTTTGGATTAAAGGTGGAAAAAAAATCGCTTTCCTTTGCAATGAAAGCGGCAGCAGCCAGCTTTGGGAAATGAATCCGGATGGAAGCGGCCGCAGACAGCTCTCTGAATATGAAGGTGATATCGAAGGTTTCGCCTTCTCTCCCGATGAGAAGAAAGTCCTGTTTATTTCACAGGTAAAGACAGTCAAAAGTACGGCAGATAAATATCCCGACCTGGATAAGGCTACTGGTATTATTGTCACAGACCTGATGTATAAACATTGGGATGAATGGGTAACAACAGCCCCGCATCCTTTTGTTGCTGATTTTGATGGTAAGGCAATCAGTAACCCTGTCGATATTATGGAAGGCGAACCGTTTGAAAGCCCGATGAAACCATTCGGAGGAATTGAGCAGTTGGCATGGAATACTACATCGGACAAGATTGCTTACACGAGTCGTAAAAAGACCGGAAAGGAATATGCGTTGTCCACCAATTCGGATATTTATGTGTATGACCTGAATACGAAAAAGACGGCCAATATCAGTGAAGGTATTATGGGGTATGACACGAATCCCCAATACTCTCCCGATGGCAAGTTCATCGCATGGCAGAGCATGGAGCGTGACGGTTATGAGTCAGACCAGAACCGCTTGATGGTCATGAACTTGGAAACAGGTGAAAAGATATTCGCCAGCAAGGATTTTGATTCCAACGTAGACGGGTTCGTTTGGAGTGCAGATGCAAAGGCTCTTTACTTTACGGGGGTATGGCATGGTGAGTCCCAAGTATATAAGATCGATCTGACGGATAGCAATAAAATCACGCCGCTTACTTCCGGAATGTACGATTATGCCGGTGTGGCTTTGTTGGGTGAACATAAGCTGATCGTGCAGCGCCATTCTTTGAGCATGGGAGATGAAATCTATTCGATCGATTTGGCTGATAATAATAAAATAGCCCAGTTGACAACAGAGAACAAGCATATCTATGATCAGTTGACAATCGGTAAGGTGGAAGGTCGTTGGATGAAAACGACAGATGGTAAACAGATGCTTACCTGGGTGATTTATCCTCCTCATTTCGATCCGAATAAGAAATATCCTACCTTGTTATTCTGCGAAGGTGGTCCTCAAAGCCCGGTAAGCCAATTCTGGTCTTACCGTTGGAATATGCAGATTATGGCTGCTAACGACTATATCGTGGTTGCCCCGAACCGCCGTGGCCTTCCCGGTTTCGGTATGGAGTGGAACGAACAGGTCAGCGGCGACTATGGAGGCCAGTGCATGAAAGACTATTTTACGGCTATTGACGAGATGGCGAAAGAGTCGTTTGTCGATAAGGATCGTCTGGGTTGTGTGGGAGCGAGCTTCGGAGGCTTCTCCGTTTATTGGTTGGCTGGTCACCACAACAAACGTTTCAAAGCCTTTATTGCACATGACGGTATTTTCAATATGGAAATGCAGTATCTGGAAACAGAAGAAATGTGGTTTGCTAATTGGGATATGGGTGGTGCTTACTGGGAAAAACAGAATGCGACGGCACAACGTACATTTGCCAATTCCCCGCATTTGTTTGTCGATAAATGGGATACACCGATTCTCTGCATCCACGGTGAAAAGGATTATCGAATTTTGGCTAACCAGGGTATGGCGGCGTTTAATGCAGCCGTCCTTCGAGGTGTTCCGGCCGAGTTGTTGATCTATCCCGACGAAAACCATTGGGTGCTGAAACCTCAGAATGGCGTGCTTTGGCAGCGTACATTCTTCGAATGGCTGGATATGTGGTTGAAGAAATAAGGATTTATTCATAAAAGAGAAAACGCCGTTCCGAATAGTCTGGGACGGCGTTTCTTTATTTATACTAAGCAATTGTGATTCCCGGGTCCAGATATACATCTTGTATGGTGTGCAGCAGCTCTACACCGTCTTTCATCGGACGTTGGAACGCTTTTCGCCCGCTGATCAGTCCCATACCGCCTGCCCGCTTATTGACGACAGCCGTGTAGACCGCATCTTTCAAGTCGGAAGCTCCGTGAGATTCACCACCAGAGTTGATGAGGCCGACACGTCCCATGTAGTTGTTGGCAACCTGGTAGCGACAGAGGTCAATCGGGTGTTCTGTAGCTAGTTCGGTGTACATCTTTTGGTCGATCTTGCCAAATTTGACAGCTGTGAATCCTCCGTTGTTTTCCGGTAGCTTCTGCTTTATGATATCTGCTTTGATCGTAACACCCAAATGGTTGGCTTGGCCTGTCAGGTCGGCTGCGGCATGATAATCAACACCGTCTTTTTTGAATTCACTGTTGCGCAAGTAACACCATAAGATGGTGGCCATTCCTAGCTCGTGCGCATATTCAAAAGCCTCCGAAACTTCGACCAACTGTCTTCTACTTTCTTCCGAACCGAAGTAGATGGTAGCGCCTACGGCTGCTGCTCCCATGTCCCAGGCTTCTTTTACGGAGCCGAACATGATCTGGTTGTATGAATTGGGATAAGTCAGTAATTCGTTATGATTCAGTTTGACCACAAACGGTATCTTATGCGCATATTTACGTGCTATGGAACCTAAGATTCCGAACGTAGAGGCTACTCCGTTACATCCTCCTTCAATAGCCAACCTGACGATGTTTTCCGGATCGAAATAGATCGGGTTCGGAGCGAAGGAAGCTCCCGCCGTATGTTCGATATCTTGGTCCACAGGTAGTATTGAGACGTATCCCGTATTTGCCAACCGTCCGCTTCCTAACAGGCGTTGCAGGTTGTTTAATGTTTGGATATTTCTATCCGAGCCGATCCATATACTGTCGATGACAGACGGTGAAGGAATGTGTATAAGTGATTTATCGATCGTTTTACAAGTGTGTCCCAACAGGAATTCGCTTTGTTCGCCCAGTAGGCTGATAATCTTTGAAGTGTCCATATTTATGAAAGTTTTTTAATATAACATGGGCCGTAAAGGATAGGTTTCATAGTTTTTATCAATTAATAGATAGAATAAATTTATGAGTTTTTGTAGGGCTTGTTTTAGAATGTTTCCCTACATTTGCAAAGAATAAATAACGAGTGTTACAACTAATTTAGATTATACAACCAATAAAAATTTACAAAGATGAAAAAGAAATGGATTTGCACAGTATGCGGTTATGTACACGAAGGTGATGAAGCTCCTGAATTCTGTCCTCAATGCAAGCAGCCGAAGAGTAAATTTAAAGAAATGGTAGAAACTACCGGTGCATTGACTTTTGCCGATGAACATGTGATCGGTGTTGCTAAAGGTTGTGATGAAGAAATGATTAAAGATTTGAACGCGCATTTCATGGGTGAATGTACTGAAGTCGGTATGTATCTGGCTATGAGTCGCCAAGCTGACCGTGAAGGTTATCCTGAAGTAGCTGAAGCTTTCAAACGCTATGCTTGGGAAGAAGCTGAACACGCTGCTAAGTTTGCCGAACTGCTGGGTGATGTTGTTTGGGACACAAAAACAAACTTGGAGAAACGTAAAGACGCTGAATGCGGTGCTTGCGAAGATAAGAAACGTATTGCCACTCGTGCAAAACAATTAAACTTGGATGCTATCCACGACACAGTTCACGAAATGTGTAAGGACGAAGCTCGCCACGGTAAAGGATTTGAAGGTTTATACAACCGTTATTTCAAATAATTCGCAAATTCGTTAACAAAGGAAGGGCATTCTTTTAGGAGAGTGCCCTTTTTATTGGAAAAAAATGCTTTTGAGGGGACAACGAATTTAAATTTTCCCTACATTTGTACTCGCAAACGACGACCTAAGGAAAGCTGCCAGAGTGGTCGAATGGGCCGCACTCGAAATGCGGTGTACGGGTAACTGTACCGGGGGTTCGAATCCCTCGCTTTCCGCAGAAAAGAGGATGTGTCCACCAAATATCATGACACACCCTCTTTTTCTATGTCGTCACTGATTTAGTGCCGATATGGAACTGACAACTTCACACATACAGTTTATCAAAGAACATGCAACAGACGATTTAACCCGCCTGTTGCTTTCCGCTGCCAAGTATCCCGGAATGGATATTCCCTTTTTAGTCGATCAGATTGCTGTCCGAAGGCAGATCCGGGAGAAGTTGCCGTCGTGGTTTGAGAACGGACAATTGGTTTTTCCAGCTAAGATTGCGGCGGAACAGTGTTCATCTGAACAGACAGCAGCTTATAAACAGGAACTGATTGGTGAAAGTTGGACCATTTGCGACCTGACGGGAGGACTGGGAATCGATAGCTATTTTCTTTCCCGAAAGGCGAAACAATTGACTTATATAGAACGTTTTCCTGTTTATTGTGAAGCCGCGAAACATAATTTTTCTGTCTTGGAGGCCAACAATATAACGATCATAAATGCTGATGCCGCCCAAGTTGTTGATACCCTTCCGGAGGTCGATGCTTTCTATATCGATCCTGCACGCCGAGGAGAATCCAACAAGCGGGTTTTTGCTTTGCAGGATTGTGAACCTAACCTGCCCGGACTGTTGCCGGCGCTTCTGAAACGTTCCCCGCATGTCATTGCAAAGCTTTCGCCGATGGCAGATATACAAATGACTTTGGAGTTGTTGCCGGGGACGACATCCGTGCATGTCCTTTCGGTTAGGAACGAATGCAAGGAACTGCTTTTTGTGGTGGAACGAGAGGCGGATGGCAGAGAACCGTTAGTCCGGTGCATCAATTTCGGACTGGATGGAATGCAATCTTTCTCTTTTACATTAGAAGAGGAACGTAGCGCCGTATTGGTTCCTGCCGGTCAGGTAGGTACATATTTGTATGAACCGAATGCCTCGGTTTTAAAAGCCGGCGCATTTAAGCAGATTGCCGTCCGGACGGGAGTGAAGAAGTTGCAGGTGAACAGCCATCTATATACATCGGACCATTTAGTTTCCGACTTTCCCGGTCGCAGATTCCGAGTGGATGAAGTGCTGTCTTTTACCGGAAAACTCTGTAAAGGACTATCAAAGACAATCCCCCAAGCAAATATAACCGTGCGTAATTTTCCTCTCTCCGTAGAAGAACTGCGTAAGCGGACGAAGATCACCGACGGAGGCCATGTCTATCTCTTTGCAACTACCTTGGTGGATGGAGAAAAGGTGCTGGTCAAGTGTTCCAAAGCCTGATCGATCAGGTGAATAACATCAGCACCAATTGTGCTGAAATCACGCGGATAAACATTGAAAGCGGATAGACGGTGGCATAAGAAACGGAGGGTTCGTCGCCATCGACAGTCGTGTTGGCATAGCTCAGTGCCATCGGGTTTGCCATGCTCCCGCAGAGCATACCCACGTTGTGCGCATAATCGAGTTTGAAAAATTGCGAAGCTATGAAACCGACGATCAGCACCGGCACGATCGTCAGCAGAAATCCAAGCCCGATCCAAAGCAATCCTTCTGCCCGAAAAACCGTTTCGAAGAAATGTACACCCGAATCGATCCCCAATCCCGCTAAATAAATAATGATCCCCAGTTGACGAAGCATCAGGTTGGCACTCATTGTCGTGTAGGTTGTCAGGTGGAAACGAGGGCCGAATGCGCCCATCAGGATTCCGACGATGATCGGGCCTCCGGCGATCCCTAATTTGACTGGCGTACTCATCCCTAGTAACGTGATCGGCAATGCTCCTAACAGCATCCCCAGCGATATACCAATGAAGACAGCCAAGAGGTTCGGATTGTTTAACCGCTTGATCTCATCCCCTAAAATCTTTCCGACTGTGTTTACCGAATTCGCTTCTCCCACGATAGTCAACCGGTCACCGATTTGCAGGCGCAGGTCGGGAGAGGCCAGCAGGTCTATACCGGCACGGTTCACACGCGTAATATTGATACCGTAGAGGTTGCGAAGGCGGAGAGAGCCTAATTTCACACCGTTCACCCGGTTGCGTGTCACCGCGATGCGGCGCGAGATCAGTTGGCTGTCAATAGCATTCCAGTCGATATCCGCCTTGTTCCAATCTACATTCTCCTGCTCGCCGAAAAGGACTTTAATATTTTCGACATCCGATTTAACGGAGATGATCAAAAGGTGGTCATGCTCGTGAAGTAAGGTGTCCGAAGTCGGAATGCTTACTTTACCGTTTCTCCATACACGTGAAATAACGAAATGCTTGTCCGTCAGCTTCATTACGTCCTTGATGCTCTTTTCGTAGATAGCCGGATTGCTTACATGAAACTCGGCGACATAGGTAGTCGTGTCGCGTTGTTCCTTTAAGTCTTTCTGTTTCTTGTCGGCAAACAAGGCTCTCAGGATAATAATCGCCAAGATCACGCCCACTACGCCGAGCGGATAAGCGACGGCACACGCCAAAGCCATGTCCGTCACCCCTTTGGTATTGGCCGGATCTATCTGCAACAAAGCCTGTTGGGCGGCTCCCAAAGCAGGCGTGTTGGTAACGGCCCCGCAAAGCAAACCGACCATATTGGAAAGGGAAACTCCTGTTACCCAGTGCAGACCGACTGTCATAATGAGTCCGAGCAGGATAACGCCTAACCCCATCATGTTCATAGCTACCCCTCCCTTCTTCAGCGAAGAGAAGAAACCGGGACCAACCTGTAACCCTAATGCATAGACGAAAAGGATCAAGCCGAAACTTTGAGCAAAATACAGCATATCCTTATTCACGACGATCCCTAAATGCCCGGCCAAGATACCGGCAAAGAATACGAATGTGATACCCAATGAGATCCCGAATATCTTGATCCGTCCTAAATACAATCCAAGTGCAGAGACCAGTGAAATAATGATGACTGCCTGCACCATCGTAGGCTCTAAAAAGGCCTCTTGTAACCAATTCATAAAGTTCCCCTGTTTATTGACGGCACAAAGATAGGACAATAATTTGATTCGTCATCTATTTCTCTCGTTCCCGCGCTTGACACAGGCTCCCCTTATTGTCTTTGTTCGTTTGTTTCATTACCTTTATCCCCAAAATAAGATCAGATTCATATTTGTTAAATCTGGAAAAACATGTCATTGAAAATAATCCATACTGCCGACTGGCATCTTGGGCAAACCTTTTTCGGGTATGACCGTGATGAGGAACATGAGGCATTTCTTTCGTGGTTGATCGATATATTGACGCTGCGGCAGACTGATGTCCTGCTGATAGCAGGCGATGTTTTTGATGTTGCCAATCCGTCGGCAGCCGCCCAACGCCGTTTTTTCCGTTTTTTGCGGGAAGCGAACCGGCGTAACCCACAATTGCAGATCGTGATTATCGCAGGTAATCATGATTCGGCAGCCCGTCTGGAGGCGCCGATACCCCTGTTGGAAGAACTGAATACGTCAATTGTAGGGGCTGTCCCGCGAACCGACCTGTGCAAGATCGATTTCGATTCGCTTCTGATTCCTTTATATAATAAGGAAGGAAAACGGGAAGCGATCTGTCTGGCTGTTCCCTATCTTCGTCAGGGAGATTATCCCGCTTCGAAAGAAGGGAAAGATACCTATGTGGAGGGCGTTACCCGAATGTATCGCCAGCTCTATGACTATGCCGACAGCCAAAGGCAACCGGGCGAGGCCCTGTTTGCGATGGGACACTTGCATGCGACTGGTGCTGAACTGTCGGAAGATGACCGGAGCGAACGGACCATCATGGGAGGACTTGAATCTATATCGGTAGAAGCCTTTAATGAGGACTTGGCCTATACGGCCCTCGGTCACATCCACAAGGCGCAACGGGTAGGGGGACGCGAGTCTGTACGCTATGCCGGCAGCCCGCTTCCGATGTCTTTCTCCGAACAGCATTATCACCATCAGGTTGTTGCCTTTACCCTCGAAAACGGATGCCTGTCGGATCTCGAAGCAGTGCCCATCCCACTCCGAACCGCCCTGCATCGGATTCCGGCGGAACCGGCGTCGCCTGCCGAAGTCCTTTTGTCGCTTTCCAACCTACCGTTGGCGGAAGAGGGAGCCGATCGCAGCCTATGGCCTTATCTGGAGGTGCAGGTACTGCTGACGGAGCCAGATCCGGGGTTTCGGCATCGGGTGGAGGAGGCACTGGCGGATAAGGCTGTACGCCTGACTTCCATCATCCCTTCTTATCCGAAAAAGGAGGGAGAGGAAGATTCTCGTCCTTTCTCTTATACGGATTTACAAAAGATCGCTCCGCTGGATATGCTTCGCCATACCTTTACGAACCGTTTCGGGGGAGATTTGCCGGAAGAGTTGGAAAAGATGTTTAACGATGTAATGCGGGAGGTTTCCCTATGAAGATATTAGCGATACGAGGTCGTAACCTGGCCTCGTTGGAAGGTGATTTTGAAATAGATTTTACGGTGGAGCCATTACTTTCAGCCGGGATATTTGCTATTTCCGGGCCTACGGGAGCAGGTAAGTCCACCCTTTTGGATACGATGTGCTTAGCTCTGTTCGCCCGTACGCCTCGTACCGACCAGGCGAAAGAAAATAATGTCAAGCTTCAGGATGTCAGTAATGAACAATTGTCGCAGAGCGATCCTCGTTTCTTGCTGCGGCGGGGAACATCCTCCGGTTTTGCAGAAGTGGATTTCATGGCCTTGAACGGACACCGCTATCGGACACGCTGGTCGGTGGCGCGGGCACGCGACAAGGAAAACGGACGGTTGCAGAATCCGCGTTTGGCTCTGTATAACCTCGACAAGGAGGAGGAAGAGCAAGGGACGCGTTCCGATTTGCAAGCCCGTATTATCGATTTGATTGGCTTGACTTTCGAACAGTTTACGCGTTCCGTATTGCTGGCGCAGAACGATTTTTCCACTTTCCTGAAAGCCGAGCAGGGAGAAAAAGCTTCCTTGTTGGAGAAGTTGACCGGAACCGAACTCTATTCCGCCATTTCTCGCCAGATATTTGAAAGGAATGCGCGGGCGAAAGAAGCCTTCGACTTGATCCAAACGCGAATACAGGGTATCGAGCTATTGACGGATGAGGAAGAAAACGACTTGCGCACTCGCCTTGCCGGAACGGAAAAGGAGCTGCAGCGAGTCGAGAAAGCGAAAGCGGAGCAACAGGCCCTTCAAGAGGCCGTCCGTTCTATCGAACAGCAGATAACCATCCGCCAAAGACAACAAAAAGAGGCGGCCGATAAGTTGGTGCACGCAACGGAATTGTTGACGGTCGCTCGCCATGAATACGAAAAGGGAGTGGAGGAACAGCAACAGTCTGAGGCTCGTTTCAAATCCCTTCAACAGGAGATCTTGCAGGCGCGTAAACTGGATATCCAGTTGGATACAGCCATCCGTGACCTGTCACATTCGGAGCAGCAGTTGAAAAATGTAATGCTTCGGAAAGAAGAGGCCGAAAAGAAATATCAAGCTGCCGTCCTCCGCCGGAGACAGGGAGCGGAGGAGATTGCCCGTCTGACCGCTTGGCGCGAGCGTTATAAAAAGAAGGAACGTATTGCGGAGCAACTTTCAGCTTTGTTGTTGCACTTGGATGCAGCATCGGCCACCCGTTCAGGGATGGAGGCGGCTGTCCGTTCGATCGAAACGCTCCGGCAGGAGATGGCGGCGTTGAATAAACAACTTTCCGACCTGCAACAGACCAGTGCAAACAAACAGCAGGCGTTGAAGCGGGCTGAAGCGGATTACCGGAATCTGGAAGAGGAACTGAAAGCTGTCGATGCACCGGCTTTGGACAAACAGATCGAGAAACTTCGCCAGGAACGGGAACAACTGCTTATCGAACAGGCACGCTTGGAGGCTTCCGGTAACATAAAGGATTTACGTGGCAGGTTGCAGGATGGACAACCTTGTCCGGTTTGCGGGAGCACACATCATCCTTTTGCAAATCAGGTTCCTGTCGCTCCTGTTTCTGCTCTAACCCTTCAATTGCAGGATTTATCGAATAAAAAAGAAACCTATGTCGCTCATACCCGCCATCTTACCCGTTTGCAACAGCAGCTGTTCCAACTCCATAAAGAACTTGCAGATAGCGAGGCCGCCTGTAAGGAAATGGCTGGTAAGCAACAACTCGCTGCCAGTCGGCAAGAGAGGGAAGAAGCTATTGTAAAAGAGCAATCCACCCTGTTGACCCAGTCCCTTTCGGCTGCCGACCTGCTGTTCGGCAATAGTGAGTGGCAGAAAGCCTGGTTGCAGAATCCGGAAACTTTCCGTAAAACATTGACAGACTTCGCCCGTCAGTGGCATGAGAATACCGAGAAACTCCATCAACTGGAACGGCAGGAAAGCGCCCAAAAAGCCGAATGCGAATCTCTCGCCTCCTTCCTTCCTTCTCTCGAAAAGCAAGCCGAAGAATCCGGACAGCTCCACGAAAAGAACCGTGCCGCTTTTTCCTCTTTGCAGGCAGAACGAAAGAAACTTTTGAATGGCCGATCTGCAGATAGCGTAGAACAGGAGTACATCCGACGAATGGAAGAACTGAAAGAGCGTTTGAAAAAACTGTCGGCCACCCAGACTGAGCAATCCGGCATCGCCGACCAGACACGCGGCATTGCCGACCAGATTGCAAAAGACCTGACCGAGGCCTCTGCCGACCTACTCCGGAGAAAGGCGGCTTTAGACAAATGGACAGCTGATTATTTGGATTCTTCGGGTGGAGAGCCACTCGAAGTTATCTTGTCCCGGTACACACAGGAAAAGACGGAACTTGCTTTCCGGCTTCGTACTCAGACGGAGAACAAGGCGAAAGTTTCCGGTCTGCAGGAAGAATTGAATGTCCGGCGTACGGAAAGCGAACGTTGGGCGAAGCTGAACGAACTGGCCGGTTCTGCCGACGGCGCCAAGTTCCGTCGTATAGCGCAAGGATATACGCTCGATATACTGTTGAACTATGCCAATGTGCAACTGCGTGAATTGACAAGGCGCTATCGGCTGGAACGGGTTCCCGAAACACTAGCCTTGCAGGTGATCGACCGGGATATGTGCGATGAGGTGCGTACCGTCCATAGCCTTTCAGGGGGCGAATCGTTCCTTGTTTCGTTGGCACTGGCGCTTGGCCTGTCTTCCCTCTCATCCAACCGGATGCGGGTTGAAAGCCTTTTCATTGACGAAGGTTTTGGTTCTTTGGATGCCGAGACGCTTCGTGTGGCGATGGATGCTTTGGAAAGTTTGCGGACACAGGGACGCAAGATCGGAGTCATCTCGCATGTGCAGGAAATGACTGAGCGCATCCCTGTCCGCATCTGTGTGAATCGCGCCGGCAATGGACGCAGCTTTCTTGAAGTTTTGTAAAGTTCCAAAATCCCTTGTCCCCGCGTCAAGCGCGAGAATAGGGCTTTCGCCTTTACATATCTTCGACAATAATCCTAAAGCCGACGTTCATCGGCCGCTGCCAAGGCAGGTAGGCTTTGCGGACGGCCGATGTGGAGTATTTAGGACGTTCACGCCAAGAGCCGCCGCGTACGACTTTCTTTTCGACAGCCTCTTTGTTTGCCTTTTCTTTTAAAGGATAAGGAATGTAATCGGAGGCTGTCCATTCCGCCACATTCCCGTTCATGTCGTACAATCCCCAGGGATTGGGCTGGTAAGAGGCAACAGGGCAACTGATCAGTTGGTGGTCGTTTACGTTCAGGATTTTCGGTAGGAAATCCCAGAACTTACGCATGGGATCGTTTGCCCGCATCGGTTTCGGATCTACGCCTGTTACCGCCAGATCGACAGTCGTACTGTCTGCCAAGTTTTCGAAAGCACCAAAGTCGCTCTCCGTCGATCCGAACCAGAAATCATCTGCGCTTCCTGAGCGTGCTGCCCATTCCCATTGTGTTTCGGTAGGCAGAGAAACTGTATTGCCTGATATTTCGCTGATCTTTTGGCAGAAAGCATTCGCTTCGTCCCAGCTGACGCGCACGACAGGCTGTTTTGGCCGGTTGGCTGCATAGCCGGGGGTAGTATGATCTTTCCAAGTCTGTCCGATGTACCGGCTGTCGTGTTCCGGGAAAAGTGCGCGGAACTGCTCGTTCGTGATTTCGGTCGTGCTCATCCAGAAGCCTTCCTTCACGTTTGCCTTGAATGCTGGCGAAGCGGAGGGAGTTCGGTTGTTACCCATCACAAAGCTGCCGGCGGGAATCCATACCAGGTCGATATGCACATCCGGAGTGATGGTGAGGCGGCGGGTCGTTTCGTCTTTGGCAGCTTGCCGGGCAGTCGCTGTCTGTGTGTCGAACGGGAATCCCTTTACCTTGACCGGGCGGACCGGTTTGGTCGGCTTCTTTATTTCGACTGTTTCGCCGGTCGTTGCTCCGGTAATGCCGTCTGCCTTTTTGTTTTCTTTCAGCCAGTCGGCGTAGTCGGCAATCTCTTTTTGCCAGTCAACCCGTACACCGCTGTATTTCTCGGCCAGCTCCATACGGCGTTCCACCTGACCTTTGGGAGATTGAGGCTTCAGGTCTATTTGGGTGAAAGCCCCATAATAAGGCGCGTTGAGATCGATCCAGGCATAGAGCGTCCGCATATCCTCTTCCGGAACCTCTACGCCGTGATGTCCGGCTTGCAGGATGCGGATCAGTTCGCTGTTGCTCGCGTGAAACTCGGCCGGCTTGAGGACATAGATGTCTGATTCCGGTCCCTGGCGGTACACGTATGGGTGCAGGTTCAGATAGCTCTGGTCGTACTGCTTGTTGATTTTCGTCAAGATACCTCTCTTATATGTGACCATCTGATCCTTGCGGAAGTCCGGTTCGGCATTTTTCCCGTTGTGGCAAGAGACGCAGTTACGATCCAGTACCGGTTGCACTTCCAGGCGGAACGTGAATGGGCGGACACCTCCTTCCGGTGTTTCCAGCCGGCGTGCCTGCTTGGCCGAAGCAATCGTGCGTTTGGGAATGGGTATGCTGTTCTGATCTTCATGGCAACCGACGCAGGAGACGATCTCGCCCGGCATCCCTGTCAGCCAGCTGCGCATCCACTGGATGGCTGCCCCGTCTTTATCCAATGGCTGGATGGAAATCGGCGTGTTGGCGGGAATGGTGAATAGTGCGGAACCGTCTTCCTCGACCGGGACTGTTCCGAGTATACGTTTGATATCCCATCCACTCTGTATTCCCTGTGCATCGTGATCGGAAGGAGCTAAGATATAGGCATACTCATAAGCAAAGATACGGAGAGCCTTGATCGTGCCCCAGGGAACGCCCTGCGTACCTTCTCCTTCGTAGATATCCTGGATAAAGACCGTAGCCTCTTTGCTGTCCGGCTTGATCTTCGAAGGAATGACAGGAGGCGTTTCGCGTTTTACCAGCGGGATGGGAGCGGTCAGACCTTCCCCTTCCTGCTCGGCAATGAGTGTCAGGTTATCGAAAACGTCGACCAGGTAAATTCCCCAAAGCGCATCCTTGGCCGGTTTGCAGGCAACTAAAAAATATTTTTCGCTGAGCGGGTACGGCTTCATGAACTGAGGCCAGACGCCTTCCACCAATTCGTCCTTGATGATCGGGACGATCGGGCGGTCTTTGAACGGCAGTTCCTGTATCATCCCCTTTTCCTCTTTCCGGCTTTTGGCAGGGTCGAAGATGACGAGCCGCCCTGAACGTGCCGTCCCGTGATGGCCGGAGATGATGCCGATGAAGCGGCTGCTGTGCTTGGAGAGCGGTTTCATGTCGAACGTACTGTTCGGGAAATAGGAGCCGCTGCCGTAGAGCGCTTTGTTTTCTGTCCCGTCGGGGTTCATGTGCATCACGATACGGGAGAAATAGTGTGTCAGGTCCGTATATTCCCAACGGGTGTACATGATGCGTCCGTTCGGGATCACGATAGGCGACCAGTTCCCGTCCTGGTCGAAGGTGAGGCGGCGCAAGGCACGCGTCTCGGGGTCAAAGGAGACAAGGTTAGCTACCACATCGTCGCCATGCACACAAGGAACGCCGTTGTAACCGATGTTGGTCGTCGCCACCACTTTCCCGTCCGGCAGGTAATTGGCGTCGCAGAATTCCAGATCCGGCTCATCAACGGTGATCTTTTGGTGAAGGTTGCTTCCGTCGATGTTCATTTCGTATATCTGCCACTTCCGGTTCTTGTCGAGCGAGGAGAAGAGGAGGCGGTCGGCATCCCAGTGGAGCTGTATGTCTGAAACGGGAACATCGGCTTCGGGCTTGTATATCCGGCTGCTTTCGATTTGTCCGCGCAAGCCCGTGAGCAGGTCGATCTCGGCATCGTAGCCTTTACGCGAGTTGGAAAATAGCGAGTTGTAGTTGGCTGTCGAAGTTCCCATCGACGGCCCCATCGCCTTACGGGCCTTGTTTCCCAAACGGTAACGGGCCACTATGATCTTGTCCATGTCCAGCAGCGGGTTGGCCAGGATGATCTCACGCTTCAAGGCAAGTATTTCTTGAGCTTGGCCAATTACTTCGTCGATCGTGTTGCCGGAAACCTTATCGGAGAAGGCCTGCCGCACGCCGGGCAGAAGTGTTTCCAGACGGGATAGTTTTTCGTAAAGCGCGGGAGCTTTTCCTCCCAATGCTGTTTTTGTGTCGTCCAGATAGGCACGTATGGCAGTAGGATTTACCCATCGGATTTGCACTTCCAGATCGCTTAGCTGAATTTGGCGTATTGAATCTTGTCCGTTCGTTGCGGAAATACCGGATACGGAAAGAGAGAGGAACGTGAAGAGTAAACAAACTTTATGCTTCATATCATTATTATTTTTTCAAAATCTCTATCACTCTATCACACTTCGTATATAAACTATTCATATACAACTGTTTGTTGTGTGATATATGTCACTTTTATCTATCACTCTACTATCACTCCATCTTTTTCCAATACGGCAGAAAAAGATACAAAGCATATCGCTTGTTTTCAACAAGATAGTGAGATTTGATGCTGAACACCCGGATGTTTGTTATCTGTACATCCGGGTGTTTGCCCTCCCGACATCCGGATGTTAAAAGCGGGTTTACCCGGGTGTTCAAGAGCTTTTGCAGGTACTTTTATGAAAAAAAGAGCCTTGTTGTGACTTATTTGTCTGCTAATTTGTAAATTTCCGATGCAGCCATCAGGAATGCACCTGTACCATAGAGCTCGGTCATGTCGCGTGTCACCTTTTTCGGATCGGCACCTACCGGCTGAACCCACCCTAATTTCCCGTTCGCTTCAACTGCACGGGTCAGTGCTTCCCATCCTTTTTTTACGACTGGTAGGTATTTGTCTGCCGGCAGATACCCCTGGTTGATTCCGTATGCCAAGCCGTAAACGATAAATCCGGTCGCGCTCGTTTCGGGTGAAGGATAGCTGTCCGGGTCCAGCAGGCTGGCGTGCCAGTAACCGTCTTTTCCTTGCAGTCCGGCAAGGCGCTCGGACATCTCTTTATAAAGTTCGAGATAGAAAGGACGGAATTCGGTATCTTCCGCCGGCAGCGTCTTCAGGATTTCCGCCAGCCCGCCGATTACCCAACCGTTGCCGCGTCCCCAGAAAACCTTCTTGCCGTTGGCTTCTTTTTGTCCGATGTAGCGGCTGTCGCGATAGAAAAGGTCTTCGTCTTTATCATACAGGTGATTGTAGGTAGCACGGAATTCACTGTCGGCGAAGTGCATGTATTTACGGTTGCCGGTCAGCGTGTAGAGCCGCGTGTAGACTCCGGGCGCCATGAAAAGGGCGTCGCACCACGTCCAGCGTTCGATCGTGCTGCCTTTGCTGTAATCGAGATCCATGCTTCCGTTGGAAGGATTGTTCAAAACCCAGTCGGCGCGGGCGATGGTCGGTTTCAGCATATTCTCGTTCTTTTCCTTATTATAGAAATCGATGTAGGTTTGTGCGATGCAAACGTCATCGGCATGATACATCCGGTTGGCAACTTGCCAGCTCTGTCGGTTGAAGATTTTCCGGAGCCAGTCATAATATGTATTGTCTCCACTTAGTTCCGCCCAGTCGAATATCCCCATATAAAGTGCTCCGGCGATCCATCCGCGCGGTTCGCTCTTGGCATATTTGTTTTCGAGATAATCCTTGATCTGCCAGTCCGCCACCCGCCGGGCAACTTCCATGATGCTTTGCCGGTCCCAGCCCGTTTCCGTCGCACTGACAGCGGCTGTATTTGTCGTTTCGGCCTGTGCCGGCAGATTGTTCACTAAACAGGTACAAGCGCAAAGTGAGAGGCCTGTACAGATGTACTTGATTGTAGTTTTCATGATATTCGTTCTGTTTCTTTTAATTCTGCATCAAAAATAGGAAAGATAAGGCTCAGGATATAATAATATCATCTCAAAATGAGTAAAAAATGTACCAAATTTTATGATTATTAAAAAGAAAGGGGATGTCCCTTTGGCTGGAACTTCCCCTTTCATCCTATAAGTGTGTTTTTACTTTATAGCTATTCAATGCTTAGTATCCCGGATTCTGTGGAAATTCGGCTCCTGTGTTAGAGTCGATGATGGTCTGCGGGATCGGCCACAAGGTGTGATGTTCATCCATAGTGTTGCTGTGCGGGTTGTATTTCTTTACGCGTTCAACCAGCTTGCCTGTACGAACCAACGTAAATCGGCGTAACTCTTCACCAACCAATTCACGGATACGTTCGTCCAGTAGGAAGTCAATTGTGGCATCTTTAGCTGTAATTTCCGGTGCATTGGCTCGTTTGCGTATTACATTGATCGCGTCTGCGGCTCCTTGTGCATTGTTTTGCATCAAGCGTGCTTCAGCCAATAGCAGATATGTTTCGGCAAGACGGAACTTCATACGGTCTTTATTGTTACCGCCATAGCTCAAATCCTCTGCTTTTCCGTAGAAGAATTTCGTGACAGCCGGGTATATGGTGAATTTTGTCCATGTCTCTTCTGTGATTTCGGCTTTCTTTCCATATTTATCAGAAGAAGCATCGTTGTAATACCAGTTTCTCTTGATGTTATATTCCGAGTTACGAATATCGCTTGAAGCGAAGAAGTCGTTGCTGTCGATCCACCATTTGAATGGGACGATCTGTGCCAAACCACGTCCGCCTAAAGAGTCTGCCAATACAAAGCCGTCTTCATTGTAGTATTTGGGAACCCAAGCACGTTTTGTCCAGTCTTCGTTTGCTCCGCCGCCTCCGGTCGTGTTGTATTCGAGTTGCATAACCCAGATGCTTTCCATATTACCGGAAGTACGGTTCTGGTTATATTCTTTGAACATATCGGAGAACGGATCTCCGGCTTTGTCTTTCTCCGCACCGAAGCGTGAAGTCATCAGATGGAAGTAACCGCAATCGATTACAGCTTTTGCTGCTGCTTCCGCTTCTGCATACTTGCCTGCCATGAGGTATACTTCCGAAAGCATATGCTGGGCAGCCCATTTTGTTAACTGTCCAACTTCGACCTTATCGGGATCTTCCGGAAGATTTGCGATTGCAAACTGCAAGTCTTCGATCATCTTGCCTAAAACTTCCGCTTTCGGTGTGCGGGTAAAGTCTATCCGGAAGTCTTTTTCAATTTTATCAACATATGGAACATCTCCGTACAAATATACCAGATACCGATAAGCATAAGCGCGGAAGAAGCGAGCGATAGCCTGATAGTAGGCTTTATCGGTCGGTTTGTCCCAATTTACATTACCTTCCGAATATTCGAGGATTTCATTGGCAGAGGCGATCAAACCGTATCCCCAGTTCCAATAGGAAGTGACAAATGTTGTGGATGGTGTATAAGACAAGTTTTCGAAAGGAACCAATGAACCGTCTCCATGCCCTGTGTAGACAATGTCTGTTGCTACCTGAAATGATTCGTACGGACAAGCTTGTCCCTGGCTTGTTGTTGCTCCTCCCCATGTGTTAAATTCGGAACGGGCCCAACCGTACAACCCGTTTACTCCGACTTCAAAACCATAGCTGCTTGTGTATGTATTGTCTGGAGATAGCGAGCTTTTTAGCTCTTCATCCAGAAAACCTGAACAACCGGTTGATGTCACCAATAAGAATGCAGCAGCGGCAGTTGCTAATATATTTTTCATATCCAAATTCAATTATATTATAATGTTAGAAAGTAAGATTTAATCCAAACATGTAAGAACGGGCTGTCGGGTAGGTAACGAGAACATTTCTGTTAGCATCGCTATCTTCTAAGTTCAGCCAGTTGTCGATGTTACTGAAAGTATAGAGGTTGTTGACACTTGCATTGATACTCAGCGAGCTGATTCCAATTGCACTTAATGTAGTCTTCGGGAACGTGTATCCGATCGTGATGTTCTTGATATTGACGTAATTCATTTTTTTGTAGAATGAATGTTTATCGTAAGGAACATAAGCAGGAGATGTCATTTCGTTTGTCGGATTTTCCGGTGTCCAGTAGTCCATACCGCTTATGTAGTTGTATGTCGGCATCCAGCGGTCGAAGTTGTAGTCATGTAATTCTTTTGTCTGTCCGAACACTCCGTTCAGCAAGAAAGAGAAGTAGATGTTTTTGTAATCGAAGCGGTTACCCATTGACAGCAGGAAGCTGGGCAGTTTGGAACCGATGATTTTCTTATCATCGGCTGTGATAGAGCCGTTTCCGTCTTTGTCTTCCAGTTTAGCAGAACCGGGGACAGCGCCTTTCTGGTATTCTTTTGCTTCTTCATTCAGGAACTTGCCGATCAGATTGTCGTAACGTCCGCCACCTGCCACGGCACCGCTGTAGCCTGCTGCTTCCACCTCGAAAATAGTGCCGGTGTAATAGCCCTGTCCACGTACAAGGGAAGGACAAAATTCCACAGGAATCGTACCCTTTGAAACGGTTGTGACAGCATCAATGATACGCTGCAGTTCCGTTACATACGAAGCATCACATACGTTTGCTACGGAATCCAATGTCAAGGTGCCGTCTGCAAAAAGAGCAATAAATTTATCAATGCAGGTCTGGTTAAAGCCATTTTCTTCCAGCTCTGCCTTCACACCGTCAATACCGATCTTATCCTGCTTATCAAAGATGATCGCAAGCTTTTCATTGTCCTCCGTTGAAAAGCCGGCATAAGCAAAGATATCGCTTAAGATCCGGCGGTCATTGATCTTTACCTTATAATCAGAAAGTCCCACGCGGTTCAGGGCCTTTGTGGTAGTCAGGATCAGCTCGATCTCCGCGTCTCTGGATTCGTTTCCGATAATATCAATATCACACTGCATAAACTCGCGGAGACGACCCTTCTGAGGGCGCTCGGCACGGTATACACGATCCATCTGGATCACCTTGAACGGCGACAAAAGCTCGTTACGGTTATTGGCATAGTAACGGGAGAGTGGCAGCGTCAGGTCGTAACGCAGTCCCATATCCGCAAGCTCCTTCTCGGTCGGGTGCTCCCCTGCAAGGGCACTGTCCAGTTTTTTGCCTCGTTTTAATATTTTAAAGATCAGGTTCAGATTTTCTCCACCCTCACTTTTGTCCAGATTGACAGAATCCTCGATGATCGGGGTGGTAATACGCTGAAATCCTGCGCTGCTGTATGTTTCCATAATAATATTCTGTAAATAATCCCGGATCTCTGTTTCCTTTGGAAGATAATCCCTGGTTCCCTTGACTGGTGTAGCTTTCATAATTGACATTCCTTTCTTGTTATATAGTAACAAAAATGATTTTATCACAGCAAGCCCCAAATCACAAGTGCACTGTAGGGAATAATATATGCCGGATGTTTGACTTATGCTTTATAATAGTGTAAAATCGGAGAAAATGCGAAAGAAGAATTATACGCAATTTTCAGAAAAAGTTATTTTGGAGGTCATCATGGATAAGAAGTTAAAAGTAGGTATCCTTGGAGGTACCGGAATGGTAGGACAGAGATTTATCTCTTTGCTGGAAAACCACCCTTGGTTTGAGGTTGTTGCAATTGCAGCCAGCCCAAGAAGCGCAGGCAAGAAGTATGAGGATGCCATTGGCGGACGCTGGAAAATGACAACACCGATGCCGGAAGCTGTCAAAAACATTATCGTTGAGGATGTCAGCAACGTAGAAGAGGTTGCTTCTAAGGTTGATTTCGTATTCAGCGCAGTTGATATGAGCAAGGACGAGATCAAGAAGATCGAGGAAGAGTATGCAAAGACTGAGACTCCTGTTGTATCCAATAACAGTGCCCACAGATGGACTCCTGATGTACCGATGGTTGTGCCGGAGTTGAATCCGGAGCACTTAGAGGTAATAGAGTCACAGAAGAAGCGTCTGGGAACGACCAGAGGTTTCATTGCAGTTAAGCCGAACTGCTCTATCCAGAGCTACACGCCTGCACTTCACGCATTAAAGAAGGCAGGTTATGAGCCAAAGACGGTTGTTGCTACCACATATCAGGCGATTTCCGGAGCAGGTAAGACATTTAAGGACTGGCCGGAGATGGAGGGCAATATCATTCCGTTTATCGGTGGTGAGGAAGAGAAGAGCGAGCAGGAGCCGCTTCGTATCTGGGGTCATATTGAGAATGGCGAGATCGTAAAGGCTGACGGTCCGGTGATCACGACACAGTGTATCCGTGTTCCGGTATTAAACGGTCATACAGCGGCTGTATTTGTTACTTTCGAGGAGGGCAAGAAGCCTTCTAAGGAAGAGATCATCCGCGTATGGAGAGAGTATTCCGGAGTACCACAGGAGCTGAAGCTTCCTAGTGCACCGGAGCATTTCATCCAGTATCTTGAGGATGATAACCGTCCACAGGTATCCATGGATGTAGATTATGAAAATGGTTTTGGCGTATCTATGGGACGTCTCCGTGAGGATACGGTATTTGATTATAAGTTTGTAGGTTTATCCCACAATACAGTCAGAGGAGCAGCCGGCGGTGCCGTACTTACTGCAGAGCTTCTGACAGCCAAGAAATATATTACAGCAAAATAATCAAGGGATTCATTAACTGCAGTATAATAAGACACATTTCGATGAGTATAAGGGAGTGAGGTGGCTGCATGAATGCATATAGGATCTTAGTTAAAGGAATTGTAAAGAGAGATGATAAATATCTCATTATTGAAAAATGGTACGATGATAATATCATGGATCCTTACCAGTGGGAGTTTCTGGATGGAGAAGCCGAGTTTGGCGAGTCGCCGGATGTGGCTGTGATCCGTATGATCCAGGAGCAGACAGGTCTTACGGCGGAGGTTGACCGCATCTTATATACCTGGACATTTATGGTGGGTTCCGTATGCAGTCTTGGTCTGACATATCTTTGTTATACAGATATGGAAGAAGATGACGTACAGCTATCTGAGGATCTTCACGATTGCCGCTGGGTATCCGCTGATGAGTTTGGTGAGTTCATATCCAATCAGAGGATGCTGGAGGATATCGAGAAAGCAGAATTATATTAAAAGAAAAGGGGTGTCAATGCCGGATGGCTGACATCCCTGTTTTTAGTACGAAATGAAATGGACGGTGATGCAATGAAAATTTTGATCAAGAATGGAAAGCTGGTGGACCCGGCAAATGATATTGATGCGTTTTATGATGTGCTGATCGAGGAGGATAAGGTAGCTCGTGTTTCACAGGATATTGATCCGGATATTCTGGGAGAGGGAGACAGACTGATCGATGCCTTTGGCAAGGTTGTGATGCCGGGCTTTATTGATCTGCATGTACATTTGAGAGAGCCGGGTTTTGAATATAAAGAAACGATCAGGACAGGTTGTGAGGCTGCCGCCCACGGCGGTGTGACCAGTATATGTCCGATGCCAAATACGAAGCCGGTCATTGACTCTCCGGAGAGAGTCCGGGATCTGCTGGAGCGGGCAAAGGATGCACCGGTACATGTGTTACCGATCGGAGCCGTAACCATTGGACAGGAGGGAAAGGAGCTTGCAGATATTGAAGGCATGCAGGAGACCGGTATTGTTGCTTTGAGTGAGGATGGCAAATCAGTGATGGACAGTCTGTTATTCCGTCATGCCATGGAGCAGGCAGCACAATATGAGATTCCGATGTTTTCACACTGTGAAGATAAGGCGCTGGTAGACGGCGGTGTGATGAATGCAGGAGATAAAGCAGAAGAACTGGGACTTCCGGGTATTACCAATGCGGTAGAGGATGTGATCGTTGCCAGGGATATTCTGATCAGCAAGGAGACGGGAGCACAGCTTCATCTTTGCCATTGTTCTACGGCAGACAGTGCGTTGCTGGTAGGAATGGCAAAGGATCAGGGGCTTCGTGTGACGGCAGAGGTGTGTCCACACCACTTTACGATGTCGGATCAGGAGATCACCGAGGATGACGGTCGTTTTAAAATGAATCCGCCACTGCGCAGTCCAAAGGATGTACAGGCATTAAAAGATGCTCTGGCATCAGGTGTTATGGATGTCATTTCTACGGATCACGCTCCTCACGGAGCTCAGGAGAAGGCACAGAGCATGAAGAAAGCTCCGTTTGGTATTGTTGGACTGGAGACCTCCTTTGCGCTTGGATTTACAGAACTGGTACAGGGTGGATATCTGTCTTTAGCCCAGTTAGTAGAGAAAATGAGTGTCAACCCGGCGAGAGTGCTGGGAATTGATAAAGGAAATCTGGCTGTGGGAAAAACGGCGGATCTGGTGATTGCCGATGTGGAGCATGAATATGAGATTGACAGCAGCAGCTTTGCTTCTATGGGCAGAAATACCCCATTTGACGGAAAAAAGGTTACAGGACGGGTGGTAACGACCATTGTAGATGGTAAAATTGTTTATGAATACAGTAGATAATGGAAAGGACAGGTAAAAAATGATCAATAAATTAGTGGCAGAGATTAAGAAGAAAGATGCACCGGTAGTCGTTGGACTGGATCCGATGCTTGGTTATGTACCGGAGCATCTGACAAAGAAAGCCTTTGAGGAGTTCGGGGAGACTCTGGAGGGAGCAGCAGAGGCAATCTGGCAGTATAATAAGGGTATCGTGGATGCAGTTTATGATCTGATCCCGGCTGTGAAGCCACAGATTGCTATGTATGAGCAGTTTGGTATTCCAGGTATGATGGCGTTCAAAAAGACAGTGGATTACTGTAAGGAGAAGGGACTTGTTGTGATCGGTGATATCAAGCGCGGTGATATCGGATCTACCTCCACCGCTTATGCAGTGGGTCATCTGGGAAAGGTTACGGTAGGCAGCAGGCAGTATTACGGCTTTGATGAGGACTTTGTCACCGTGAATCCATATCTGGGAAGTGATGGTGTCAATCCGTTTATTGATGTATGTAAGGAAGAGAAAAAGGGAATCTTTGTGCTGGTCAAGACATCGAATCCGTCCAGTGGAGAGTTTCAGGACCGCCTGATCGATGGCAGACCGCTTTATGAGCTGGTAGGGGAGAAGGTTGCCGAATGGGGCAGCCAGTGTATGGGAGATGATTACAGCTATGTAGGCTGTGTCGTAGGTGCAACGTATCCGGAGATGGGCAAGATCCTTCGAAAGATCATGCCAAAAACATATATCCTTGTACCGGGCTATGGTGCGCAGGGCGGAAAGGCATCAGATCTGGCACCGTACTTCAATAAAGATGGTCTGGGTGCCATCGTTAATTCCTCCCGTGGTATTATCTGTGCTTACAAGCAGGAGAAATATGCAAAGTTTGGTGCCGGAAATTATGCGGAGGCATCCAGACAGGCAGTGATCGATATGATCCAGGACATCAACGAGGGTCGTAAATAACGGAGCGCATGGGATAAAGCATATAATAATGCAGTATCCTGTGATGTTCATTGATTGCAGAAACAGAATGGAGATAAGAATGGCAGATAAGAAAAAATGTCTGGCTGTTGTGGCAAGCCAGGAGAAGATCACAGAAGGGATCTACAGCATGTGGCTGCAGTTTCCGGAGGATTATAATGTTGCCGGGATGGCAGTACCGGGACAGTTTATTTCAATGTACTGTGGTGAGGGAAGCCGTCTGCTTCCAAGACCTATCAGCATTTGTGAGATCGAACCGGTACCGAGAAAGCTTCGTGTCGTTTACCGTGTAGCAGGAAAGGGAACCGAGGAGTTTTCCGGACTGGAGGAAGGTGCGCAGATTCCTGTTATGGGACCTTTGGGCAATGGCTTTACCAGAAAGAGCGGAAAGGCAGTGCTGATCGGAGGCGGAATCGGAATCCCGCCGATGCTTGCTCTGGCGAAGGCTTTGAAGGAAGAAGGTGCAGAGGTCTCCGTTGTTCTGGGATATCGGGATGGAGATCTCTTCTTAAAGAAAGAATTTGAACCATATGCGGATGTCTATGTATCCACAGAGGACGGCAGTGTAGGAACGAGGGGAAATGTCATTGATGCGATCCGTGAAAATGGTCTGGACGCAGATACGATCTACGCCTGTGGTCCTATGCCGATGCTTCGTGGTGTTAAGGCATATGCAGCAGAGAAGGAGACAGAGGCGCAGATTTCTCTGGAAGAGAGAATGGCTTGTGGTATTGGTGCCTGTCTGGGATGCGTCTGCAATTCTACAGACGTAGACAATCACAGCCATGTACATAATAAGCGGGTATGCAAGGATGGTCCTGTTTTTAATGCAGAGGATGTCACATTATAGAAATACAGGACATGGAGGATGAATATGAATTTATCAGTTGATTTTGCCGGGGTGACTATGAAGAATCCGGTAACAACAGCATCTGGAACCTTTGGCTCCGGTGCAGAATATGGTGAGTATGTGGATCTGAGCCGTCTCGGAGCAGTGACCACCAAGGGAGTGGCAAATGTACCGTGGCCGGGCAATCCAACGCCGAGAGTCTGTGAGACATACGGTGGCATGTTAAATGCCATTGGTCTGCAAAATCCCGGCATAGATGTATTTGTGGAGAGAGATATTCCATATCTGAAACAGTATGATACACGGATCATTGTCAATGTGTGTGGTCATACCACAGAAGAATATCTGGAGGTGGTAGAGCGTCTGGCAGATCAGGATGTGGATCTGCTGGAGATCAACATTTCCTGCCCGAATGTCAAGGAGGGCGGCATTGCCTTCGGACAGAATCCCAAGCTGGTGGAGCAGATCACCGCAGAGATCAAGAAGAAAGCAAAGCAGCCGGTAATCATGAAGCTGAGTCCCAATGTAACAGATATCACAGAGACGGCGAAAGCAGCAGAGGCAGGTGGAGCTGATGCCCTGTCCCTGATCAATACATTGACGGGGATGAAGATTGATATTAACCGCCGCCGGTTTGCATTGGCAAACCAGACCGGTGGAATGTCCGGCCCGGCAGTAAAGCCGGTGGCAGTCCGGATGGTATATCAGGTTGCTCACGCCGTAAAGCTTCCTGTGCTTGGTATGGGAGGCATCCGTACCGCAGAGGATGCACTGGAGTTTATTATGGCAGGAGCTTCTATGGTTGCTGTGGGAACGGCAAATTTCAATAATCCTACAGCCACCGTTGATGTGATCGAAGGAATTGAGCAGTTTATGAAGGAGCATCACATTGAGGATATACATGAGCTGATTGGATGTGTTCATGCTTAATTTTAATATACAAAACAATGGATTTATTGGTGTATAGGATGATTTCGATTTATTATCCGCTATATTGGCATGAAAATTTAACAATATCTTTACACTTGCATTGGGCTATGATATTATGAAATCTGTGCAAGTGAGCTTATTTGCACAGCACCCAATCCCAATAAGGCGTTTTTAAATAGCCGGAGTGGGAAAACAGACAGTGACATGAGGAAGGAGTTACATAATGAAGAAGAGAGTATTAGCAATGATGCTTTCACTGGCAATGTGTTTTAGCATGACAGCCTGTGGAAGTACGAACAACGCAGACAAAACAACAAGCGATAAGGCATCCTCAGAGAGCAAAGGAAGCTCTAAGAGTGATAACAGTTCCGATCTGGCTTATATTCAGGATAAGGGAACCTTGATCGTGGGTATTACGGATTTTGAGCCAATGGATTATCAGAAGGGATCCGATGAGTGGATCGGTTTTGATGCAGATATGGCAAAGGCATTTGCAAAGAGTCTTGGCGTTAAAGCTGAGTTCGTAGAGATCGATTGGGATAATAAGGTTCTGGAGCTGGATGCAAAATCCATCGACTGTGTATGGAACGGTATGACACTCACTGATGAGGTGACAAGCTCTATGGCCTGCACGAATGCATACTGCAATAATGCGCAGGTTGCCATCGTAAAAGAGGCAGATAAGGACAAATACAGCACTGTAGAGAGTATGAAGGATCTGAACTTTGCCGTAGAGGCAGGTTCTGCCGGAGAGAAAGAGCTTTCAAAGCTTGGATACAATTACACATCCGTTAAGGCGCAGGCAGATGCGCTGATGGAGGTTTCCGCCGGAACATCCGATGCTGCTGTGATCGATTCCCTGATGGCAGCTGCTATGGTTGGCGAGGGTACCGGTTATGAGAAGCTTACCTATACAGCAAGCTTTAACAGCGAGGAGTATGGTGTTGGTTTCCGTAAAGGATCTGATATGGCAGAGAAGTTAAATGACTTTTTTGCAGAGAGCTATAAGGATGGAAGTATGAAGAAGACAGCCGAGAAATATGGTGTCCAGGCGGCACTCATCGAACAGTAATACAAAAAAGTATGGCTGCCGTGATGTTACATTTGCGGCAGCTTTTGCTATGCAAAGAGAGAAATATTAAAAGGCAGGTATAATGATGTCAACGATTATGGAACAGATGCCCATTGTATTTCATGCATTAAATGTGGGCTTTTTACAAACGTTAAAATTATTTTTTGTGACACTTCTGGGGGCTTTTCCACTGGGACTGATCATTTCCTTTGGATCGTTATCCGGATTTCGTCCGCTAAGGTATCTTACGAAGCTTATCGTATGGATCATCCGGGGAACTCCGTTGATGATCCAGCTTCTGATCATTTATTACTTTCCGGGGCTGGTTCTGGGCAAAACGATCTGGAGCGGTGGTGAGGAAGGCAGATTTATGGCGGCAGCAGTGTCCTTTATCATCAATTATTCCTGCTATTTTTCCGAGATATACCGTGGCGGTATCCAGAGCGTGCCGAAGGGACAGCAGGAGGCCGGTCTTGTACTTGGTATGACAAAGCGGCAGATCTTTTTCAAGGTAACTCTGCTGCAGATGATCAAGCGGATCGTCCCTCCAATCTCCAATGAGATCATTACGCTGGTGAAGGATACCTCGCTGGCGCGTATCATTGCACTGCAGGAGATCATCTGGGCAGGACAGGCATTCTTAAAGGGATCTCAGGGGATTTCCGGACAGATCTGGCCATTATTCTTTACTGCAGTTTATTATCTTGTATTTAGTGGCATACTCACGCTGTTCCTTGGATGGCTGGAGCGTAAACTGGAATATTTCAAATAGGAGGACAATCGGATGGCAATTTTAGAAGTACAAAATATCGAGAAATCCTTTGACCGAACCCCGGTTCTGAAGGATATTTCCTTTTCGCTGGAAAAGGGACAGGCATTGGCGATCATTGGCTCCTCCGGCTCCGGCAAGACAACACTTTTACGTTGTCTGAATTTTCTGGAAAGACCCGACAAAGGCAAGATCATTGTGCAGGGAGAAACGCTGTTTGATGCACAGGATGCCTCTTCCATCAAGGAGAAGGATATCCGTATGAAGCGTCTTCATTTTGGTATGGTCTTTCAGGCGTTTCATCTGTTTCCGCAGTATACGGCGTTGCAGAATGTCATGCTGGCAAGACAGCTTCTGGAGAAAGGAAAGCCTGGCTTTAAGGAAAACAAAAAGAAGATTTACGAAGAAATCGAGACAGAGGCAAAGGAGCTTTTGGACAAGATGGGGTTGTCCGACCGGATGGAGCATTATCCGCATCAGCTTTCCGGTGGTCAGCAGCAGCGTGTGGCGATTGCAAGAGCATTAGCCATGAAACCGGATATCCTCTGCTTTGATGAGCCGACTTCGGCTCTGGATCCGGAGCTTACCGGAGAGGTTTTAAAGGTGATCCGAAGCCTGGCGGATCAGAATATGACTATGGTTATTGTAACCCATGAGATGGCATTTGCCAGAGATGTGGCAGATCAGGTGATCTTTATGGACAGTGGTGTGATCGTAGAGCAGGGCGATGCCAGGCAGGTGATCGAGAATCCACAGGAGGAGAGGACGAGACAGTTCTTGTCGAGATTTTCGCAGACGGTGTAGTGGGAGAGTTTTATGAAAAATTAAGGAGGTATTATACAATGGAACAGTACAAGCAGGAATTTATCGAGTTTATGGTGGAAAGCAACGTATTGAAGTTCGGCGACTTCACATTAAAGAGCGGACGTAAATCCCCATTTTTTATGAATGCGGGAGCCTATGTGACAGGAGCACAGCTTCGCAAACTGGGTCAGTATTATGCAAAAGCGATCCACGAGCATTATGGAGATGATTTTGATGTCCTTTTCGGACCGGCTTATAAGGGGATTCCTCTTAGCGTCGCTACGACTATGGCTTTCGATGAGCTGTATGGCAAGGAGATCCGTTACTGCTCCAACCGTAAGGAAGTAAAGGATCACGGAGATACCGGTATCCTCTTGGGCAGCAAGATCAAGGATGGAGATAAGGTGGTTATTATTGAGGATGTCACCACATCCGGTAAGTCGATCGAGGAGACATTCCCGATCATTCAGGCGCAGGGAGATGTGGAGATCCTTGGTCTGATGGTTTCTCTCAACCGTATGGAGAGAGGTCTTTCCAGCAATGCCAGTGCATTGGATGAGATTCAGAAGAAGTATGGATTTGGTGCCAATGCCATTGTAACCATGGAGGATGTGGTAGAATGTCTGTACAATAAGGAGTGTCATGGAAAAATCGTGATTGATGATACGATTAAAACAGCCATTGATGCATATTATAAAGAGTATGGATGTAAGTAAGAAATGGAGGAGCGTTATGGCAGAGAAGGTTTATAAAACGATGAAATCAGTAGGAGCATTTAGTCTGGTTACAGGGATTCTTTTGATCGTTGGTGGTATTGCTGCCGGCGTTGCAGTGATCATTAATGGGGCAAAGCTGCTTCAGGCAAAGTCAGATCTGACATTTTAAAGTGATGAGATATTATTATTTAGACATTTACAAGACATTCTCCTGTATGGCAGGGGAATGCCCTTCTACATGCTGTGCAGGATGGAGTATTCGGGTGGATGAAGAGGCGTTGGAACGGTTTGATGCATTGCCGGAATCGGATCTGAAAGAGGATATCCTGCAGCATATACAAAAAAAGCAAGATGGATATTATTTTATGAACCGTCCGGATGGAAGCTGCATGATGCTTGATCCGGACGGTTTGTGCCGTATACAGAGAAACAGCAGGGAGGAGATGCTTTGTATTACCTGCCGGAAGTTTCCAAGACTGGCAGGCAGAGTGCAGCAGGACTACTGGATGTCGATGGCGTCATCCTGCCCTGTGACAGCCGGGTATCTCTGGACGAAGACCGTAGGCTGGTATATGACAGATGGCGAAATAAGTCAGGAGATTGACTGGACAGAGCTTCCATATGATAAGGAGCGAAAGGAATGGCTGGAGTGGTTTATGGATTCTCTCAGAAAACAATCTGAGGCAGCTCCGGACTCTATGGAAGAAAGTGTCCATTTTTTATGGAACATGTATCAACGAATGTACGATCTGATGGAGGGCTGTCTGGAGCTTTTGGCGTCTTCGCCGGAGCTTTCTTATCTGGAGGGAAGCTTTGATTACTTTGAAAAGGATTATGGGGCGGCAGAAATTATCAGTCAAATGATGACGTTTCAGGAAAATTTTAGAGGGAAGCTGCGGGAGTTTACAAAAAATTATATGTTGTACAGAGTATACAGCCGGTGCCTGGAGTTCCCGGAGGAATCCAGTCAGAAATGTCTGTTTACGGTGGCAGGGGAATTATTTTTGTTTTATATTCTGCGGTTCAGCCGTTATCATACAATACACCGGGATGATTTGCCTTCTGTTGTGGCGGAGATTAATTGGATGTATCGTTTTTGCGTCCATAGTAAAAGGCGATCCGATCAATTTACGTCATTGTTAAAGGACAAATTTAAAAAATTAGAATATTTAGCCGAAATAATCATTAGAATATCTTGAATAACATAATGGAGAAAGATTGCTGTTAAATTCCGGCTGTCGCTTCACAGAAGGCGGAAAGAGAAAATTGCATTGTCATACATGGCATTTTCTGTCTTTACTGACAAAATGTAAGCTGCGTATTTATTAAAAACGTAGAAAAAATAAAAACATCTTTACGGGGGTATGAAATTATCATATGATTGACATACAGTTTTTGGAAAGGTGTGGTTATTCGTATGAAAGTTGCATTTTGGAGTAATATCAGGAAAAAGGGTGGTGTATCTACTAATATGGTATGCATTGCAGCCGTATCTGCCATAGCGGGGATTGGCAGGAGTGTTTTACTGGAAAATCATTACAATGTCAATAATCTCAATGGAATGCTCCTGTCCCAGGAAAAGATCGCAATGCTTCATGAAACCGGGCAGTATTACAATAAATATGGGATTGAGTATATTTTAAAGCGGCTATATACCGGTACAGCAAGTGAGCAGTTGATCAGAAAAGCGTCTATTCCTCTATTATATTCAAGTATCTATTATCTTCCTCAGAGTTATATCGTAAATAGAGAAGTGTTTGATTATGAGTTTGAACTGGCACATAAGGACCTGTTTCAAAGTCTGGAGAGCATTTCAGATATGGTATTCATCGATACAGAATCAAGGGGAAATGCCAGTTCGGTACAGATTCTGGAGGAAGTGGACCTGGTGGTAGTTAATATAGATCAGGATAAAGAAGACTGGGACGATTATTTTGAAAATTATGCCTCGATGCTGGAAAAATCTGTATTTCTGATTGGCCGGTATGAGAAGGAAAATCCGTTTAATCTGGAGTTAATACAGAGGCAATATCATATTCCGAGAGGTAAAATGGCTGTCATTCCCTATAACATTGATTTACATATTGCGGCCAATGAGGGAAGAATGATACCATTTCTGAATCGAAACTATTTGAAAAGCAGCAGGGCAGAGAATGAATATTTGATGGGAGAAGTCAAGCGGGCAGTTATTATGTTGAAGGAAAATATGACATATCTTGGAAAGCCTGATATGATGAGGCGTTTTGGAAAAAATTAAGGGAAGTGGCTTCCCGGAAAGGAATGGTTATTCGTATGGAGAAGCATCATCCGTTTTGGAAAAAGAATGCGTCATTTCAGTATACCTATTGCTTTGGATTAGGTGTTATGTCTATGGGACATATGAAGTCCATTATGGAGACACAGGATTTTTTTGAGGATATATTAAAGGCAATTCGTCTGCCGGAATCTCAGTGGCAGCAGATTTTCTTTGATCTGAATAATCATTTTGAAGAATGGGTTGATAAGGTGTTTGCTTTGCTGCGGGGAAAAGAAGAGCAGTATTGTTTTACATTGGATCTGTACCGTATCCTGAGTCACACGGTATGGTCCGGGGAATATTGCAGTGCTGTTCTGGAGGACTATCTGCAGGTGTTTCAGTTTTCCCATGCGGAAAGAGCTTTTTTTCAGGAATTTGACAAGTGTATGAGGACACAGGATGAACAGGGAGCCATTGAGGCTGTGCAGAAATTTTCAGAGGAAGGCTACAGTATCCGGTATGATTTTCTTACATGGTTTTATCCGCAGTTTTATATGGAAAAGCGATATCAGGGGATGAGAATAAGAGATGGGGAAACAGTTATTTTGGACTGTCCAACGATCATCCGGGGAGACATCGAGGTGGATAAGGGAGGATCTTTACTGATTCATGGAGCGGATATGCAGATGGATGGAAGGGTGATTGTCCGAGGTGGAAGGCTTCAGGCAGATCATGGACATATAGAGATTACAGAATGCACTTCTGATTACTGGCTGTCCATTGAGGGAGCGGCTGTGGTGATGTTGACAGATACCTCTGTGGATTGTAAGGAAAAATGTGGTTTGCTGGAACAGAAAACAGGATATCTGCTGGTGAATGACTGCTGGGTCCGCCAGACGGCAGGGGCAAGGGCTATTTCCTTTGAGGGGGATGCCATCAGAATACACAATACGCATTTTAGCAGATGCATGAATGGAATGGTATCCATACAGGGAGGAGCAAGTGCAGAGATTGTAAACTGTGAGTTTCAGGAGGGGATCGCAGAGTATGGCGCCCGAAAAATTCTCCGGAATCTAAAATAAATGCAATATATTTGTATTAACAGATATGAAAATAATATCAACCTCTTGAAAGAATATTATTCTATGAGTACTTTAGAGAAACTTGACAAAGTAGATTTGCAGATACTACGTACCTTGCAAGAAAATGCCCGACTGACCACCAAAGAACTGGCTGCACGGGTAAGCCTTTCCTCCACTCCGGTGTTCGAACGCCTCAAACGATTGGAAAATGGAGGATATATAAAAAAATATATCGCTGTATTGGACGCTGAGAAACTAAACCAAGGCTTCGTGGTATTTTGCAGTGTCAAGCTAAGAAGACTGAACCGGGACATTGCTGCGGAATTTACACGAATAATTCAGGATATCCCTGAAGTAACAGAGTGCTACAACATATCAGGCAGCTATGACTATTTGCTTAAAATACACTCCCCTAATATGAAGTATTATCAGGAATTTATCCTCAATGTCTTGGGCACGATTGACAGTTTGGGTTCACTGGAAAGCACCTTTGTAATGAATGAAGTAAAACATGAATATGGGATTCACATTTAAGTAAATCCCATCCATCCTCTCCATCAATACCATTTTTTACGCTTAAAATAGAAGTAGATAACTGCTACTAGTATCAACATCAATGTCCATGCAAATACATAGCCATACCGCCATCCCAGTTCAGGCATCCATTGGAAATTCATTCCCCAGATTCCTGCCAGAAAAGTCAACGGAATAAATATAGTAGAAACAACAGTCAGCTGTTTCATGATGCTGTTCATCCGTCGGTCATTATTGGAAAGGTAAATATCTACCAAAGCTGAAATCATGTCACGGCAACCATCTAAAGTTTGCAATACAAACTGCAAATGATCATTGACATCATTAAAGAAAGGACGGCTTGCTTTGTGCAACAAATCATTATCGATCGGATGCAACAACTTGCTGATTTCCTCCTTTAATGGTAAAATACATTTCTTTATTACACGAAAATTACGACGGTATTGCTGTATATTTTCAATACCGAGCATATCAGCCTGTTCCGGCGAAAGCAATTGCTCTTCTAAATCCTCTAATCCGTCTTCCAATTCCGAAATGATGGATATAAAGCTGGCCATCACACTGTTTAGAATAACACTGAGCAGGAAATCAGACTGCCGGCTACGTATTTTCAACACATTCTTTTCCAATGCCGTATTTATATCATTCAGAAAGTCTGTTTCCTTTTCCATAAAAGTCAACAGATAATTTCCACCTTGCACAATGGCTATTTGTTGTGGTACATAGCCATCATCATTAGAAAAAAGTAACTTCAAAATCACTACATTATATGTATCATGCTGTTCTATCTTGGTCTGATGGTCGGAGTTCAAAATATCTTGTATCGTCAAAAAGTCGACATTAAAATTCTGACAGACATGCTGTATGACCTCCGTATTCTGAAAGCCATGAATTTGTATCCAGTTTATAGCATTCTTATTCAAATAAGGGATTAAACTATCTATATCTTTCCCATCCTTCATACAAATACTTTCAGCATTATAACTGCACAAATGCAGATGAGTAGGGGTACAACTGACACCAATATAAGCAAGTTGCTCACTTAGTAAATTATTCTTCGCCATAGTTTCAGTAATGAATAGTACAAATATAATTCTTTTTTAAAAGTTCAACCGTGTTCTCTACAAAAAAGAAAAGATTCCCCCAAGTTTTCAAACTGATCCATACCTTTTCAAACCATAGTACGACCATCATAAATTATTTTGAAGAACGATTAACAAATGCTTCAGCGGAGTCGTTCAATGCTAAAATCAAAGCTTTTCGAAGCCAGTTAAGAGGGGTGGCTGATCTGAAGTTCTTCATGTTCAGACTGGCTAGGCTATACGCTTAAAAGAAAGCTTGCCAACCCGGAAAATCCGCTGACCCAAAAAAAAGAATTTATTCGGAATACCTATTTTGTTTGCTTGTTTTGCCTCCTGTACTCAAATACCTAAACTCCACTATGAAAATGGATGGTATCACATACTATCAAAGCAAAAGGATAGTATTGCTAAAGAGCCTATTGTGACAGTAAAAGATTTTATCTCGCTCCGATTGGATTCTGACGGAAATGGAACATGCGTAATTGTGGGGCAAATAAGCAAGCATAAATTAAAGAAATGGGCTGATGAAACAGAAAAGGCAATTGGCAAACAAATAGCTTTTGTACTTGACGATACGGTAATCACGAACCCACAGGTAAATGCAAGAATTGAAAGTGGCGTTTTTTCAAATATCATCACATGACTATGATTTAAAAAACATATATAATAAAATCAGGAAAGAGAAAATAGATTCTATTGAAAGCGTGTTTAAAGGTTGGGATAAAGATTCTATCTATTACTCATCCAAAGAGAAAGCCGATTCGCTTCTATTTGCGATAGACTATTGGGAGGCTTCTGAATGGGTGGACATGTCTGTCAATCCCGAAAGCCATTATTGGTGGGGAAATTTAGATACCGCCACCTACAACAAGCTGGAATCTGCCTTACGCGAAGAACTTGCCAAGCCAAATTTCAGTAGCCGTGCAGAAGATTATATGAAGTCGGATGCTTATAAAAGGTACAAGGCGTATCTTTGCGAAAATGCAGACTATATTAATCTCATGTTTCAAGGTTTCTTGTTTACAGAACCGTCTGCTGGACTATGCGGATTCTTGGTGGATGATATAGTGAAAAGCCGATATCCCACAGCCCCAAGTATTCGGGCAATGACCACAGAGACAGATAACCAAGATGATGAGATGTTCGCCAAGTTGAACTATCAGAAAGCCGTTTGGCGGTTGATGAATAAAGGAAGAAAAGTGAAGAGTAACAAGCAATAAGATGATTATAGCTATGAATAATTTAAGAAACAAAGTATTGATAGTAATGGGCATCATAATGCTCGTTTGCTTTCTGACGATTGGTTTTTTCGCTTTTCCTGTTGGTATTCCTTTATGTGCTATTATCGGGCTGGTCTATGGGCTGAGATACAAGGAAAAGAGATTTACCTTATTCTCTTCTGTCGGATTGGTTATTGGGATAGGATGGGCGGTTTATACGCTTTTGCTAATAAGGTCAATGTAAATCAAAGTAATATGAAACTGAATATATATTGAATGCCATTCTGTTTGTTTTGGCATTATCTTCTCTGTTTATGTGTATATTTAAGACTACAGAGTTAAGTTTAAAATGGATGCAGTTGGCTGTATCTATCTCCTGTATAGGAGCAATGTTTTCTCAAAAAAAATATAGATATGTATTTGCATCTATCGCTTTAATCGTTATAGGAATATCTTTTTTACTTTAAATGTTGAAATAATGGATATAACATTTTGGGTTATAATATTGGTCTTTTTAATGGATATTGCCGTACTTTATGAAATTGTACGCTCCAGATACACCGAAGGATATAAGATATTCTATGCTCTGATAATCTTATTGTTGCCTATTGTTGGAGTGTCTATATATTATCTAATACGCAAATAATCAAAGCTATATGGAAGCATTACTTGATAACATCCTCGGTTTAATCAAGGATACAACATTGATAGGTATTTGCGCGTATAGGGTTTACCTTCTTTTCTGCGGAAGGAATACAACTCCTATTTTTAATTTTTATGCTAAACATAATAAATACTAATCTTATGAAAACTGAATTACGGAAATGTCTCTCAGGGGAAATGTTTAATGGTAAAAACGAGAAATGATACAACTATGACTACAAGAAGAAGTTTTTTGAAAAAGGCATGCCTGAGCGGAGTATGCCTTTGTGGATTCAGTTCAATCCTTCGAAGCGAAACACTGGCAGCATTTGAACTCCCCCAAAGTGGGATAAGTAATAAAAATGAAGCAATGTTTCTAAAATGGATAACCGGTTTATTAAAAAATTTAGATAGCTCCCATCTAACGGAAACCCAATTACGGCAAATTGTCAAATCCGCATCGATTGCACATCATGAGAATTTAGATATGGACAATATGTTATCTCCATTCAAAGGTAAATTAGAAGACTTCATCAAATTCCTCGAAGAAAAGTGGGATTGGAAAGTATCGTATGAAGAGAATAAACAAGTTCTTATCGTTGATGAGAATAAACCCTTTTGCGTATGCCCCCTATTGCAAAATGAGAAAGACAAGAAATTCCCTGCGTTATGCTACTGTTCTGAAGGATTTGCGGAAAGAATGTTCTCAACTGTATGTGGATTCCCTGTAAATGCTACAGTTATTTCATCCATTCAACGAGGAAATAATAAATGCATCTATAGAATAGAACTCACTTCATCAAAGGAAAACCTTAAATAATACAAAAACACCCGGCTTTACTTTATTGGCTGTAAAACTAGGTGTATTCTTTATAACTCATTGATTTACAATGTTTTCCGCGGTGCGTACGGGACTCGAACCCGTGACCCCATGCGTGACAGGCATGTATTCT
>OGZW01000053.1_pt1 | contig 63973 bp, 41 predicted proteins | sample 1577001 | NCBI WGS metagenome assembly OGZW01 (sample SAMEA3541519, study PRJEB24748) | human gut metagenome | biome: human gut; feature: human-associated habitat; material: faeces | place: China | collected 2012 | reverse complement strand
GCTGATTTACCGGACGGCGGGTCAGTTTTTGGGACAGTTGGCGGGCTGGGTGGTGGCTGGAGTCTTGCCGGGGGGAAGAATTCTCCGAAGAAATAGAAAAGACTACGTTGGAGACTTTGGAGGCGGTGCGTAAAGTTGTTCGTGCTGCTGAGGAGTATAGTTTCGGTTTACATTAAATCTCTCTCGGCAGCTCCTTTGGAACAGCCTATATAGTGCCATGCTTGTGCCACCCTGTTGGCACAGTTGTGCCAAAGGCATGTCACAGTCGTGCCACTGCGGTGGCACAAGCGTGCCAACGTAGTGGCACGGGCATAAGCTCGTAGCATAGTGAGAAGGTGCTGCCTTGACAAATATCTCACCTTCCGAATGAACGGAATGAACGGGATGAAATTGCGCTAAATGCAACCATAACCTCCGGCTTTTTCACATTTTAGCTTTTGGACAAACCTTTTTTCAAAGTAATTTGTTTACTTTGTATCACTTTTACACTGACACATCCTGCATGAAACGAAAATGGATAAGACGGGTGGGCTGGATATTGCTTACTCCTATAATACTTTTTGTAATACTGATGGTATTACTTTATATACCTCCTGTTCAGAATCTTTTGCGACGGGAGGTTACTGCGTATGCTTCTAAAGCAACCGGAATGCAGATTCAGGTGGAACGGATAGACCTTCGTTTTCCGCTTAATCTGCTGGTACGAGGGGTGGAGGTCATACAGCAGCCGGATACCTTATTGTCTTTGGAAAGCCTGAATGTCCGCGTACAGGCATGGCCATTGCTCAAAGGAAAAGTAGAAGTTGACGAGGTTACCTTAAGTCAGGTGGCGGTCAATTCTGCCAATCTGATAGAGGGGATGCAGATAAAAGGCGTTTTGGGACGCTTCTTTCTGCAAAGTCATGGAGTCGATTTATCGAACGAAACGGCAGTTGTCAATCGGACAGAGTTATCCGATACTCATATACAACTTCTGATGACTGATACCACGACCACTCCCAAAGATACGACGGCATCTGCTCCTGTGAACTGGAAGGTGAACCTTCATCAACTGAAGTTGAAGAATGTATCATTCGGTATGAAACTGCCTGCCGACTCCATGAAGATGGCGGCATACATAGGCGAAGCGACCATTGATGACGCCAAAGCGGATTTAAAGAACCAGTTTTATGGATTGAAGCAATTCCTTTTGTCGGGTGCCTCTGCCAGTTATGACACTGGAGAGGCCCAACCGTCGGAAGGTTTTGACGCCTCTCATATGGCAGTCCGGAATATCCGCATCGGATTGGACTCTCTGCTCTACGAAGGCAGAAATATGAACGCTGTGATTCGTGAAATAACGATGGAAGAGCGTTCGGGACTGAGTATTACTTCACTGACAGGGCGGCTCTTTTCGAATGATTCTATCATCCGCATTCCTGAACTGAAACTGCAAACCCCACATTCAGAAATAGACCTGTCCGCCCAGACTTATTGGGAACTCGTAAATATCCCGACGACAGGACGTTTATCCGCCAGCTTTAACGCACATATAGGCAAAGAGGACGTGATGCTTTTTGCCGGCGGACTGCCTCAAACGTTTAAAGAAGCATATCCGTTCCGTCCGTTAGTGATTCGTGCCGGTACAGATGGAAATCTGAAAGAGATGCAGATTTCGCGCTTCACGGTAGACTTGCCGGGAGCTTTCTCGCTAAAGGGGGGAGGAATCCTTGAAAACCTGACGGACAGTCTGACTCGTTCGGGAACTATTGGGCTGGATATGGTTACCCGGAATCTGAACTTCCTGACAGGATTGACTGGAGTCACACCCGATGGCTCTTTAGTAATTCCCGACAGTATGAGTCTCAAGATGAAGATGGAGATGAACGGCCCGCAGTATAAAGCAAAACTCGATCTGAAAGAAGGCAAGGGCAGCATGAATGTAAATGCCGCATTAAACAGTTCGACAGAAGTTTATACGGCCGATCTGAAAATAAACGATCTGCAACTACATCATTTTCTCCCGAAAGACTCGATTTATGAACTATCTCTTTCGGCAGATGCCAAGGGCAGGGGACTGGATGTCATGTCCTTCCATTCTTTAGCCAATCTGAATCTTTCTTTGGACCAGCTTCATTACGCCCGCTATCATCTTTCGAATGTTCATTTGACGGGAAATCTTAAAGGAGCTTTGGCAACGGCTCAGCTTACGAGTGACAATGAACTTTTGAAAATGACGGCGGATGCAGAATATAATTTAGCTCATAGCTATCCGGACGGTAAAGTGACAGTTGACGTTACTCAGCTTGATTTGTACGAACTGGGACTTATGCCCAAGCCGATGAAACATCCGTTGGCATTCAATTTAAGCGGAGAGGCACGGCAGAACCGTGTTTTTACTCATTTCACCGCTGGTGATATGAAACTGAATCTGAGTGCCCGTGCCGGTGTATATCCTCTGATTCGTCAGTCTACCCATTTTGTAGATGTGTTGATGAAGCAGGTGGATGAAAAACTCTTGGATCATGCTGCTTTGCGTGAAGCATTACCGTCGGCTATTTTCTCTTTTTCGGCAGGAAAGGAGAATCCGTTGGCATACTATATGGCAATGAAGAATATATCGTTCCATGATGCTTCCATGAAATTTGGCACTGCTCCCGATTGGGGAATCAACGGCAAAGCAGCCATCCATGCTTTGAAAGTGGATACCTTGCAACTGGATACGGTCTTTTTCACCGTCAAACAGGATACTACCCGTATGAATCTCCGTGCCGGAGTAATCAACGGACCGAAGAATCCCCAGTTTTCCTTCTCCACTATTCTGACAGGCGAGATTCGCGACCGCGATGCCGAGCTGCTGGCAGAATATAAGAACGAAAAGGGGAAAACCGGTGTGTTGCTTGGAGTCAATGCCCGTCCGCTGGTTGGAGGACGTGGAAAAGGGGATGGACTGGCTTTTACACTGATTCCGGAAGAACCGATTATTGCGTTCCGTAAATTCCACTTCAACGAAGATCATAACTGGATTTATCTGCATAAGAATATGCGCGTGTATGCCAATGTGGATATGTGGGATGATGAAGGTATGGGCTTCCGTGTGCATTCGGTACAGGGAGATACGGTTTCTTTGCAGAATATCGATGTCGAAATCCGGAGAATCCGCTTGGATGAAATAACGAGCGTACTGCCTTACTTCCCCGAAATCACCGGATTGTTCTCGGCAGAAGCACACTATATACAGACCGAAAAGGACCTTCAGCTCTCTGCAGAAGCATCCATTGATGAACTGACTTATGAACGCCAGCGCATTGGTGATATTACTTTGGGAGCTACATGGCTGCCGGGCGAACAGGGAAAACAATACCTCAACGCTTATCTGAATCATGATAAGGTAGAAGTGCTGATAGCAGATGGCAAGCTGCTCCCTACCTCGACGGGAAAGGATAGCCTGGAAGTAAATACGACGTTGGAACACTTCCCGCTTCGTATTGCCAACGCCTTTATTCCCGACGAGCTGGTTACGCTTGCCGGTGATATGGACGGTGACCTGAATATAACAGGCAGTACCGAGCAGCCATTGATAAACGGTGAACTGATACTGGACAGCGTATCTGTCCTGTCACGCCAGTATGGTGCTAACTTCCTGTTTGATAACCGCCCTGTGCAGTTGAAGAACAATCGTCTGATATTTGATAAGTTCGCCATTTACACCACGGGAAAGAATCCGTTTACGATCGACGGTTATGTCGATTTCCGTGATATGTCCCGACCGATGGCGAGTCTGAATCTGCTGGCGGAAAACTATACCTTGTTGAATGCGAAGCGTACTCGCGAAAGCCTTGTCTACGGAAAAGTCTTTGCGGACTTGCGGGCAACCATAAAAGGCCCGTTGGACGGGTTGAATATGCGTGGAAACCTGAATCTGCTGGGCAATACGGATGTCTCGTATGTACTGACCGATTCACCGCTGACCGTGCAGGATCGTTTGGGAAGTCTGGTGACATTTACTTCATTCAGTGATACCACCACAGTTGTCCGTCAGGAAGTGCCTACCGTATCTTTAGGTGGATTGGATATGCTGATGATGGTTCATATCGACCCTTCAGTCAGGGTGAAAGTGGACTTGGACGCCAGTGACAATCGTATCGAACTGGAAGGAGGTGGCGATCTTTCGATGAAATACACTCCGCAGGGAGACCTGACATTGACCGGACGTTACACACTGAGCGGTGGACTGATGAAGTATTCTCTGCCTATCATTGCAGTCAAGGAATTTGCCATCGATAACGGCAGCTATGTAGATTGGACCGGAAACCCGATGGACCCCATGCTGAACTTCAAGGCAACCGACCGTATCCGTGCTTCCGTATCCGAAGGAGAGAACGGAGGAACGAGAATGGTTAACTTTGACGTTTCCATTGTCGTAAAGAACCGGTTGGACAACCTGTCTTTTGCTTTCGACGTAGCGGCCCCGGAAGATGCGACCATACAGAATGAACTGACAGCAATGGGAGCGGAAGAACGTGGAAAACAGGCACTTTATATCATGTTGATGAAAACCTATCTCGGCACCGGACCGATCGGCGGTGGAGGCGGCGGACTTGGCAAGCTGAATATGGGTTCTGCCCTGAACTCCGTACTGAGCAGTCAGATAAATTCACTGATGGGTAACCTGAAGAATGCCAGCGTCTCTGTGGGTGTCGAAGATCATGACGCCTCGGATACCGGCGGCAAGCGTACGGATTACAGTTTCCGTTATTCGCAGCGCCTCTTCAATAACCGCTTCCAGATTGTAATCGGCGGTAAGGTATCGACGGGCGAAAATGCGACGAATGATGCCGAATCCTTCATTGACAACATCTCTTTGGAATATCGTCTGGACCGTACGGGAACCCGTTATGTCCGTTTGTTCTACGATAAGAACTATGAGAGTGTACTCGAAGGGGAGATTACGGAAACCGGAGTCGGTCTGGTACTTCGCAAGAAACTGGATAAACTCAGTGAACTGTTCATCTTTAAGAAAAAGAAGTAAGAATGAAAGATATACGTATTAACATATTAGCAGGCTGTCTTATAGGTATAGTGTTGTTCTCGGCGTGTTCGGTGACGAAACATCTGCCCGAAGATGAAATACTCTATACCGGAGGAAAAACGGTGATTGTCAATAAATCATCGACACGGGTTGGTGAAACTGCTTTGACGGAAATCAATGCGGCGCTTGCCAAAACTCCCAGTACTACTCTGTTGGGAGGTTTTCTGCCTATTCCTTTTAAAATGTGGATGTATAACGACTTCGTGAAATACAAGAAAGGATTCGGTAAGTGGATGTTTAACCGCTTTGCCGCCAATCCGCCCGTATTTATTTCTACTGTCAATCCCGAAGTACGTGTCAAGGTAGCCACTAACCTGCTCCGTGATTACGGATATTTCAATGGAAAGGTGACTTACGAGACTTTGGTCGATAAGAAAGATAGTCTGAAAGCAAGTCTGCTCTATACGGTAGATATGAAGAACCCTTATTTCATTGATACAGTGTATTATCAGCGTTTCACTCCCCAGACTCTGAAGATCATGGAACGCGGACGTCGTATGTCTTACATCACCCCCGGCGAACAGTTTAATGTGGTGGATTTGGATGAAGAACGTTCCCGTATCAGTACCCTTTTGCGTAATCGGGGATATTTCTACTTCCGTCCGGACTATATGACCTATCAGGCAGATACAACCTTGGTTCCCGGCGGACATATCAGTCTTCGTCTGATTCCTCTTCCGGGATTACCGGCTGCCGCTCAACGTTCTTACTATGTAGGAGATGCTTCGGTCTATCTCTTCGGAAAGAATGGCGAGGCACCTAATGACAGTATCTTGTACAAGAATCTGAATATTCACTATTATGATAAACTGCAGGTCCGTCCGAATATGCTCTATCGATGGATGAACTATCAGCAGTTTGTACGGAGCAAACAGATGAGGGCTTCCAACCGTACCCGTCTTTATAGCCAGTACCGGCAGGAGCAGGTGCAGGAGAAATTGAGTCAGCTCGGTATATTCAGCTATATGGATATGCAATATGCTCCCCGAGATACGACAGCGGCTTGTGATACACTGGATGTCACTATGCAGGCTACATTTGCCAAACCGTTGGATGCAGAACTGGAACTGAATGTAGTAACGAAGAGTAATGACCAGACCGGTCCCGGTGCATCTTTCGGTGTCACTCGTAACAATGTATTCGGAGGTGGTGAAAGCTGGAACGTAAAACTGAAAGGCTCTTATGAGTGGCAGACCGGAGGCGGTGAGAAGAGCTCACTGATGAACAGTTGGGAAATGGGGCTTTCTACCTCTCTGACTTTTCCGAGAGTCGTGTTCCCGCATCTGGGTAAACGGGAGTTTGACTTCCCGGCCACGACGACCTTTCGTCTGTATATCAACCAGCTGAACCGGGCAAAGTATTATAAACTGCTGTCCTTTGGCGGCAATGCTACATACGATTTCCAGCCCTCCCGTACCAGCCGGCATAGTATTACTCCTTTTAAACTGACATTTAATGTCTTGCAGCATCAGTCTGAGGATTTTAAAGAGATAGCTGAAGCTAATCCTGCATTGTATGTCAGTCTTAGGAACCAGTTTATTCCGGCGATGGAATATACGTATACGTATGACAATGCTTCGGGTCGTCGGATAAAGAACCCTATCTGGTGGCAGTCTACCGTCACTTCGGCGGGTAATATCACTTCCCTTATTTACCGTGCTTTTGGCAAGCCGTTCAATGAAGAGGATAAGAGTTTGCTGGGGGCTCCGTTTGCACAGTTTGTGAAGTTGAATACGGAGTTGCGTCATTTGTGGAACATAGATAAGAATAATGCGATAGCCAGCCGCATGGCAGTAGGGGCACTGTTTACTTATGGCAATGCTACGATAGCTCCCTATAGTGAACAATTTTATGTAGGTGGTGCCAATAGTATCCGTGCTTTTACAGTGCGCAGTGTCGGTCCGGGCGGTTATCATCCGGAAGAGGGAAAATATTCCTACCTGGATCAGACAGGAACCTTCCGTTTTGAGGCGAATGTGGAATATCGTTTCCGTATTTTCAAGAGCTTTTGGGGAGCTACCTTTCTGGATGCAGGAAATGTGTGGTTGTTGCGCAAAGACAGAAAGCTTTTGGCTGATGGAAAAGAAGCACGTCCCAATTCACAACTGCGTCTGAAGACTTTCCCTAAACAAATAGCTTTGGGAACGGGTGTCGGTATCCGTTATGACATGGATATTCTCGTATTCCGTCTCGACTTCGGTATTCCTCTGCATCTGCCTTATGATACGGAACGTAGCGGCTATTATAATGTAACCGGAGCTTTCTTCAAGAATCTGGGAATACATTTTGCTATCGGTTACCCGTTCTAATGAATGATTTTTGTACGATTTTAGTGAATAATGATTGATATTTGTCCTGTTGGATTCAACTATTTTTGTAAATTTGCAACGAAATCTGATGCCGTTGACATCACTAACCTTTTAATATTACACAATTTATGAAACCAACTTTATTCTTATTGGCTGCTGGTATGGGTAGCCGTTATGGAGGCTTGAAGCAATTGGACGGACTGGGTCCTAACGGCGAAACTATTATGGATTACTCTATCTATGATGCTATCAACGCAGGATTTGGTAAGCTTGTATTTGTAATCCGCAAAGATTTTGAACAGGATTTCCGCGAAAAGATTATTTCTAAATACGAAGGCCACATTCCTTGCGAACTGGTATTCCAGTCTATTGATGATCTTCCGGAAGGATTCACTTGTCCGGCAGACCGTACAAAACCATGGGGTACAAATCATGCGGTAATGATGGGAGCTGATGTGATTAGTGAACCGTTTGCGGTAATCAACTGCGATGACTTCTATGGTCGTGACTCGTTCCAGGTAATGGGCAAATTCCTGTCTGCTCTTCCCGAAAATTCCAAGAATGTTTATTCAATGGTAGGTTTCCGTGTGGGAAATACGTTGAGCGAGAGCGGTACGGTATCTCGTGGTATCTGCAGTACAGATGCTAACAACTTGCTGACTTCCGTAGTGGAACGTACGAAGATTCAACGTCTGGACGGCGAAGTAAAATACATCGATGATAACGGTGAATGGACAGCTACTCCTGATACGACTCCGGTAAGTATGAACTTCTGGGGCTTTACTCCCGACTACTTTGCTTACAGTGAAGAGTTCTTCAAGACTTTCCTGAGCGATCCGAAGAACATGGAGAACCTGAAGAGCGAATTCTTTATCCCGCTGATGGTGGATAAATTGATTAACGACGGAACTGCAACTGTAGAAGTTCTGGATACTACCAGCAAATGGTTTGGTGTAACTTATCCGGAAGACCGTCAGAGCGTAGTGGATAAGATTCAGGCATTGGTAGATGCCGGTGAATACCCTGCTAAATTGTTCTAAAGAAAAGCTTTTGATAAAGACCAGGAAGCAGTCATTCATGAGAATGACTGCTTTTTTTGTCTTTCATAACGGATAATACTGCCCTTTATCCAATAATTATTCATTATCTTTGCAATCCAAAATCTTATAAATCAGAGACAGACGTGATTTCAGTAGAAGGATTATCAGTAGAATTTAATGCGACACCGCTCTTTGCGGATGTCAGCTATGTTATCAATAAAAAAGACCGCATCGCTTTGGTCGGCAAGAATGGTGCGGGCAAATCGACTATGTTGAAAATATTGGCAGGTCTGCAAAACCCGACCCGTGGAGTGGTAGCCGTCCCTAAAGATGTAACAATCGGCTATCTGCCGCAAGTCATGATCCTTTCGGATGTCCGCACGGTGATGGAGGAAGCAGAACTCGCTTTCGAGCATATTTTCGAACTTCAGGCAAACCTTGAACGGATGAATCAGCAGCTTGCCGACCGCACCGACTATGAATCCGAAGAATACCACCAGTTAATAGACCGCTTCACACACGAAAACGACCGCTTCCTGATGATGGGAGGAACCAATTTTCAGGCGGAAATAGAACGTACCCTGTTGGGATTGGGCTTTAGCAGGGAAGACTTTAACCGTTCGACTTCCGAATTCTCCGGCGGCTGGCGTATGCGTATCGAACTAGCGAAGCTCTTGCTCCGTCGTCCGGATGTGCTGCTCCTTGATGAGCCGACTAACCATCTGGATATCGAGAGTATACAATGGCTGGAGAACTTTCTGTCTACCCGTGCCAATGCTGTTGTGCTGGTCAGCCACGACCGTGCTTTCCTTAATAATGTAACTACCCGTACGATCGAGATTACCTGCGGTCAGATTTATGACTATAAAGTGAAGTACGATGAGTTTGTCGTATTACGTAAAGAACGTCGTGAGCAGCAGCTCCGTGCCTATGAGAATCAGCAGAAGCAGATACAGGATACGGAAGACTTTATCGAACGTTTCCGCTATAAGGCAACCAAAGCCGTACAGGTGCAGAGTCGTATCAAACAACTGGAAAAGATAGACCGTATCGAGGTCGATGAGGAAGACAACTCTTCCCTCCGTCTGAAATTTCCTCCTGCCAGCCGCAGCGGGAATTATCCGGTTATCTGTGAAGACGTACGCAAGGCATACGGACAGCACGTTGTTTTCCATGATGTGAATCTGACGATCAACAGAGGAGAAAAAGTCGCATTTGTCGGAAAGAACGGAGAAGGTAAATCTACGTTAGTGAAATGTATCATGGGCGAGATTGATTTTGATGGTAAACTGACGATCGGGCATAACGTGCAGATCGGTTACTTTGCACAGAATCAGGCGCAGATGCTGGATGAAAACATGACGGTATTTGATACGATCGACCGTGTGGCGACAGGAGATATCCGGTTGAAGATACGTGACATTTTGGGTGCATTCATGTTTGGCGGAGAGGCTTCGGATAAAAAAGTGAAAGTACTTTCCGGTGGAGAGCGTACTCGTCTGGCTATGATTAAGTTGCTGCTGGAACCGGTGAACTTCCTGATTTTGGACGAACCTACCAATCATTTGGATATGCGTTCCAAAGATGTACTGAAAGAAGCTATCCGCGAATTTGACGGAACAGTGATACTTGTCAGCCACGACCGTGATTTTTTGGACGGACTTGCGACTAAAGTATATGAGTTCGGTGGTGGAACAGTGAAAGAACATCTTGGCGGTATCTACGATTTCCTGCAAAAGAAGAAGATCGACAGCCTGAATGAACTTCAGAAAGGAGTTTCTCTCTCTACTTCTCCTACCGCATCTGCCAAAGGAAACGAAGCGGATACAGAGCAACCTTCGGAGAACAGACTCTCGTATGAAGCGCAGAAGGAACTCAATAAGAAGATAAAGAAGTTGGAACGCCAGGTGGCGGACTGTGAGGCTTCGATTGAAGAAACGGAATCGGCAATCGCCATTCTGGAAGCAAAAATGGCAACCCCGGAAGGAGCATCGGATATGCAACTGTATGAACGGCATCAGAAGCTGAAACAGCAATTGGATACCACCGTTGAAGAGTGGGAACGGGTTTCGATGGAACTGGAAGAAGTGAAAAACTAATTTATTATATAATATGAAAGTAACCAAGTATTTACCAATTCTTGCCGTATGCCTTATGACAACAGGATGTAATAGCAAGAAAGAGGCCGTACTAACGTCCGGTATCGACCTTGCTAATCTGGATACCACGGCAATGCCGGGTACAAGTTTTTATCAGTATGCCTGCGGTGGGTGGATTGAAAGTCATCCGCTGACAGACGAGTATTCACGCTTCGGCTCTTTCGATATGCTTCACGAGAAAAGCCGCGAACAGTTGAAAGAACTGATTGCAGAACTGGCTGCAAAGAAAGACAACGCTCCGGGCAGTGCTGCCCAGAAAGTGGGTGATCTTTATAACATCGCTATGGACAGCGTGAAGCTGAACAAAGAAGGAGCAGCTCCGATCAAAGAAGAAATGGCGGCTATCGATGCGCTCAAAGATAAAGAAGAGATTTACACTTACATTGCCGAAAGTCAGAAGAAAGGAATACGTCCTTACTTTACCATGTTTGTTAGTGCGGATGATATGAACAGCTCTATGAACATGGTTCAGACCTATCAGGGCGGTCTCGGAATGGGACAGCGTGATTACTATCTGGAGAATGACGAGCAGACAAAGAGTATCCGCGATAAATATAAGGAGCACCTCGTTAAAATGTTCCAGTTGGCCGGCTATGACGAAGCTACCGCACAGAAAGCAATGGTGGCTGTGATGAACATCGAAACACGTCTTGCCAAAGCTGCCCGTTCACAAGTAGAATTGCGTGATCCGCATGCCAACTATAATAAGATGGATATGGAAACGCTGAAAAAGAACTTCCCTACTTTCAACTGGGATGCTTATTTCACTACTTCGGGACTGAATGACTTGAAAGAAGTGAATATCGGTCAGCCTGCAGCCATGAAGGAAGTTGCCGATGTTATTAATACAGTGCCTCTTGAAGACCAGAAGTTCTATCTTCAATGGAATCTGATCGATGCCGCAGCCTCTTTCCTTAGTGATGATTTCGTAGCACAAAACTTCGACTTCTATAGTAGAACAATGTCTGGCAAGAAAGAAATGCAGCCTCGCTGGAAACGTGCGGTAAGCACTGTAGACGGCTCTTTGGGTGAAGTAGTAGGACAGATGTATGTCGAGAAATACTTCCCTGCCGCTGCCAAAGAACGTATGGTTGGATTGGTGAAGAATTTGCAGACTTCTCTGGGCGAACGCATCAAAGCGCTGGAATGGATGAGCGAACCGACAAAGGTGAAAGCATTAGAGAAACTGGCTACTTTCCATGTAAAGATCGGTTACCCGGATAAATGGAAAGATTACTCTGCTCTGGAGATCAAAGACGACTCTTATTGGGCAAATATCGAGCGTGCCAGCCAATGGGACTTCAATGACATGATCGCGAAAGCCGGTAAGCCGGTCGACAAGGACGAATGGTTGATGACACCTCAGACAGTAAATGCTTACTATAACCCGACAACCAACGAAATCTGTTTCCCAGCCGCTATCCTGCAGGCTCCGTTCTTTGATATGAACGCTGACGATGCGATGAACTATGGTGCTATCGGTGTGGTAATCGGCCATGAAATGACTCACGGATTCGACGATCAGGGTCGTCAATACGACAAGGATGGTAACCTGAAAGACTGGTGGACAGAAGAAGATGCTAAAAAGTTCGAGGAACGTGCTCAAGTGATGGTTAACTTCTTTGACAGCATAGAAGTGGCTCCCGGTGTACATGCAAACGGTGAACTTACTTTGGGAGAGAACATTGCCGACCACGGTGGCTTGCAGGTTTCTTTCGCGGCTTTCAAGAAAGCAATGGAAACAGCACCGCTGGAAGTTGTTGACGGATTTACTCCCGAACAACGTTTCTTCCTTGCTTATGCTAATGTATGGGCCGGACACATCCGCCCGGAAGAGATTCTCCGACTGACCAAACTCGATCCTCACTCTTTAGGAAAATGGCGTGTGGACGGAGCATTGCCTCATATCCAGAACTGGTACGAAGCATTCAATATCACAGAACATGATCCTATGTTCGTAGCGAAGGATAAACGAGTGTCTATCTGGTAATATATTTTGATTAGAAGCTCTATGTGCGAAGGAGCGTTGACTTTCCAACAGGAACAGTCAACGCTTTTTTTTATTAATTCACACCTTATTTATTACGTACGATAAACAATATTTCGTAACTTTGCACACCAAATACTTAATAAGCAATTCAATGTCAGAGTCTAAAAGAATAAAAACTGCATTGGTATCTGTATACCATAAGGAAGGTTTGGATGAAATTATTACCAAACTTTACGAAGAAGGAGTCGAGTTTCTCTCAACAGGTGGAACTCGTCAGTTTATTGAATCACTAGGATATCCCTGTAAGGCAGTGGAAGATTTGACCACTTATCCTTCCATCCTTGGTGGTAGAGTGAAGACATTACATCCGAAGATTTTCGGAGGTATCCTTTGCCGTCGTGACCTGGAACAGGATATTCAACAGATTGAAAAGTATGAAATCCCCGAAATAGATTTGGTTATTGTCGACCTGTATCCGTTTGAAGCTACCGTAGCTTCCGGCGCATCCGAAGCAGACATCATTGAAAAAATCGATATAGGTGGAATCTCTTTGATTCGTGCTGCTGCCAAGAACTATAACGATGTCATCATCGTGGCTTCTCAGGCACAATATAAGCCATTGCTGGATATGCTGATGGAACATGGCGCTACTTCTTCACTCGAAGAACGTCGCTGGATGGCAAAAGAAGCGTTTGCCGTTTCTTCTCACTACGACTCAGCTATCTTCAATTATTTCGATGCCGGCGAAGGTTCTGCTTTCCGTTGTTCGGTAAACAACCAGAAGCAACTCCGTTACGGTGAAAACCCTCATCAGAAAGGTTATTTCTACGGAAATCTGGACGCCATGTTCGATCAGATTCACGGTAAGGAAATCTCTTATAACAACTTGCTGGACATCAATGCTGCCGTCGATCTGATCGACGAATACGAAGATTTGACTTTCGCTATCCTGAAACATAATAATGCTTGCGGCCTGGCTTCTCGTCCAACTGTACTGGAAGCATGGACAGACGCGTTGGCCGGTGATCCCGTTTCCGCTTTCGGAGGCGTATTGATTACTAACGGAGTGATTGACAAAGCAGCAGCTGAAGAGATCAACAAGATATTCTTCGAAGTGATTATCGCGCCGGACTATGACGTAGACGCGCTCGAGATTTTGGGACAGAAAAAGAACCGCATCATCCTGGTTCGCAAAGAAGCCAAACTGCCTAAGAAACAGTTCCGTGCTTTGTTGAACGGTGTATTGGTGCAGGACAAAGATATGAATATTGAAACGGTTGCCGATCTGAGAACTGTGACAGACAAAGCTCCTACTCCGGAAGAAGTGGAAGATCTGTTGTTTGCCAACAAGATCGTTAAGAACAGTAAATCAAACGCTATCGTGCTGGCAAAAGGCAAACAGCTTCTTGCAAGCGGTGTGGGACAGACTTCACGGGTAGACGCCTTGAAACAAGCGATTGAAAAAGCCAAATCATTCGGATTCGATCTGAACGGTGCGGTAATGGCTTCAGATGCTTTCTTCCCCTTCCCGGATTGCGTAGAAATAGCAGACAAAGAAGGTATTACGGCAGTCATCCAGCCGGGCGGCTCGGTGAAAGACGATCTTACTTTTGCTTACTGCAACGAGCACGGTATGGCGATGGTGACCACCGGTATCCGTCATTTTAAACATTAAAAACAGGTATTGAGTATTAGGTATTAAGTATTAACCTTGCGGATAAGGCAGTCTACTTTATACCTAATATTTAATACCTAATACTTAATACTTAATACTTTATATTAATGGGATTATTCTCTTTTACACAAGAAATAGCGATGGACTTGGGGACAGCCAATACCATCATCATCACAAACGGGAAAATTGTGGTGGATGAGCCTTCGGTTGTGGCCTTGGATCGCCGTACAGATAAGATGATCGCCGTTGGGGAAAAGGCGAAGTTGATGCACGAAAAGACCCACGAAAATATACGTACTATTCGTCCGTTGAGGGATGGAGTGATCGCCGACTTCTATGCTTGCGAGCAAATGATGCGCGGTTTGATTAAGCAGGTAAATACTCGTAATCACTTGTTTTCGCCGTCACTTCGTATGGTGATCGGTGTACCGTCGGGAAGTACGGAAGTAGAACTCCGTGCCGTTCGTGACTCAGCCGAGCATGCCGGTGGGCGTGACGTCTATCTGATATTCGAACCGATGGCTGCGGCAATCGGTATCGGTATTGATGTAGAAGCGCCCGAAGGAAACATGATCGTGGATATAGGTGGTGGGTCTACGGAAATTGCCGTTATCTCTTTGGGAGGTATCGTTTCCAACAACTCTATCCGTATCGCCGGTGATGATCTGACTGCGGATATCCAGGAATACATGAGCCGTCAGCATAATGTGAAAGTCAGCGAACGTATGGCAGAACGTATTAAGATCAACGTAGGTGCTGCACTGACCGAGCTTGGCGATGACGCTCCGGAAGATTACATCGTTCATGGACCGAACCGTATTACAGCTCTTCCGATGGAAGTGCCCGTATGTTATCAGGAAGTGGCTCACTGTCTGGAGAAATCCATCTCCAAGGTTGAAACAGCCATCCTGAGTGCATTGGAAAATACGCCGCCCGAACTGTATGCGGATATTGTACACAACGGCATTTATCTTGCCGGTGGTGGTGCATTGCTTCGCGGACTGGACAAGCGTTTGACAGATAAAATTAACATACCTTTCCACATTGCTGAAGATCCTTTGCACGCAGTAGCCAAAGGTACGGGTGTGGCATTAAAGAATGTAGACCGTTTCTCTTTCTTGATGAGATAAATAATACGGATCATTATTCATGCGGAATTTAATAAACTTCCTTTTGAAATACAATTACTGGTTCCTCTTCATCGTATTAGAGGTAGCCAGTTTTGTTTTGTTATTTCGGTTCAACAACTACCAGCAGAGTACTTTCTTTACATCTGCCAATGTCGTTGTGGGGGCAGTTTATGAAGTTTCGGGAGGAATAAGCTCTTATTTCCATCTCAAATCGGTCAACGCAGACTTGCTGGATCGTAATATGGCGCTCGAACAGCAGATCACTAATCTGGAAAAGGCGTTGCGGGAGCATCAGGTTGATTCGGTTACTGTAAACAGCATCAAGGAGATACCTCTGACAGATTATCAGTTGTTCAAGGCACACGTCATTAAGAACAGTCTGAATCAGGCGGATAATTATATAACGCTCGATCAGGGTTCTTCTGCCGGCATCCGTCCCGAAATGGGAGTGGTGGACGGAAACGGAATTGTGGGTATTGTCTATGAAACCTCCTCTTCGTATTCACTCGTGATTTCGGTATTGAACAGCAAGTCAAATATTAGTTGCAAGATTGTCGGAAGTGACTACTTTGGTTATCTGAAGTGGGAGCATGGAGATTCCCGCTATGCGTATCTGAAAGATTTGCCTCGTCATGCAGAGTTTAATCTGGGTGATACGGTGGTGACAAGCGGCTTCTCTACCGTATTCCCTGAAGGAATCATGGTAGGAACAGTCGATGATATGTCCGACTCGCACGACGGATTGTCTTATTTGTTGAAAATCAAGTTGGCTACCGATTTCGGCAAGGTGAGTGATGTGCGGGTGATAGCCCGGAACGGTCAGCAGGAACAGAAAGAACTGGAAAATAAGGCTGTGAAATAATGATAATTACCTATATACATAGAATCGGATGGTTTATCGGGCTGGTACTTCTTCAGGTGCTGATCCTGAATAACGTACATATTGCCGGATATGCTACTCCCTTTCTCTACATTTACTTTATACTGAAATTCGCTTCCGGAACTTCCCGGAATGAGTTGATGTTGTGGGCTTTCTTCTTCGGACTAACCATTGATATCTTTGCCGATACTCCGGGGATGAATGCTGCGGCAACCGTGCTGCTGGCTTTCCTTCGTCCGTCCTTGCTGCGCCTGTTTACTCCGCGTGACAATCTGGACAGTATCATCCCTTCTTTCAAGAGCATGGGCATCACTCCTTTCCTGAAATATACCACGGCAAGTGTTTTTGTCCATAGCCTGGCATTACTCAGCATTGAGTTCTTCTCATTTACCAGCATCTGGCTGTTGTTATTGCGGGTGATTTCGTGCACCCTTCTGACTTTAACCTGCATTCTTGCTGTAGAAGGAATAAGGAGATAGGAATGGCAAAAGACTATAGATTAGAAAAGCGGAAATTTGTTATCGGGGGGATTGCTTTAACTATTGTGTTGATTTATCTGATACGCCTCTTTGTATTACAGATAACGACAGACGACTACAAGAAGAATGCCGACAGCAATGCTTTCCTGAATAAAATTCAATATCCCTCACGGGGTGCTATTTACGACCGTAACGGCAAACTGCTGGTATTCAACCAGCCGGCCTATGACATCACTCTTGTCCCGAAAGAGGTCGAAAATCTGGATACACTCGATTTATGTGAGTCGTTGGGCATTACTCGTGCTCAGTTCCTTAAGATCATGAGTGATATGAGAGACCGCCGCCGCAATCCGGGATATTCCCGATATACCAACCAGCTGTTCATGTCACAACTCTCTGCGGAGGAGTGCGGTGTCTTCCAGGAGAAACTGTTCAAGTTTCCCGGTTTTTATATTCAGCGGCGTACGATCCGGCAATATTCATACAATGCTGCCGCCCATGCTTTGGGGGATATCGGTGAGGTATCCGTTAAAGATATGGAGGCGGATGAAGAGGGATACTACATTCGCGGAGATTATGTAGGAAAACTGGGAGTTGAAAGATCGTACGAGAAATACCTGCGTGGAGAAAAGGGAGTAGAGATTCTGTTGCGCGATGCGCATGGACGTATCCAGGGACGTTATATGGACGGAGAGTATGACCGTCCTTCCATTCCGGGCAAGAATCTGACTCTGAGTCTCGACATCGATTTGCAGATATTAGGCGAACGGTTATTGAAAAATAAGATTGGAAGTATCGTAGCTATCGAACCGGAAACCGGAGAAATCCTTTGTCTGGTTTCTTCTCCGAATTATGATCCGCATCTGATGATTGGTCGTCAGCGTGGCAAGAACCATCTGATGCTGCAACGCGATAAACAGAAACCGTTGCTCAATCGTGCGTTGATGGGAGTCTATCCTCCGGGGTCAACTTTCAAGACGGCACAGGGACTGACCTTCCTGCAAGAAGGAATCATTACCGAGCAAAGTCCTTCTTTCCCCTGTTCTCGTGGTTTCCATTATGGGCGTCTGACAGTGGGATGTCATGCTCACGGCTCACCTTTGCCATTGATTCCGGCTATTGCGACTTCTTGCAACTCCTATTTCTGTTGGGGGCTGTTCCGTATGTTCGGCGATCGCAAGTACGGTTCACCGCAGAATGCCATCACAGTCTGGAAAGATCACATGGTTTCTCAGGGATTCGGCTATAAGTTAGGAGTTGATTTGCCCGGAGAGAAACGGGGCTTGATACCGAACGCGCAATTTTATGACAAGGCTTATCGTGGACACTGGAACGGACTGACGGTCATCAGTATCTCCATCGGACAAGGTGAAATTCTGTCTACCCCTCTTCAGATAGCTAACTTAGGGGCAACGATTGCCAATCGCGGACATTTTACAACACCACATATTGTGAAGGAAATTCAGGATGCGCAGTTGGATAGCATTTATCGACATCCACGCAACACAACCATAGAGCGAAGACATTATGAATCTGTGGTAGAAGGAATGCGTGCTGCTGCCACCGGAGGTACTTGCCGTATGCTGTCCGTGATGGTGCCGGAACTTGAAGCCTGCGGAAAGACAGGAACAGCGCAGAATCGCGGACATGACCATTCGGTGTTTATGGGCTTTGCTCCGATGAACCAGCCTAAGATCGCCATTGCCGTATATGTAGAGAATGGAGGTTGGGGAGCGACTTATGGAGTGCCGATCGGTGCATTGATGATGGAACAATATATGAAAGGGAAGTTGTCGCCCGAGAATGAGTTAAGAGCAGAAGAAATCAGTAACAGAATCATTTTATATGGTAACGAGGAACGATAGTTTGTGGAAAACACTGGATTGGGTAACGATTGGTATCTATCTGCTTTTGATTGTCGGCGGATGGTTCAGCGTTTGCGGTGCCAGCTATGACTATGGCGATCGTGACTTCTTTGATTTCTCTACCCGTGCCGGAAAGCAGTTTGTATGGATTATCTGCTCCTTTGGTTTGGGATTTGTTTTGCTGATGCTGGAAGACCGGATGTATGATATGTTCGCGTACATTATATATGTAGGGATGATTGTGCTGCTTATTGTTACCATCTTTATCGCACCGGATACGAAAGGATCGCGTTCTTGGCTGGTGATGGGACCGGTCAGCCTGCAACCCGCCGAGTTTGCCAAGTTTGCTACGGCACTGGCGCTGGCGAAATATATGAACTCATACTCATTCAGCATAAAGAAAGAAAAGTGTGCCTTCGTCTTGGGCTTTATCATTCTTCTTCCGATGCTCCTGATTATCGGACAGCGGGAGACGGGGTCAGCATTAGTCTATCTTGCCTTCTTTTTGGTGCTTTATCGGGAAGGAATGCCCGGTGTAGTGCTTTTTGCCGGTTTGTGTGCAGTGATTTACTTTGTTGTCGGCATCCGTTTTGACGAGGTCTTTATTGCCGATACTCCCACACCGTTGGGCGAATTTATCGTGTTGTTATTGATTCTGTTGTTTGCCGGAGGAATGGTATGGGTGTACCCCAAAAAGTGGGAACCCACACGGAACATTATCGGAGGAAGCCTGATCATTCTGCTTATCGCATATTTAATATCGGAATACGGAATACACTTCAGTCTGGTATGGGTGCAATGGGGGCTTTGTGTTCTTGTGGTAGGTTATCTGCTCTATCTGGCATTGAGAGAGCGTCAACGTTCCTATTTCCTGATTGCCCTGTTTGCCATCGGCTCTATCGGCTTTCTGTATTCCAGTAACTACGTATTTGATAACATCTTGGAATCCCATCAGCAAATCCGTATCAAGGTTGTACTCGGTATGGAAGAAGACCTGACGGGAGCGGGATATAATGTCAATCAGTCAAAGATAGCCATCGGTTCCGGTGGATTGACTGGAAAAGGCTTTCTGAATGGCACACAGACGAAACTGAAATATGTGCCCGAACAAGATACTGACTTTATCTTCTGTACAGTGGGAGAGGAGCAGGGATTTGTCGGTTCGGCTGCTGTCCTGTTGGCTTTCCTTATATTGATTCTGAGACTGATTGCTTTATCCGAGCGGCAGACTTCCATTTTTGCACGTGTCTATGGTTATTCCGTTGTCAGTATCTTCCTTTTCCATCTTTTTATTAATGTCGGGATGGTGCTTGGGCTGACTCCGGTCATTGGTATTCCTTTACCGTTCTTCAGTTACGGAGGTTCTTCCTTGTGGGGATTCACCATTTTATTGTTTATCTTCCTGAGGCTGGATGCCGGAAGAGGCAGAAGGCTTTAATCTATTCTCCTTGTTTTTCAATCCGGATACCGACGTCATTGAGTCCGGTTAATTTCTCATCCTGCATTCCGTGCACAATCTTAACTGTGTAGTTTCCGGGATGCAGCGGGCGGACAGATTTGACAAAAACTGCTGTTTGATAGATACTTCCCCACCCATTGCCTGTCCATCTTCCTGTGGAATCAGCCAGGTTGACCGCTATCGTGTCAGTGCGCCATACTGTGGAGTCGAGCAGATTCTCATGAATGAATAAGTAAAGGTTGCGGTAAGGGTATTCACTTCTGTTGCGAACTTCCGCAAATAATCTGAGTGTACTAGGAATACTGTCCGTAACAGGACACTGAAAAGAGAGTGTATCACTCTTTCCCCATCCCTCATTGGGCAGGGACTGGTAGGAGTGATACACGGTATTTTCATTACAGGCTGCCATGAGGCAGGCACCGAATAAACAAAATAAGCTATTCCTGAGCAGGCTTTTCATTATTTTGCGGTTTCTCTTGATTCGAATTTCTTTCAGGTCTGGGAATACGTTCCTGGTTGGGTTGTCTTCCTTGTTCCTGCGGGCGTTCCTGATTTTGAGGACGTTCCTGTTTGGGTTGCCGTTCTCTATTCTGCGGACGCTCTTGATTACGTTCTTGATTGCGTTCCTGATTTACCGGACGCTCTTGATTTTGTGAACGCTCTTGATTCTGCGGACGGTTCGGATTCTGTGGACGTTCCTGATTCTGTCCTCTTTCCGGACGTCTGTTCTCATTATTCCGTCCTTGATTCTGTCCTCTGTTCCGGTTATTATTGTTATTGTTTCTCGGACGATTTTCTCTGTCTCCTCTTTCTCCTCTGTTGCCGTTCTCTGACGGTTGGGGACGATTCTCGTTCTCCCCCCTCTGAGGTTGCTGCGGACGATTTCCACTTTCGGCCTGTGCCTGCGGGCGGTTGTCATTATTTCCTTTTCTCTTCTTCTTGTTCCGGTTACCGTTGTTTCCGTCCTTATTATTTCGGTTACGGTCGAAGCGGGTGAGGCTTTCCTGTTCCAGCAAGTCAATCGGCTTTTTGGATTCTTGCTTCACTTCAGCTTCGAGCAGACTATCCGGTTTCATTCCTTTCTTGTTCATGGCAATTACCTCAAAGGCACGTTTTCCACTGATTGTTACCAGATTGGCGGGGAAGTTCTTGTCCGTAGAGTAAGAAACATGATTACTCAGAATATCAGCCTTGAAGAAGTAGAAAGTGCCGTCCTTTGTTTCCAGTTCGATTTCTTTGGAAGGGAGGCGCTTCTGAGCTTCCACATAGCAGTCCACCTCATAGTTGAGACAACACTTTAACTTTGCGCACTGTCCGGCAAGCTTTTGAGGATTCAGTGAAATGTCCTGAAAGCGGGCGGCACTTGTAGATACCGATACAAAGCTCGTCATCCAAGTAGCGCAGCAAAGCTCCCGTCCGCAAGGACCGATACCTCCGATACGTCCTGCTTCCTGTCGTGCACCGATTTGTTTCATTTCAATACGGACACGGAAAGCTTCGGCAAGTACCTTAATCAGTTGGCGGAAGTCCACACGTTCGTCAGCAATGTAGTAGAAGATGGCCTTATTGCCGTCGCCCTGATATTCCACATCACCGATTTTCATATCCAGGTTCAGGTTCAGTGCGATCTGGCGGGCACGGATCATGGTCGCATGTTCCTTTGCTTTCGCTTCGTTGAATTTCTCCATATCCACCGGTTTTGCTTTCCGGTAGATTCTCTTTATTTCAACATCAGTCTTGAAGTTGGCCTTCTTCATTTGCAGCGGGACGAGTCTTCCCGTCAGGGTCACGACGCCGATGTCATGGCCCGGAGCAGCTTCTACGGCAACGATGTCTCCCTTTTCCAGTTTGATCTTATTGCTGTTGCGGTAATAGCCTTTTCGGGTGTTTTTAAATTGCACTTCCACCATATCACACTCTTCCGCGTTGCCTGGTATGTCTGCCAGCCAATCGTAAGTGTTCAGTTTCTTATCTTGTCGGGAGCATCCTTTGCAGCAAAGACCGCCGCTCCCATTATGAAGCTTATATTCCATAGTTTATATATTTATTATTGCTTCAACAGTACGATCATCTTCAGAGAGAAGTCGAAAAATACCATCTTGGCATTTACATTTTGTTCTATATGCAGTTGCGCTTCGCTTAGTTCATCCATGATGCCTATTACGTTCCTTTCGTTGACGAAAGGAGCAAAGCGAGAGGCGAAATTCTGTTCGTTGATTGTCATGTATGTCAGATCACGCTGATGGAGATTGAATATAAAGTTTTCGCGGATCATGCGCTGGCAGTATTCCAGAAAGTTCTTCTGGCGTTCACGTCCCATGCCGGCAACCTGTTCGCTCCAGAGCTTCATTTCCCTGATTTTCCGTTGATAGGACAATCGCATCAGGCTGACAAATAAGTCGAAGAAGAGCTGATTCTCTTCATTCAGATGAATAGTTTCCAGTGCTTTGATAAAGTTCCCGTTTGCCAGATGGGCAATGGAAAGGCTGTCGGCAGGCTGGATACCGTATTTGGACTGCAATACGCGGTCGATGGCCGGTTCGTCTATTTTTCGCACGTTCATGCGTTGAGTACGGCTCAGAATAGTAGGCAGAATCATTTCCGGAGCTTCCGATACGAGCAGGAAGATAGTTTTCTCAGGTGGCTCTTCGAGCAATTTCAATAATTTGTTGGCACATACCGGATGCATCTTTTCGGGCAACCAGAGAATCGTGATCTTGAATCCTCCTTCGCTCGATTTGAGGCTGAGTTTCTTCAGGATTTCATCGCTCTCTTTTGCGTAGATGATGGCCTGTGCATTCTCGGCATCCATTTCTCTCAGCCAGTGATTCAGGTTGAAGTACGGATTCTTCAGAACGAATGGTCTCCAGTCGGCGATATAGTCGTCGCACACTTCCCGTTTTCCTTTAGAACTTTTCACGATGGGGAATACGAAATGTACGTCCGGATGTACCAGTTTATTGAATTTCACACACGACGGACATACTCCGCAGGCATCCGTCTCACCCCGGTTGGTGCAACTGATGTAGCGGGCATAAGCGATAGCCAGCGGCATCTTACCGACTCCTTCGGGGCCACAGATCAGTTGGGCATGCGGTATGCGCCCTTCACTCACTTCCTGAATGAGTCGTTGCTTGATTTCTTCTTGTCCGATTACGTCTCTGAAAAACATATCAATAAATGATTTTAGCCACTTCTTTGATACTGTCCACTGCTCCGATGGAGTAGAAGTGGATGCTTGGCACTCCATGTGCCATTAACTCTTTGCATTGGGCGACACACCATTCGATACCAACCTGTTCGGCTTCCTTGTCGTTCTTGCATTTCAAAGCCTCCTTGACCAAATCTTCCGGCAAGTCTACTTTGAATGTCTTGGGCACCATGCTGAGTTGAGATAACTTCTTGAATGGCTTGATGCCCGGAATGATAGGTACATTGATACCTGCTGCCTTCGCTTGCTCTACAAATTCGAAGTATTTCTTATTGTCGTAGAATAACTGTGTCACAGCATATTCCGCACCTGCTTCTACTTTCTTTTTCAGCCAGAAGAGATCGGATTCGATGTTGGGAGCCTCCTCGTGCTTCTCCGGATAGCAAGCCACACCGTAGGAGAACGGGCTGTTGGTTACTTTCATCTCCGAACCGTCTACAAAGATTCCCTTATTGAAGTTATTGATTTGCTCCTGCAACTCGATAGCATGATGGTATCCGTCGCCCTCGGGAGTGAATACTGATTCATGTTTGGCCTTATCTCCCCGAAGTACCAGCAGATCGGTGATATTGAGGAATTGCAGGTCGAGCAGTACATATTCGGTTTCTTCACGGGTGAAGCCGCTGCACAGTATGTGCGGAACCACCGTTATATTATACTTGTTCTGGATAGCGGCAGCTACGGCAACAGTCCCCGGGCGTCTTCTCAGCCGGTTTCGCTGGAAAAGTCCGTTGCCCAGATCCTTATATACGTATTCGCTGCGATGCGTGGTGATATTGATATATTTCGGATCAAACTCCCGAAGGGTATCGACAGTCTGATACAGCTTTTCGATGCCTGTACCTTTCAGTGGAGGAAGGATTTCGAAAGAGAAAGCTGTTTTTTCGCTGTTATGTATTAAATCAATTACTCTCATTCTTTTTCGTTGATGTTCGTTGTCTACTTGAATTAAAAGTGCATATTGGGACAAAAATACGAAAAAAGAAAGATTTCTTCTTGATTTGTTTGAAAATAGTTTGGTTTTTATCGCACTATTACATAAAAGTGGGGATGGATAAAATAAAACGGACCCTTATTTAGAGTGTTCCAGGAAATTCTCCAGAGCGGCGATCTTGTCATTCCGCAGATATTGCATATCCATGACCGGAATGTAGCTGTAAGGGATAAACTGTAACAATCTCACTGCTGCGAATTTCTTGTCAGCCGACATGAGGACATCCAGCCGAAGATTTCCGCCTGTTCCTTTCTCAATATTGATATTGTTAGAAAAATTGCCTGATTCGATCATTTCTTTCAATGGTTCAAGGTATTTCAGATTGAAAGAATAGTTCTTCTCTTTGACCACGCTTTTAGTCAGCAGATATCTCATTTCCCTGGAACGGAATTTAAGTTGGTATATGCCAAGCAGACAGAGTAATATATTGCCGATAAGATATAATATGCTATCTAAAGAAATGCCGTCCATAATGAGGAGGATCGCTTCAGGTAAGTGACATAATCCTATTAATAAAACAATAACTCCGATGATTGTTTTTTTTACGTTGAATCGTTGTCTGATATCCTGATTGGATGAACTATCAGTTCTTGATAATTGATTTGCCATAGTCTTTTCTTTTTATACTCTTTATACCTATTTTCTATGCACTTATGATTAAGTGTGGTTGCAAATGTAGGAGGAATCAACTGAAATGCGGTGTTCCATTCAGGACGAAAATTGTTCAAAAGGAGACTAAAGGAGTATAAACTTCGGGGTCGTTTTCGCATATATTTGTGAAAAAAGGCAATCTTGAAGAGAGAATGTTTTGATATTCTCTTTTTAAGACTGCCTTTCGCTCATTCTCTGACGAGTCGGAAATTACTTGTCGAGAAATGATTTTTTCATTCTGGCAATGTCAGTCAGGTAATCCTGAAGATCTTGTTCATGCTCTTCTTCTTCAGCAAGGATATGCTTGGCAATGTCGCAAGTAGTGAAATCTTTTCCATTGGTAAAGTCAGCAATTTCCTGATAACGCAGTATTGCGCAACGCTCAGAAGCTACATTATCTTTTAGCAGACTTACAGAATCAAACCCTTGGGGAGCATCATATTTGCATCTTGCCAGTTCGAACCATTTCTTCGGGTCCAATACGGGTACTCCTTCCAGTTCGATAATGCGGTCGGCAAGCAGTTGCGCATGTCTGCGTTCTTCTTCCGCATGTTCTTCGAATTCGCCTTGTACATCTGCACGCATGGCGCCTTCTACTACTAATGCACCTACCCAGTATTGGTAATATGCCAACCATTCTTCGGACAATGCTGCATTCAACTGTGAAATCAAGCTTTCTACATCAAGCTTTCCTTGTAAGATTTTTACGCTTTCTCTAGCCATAATTTAAAAGTTTAGGTTACTATATTCAAGTCGGGTATGTAACAGACGGGAGATGTTTTTGTTTGAGAGTTAGCAGTGATTTAACAGTGATTTTATATATGCATGGTATGCAAGCGTTGAAATGAGATTTCTCCTGTAATATATAAGTGTACAAGATAGAAAAATGCCAATATGGCAGATAGATTGATTGATTTAGGGGTGGATGTTCGTGTGCCATTTGGTATTCTTTTTTTTGTGTTCGGTAACCGGGAATGCTTGCTTCATGCTGAATCAAGCACAACCGGTTTGCTAAGACAAATGATTGAAGCATCAATAGCAGGCAAATAATAAGAGTAGATTCAAGGCGAGTATATTTTCTGCTTACTATGAATTAAACACGTGTTTTGCTCCCATGCTCTCACTTTTTGCTTGTATCGTCTTATTCATCGTTGTTACAGCTGTTGTAGCAAGTGTTGTAGCAGTGTGGGAGCAGGCATTTGCTCTCACTCTATATCCATGCTTTAATACACTTTTTACTTGATGTTGTGGTTTGATATTCAGCGTGTTAATGTCTGATAGCCCCTCTTTTGTTGTCTGTACTGTATTGGATTTAGTTGACAACCTCGATGAAGCGTTAGTTTCCTCGGAGGAAACGGCAGTTCCCTTTAAAAGGAACGGTCGTTTCCATTAAAAGGAACGCCCGTTCCCTCACCGGGAAACGACAGTTTCCATTCCAAGAAATAATAGGAAACTATAAGCCATTGAGATCTAACCATATAGAGTACTATCGGTAATGTTATAGAGTTTATGTTCATGTCTACACTGTTATGAATGAATTAAAGACTCGTCAGTAAATCATATTTTTTATTCATCATTCAGTTATTCAGCCTGTTACAATGCATCTTCTTATTTTTTTAATGCAAACAAGCATATAGTCTACTGATATGAATCTGTCACTTTATAAAAACGATTTATATATATGTTAACTCACATTATGTGCAACAGCTGGCTCACATTATGTGTGATAGCTGTTGCACATAATGCGAGTCAGCTGTAGCAACATTTGTGCGGCAATCAATATCATACATGAAATAGCATAATTGTAATACTTAAAGATGCAGAGAGAAAATATGTTATCAATAAAAGAAGGTGCATTGTAATTGTTTGCATAGTAGGTAATTATGAAAAAAAGTGACTATGATAAAGTTTTGTTTGCAATTACTATTCAGACTTTAAATTCATTCTTTTCATCACGGTTTCATTCATTTCCTTTGTACTTTGAATGAGATTAATTCCGCCAACGGGTTAAATCTAGTTCTTAATGCCCCATGCTTCAATAATTGAATCCGCTAGCGCTTTACTTATACGATGTGACAAGGAATCATCAAACACACAAACCCACCCAACTGTATCCGCATTGAATGTAATTCCAGCCAAGGGACCTGAACGAGCCGAACGATAATAATATACGACTTTTAGGGAAACTCCAGAAGAACCGTCAATCGTCTGGTATGTCTCACCATTGCCATACACATCTATTTCACAATAAAGACTATCATTATTATAGTTTACTTGTTTAGAAGAATGCCGCGGAAATGGAGGTTCCTCCTCAGGTCCCCAAACAGTTGCACCATCCCAAGTATGCAAAGGAACCCAACTTGAATCCAACAATACGATTCCAAGACTATCTCTAACAGGATTATGTTCCACACCATAACATGCAGGATACGTCTTCCTTGGATTACGTTGCAAGCATCCGGAAAATAATAAAAACAATAGAATCACACAAATAAAACCTCTCATAATCAATTTATTGTTATTGTTTCAGACCATGTCCATTTCTCACTGATAGTACCTCCCAGTCCGACTCCTTCACCACGGTCACAATCGGGAATAATAGCATCATGAGTGTTGTCATCCTTATCATGATTTACACGTAAGCGCGTACCAGATTCCCAACCTGTCGGATTTATAACAATGTAATTTAATGTATAAGTTCCATCATGGTTATCTACAATCACAACCTTTGTATTATAAGAACCCAAAAAAGAAGTTGCAGTATTCATATTGGTAACACCATCAATAAACTCATCAACATCATATGTCCACGAGCTTTTAACATCTGACAAATTACCATCTTTTATTTGCGCGATAGCCTTATCACGAGCTTGCAGAACACCTTCTTGCGTTTGTAGCTCCTTAGTCGTCTGCGCATTATCCTCAAAAGCAAAAACTAGATTACCATTCTCATCTACACTCATATTTGACGTTTCCCGCTCAAACAACCAGATATTGAACAAATCTATCCAAGTCATTTTATTGGGGTCCGTTTCTACTTTCACATATCCTTCCACTTGATGCATATAATCTCTTATAGTATCAGTTGCCCCCGGATGCTGCTGCAAGAAATCACTGACTTTGTCATAGACCTCATGCGCTATTTCTGCTGACCCAGTAACAAGATTTGTAAAAGATTGCTTCAATAGAGTTGTCAAGTCATCCAAAAAAGAGTTTGTGGTAGCGGTATTACTACTTATGGAGCCTCCTCCTCCACCACCCCAGTTTCCTGTACTTCCCGAATCGTAGTTTTCATTATACCCATAATAACCATAAAAGCCAAAATAACCGGGATAGCTAGAACCTGACCAACCGGGATAACCGTCTCCCCAGGGAACATAACTTCCCCAAGGATCATAATTATTCCCTCCCGGATAGGTGCCATAACCAAAACCATCGGGTTTGACATACCCCCAACCGGCAACCCAACCACCGGGCCAATCTCCTTCCCAATTATCAAGTTCATCTTGTGTATACCCCCGATACCAATGAGAATTTCCATCGGGATCTACAAAATAAAAACCATGGTCGAGCCAATTATCACCGGAGCCACCACCAGAATAACCATTACCATAACCGCCTACACAAAGTCCCATTTCTTCTCTTGTCAAAACAGGGAAATGACGACGTAACCCCTGTAAATCCTTACGTGAAATCTTTTTCATATCTTAATTATTTTGTATGTGCATTTTATCCAGCAAAGGTCAGCAAAAGCAAATAAAAGCAAGAACAATATAAGACCAAAAAAGGATAAATTCTATTCTTTTTCACACTGATAATCAGAATATATACATAATAAATAAGTTGAATGCCCCTATGAATAGTATTTTTCATTTATTGAACAGTATATTTCCAGGAATTGTATCAAAATCACCTTCCTTTGCAATAAATAAAACAAAACATGTTTTTTATCATAGATATGAAAACACAAGAAAAGGAAGAAACACAAGAAGAAGCTGTACAGCGTAGTGAAGAAGTTCAGACTATTATAGACAGAATGCCCACAAGAGGAGCAACTTATGCTATAATATTAACAACATTACTAATTACTGCAATATTTGTATTAGGGTGCATCATAAAATATCCGGATACTGTGGATGGACAGATTTCCATAACATCACACCTGGCTCCGGTTAGACTGGTTGCCAATACGTCAGGAAAGCTACATCTCCTGAACGAGAATAAAGCACCGATATACGAAGGACAAGTGATCGCTTATATTGATAATGAGGCTAATTACAAAGACATCTTGTTTATAGATTCTCTATTAAACAGGTATAATGACAAAGATCTTGAAAACTTTCCTACTATCAACGGACTTATATTAGGAAGTATAAGTTCTACATATAATTCCTTCGTCATCGCACACTCCCAATATTACCGAATGCTACATTCTGACATTTATAAAACAATGTGCAACAGCCTTCAACAACAAAATATAATTAATGCGGGTATCATAGAAAACTTGGACAAAGAACTATCTTTAAAAGGAAAAAAACTAAATATCGAAAAAGGGTTACTAAGTAAAGACAGTACTTTAAACCGCATAAAAGCTATCAGCGAGCTGGAATACAACCGTCAACAAGGAACATATTATGACCTGCAAAGTAGCTACAAGGAGTTGCAGAGCAGTAAACTATCATATATGGCTCAAATCAAAAGAAATGAACAGCAAATACAGCAATACACACTGGAGGAACAAGAAAATTTAGATAAATTGTGGGGAGAGCTATCAGCCAATAAATCTCAGCTGTCCAATATGATCCACGCATGGAAAAAAGAATACCTCCAAATAAGCCCTATTAGTGGACAAATGGAATATCTCGGATTCTGGAGAGAAAACTATTTCGTGCAAAGCGGACAAGAACTATTTTCGATCCTTCCCGATCAGAATGAAATCATAGGAGAAGTTATCGTTCCTTCACATGGCATTGGAAAAGTAAAGATAGGACAAACGGCTAATGTCAAGGTAAACAACTTTCCTTATTTGGAATATGGTCTCATAAAAGGAAAAGTTAGCTCCATATCGCGCTTATCCAATAAAATAAAACAGTCATCGTCCTCTGCTACGGCAGAAGGCAATGTATACCGCATACTCATTACCTTCCCCGATGGCTTAACTACAAATTTCAACAAAACGCTGGATCTTGACTTTGAATCACAAGGAACAGCCGAAATCATCACAAAACCAAGACGATTGATAGAAAGACTTTTCGACAATTTAAAAGCGAACGCAGAGCAATAAACTTTAAGCTATAACTCATAAGATTATAATACTATGATATTACACAGATTTCCTATTGACTACCAAATGGATACGCAAGATTGCGGTCCGGCTTGCCTGAAAATCGTAGCTAAACATTTCGGCAGATTCTATTCACTACAATACCTCAGAGACAGATGCGGCATAACCAACCAAGGTATTTCATTACTGGATTTAAGTACCGGTGCCGAGAGCATCGGATTGCGCACATTAGCCATCAAATGCACAGTGAACGATGTAGTCAGTCAAGTACCTTTTCCAGCCATCATTTTTTGGAAAGAATCACACTTTATTGTAGTGTATCACGCTAATAAGAAATATATCTGGGTCTCCGATCCTGCCAAAGGACGGGTGAAATATACTCATGAAGAATTTAGATCCGGCTGGTATCCCAAAGGAGAATTATACGGAGTTCTACTCGCCATCGAACCAACTATCGACTTTCAAAGAAGTGACGTTGAGAAAGAGTTGGAGAAGAACAGTTTTTTCAGCATACTCCGCTATTTTATCCCTTATAAAAACAGTTTTGCAACTATATTCTTTATTATGTTGGTCGTTACTCTATTGCAAGGAGTACTTCCCTTCATCTCCAAAGCTGTTATTGATGTAGGAATTAAAACCTCCGACATTAATTTTATTCACATGGTATTAATCGGGAACATCAGTATTCTTCTCAGTATCACGATATTCAACGTGATACGAGACTGGGTATTATTGCACATCACTTCGCGAGTGAATATTGCTCTGATATCCGACTATCTGATAAAACTCATGAAACTTCCGGTCACGTTCTTCGAAAATAAGCTTTTAGGCGACATTCTACAACGTGCACGGGATCATGAACGTATCCGGAACTTTATCATGCACAATTCTTTATCACTCGTATTTTCTACACTGACATTCATCATTTTTGGAATTATATTACTAATCTACAATCCCATTATATTCTATATATTCTTATCCGGCTCTATTTTATACGCCGTTTGGGTACTGTTATTCCTCCGTATCCGAAAGAAATTGGACTGGGAATATTTCGAGCTTATCTCCCAAGACCAAAGTTATTGGGTAGAAACAGTTTCTGCCATTCAAGACATCAAGATATATAATTATGAAAAACATCGGAGATGGAGATGGGAAGAAATACAAGCCAAACTATACAAAGTCAACAAAAGAGTACTGAATATTACTAATGCCCAAAATTTGGGAGCACAGTTTATTGAGAACATTAAAAATATGGGTATTGTATTTTTTTGTGCCAACGCAGTTATCAAAGGAGATATTACATTCGGAGTGATGATATCAACACAGTTCATCATCGGAATGCTAAATGGGCCATTAGTTCAGTTTATCGGTTTCGTTGTCTCTGCCCAATATGCCAAGATCAGTTTTCTACGAATGAATGAAATAAGACAATTAAAAGACGAAGAAGAATTACTGTCAATAGGTACCACCTCCATATTGCCGGAAGGTAGGGACATTACATTATCTAACGTAATCTTCCAATACAGCCCCAACTCACCACTAGTATTAACTAATATATATTTGACAATTCCCCAAAATAAAGTAACAGCGATTGTCGGAGGAAGCGGAAGTGGAAAATCTACTTTGTTGAAATTGTTGGTAAGACTTTATAAACCTGTTTTTGGAGAAATAAAGATGGGGAATATGAATGTATCAAGTATCAATCTACGTACTTGGCGTAATATGTGCGGGGTAGTTATGCAAGATGGAAAATTATTCAGCGACACTATTTTGGCAAATATAGTATTGGATGATGAACATATTAACTATAAACGTCTGCACGAAGTATGCAAAATGGCACAAATTGAAGAAGAAATCAGCGGCATGCCCAAAGGATATGATACCGTTATTGGTGAAAAAGGCAGAGGGTTAAGTGGAGGACAAAAACAACGATTACTTATAGCACGTGCTTTATATCGGGATCCTGATTTTCTCTTTTTGGACGAAGCCACAAACTCATTGGATGTCATTAATGAAAAAAAGATAGTAGAAGCACTAAATTCTGCATTCAAGAACAGGACTGTTATCGTCGTTGCACATAGATTAAGCACGATACGAAATGCAGACCAAATTGTAGTATTGCATCATGGCAGAATTATTGAAATAGGCAACCATGATAGTTTAATGGCTAAAAAAGGAGAATACTTCAATTTGGTATCTTCACAATCATCATAGACAAATAATTGGTCAGATAAAAAATAACGGAAAAGAAAATGAAGAATTGGAAATATTCAATAATCAGAGTGCTTAAGAAGAGATCGCTGACGATTCCAGGATGGATGATAACATGGATGTTATTCGTTCCAATAATCATTTATGGACAAAATCATCAAATTTCACTTGAACAAGTAGTTAACAAATGGTGTCTATCTTCACCATCAGCAAAAAAAATAAAACTATCATATGAAAATACCATACTGGAGTTTGAGAACTATAAGAAAGGATTTCTACCCTCTGTGGCCTTTTCATTAAGTCCAGTAAACTTTAACCGCTCGCAAAAGTTAATGCAAAATGCAGAAAATGGGAATTACTCATATGTAGAAGATTACACCAATACGAGTAGCACAGAAATAGCTATCCGGCAAAAGATAGGAATTGTAGGAGGTGAGTTAAACATTAGTTCCCGCCTAAATTACCTTCGTGAATTTTCCTATAATAGAGACCGTTATGGAACAAACCCACTTTATATCAATTATTCACAACCTTTTATAGGTGGATTGTACAATTACAAAAAACAACGAAACATACAGTATGCCCAGTATAATAATTCAGTCAAACAATATTGTTCAGAAATAGCAGATATACAAACACAAGGGGTGAACTTATTCATGAGCTTGTTTTCAAGTAAACTCTCCATGGAACTATCCTACAAAAACCTACAAATCTCGGATACACTTCTTATTACCAGCAAAGCTTTACTTGATAATGGACATTTCACAGAATACGAATATCACCAAATAGAGCTACAACAACTTAATAATAAATATGCATTTGAAAGTTCTACCCAAAGCTACCAAAAAGCATTGAGAGAACTTATCACATTCCTAAATAAACCTGAATGGACAGATAAAAATATAGATGTATTAACTCCACAATTCAATCTTCCTCTAGAAATAGATAAAAAAGCAGCCTCTCTATATGCCCGGCAAAACAGTCCCTTTGTACTATCACAAGAAGAAAAAAAGTTAAAAGCCGAACAAGCGCTATTCACAGCCAAACTAAACAACCGCTTCAATGGTAATATTAATATCAGTTATGGATTGAATCAATATGCCGATCGCTTTATTGACGCATATAGAAAACCTGACTACACACAAGGAATCATGATCGGAATTCAAATACCAATCTTTCAATGGGGAATCAACCGCAACAAGATACGCATCGCAAAAAATAACTATCAAAATAGCATAATCGAAATAGAACAAGCGGAAGCAAATTTTGATAATGACATAAAAGATATAGTAGAGGAATATAATCACAATATGAACTTATGGTTCGTTGCGACTAAAAGCTATCAACTTTCACAAGAGCAATACGTCCTTTTAAGCCATAAATTTCACTCCGGCAAGGTTTCCGTTTATGAACTAGCTTCTGCACAACAAGAGCAATATAATGCCATGCAAAGGTATTATAATTCTATTCAAAACGTTTGGAACAATTACTGTGCACTACGAAAAATAACTTTATATGATTTTGCCGAACAAACCGAACTGAGAGAATCACTATTTCAAGACATAGAACATTAGTTTAGTTATGCAAATATTCAAATACATGGTAAAACTTAAAACAGATATCAGCTACTCATCTTCCTTTTTAGGAAATTATTTTTGCGAAATAAAAAATTATAATCTGGCATTTGTAGCAATCTCTAAAAATGCAGTAACCTATTTAAGAAGCTTAGCTATTTATGCAAAAACCGGCTATATAATTAAAGAAGAAGACACTATACACGAATGGACTGGCAACAACCCTAGTAATGGTTATCTTTACCCTATCGCTGATTACAAACAAAACCGGGGGAAAAACATAATCAAATTTGCGGTATGGAGAGATCCGGTAGAACGACTTGTTTCATGCTACAAATATTTTTGTTTAGAAAGATGGTATCGTCATTATTTTTACTACCTCGATTTATACAAAGACCCATCCTTTGATCATTTTATGCAATTCGTCCGATTCGAACTAGGCAAAAGTGATCCTCTTTCTCAAGATGAACATATACGCAAACAGACAGATTTTTATTCTTCATCCGATGTCGACTTTATTGTTCCGATACATAAGCTAAACACTTTTCTTGAAAATTATAATATCCCTCTAATTGATACAGCGAAAAATTCAACACATATCAAATTTCAATTAAAAGATGAAGAATACCTAAATGAGATTCGTCATTTATATAGAGATGATTATGAACTACCAAGACTAGCGAATTTTATATAAAGATTATAGAAGCTATTCAGAACACAATATCTGATGATACAAATCTTTATATTGTTTTGCTACAATTTTTATATCATAGGATGTTTCAACTCTATTTCTCGCATTAATAGACAATTCATCAATTAGCTCTGCACTGCTTAAAATCCACTCTATTCCCTTTGCTAAATCTTTTTCATCAGCAATACGAGCTAAATATCCGGTTTTCTTATGTTCAATTATACTTTCAGGTCCAGTCTGTAAAAATGAAACAACTGGTGTTGCACATGCCATGGCTTCTATCACCGTCTGACCAAAAGCCTCTTCCAAAGATGGAACAACCATGACATCTGCTGCCGAATATGCAAGCTGCAATATGTGTTGCTCGCGTATATATCCTAAGAATTTTGTAAAAATGCTAAGCTCAAGCAGTTGAGTTTTAGCACCAAAAACAACAAGGCAATACTCATCCTTATACTTTTCGGATAATAAGTGAAGAGCTCTCAATAAATAAGAAAAACCTTTTCTAGGATCAAAAGCGTTTATAGCACCAAACAAAATAACTTTTTTATCTAACGGAATGTTCAAAACTTTTCTTGCCAATGTCTTTGCTATTGGATAATACAAATTAATATCTAGCCCGTTAGGAATAACATAAACTTGACGCCCCTTTAAAAGAACACTATTCTCTACAGATTTTTTCATCCAAAGAGTAGGTACTACTATGGTCATATCTATTTTATTCCATGCTTCCTCTTTACGTTTCCAAACCTCGTAAGATAAATCTCTCTCATCATTTGAGCCAAGTTTAGGGCATCTCCCACATCCTGTCAAATATCCCATACAGTCTCCATAATAATAGCAACCTCCAGTAAAAGCCCAGCAATCAGGCAGACGCCATATTACTTTTCCTTGAATTCTTCCAATATCTTCAATAGTAATGAATCCGCCATTAATTCCATGAAGTATCACAAGTTTAGGGTTAAATCTTTCTATATTCTGAATTATATTAATCCCCACTACTGCTGGAGAAAAGCCATGCGTAGAAATTGAATACTTAGGATATGTATATAATGGCTGCATATCACAATCATAACCACATAATTCATTTTTCCTTCTTAATGCTATATGGATCTCATTAAACAAATTTTCATTGGGAGTCATGCCAGAATTCAACACCAACATTTTAGACTTGAGACCGACCTCACGCAGTCCCAAATGAATTCTATAGCCTGCATTAAAAGCACCACCAACACAACCAACAGATGTACTTACATATAATATGTCTGTAAATCTTTTAGGTAATACTCGCCTTTTAATTTTCTTATTTTTTTTATAATAACAAACAGAGTAGGCTTGAGATGCTTTTTCCTGTATATCCTCTTTTGAAAGAAGTCCATAGTTATATAGTTTTATTTCCTCCCGAGTACAAGGGTTAATTATATAGTGGGGAAGTATTGATATTTCATTTTTATCATCATATTTATGGAAGATATTGTTTATGAATATACTCCTTCCTTCTTCTACTTGCCTTATGTTATCCTTCAGATTCGATAGAATAAAAGCTAAGAATGGATGTTCTTTCTCTGAAATAATGATTGAATCAGAAAGGGTTTGCAGACTAGTGTCATTAGGATCAGTATATAGACACAGACTATTATCCTCTATTAATTCATCAAAAGATTCAATACACTCAAAATCAGAATCAACAAATATTCCACCTTCATCATACAAAATAAAATAACGAGCTACATCCGATAATATTTCATCACTAATACTATACCTCAATAATTCTGAAAATCTGTTCAGGATTAAAGATCTCACATCTTGTAGACTCCAAAGTTTATATTGCCATAAAAGATTCTTCTGTATCCACGTATCAGACAAAAAAGAAAAGTAGGATAATAGTTGAGGTGAATTATCATCTTCTTGCATCTGATGTATCACTTTAGGTATCTTATTTTTTATATCCATCCCTATGTTTTCATTTACCACCCAGCATTTCATGAATTACATCTTCTCTTTTATTACTAAGTTTATCCATCACCCCTTTCGTAAGTTGCCTTACAGATGGAGTGAGGATTTTGGGATACTCCTTTTCGATTTCATCCAAAGAATAATTCTTGTTATCCCTCAAAAAGAGTACGAATACATAATTCATCAGGTCTGCTTCAGTTGGCTTCTCTTTCAAGCGTTTTTCAAAAAGAGAGGCAGCTTGTTTGTAAGCATCCATAGCCAGACTCTTTTTAGCATTCTCTTCCAGCATCATTCCCTTACCTAAAATATAGTAAGGATCATCCGGGGAGAATTTCTCCATTTGCAACATGGTTTGCAGTGCTTTCTCCTTCTGTCCCAACGCCATTAAGTATTTAACTTTATTTGCATACGCCAGTTTGTATGAAGGCTCCAAAGCTATCGCCTCATCCGAAAGATGAATTGCTTTATTTAAAGAATCGGAATCATTAAAGAAACCCGCAGTTTTCACAGATTGGTTATTCTTCTCAACTGCTTTGGGAGAAATCTGAGCTATCGCAAAACTCGTGCTCGTGCATAAAAGCAAAATAATAAGTGTTCTCATAATTCTATTTATTATCATTGATTAGATTTTGTTTGATGTGATACACAAAGAACGACAAAAAAAAATGGAAACGCGAACATTTTCTATTCAAAAAATGATAAAATCTATTCAACAATAAAAATAAGGCTGCTTTTCTCATTCAGTACAAACGAACTTCGATAAAAAGAATTATCAACATGAAACGGCAATCCGATTACTACTTATGGAGTAATGAACAGTTTCTTTCTTAGATTGAACGTTTTTTTTCCTTCTTTATTCATCGAAACCGCTATCTTTGTAGTAGTTCACATGATACTAAAATAGCACGGAGAAAGTGCTGAACATAAAAATCATACAATAAAATAGACAACTAAAAATAGACAGCACTCATATGAAAAACAAACCGTTATTATTTTTACTCTCAGTATGCGGACTTTTCGCAATGACTGCACGTGGAGAAAATCCACCCGCTAAAGTGATATTCGAACAGTACATGAATCAAGCTCAAACTTTTGCCGATAACTATCCGCGTGAAAAAGCATATCTGCATTTTGACAATACAAGTTATTATGTGGGCGACACGATATGGTTCAAAGCATATGTCACTCTTGCCGAAAAACAAGTTTTCAGTTCAATCAGCCGTCCTTTGTATGTGGAACTGGTGGATCAGGCAGGGCACGTTACTGATAAACAGATCATTAAACTATCACAAGGAGAAGGAAGCGGGCAGTTTGTACTCCCCCAGTCAATGCTATCCGGTTATTACGAAGTACGTGCTTACACCCGCTGGATGCTTGCATTCAGTGATCCGCAGTACTTTTCACGTACTCTCCCTATCTATCAGCTTTCTCATAGCGATCAGTTGGAGCGTAGCATCAGCACATACGAATTGAGTCCTTCGATGGAGAAAAGGCCGGAAGAAACAAGAGAGAAGTTGAGCCTGCGTTTCTTTCCGGAAGGAGGACAGTTAGTCGAAGGGGTAACTTCGCAGGTTGCTTTCAAAGCAGAAAGCAAAAATGAAGGAAACCTTCAATTATCAGGAACACTTTATACCAAAGAGGGGCAAGAAATCACCTCTTTTGAAACTTTACACGATGGAATGGGAGCTTTTGAGTATACGCCTTCTGCTCTGCCGGCAATCGCTAAAGTAAACTTTCAAGGAAAGAAGTACGAATTTACCCTCCCTAAAGCATTGCCAAACGGGTATGTTCTGAAAGTAGACAACAATGCAGGGGCTATTTCTGTGACGGTATCATGTAATGCAGCGACCCCGCAGGATACATTAGCTGTTTTTATAAGCCATCAGGGACGTCCCCATGCCTATCAGCTCATCCACTGTCAGGCAAATGAGCCTCAGCAATTTACTGTATTGTCGCGCAAATTACCGGCAGGAGTCTTACAAATCAGTCTGCTCAATCGTGCCGGAAATACTTTATGCGACCGCTTTATCTTTGCTTCTCCACGGGCTCCTTTGCAAATCTCGCCCAAAGGTTTAAAAGAGATTTACGCTCCTTATGCTCCCATCCGCTGCGAACTGCAGTTGAACAACGCCATAGGAGAACCGATGCCCGGCAAATTATCAGTCAGTATCCGTGACGCCGTCCGCTCTGATTATATGGAATATGATAACAATATCTTCACCGACCTCCTGCTTACATCGGACTTGAAAGGCTACATTCATCAACCCGGCTACTACTTCACAGAGAGTTCTCTCCGGAAACAGAAGGAACTGGATATACTGTTAATGGTACACGGATGGCGTAAATATGATATGACACAACAGATCGGTATCAGCCCATTCACCCCACTTCAGTTGCCAGAAAGCCAACTGGTACTTTATGGACAAGTCAAATCTACGATTCTCAAAAACAAGCTGAAGGATATAGCTCTCAGCGTAATGGTGAAGAGAGATGCAGAGATTATTACCGGTCAGACCGTTACGGATGAGAACGGACATTTCAGCATTCCGCTGGAAGATTTCGAGGGATCAATGGAAGCTGTGATCCAGACTCGCAAAGTGGGAAAAGAACGAAATAAGGACGCTTCTATTCTCATCGACCGGCATTTCTCGCCTGCTACGCGTGCATACGGTTACAGAGAGTTGCACCCGGAGTGGAGCAACATTGCCCACTGGCAACAGGAAGCTGAAAAATTCGACTCTTTATATATGGATTCCATCCGTCGGGTAGACGGGCTTTATCTTTTGGACGAAGTTGAAATCAAAAGTAAGCGGCGCAGTCAAAGTACGAATATGGCGACTAAAATTAATGAGCAAAGTATTGATGCCTACTATGATATACGCCAGGCTGTCGATCAGCTTCGCGACAATGGCAAAGTTGTCACCACTATCCCGGAGGTGATGGAAAAATTAAATCCACTCTTTTACTGGGACCGTTCCAATGATAACTGTACTTACCGCCAGAAACCGATCTGTTATATTATGGATAACAAAATTCTATCGTCAACAGAAGTAAACATGATGCTGACTGAAATAGACGGTTTGGCTTCTATTATCATCAGTAAAGGCACAGGAGGAGTAGATGATGAAATTATCCAGAATACCAAAATGTCTAATTCCAATGATGTAGATGTATCGGAACTGGACAAATATAGTATTTTCTACCTCATTCCATTGCCCAGACATGATGTTCTGAATAAACACGAGACTGCGGCTCTTGGTACCCGGCAGACTGTTATGCAGGGATATACACCGGCATTGGAGTATTATTCTCCTGCTTATATAGATAAAGAATTATACATGGATAAAGCAGACAAAAGACGAACTCTTTACTGGAATCCGACTGTGCAGACGGATGAAAATGGAAAGGCAGTGATCGAATGTTACAATAATCAGTATTCCACGCCATTGATTATTCAAGCTGAGACACTGAGTAATGACGGGAAGCTAGGGAGCGTGACGTATTCTACAGTTGCAGAAACGAAATAGTATGCTTTAGGATATTTGACAATAAACGGCACACAATCAGTCCTAAAATAACTTTTCAAAATAAGAGAAGAGGGTGAATTCAATAACTTGAACTTCACCCTCTTCTTGAATCATTAGATTAGCGATTAATAGAAACTACCATTCAATTGCTTGATCTTCGTCTGGAATCTGAGTATTGATATCACGTGATAATGTCAATGTACCTTTTACATGATAGCGAATGATGGTACCTTCCACTGGTATATAATTGAAATAATAATCAACATTATTAATTATTACATAACGGTGTTCCAGATAAGGCTTCGCGTCATCCATTGATGAAGAAATACGAAATGAAGGAGTCACGTCCTTGTTTAATTCAAATCCAATCTCTTCTGCATTATCACAGGAAATAGTAACCGAACCATTCGTCTCACCATTAAAAGCAAATTTGATTTTATACTTTCTACGGTCTGTATAATCCTCATCTACTATTCCTGCATACGTAAAAATAGTCTGTTCATCTATCACATACCCTCTTATTGACGATTTTGTGATAGATTCTGCTGTTTCTATCGGTTTACCATCTCCATCATATCCCGTCACCACCTTGTTGGTTATTCCTGTACCAGAATAATCGCCAGAGTAATCATTAAATGGGAAGATTCTCAATATCGCCTTAGCATAGTCTTTACGTGGATGAGCTACGTAGTTGTAAGACGCGTCGTCTACAATCTGCAATGGAAGTACCCATTTTTCTGACATATCAATGTTGCGAAAATCAAATTTAAGATCCAGTAAACCTTTATTTTCTCCTGCTTTTATCTGTAGAGATTCTGGATATGAAGCGTATGCCAATCCTTCTGCTCCCATATCCTCATAATATAGTTCTGTACGTGTAGCGTAACGAGCGTAATTCAAAATATTCAATGTATCAGCATCATGTGCTACGTGTACAGTGACATTACTTGGATTATCGGTAGAACCACTAACAAGTATCGGTAACTGATAATTGGACCTCCCTTCTCCTCCTTCTGCATAATTTCCTTCTGCATCATGGCGGCTATAAGGTACATATATATTCGTCACTCCCTTACTATCCAGTTGTGAACTGAAAGAAATGTAGTGCTCATATTGTTCATCTTCCCATTCCGAATTGCAGGAAGTTCCCAACATTGTCATTGCAGCCAAAGCTGCCAAAGTATATATTTTCTTCATATATAAGTCTTTATGTTTAGAATTAATCATACATTGTCCATCCTGGGTTCTGTGTTAAACGTGAATTACGTTTCAACTCACTATGTTTGATAGGCCATAACCATAGCTTTTCCGAGAAAGTAGACGGGAGATTGTAAACAGGAATTGCCGAATGGAATTCGTCTCTCTTAGCTTCACCAACAAAGACATTACAACCGTATATTTGCAGAGATTCTTCTACTGGCGCATCTTTCCAACGGCGAATGTCAAAGTAACGTTTTCCTTCGCCCATTAACTCTATCATACGTTCACGTTTTAATGCTTTACGCATATCATCAACCCCACTCTGCAGATAAAATTCGTCTGGATAGTCAGGCAACCCGGCACGAATACGTACCGGATGAATACCTCTTTCCATTTGTTCTTTATCACGGCTGATAGTGTAGGTTGTCGCCTCATTCCAAGAAGGTATATTGTATGTTCCAGTCAACTCATTCAATGCTTCAGCATAAAGCAGTAGAATATCCGCATAGCGAATTGCTGTTTCAGCTTTCGCAACATAATTGCCTGGATAGTCGTTTGGATGAACAAACTTTTTGATTCCTATACCTGTACGCAAGTAGAAACCGTCATTACGATAACCATCGGAACTTCCAAAGTAGTACCAAACTTGTTGATTTACATCGGCAGGTTTGCTTTCAGTCTGGCTCAAATAATACCAGGTACAGCCATTATAAGCAACAGAAGCATAGAATCGTGGTTCGCGTTCTACATATTGCAAAGAAACATTCATCCCAGTTTTGGCCTGATCGTTATCTCCTTTCTTCGGATCATATTTCCAACCTAATTCCGGATATTTATTATCCTTCAAGTCTTGCAAATCAGTAAATCCGGTTCTACGTTCACGAGTATCTACAATACCTTGATAATTAGCTACTCCTTGATACATAGAGTTCATACCCGGCTCATTACTACCATTATTCATATAATATGCATCCAGCATTTTCTGTGTCATACCATGACAGTTCCAGCCGCCATCATCTTTGGGCATCTGATGAAGTACCAACATATCTATATTTGTTGCCCCGCGTGTAAATATCAGTTCTTTATTGTTTGCAGGTAATATAGTACCATCAAAGATAGTACGATATGATCTGAGCGGGTCAATATTTGTCCATCCTTTTGGCCAGGGTTGATTGGAAAACTCGCCATCAGCCGGTGGAGTAACAGTCGGACGTTCAGAAGGTCCATTATCAGATGTGGATTTATTTACAATATTCAACTCATAAACATCTAAATCGATGACATCACGGCAAGCGGCAGCAGCTTTTGCCCATTTTTCTTCACTATATTCGGAAGAAAGCAAACGACGCCCTTCATCATCTACCAATTGCTGCGCATATTCATCATTATTTCCATTAGCAAACGGACTAGCTGCAAAAATCAGTGCATAAGCACGAACTGCCAATGCAGCTCCACGAGTAGGTCGGCCTATAGCATAATTATCAGTACGACGATCATATTGTAACTCTTTAGTAGCCTGTACCATTTCGTCACTGATATATTGTGCCACTTCTTCGTATGAGCTACGTGGAGTAGCTATTTGATCATAACTTTGAGTATAATCCACTCCTTCGTCCGGCATAATAGGCACTGGACCATAACGACGTAAGAGCAACCAGTAATAGTAAGCACGAACAAAACGAGCCTGCCCCTTATAATCTAGTATTTCCCAATCAGCCATCTCTTGACACCGGTCAACATTATGGATAAATACTGATGCTTGGAAAATTCCTTTATAACATGCCCCCCATGCCCCAACATTATAAGTATTCTCATCATATTCTCCTAACTTGAACATATTATATGACAATTCATTCTTTGTTGCATCGATTGTCTTATCGCGGTCACCATAATACATATCGTCTGAAAAACAAAACGAATTCTCACTTGGTCCTTTAGTCGTCACCTCATAGTTTTCATTTTTTATAAATGAAAAAGCATAAGCTAACCATTCTTCCACATGATCCTTACTTTCGAAAGTTTTCTCCAGTGTCAGACGATCCTTAAAATATTTCTCCGAATTCAGGTAATCAGAGCAAGAAGAAATTACTCCCATCCCTAATACGGTTAATAATAATATATAAATCTTCTTTATCATAATCTCTTAGTATTTTTATAAGTTAACAGATAAACCCATAGTAACTGATTTTGTTAGCGGATAGGCTTCACCCCGCGGATTGCCAGTTTCCGGGTCCCATGTTTTGAACTTAGACCATGTAATCAGGTTTGATCCTGCAATATAGATACGAATATTATTGAAGTGCAGTTTATTGACTATGCTTTTTGGCAAAGTATAACCGATATCCAGATTCTTCAAACGAATATATCGACCATCACGCATCCAATAAGTAGAGGTTTGTTGGTTGTTTTTATTTTCCCCATAAGTTAAACGCGGATATGTTGCATTGGGGTTCTCATTAGCATGCAATCCCAGTTTGGCAGCAGTCTCTGAATCTACCCAACGATCACTTATCATATCTTTAAAGATATTTCCCCAGTCACTTTCGCTGAATGCATATACACACTTACCATAAATAGGGAAAGTGGATTTACCGGCACCTTGGAAGTGAACATTTACATCAATTCCTTTCCATGCGAAAGATGCCCCTATACCATATACTAAGTTTGGAGTGGTAGTAGCGCCAATAGCAACTTTATCATTATCGTTTACAACACCATCACCATTTACATCTTTATATTTGATATCTCCAGGCTGCACTGTACCAAACTCTTGTTTCGGGCTGGTACGAATATCATCGTAATCAGCAAACAATCCTTCAGCTATCAATCCTTTAACTTGATCTACACGATACCCTTTTTGATATAAATAAGAATAGACTTGATTCTCTTCATCCTTTTCGAGCACTTCATTCTTACTATAAGTTATATTCCCACGAATAGTCATATCCACCTCACCCAGTTTCTGCTTAAGAGCAAAATTGCCATCGAAACCTTGAGATTTCACTTCACCTACATTCGCTTTAGGTTTGCTCTCAAGACCTGTAATGTCAGGCAAGAACTCACGTGTTAAAAAAATACCTGTACGTTTTTCGTGGAAATAGTCAACTGTCGCTGTAAATTTGTCATTAAACAAAGAAAGATCAATCCCCAGGTCATCCTTAGTCGCAACTTCCCAAGTAATGCCATTAGAAGCCATCTGTGTGTAATGAGTTCCTATGAATGATTTTCCATAATCACCAAATCCCCAGTTATATACATAATTAGGCTTGCCTTCGCTGTTATATCCTGTAGTGGCTATAGTATATAAGTATGGGAAACGGTTGTTATCCCCAATATTATCATTACCTACCTTACCATGAGAATAACGTATTTTAAACATATTCATCCACTTCAAGTTATTCTTAACAAATGACTCTTCGGCAACGTTCCATGCAAGAGAAAAAGCCGGGAAGAAACCGAATTGATTTCCTGGTGCAAAATTTTCCGATCCGGTATAACCAAAATTAAAATCAACAAAGTAACGATAGTTCCAGTTATAAGTAAATCGTCCTGCTAACCCTTGATTACGTTTTGATACTCCATTCTTAATATCCGTACCAATGTCTACTGTCCGCTTCTCACTATCTTGTGTGTAACGGAAAGTAACTCCTCCATGATGATTTCCGAAAGCACGTTCCCAGCTTAACAGTAAATCAAGGAATTCACGACGTTTGCCAGAGCTACCACTTGATTGTGTCATGTCATATGCGGAGAACATTTTCTCATAAATAATCTCTCCCGTTTCTTGTCTACGTCCGTTCGCTTTATACAAATCTGGTTGACGATGACGATTAATCCAGTTACTGTTGTCTGTATCATAGCCAAAACGTCCTACAAACTTCAATCCCTTGGTAATGAAATCAAAATTTTGTTCTAATGTAACATTAGTTTGTACATTATTCTGCCAATCTTCATTGTATCCAGTTTGCGTAGATGCAACCCAGGGATTAAGTTTGTTTACGTTATCCCGGTGGGAAATAGGCGCATATCCATTGGAATAGTATACAGGCGTTGCAATAGGATTGTATCCGAAAAGCATGCCCCATAACATCTCGTTATCAGCCAGTCCTGGACTATTACGTTTGGCTAATGAACCTGCTATACCTAGTTTCAATAAAGTCGATTTGGTGATATCTATATCAACATTCATACGATAATTCCACTTTTTATAGTTGGCATTTGTATCGTAATCATCACGTAACGTTTGGTCTGTGTTATACATACCTTGATCTTCCGTATAACTTGCAGAAACAAAATAACGAGCAGTGTTACCACCACCATTCATGTTCAAGTTAGCGCGATAACTCCATGCTCCGTTTTTTAGGATCAAATCCATCCAGTCCACATTCGGATAGAAATCCGGATCCATTTGTGTACGAAATAACTCTAATTCTTCCGGTTGATAGGCCATTCCTAAATTGCGAGTCACTAATGCTTCGTTCATCAGACTGGCATACGAAAGACCGTCTACAAATTCCGGAGTGATAGTACGCGTATTATAAGAAGTTTCTACCTTGGCATCAATATTGATTTTTCCAGCTTTACCACGTTTTGTTGTAATCAATACTACACCATTTGCACCTTTAGAACCATAAATAGCAGTAGCTGACGCATCTTTCAATACTGTGAATGATTCGATGTCTTCAATGTTAAGTTCATCCAAACTGCTACGTTCAAAGCCATCCACCAGAATATAAGCACTTGAACTAGCTCCAAAAGTAGAAATACCACGTATCCAAAACTCAGAAGTACTTTTTCCCGGTTGTCCGGAAGTTTGTCGGGCAATAATACCCGGAACATTACCGGCCAAAGCGTTAGACATATTGGAAGTAGGGAAACGTTTTAAATCTCCCACATTCACATTGGTTACAGCTCCCGTCACTGTCAGTTTTTTCTGTGCCCCCATACCAGTTACCACAACCTCATCCAGTACACTAGCCTCTGATTCTTTCATCTTTACATTAACAGTATGCTGTTCTTTTACAAGTACTTCCACATCATCATATCCGATGTATGAGAAGACTAGTCGATGATAAGGTTCCATCTTTATAGAAAAATTACCATTGATATCCGTAATGGTTCCCAAACCTGCTACATCCTTTACAGTGATATTAACACCAATCATCGGCTCATCTTGTGTGTCGGTAACCGTACCAGTCACGGTAATTGTTTGTTGTGCAGAAATCGTCAATGGGACAACCAGCATCAACAAAAAAATGGCTAAATATTTTTTCATAATCTGATAAATGTGTTTATTCGTTAGATTCCACTGTTGATTCATCTTCCGGTATATTCTCGTCACCGGCTACATTCTCTTCTTGCTCCATTGAAATAGTGCGAATAGTATGTCCCACCTGATCATGTACATAAAACATCTCTTTCACATCATCATAAACAAGTCCACTTACATCACGGAAACGAGCCACTTCTCGTAGGTCACCATCATCAGTTCCCCATTGGTTTCCGTCAGCTAAGGAAGTTGACGCTCCTCGTCCCGCATAGGTCGATACGATACCTTCTGGAGTTACTTTACGTACACAGAAGTTTAATCGATCTACAAAATAGAAATCATACTCTTCTTCACCAGTATAATCCGGATTTTTCACAAATACTCCTTGACAAGGATTATTCATACGTGCCTCAGTTCCTACATCATCCCTATAACCTGACTGTTTATATCCCCCGACAAAATTATACGGGGTAATAAATTCCTTTTTTATCTCGTCATAGTCGGAACGCATGAAATAATGATTGTTAATCACACCAAAATAAGCATACTTTCCAGTAGGATGAATGAAAATCTGAAATTCCCAACTTGGGTCAGCAATAGTGAATAACTGCTTAAAAGTATTAGGATTGTTCTTTACTATAGGATCCCAACTTCCACCATTCTTAATAGTTTTAAAGTAATCAACCAAGTCTAAACGAAATACTTGTCCCTTTTCATAACTATTAAAATACAATTCTCCGTTGATTGGATGAATAGTAGCTCCATTACATTGTTTGTAAGCAGCTATCAATTGTATATCAGATCTATCATCGAATGTACCATCCGCATTACGTTTAATAATATATACACTAGGACTTTCATCTCCCTTACCATCATAATCAATAGCTACAATCATATATTCTGCCTCATCAGCATATCCTTCTATCTTCTTATTGAAAGCAATGCTTCGTATACGATTAGTAGGTATAGTATTGATATTCAAAGGAGAAGAAAGCATACGATTTTTTAAATCGATCAACTGTATAGCTTTATGTCCATCGTAACAAATATACAAATGATCCTTATTCAACGGATCAAAAGCTAATCGTCCGTTATCGCTAAAGCCACAGCATTTGACACCTTCCGGTCCATCAAATGGTCCGTCTCTCCAACCTTGATCATCACGATTATTGCGATAGCCACAAAGCGTACCTACAACCATCTTTTTCTCATAGCTAAAAGTAGTACTCGCAGTCGTTGTTACTGCATTCTCTCCTTCTCCTACAGTGATTTCAATTTCACCACTAAAAGCTCCTGAAGGAACAAAACAGTAAACATAAGTACTTTTTACATTAATAACAATAGCATCTTTGCCACCAATCTTCACTTTTACCTTCGAAACATCTGTTCCGAAATTTTCACCATAAATCAATAGTTTCTGATAGGCTCCTCCTTCTTTCGGAGTAAAATCAGAAATTGCTACAGGTTTTGATGGATCAAAGGCTCCAGTCTCTACATTGTCATCGTCCTTACAACTACAAATGCAAATCGTGAATAATGCCAGCAATATCCACCGCCATTCCTTCAATACTTTTTTCATTTTACATTTCATGTTTTTCATTCTAGTTAATAATAAATGTATAGTTAATTAAACATTTCATCGAGTTTTGTCCATTAACACTTGCATCCAGTATCCTCCAATAACCGAACGCGCTTTAAACCCAACCCATTCACCACTGTCTGTGTGATGCCAATCACTGATAGGTACCCGCGAAGTAGTTTCATTGATATATTTATAGAGTGGATCTATGAATTTCTTGAAAGTTTCTAAATCTGAAGACATAGCAGCTGTCCACATAATCCAGTCAGACTTTGTATACTCTTTGCGGGAGTCCAATGGCAATCCGTAAGGATTCTGTTTCGTCAAATAATAGTTAATTTCTTTGTCGATTACATTATTTGGGAATAAATTCAAATTCCACATTTTGTCCCAAATCATATTATATTTCTGACTCCAGGTATTCTCACGGTCGAAAGCAAGGCGGTAATGATTACCTTCATTTGCCATTTCTTCCCATTTCACCGCCATTTTCTTGGCTATACCTGCATATTTCTCTGCAACATCATATAAACCAAGCATATGCGCCATTTCGCTATATCCGGCTACACCCATGATCGCTTTTACTGAAAGATTGGCATTATGGGCCCAATGACCGGCGAAGTCATCCGTGCATAATTGGTTCTCCGGGTCCTGTCCAAACCGTACACCCTTGATCTAATCTTCTATAAACAAGCATATTACATCGATCGATGTTGTATTTGTGTTGTAAAAAGAAGATTTTCCTTATGCTTTCAATTATTTTTTTATCAAGAAAATAGAGGAGTAATTTAGTTATAGTTCAGACTAGATGTATTTAAGTATAATTTTACAAATGAGTGTAATGCTGACAATAACATTTTTAATAATGACAATAAGGGAAAGTAAGTAATTGAATTGTTTCATTAATTTAAATAGAATGTTTAAGAGACACTTATAGCAGTAGCCTAATGGAGTTGTAATTTTGAAGATAAGATTTTTGAGGAAGAAAAATAAAAGTGCTACTTGAAATAAATGGTTAGATTCTTTTTGAATTTGCTGCTGTTTACTAATTGCATATTTATAGAAATATTTCTTATTCATATAACATTCATGCTTTATAGAAATAGATTTTTCCACATTAAGAGAAAATCTATTTCTATAAAGTTAAAGAGATATTCCTGAAAATACCAACCAAGATTATTCTAACCTAGCTATCCCCTCCATTAGCGAAGCCCCGCTTACTTGTGCTCCCATTGAAGCTGGTTCACTGGATTTCCACATTTCACCCCACCAATAATTGCAATACATCGCTGGGTAAGCCGCATGATTCAAATTCATGCGCAAAGTTTCAGCATTATTTTTCAGAAAGGTTATCAAATGTTTGCCTATAGAACTAGATGCCTCGTCTAATGCAAGGTTCACTGCATATGGAATATAAACAGACTTAAAAATACTTTGGTCCATACTGCTGCCTTCGTCACGTAAAATACCATTTCGTAAGCAACGATCGCTTGTAGCGGCATAGTTGATCACTTGTTTTGCTTTGTCCATGTATTTACTTTCTTGTGTGATATGGTATAGTTGGCGACAGGCTTCTCCAAATGTTCCCTGTGTATAAGTCAGAGGTGGTTCCTCCACTCGTCCATCGGCATTATACGAATTATTGACCACATACTCGTACAACTTCTTTGCATCAGATAAATAATTTCCATCTTCATATCGTTGATAGAGTTTAGCAGCTACCAGACAACCCGGAGAATTAGTGCAAGCATTACGGTCGTTTTGGGTGGTATTCCATGGAAGTCCCGTACCTTTATCATCTGTCCATGCTCGAGTAATAATGTATTTGTCGTATACAATTTTAGCGGTTTGCGCAAATTTTTCGTCACCTGTTGCTTCGGAGAGATGTATCAGAGTAAGGCAAATCCAGCACATGTCATCAGTAAAGTCATTTAGGAAGCCGGTTTCATCTGATGGATTACGGTGGTAATTGTTAGCGTGGTTGGCATACCAGCGTTCAAAATAAGTGCGGTAAGTAGCAGCCAATTGCTTATTTGTGTCTTTAATACGTTTATAAGAGTAAATCACTACATCCATAGCATGCGCTTGTTGCCAGTAGATATAAGTCGATTCGTCCGACATATCTTTGGGTGTACTCCAAAATGTACCTTTACTTTTATTCATGAATTGCTCTATTAAGACATATGTACAACTGTCGGCAAGAGTTGCCCAAGAAAAAGGGACAGTGGTTTCAGCAGGTGTAGCAATTACTGTTACTGCTGACGAACGATGACCATAGTTATCTATTGCTATGGCAGAAATCTCATATGTTCCGTACTGTGGCAATTGTAATGTATAGTTTCCAGTTTTCCCAGCTGCTCCTTGAATAATTTGTTTCCCGTTATGTGTACCGCCATTCTTTTGCAAATAAGAAAGTTCTACACCGAGTAAATTAGGAGTATTCGGATTTTGCCATGTGATCAGTAGTTGATTAGCAATCTGTGTAGATTTTGCCTCCAAGTTAGTTATTGGAGAAACTGTTATTTCAGGTTCCTTGTTCCTTTCATCATTTGTCTCCGAGTAATTATCGTTTCCTCCTTCTCCGCAGGAGATAGACAGGCAAATTAAGCAAATTATGAATTGAAGTAAATAATAGGTCTGTGCGAATTGTTTCATAATATAAAGCTTTAGAAGTTGTTGAAAATTGTTTCCAAATATTTCAGTCTTGCAATATACCAAGACTTTATGTATTCTGCTTCCTCTTCGGGATTAGCATATCCATACATAGAATATCCTGTCCACCGTTGGCGATCTCGTTCCAATGCGCCTGATTCCACAATCTGTCTTTTATAGTAATCTACTTTAGAAGCCAGGTTTGCCGGGCTGAGAACATTATCTTTAACCGCCATCAAGCGTTCGTATATCCGGCGTTTGATATTGTTCGGGTTCTCGTTCATAATTCTCTCAAAGGGGCGGAAGTATTTGGAACCGGCATCATTACGGAGTATTAGCCCGTTGTCAAAACCAAGACCTTTTTCGGGATCAAGCTTAATGGCATCCCAAGTGCGTCCCAGTGTACCATCCAAGTCCCAGGGCTGAATAATGAACTTGGGTAATAAAGTGAGATTTACATTGTATATACCCCAAAAAACATTTCGTCCTGTGTTATCATAAGCTGACAGCAGATTAATAAAGATAAAATAATCAATCAGAGAGGAAACATCCAGTCGCTCTTCATATTGGGCGGCAAATTCTTCTTTTGATGCTGCAGCGAAGAACTGGATAAGATCGGAAAGATATTTAAATTCGATTTCACCCACCTCGTCCGGATAATCGGACTCAAATCCCTGCCATGCCTGTTTGGAGTTACTATATGGAGTATTGATTCCTTGTAATTTACATTCATCCGTCCATTCTTTACCCTTATAGAGATAACCACCTTTCTTTTTCATTTTCAACTGCTTACGATCGATACGATCGCTTAAAATATACAAACCATGGTAAGCTCCGTCCAAGATCATTTCTACAGGATAGCCATGTGTAGCATTCACAGCCTCGGGTTCTGTATTACTATAATATAAAGTGTTGAAATCGTTCCAAAGATCAAAACAAACACGATTGCGCATTTTGCTACAATCCAGCCACATAGCATCCAGTATCCATGATTGATCTTCTCGCAGACCTAATAGCTTTGCGTCTTGATTTTCATTCGTTTGACGGTTTTTCAATTTAAAACTGAAAGACTTCTTGGCATAACGTAAAGCTCCTGCTCCACGAAACTCGATACCGGCATAGCTCTCAAATCGTAAGACAGAGTTGTTGGTGCGCCGTTTAGGATCAGTCAGCACTATGTCACACGGGCGTTTATTCTCATCCTCAATACCTTCAGGAGCAGAGATCTCAATCACGGGAACACCAGTTACAATCAATCGACAAGACCTAATTTTATCAATAGTATTGTTACCTGCTTCCATTTCTATATTTTGTCCGGGATTCAGGCTCAGTGCTATATTCTCGCCCGACTTAATTTTCTTATCTCCGATCTTGATAAAGTCGACTCCAATGCCGCCAAACTCAACTTTGACCTTTGCAGGTTGTACGGCATCCATATCTATAGGTAGATAATACGAATTGTTCACATAATCCACAGCTGTAGTTACTCCGTCGATAGTCAGATTCAACAAACGAAGATAATCTTCTTCTCCTTCTATAGACGATTGCATAACGGTAATTCCTTTTTCTTCTTTTCCCGAGATGATTGCAATCCGTCCATTTCTTGGTAAACCGGAAGTGTTTTTTTTGACTTTGATTCGAACCTTAGTGATACCTATCCCTCCGGAAGAAGGTGAGAGCGTCATCCAATCGCAATGTATACTTGATTGCCATGCGCCGCCTGAAGATACGTTGACTTCTTGTTCACCGCCTTCTATCGTCATTGCTACTTGATAAATGGATAGAGAAAATGGTAAAGTAGTGTACACATCGTTTTCCTTATCCGAAGAACAGGCTGCAAGCAGACTTAAAATCAATAAAGCCGGTAGTATTTTATAAAGATTCATAATACAGATCTAAAATTTAAATGTATATCCTGCGCCAATCACATGTCCATTTGCTTCATCCTCATCTGCATGATTCTGATACAAATAGTAAAAATCAAGTCCGTGGTGTTTGCTCAACTTCCATTCTACACCTAAGGTCCAGCGTGTTTTGTCAATCGCCCCTTTATCGTTAAGCAAATGAGTCAATTCGCACGAAGCGTAAGGAGTGAGACTGCATTTAGGTATATTGTATGTTGCTTGCAGACGAGAACGAAGCACGTTCTTTCCTTTACCTTTCACGTATTCATCGTCTTTAGGACTACCATCGTCACCATCAAACTTTGATACAGACTGACTGGGTCGATAGGTATATTGCCAACGCTCCCGAAGTGAAAATGTGAATCTATTTAAACTCACTTTTCCCGTTAGTTGGAAATAGAAACGGTGTTTGGGTTGCCAATATTCAGGGATAACATTCCCTTTGTTTGTAATTTCAGAAGGGTGATTATAATAGATGTAAGTGTATGCTGTTGCGGCTTTCAGCCAGTTTGTTATTTTATATGCTACACCTGCCGATCCCGACCAACGTCCCACTTCGCTTAACTTGTCGCGTGAACGGAACTCTCCTTCCAGCGAAATATCAAAGTCCCGGAATAATCTTTTTTCCATCCCCACACTGGTCCATAGACCCAAATCGTCTTTTTGTGCTTGTAAAGCAAAAGATACAAGACAAAACAAACCTGCCAAAAAAAGTTTCTTATTCATTTCCACGTGGTATTTTGGTTAATGTATCAATCGTATTTATCTCATTTGTCATCGGTTCATAATAGATTTTAAGCATGGCGGCATCGCGAAGAAAGTCAATGTACCCAACTTCCACCCGAATAATTTTCAGTCCGGTACGCGCTTTAATATCTGCAATCAATTCTTGTTCACACGAGGATTTGATAAGTTCGATTCGATCATAGAGTATCAGTTTACATGAAACATGCTTTAGCCACCGATTACTCTCACACAACCAGATACATAATACAAACAATAAATTAGCTCCTATTAGTCCGCCATAGTTTACTTCCACGCCCAACGCGTTTATTACTGATATGGCGATAATAGCAAACAGATAAGTCATCTCTCGTACAGGCATGGACTCAGTCCGATAACGGATGATACCGAAAATAGCAAATAAGCCGAGAGCAAATCCGACCTTTAACTTTACACTACCCAGCAGAAATATCATCAAGAAAATGCTGATACTTATTAATGTGAAGGTGAAGTGATAATCTCTCCGCTTGCTCTTTGGATAATAGAAAAGGTGGATAATAATGCCTGTTACCAAAAAGTTGAAGCCAAAGCGCAGCAATAACTGCAAAAAGTCACCACCGTCTATGAGTGGAGTTTCTATTATATCAAGAAAATCTAATTCATCCATATATAAGTATGTTTTTATATTGATCATTAATATACTCCCATTTTATTCAGCATTCGTAACTTTGGTTTCAGCCGATTGCATTTTAAATGTGACACTGTAAGTGCTGACCCTATACAATATTTGGAAAATCCGGAAGATTGTATATGTAGTTTACGTAGTATCTCTTTAATAGGTGAAGAATTGTGTCCATCTCGTTTCAGCTCAATGATAACAATGTTATCCAAACTTGATATTTTTCCACTTTGTAAGCAACAAAATGTTACTCCTGTATCAATTGTAAGGCGCTCGGTTTTATGTTTATTGACAAGTGTAATACGGCGAAATGAGTTTTCAAGCAAAGGCAGAAGTTGTGATTGCTCATACCAGGCATGTTGACGTAAAAATGCTTCACCACCGTCTTCTTTGATCGTGTCAATACTCCCGATGCGGATTCTCTTCTTGTCTGTTCTTCCCTTATTATTTTTATTTTTCACTTCCAAAAATGTGAGATCTGAATCTACGTATGTGCGTATACGGATTTTCTCCCGTACGACCCGTCCATTCTGATGAGTTAGATACATGTCACGATCTGCTGTATCTAAGTAAATTGTATGATAAGCAATATTGTATTCACCGTTCACTTCTTGAACGCGGTAGTCATGTCCGGCAGCAAGAAGTATCTCTTTTAATATTTGGTAAGAGGTGACATATTTGGTATCAGTACGGTTCATCAGCTTTATGCCACTCATTTCCTCCAAAGATATAGGAATATATTCCTTGAGTGTCTGCAGAATCTCGGTCATGTTAAAGATAGTATTAGAATAAAAAGGGAAGGTAACTTCAAGGTTAAAGTTTCCTTCCCTTCTTTTTTTAAATTAGCATCGTATTAGTCCCATTCAATAGCCTGATCTTTATCAGGTATCTGAGTATTAATGTTGCGCTGCATGGAGATAGTACCTTCAAACCGAAACTTTATTCTGGCTCCCGGCGCTAAAGTATAATCTTCAAATTCATAGTCAACATCACGAATCATAACGGTACGTCTCAATAAATAAGGGCGGACAGCATCCATCTCTTCTTCGATATAACTACTAGCTCGGGTATTTATTTTAAAACCATTGTTTTCGGAGTTATCACTTGTCAACTCCACAATGTTAGTATTCGGAACAAAATGGGCTATGATTTTGTAGTTTCTACGGTCCTGTCGGCTTTCGTCAATTGTACCTGCATAGAAGAATATAGTTTCATCATCAATAGCATAAGTTACTATTTCACTTTTCACCAATGGCTCATTTTCTCCTGCACCTGCATCTACCAACTTGCCTTGTAAGTTAGTACCACCGTATGTACCCGAATAATCATTAAAAGGCATGACGCGGAGTAATGCTTTACGATAATGCTTACGATAATTCGGTTTGTATTCACCATTTGGGGCGTCTTCAATAGTCAGCGGTAATACCCACTTATCAACTAAATCCAGTCCAGTCAGATCAAACTCTATATCAAGATAGCCTACATTTTCTCCAGCTTTAATCTGCACGGTTTCAGGGAAAGAGTAATGTTTAGAGGGCATTTCCCTATACCAAAGGTCTTCGCGACTGGAAAAGCGAGCTATGTTTAGTGTTCGCAAGGTATCCGCGTCAATCCCAATTTTTACGGTTATATCGCGATCGTTTTTAGTCGATCCGCTGACAAGGATAGGCAATCTATAGGTTGTTTTTCCCGTTTCGCTATAAGACAGGTTAATTCTAGTTACCCCATTGCTGTTAATCGGTGCTTTGAATGAAATATAGTGCTCAAACTGCTCCTCTTTCCATTCGTCATTACAGGCACTGAACATCACTAATACAATTAGTGAAAATAGTAAAGTATATATTCCTTTCATATTTATTACCATGTTTAAGATTAATCATTGTACGTCCAGCCTGGATTCTGAGTCAGGCGCTTATTACGTTTCAATTCGCCATGTGAAATCGGCCAAAACCACATTTTATCAGAGAACGTAGCAGACAAATTCCAAACAGCAATCGGTGTATGGAACATTTCGCGATCCGATTCTGTCATAAGTGTATTGCAACCGTAAACGGGCATTGCCTCTTCTACCCGTGCATCTTTCCAACGGCGGATATCATAGTAACGCTTTCCTTCCCCCATCAACTCTATTTGTCGTTCGCGTTTCAGATAAATACGAAAAACATCCTTGTCTGCATATATATTGTTATCGAAATCGGGTACACCAGCACGCATACGTACAGGCTTAATTCCTTTTCTCATTTCGGCAACTGAACGATGAATGGAATGAGTCTTAGTTCCATCCCAAGATGGAATATCATATGTACCTTCACTCACTTCATTGATAGCTTCAGCATACATCAACAAAATGTCCGCATAGCGAATTGCCGGCTCCGGCTTATATCGAAGGTTGTCGATACTGTTATTTTGATAGGTGTCATCGGGATGCACATACTTCATCACTCCTATACCCGTGCGCAACCAAAACATACCTGCATTATATCCATCCCTTTTTCCGCGATAATAGAATATTTGTTTATTTCTATCTGCAATTTCTTTTTCATTACCTAAATACCAATAAGCTCCGTTATATGCAACTGAAGCATAGAAGCGTGGTTCTCGGTCGGCATATTGCAAGGAAACTCCGGCAGCAAGTGGTTTATGTTCTTCTGCAGTAGTCGTGAAACCTGTAGCACGCGGACGAGTGTCTAAACGATGATTGTTATTATATTCTGGTACATTCGCATATTCAGAGTTCATACCCGGACAATTGCTTCCGTCGTTCATATAGTAAGCATCCACAATCTTTTGAGTCAGCCCACTTGTATTCCATCCGGTAGCGGTAAGTGGTAACTGGTGAACCACCATATCCCTGATACTTTGCCCTCCAATATTTCTACCCCGGCTAAAAATTAATTCAGGATTACTTAATATATCTATTTGACCATTGAATACAGAACGGTAAGATTCGAACGGGTCAATGTCTTTCCAACCTTCTGGATAATTGGCATTGCTATATACTTCATGATATGGGGGATTGATTGTTGCCGGTTCCGCTGGCGAATCTGTTGTACGTCTATCAGCCGTATATAACTCATATACCCCTAAATCCATGACATCTTTAGCGGCAGCAGCAGCTTTTGCCCATTTTTCTTCGCTATATTCAGGAGAAAGCAAGCGATTGCCTTTGTCATCTACCAATAGTTGGGCGAATTCATCATTGTTACCATTAGCTAGTGGGCTGGCAGCATAAATCAACGCTAGTGCACGAGCAGATAAAGCTGCTCCACGAGTTGGGCGGGCAGCAGAATTCTGACCTCTTGTTAGAGCCAGATCCTTAGCTGCCAAAGCCATTTCCTGACTGATATAATCAGCAATCTCCTCATAAGGTGCACGTGGAGTAGCCAGTTCATCGTAGGATGCGTCATAATCAAGTCCGTTATCTGGCAATAAAGGTACCGGACCATATCTACGAAGCAATAACCAATAGTAGTAAGCTCTGACAAAGCGGGCTTGTGCTTTATAGTCAAGCCGTTCGGCTTCACTTTCAAATTTATCGTTCATGTCGACATACTGAATAAAAATAGTAGCTTGTCGGATTCCCTGATAACATCTTTCCCACATACCTTGTTTAGTATTCTCATCATACAATCCTTCTTTAAATTCATTATATGACAATTCACCCTCTTTGGATTCTTGTATGGAACCGTCATCATCACCGTAATACATATCATCCGCAAAACAATGTGGAGTGACTCTTTTGTTACAAACATCAGCACAAGCATCGCTTAGATAACTGAACGCATTTGCTAACCAGGCTTCTGTTTTATCTCTGTCCGTAAAAACTTTTTCGATGGTTTCCCGATCTCTAAAAATATAGTCAGAGTCTAAATAGTCAGAACAGGATTGTATGCTTAACCCTAAAACTGATATCAATAGAATATATAGTTTTTTCTTCATGTTGTTTATTATTTTATAAATTAACACTTATACCCATAGTTATCGATTTTGTTAACGGATATGATTCACCTCTGGGATCGCCCATTTCAGGATCCCAAGTCTTGAAACTAGACCATGTCAAGAGATTTGTTCCTACCAAAAAAATACGGATATTATTAAAGTGCATCTTGTTAACAATTGATTTGGGGAGTGTATAACCAACATCAATTGTTTTTAGTCGAAGGTAACGACCATTTTTCAACCAGAAAGTAGAGTTTCGGTAGTTATTATTGCTGGCATTGTCACCTTGGTAGCTCAAACGTGGATACGAAGCATTAGGATTTTCATTGGCAGGAATACCTAATGTTTCAGCTGTATCAGCATCTACCCATCGGTTGTCCAGCATACCTTTAAAAATATTTCCCCATTCGCCTTCTGTAAAGGCCCATACACACTTGCCATAAGTGAAAAATGTTGATTTACCTGCTCCTTGAAAGTGGACATTCACATCTAAACCTTTCCAAGAGGCAGATGCACCTAAACCATAAATCAGATTTGGGCGGCTAGTTGCACCGATAGCTACCTGGTCTCCATCATTGATCACACCATCACCGTTAACATCTCTATACTTGATATCTCCCGGTTGTACCTTTCCCCAACTTTGTGTCGGGCTATTGCGGATATCATCGTAATCTTTGAATAATCCTTCTGCGATTAATCCCTTGCATTGGTCCACACGATAGCCTCTTTGCATCTGATAGGCATATACATTATTCTCCTCATCTCTTTCCAGTACTTCATTTTTACTATAAGTGATATTGCCACGTACAGTTAAGTTCACGTCATTGATTCTCTGTTTGTATGAGAAGTGTCCATCGAAACCTTTAGAACTTACAGCACCTACATTTGCTGCCGGATTATGCCCGTTCAAACCGACAATCTGAGGTAAGTAGTTACGAACCATATAAATTCCGGTACGTTTTTCATCGAAATAGTCGATCGTTGCAGTAAATTTATCATTAAACAATGCAAGGTCTATACCTAAGTCATTCTTTTCAGCAACCTCCCAAGTGATACCATTGGAGGCTACATCTGCAAATCCTAAACCACCAAACGAATAACTTGAAGGATATTGTGCCCAATCGTATCCTCCATAAATAATCTCATTATCCCCGTTTTTATAACGGTCTGCAATAGTATAAAGATAGGGGAATCGCGTTCCGACATTATCATTACCTACTTTACCATAAGAGAAGCGAACTTTAAACATATTCATCCATTTCAAATGTTTTTTGATAAACGGTTCTTCCGCAATATTCCATGCAAGAGAAAAAGCAGGGAAAAAACCAAAACGGTCGCCTTTGGCAAAGTTTTCACTTCCATTATAGCCAAAATTAAAATCAATAAAATAACGATAATTCCAATTGTAAGCTACACGTCCGGCCAAATCCTGATTACGTTTGTTAATACCAGTCTTCAAATCTTCTCCTAAATTCTGTGTCTGAATGTAAGAGTCTTGTGTATACTTTATAGTAGCGCTAGGGTGATGAGCTCCAAAAGAACGATCCCAGTTTAGCATCATGTCTAGGAATTCCCGACGATTACCGCTAGAACTGCTTTCCTGTTTCATGTTCTGAGAACCACTGATCTTCTTCCATCTTAATTCACCAGTTTCCGGATCTCTGGCACGTTCTGCCAACCATTGTTCTGGCCACTTCAGACGACGGATCGTATTTTGGTTGTTGCTGTCATAGCCAAAACGCCCAACGAACTTTAATCCTTTAGTTATGAAATCAAAATTTTGTTCCAAAGAAATATTTGTTTCAATATTATTTGTCCAATTTTCATTGAATCCAGTTTGGGTTGCAGCTACCCATGGGTTTGTTTTATTGCCGGATCCAATAGCTGGTATATATCCGTTGGAATACATAACAGGGGTCTTAATTGGATTATATCCGAAAAGTTCCCCCCAAACATCACCATCACCTAATCCCGGACTATTACGTTTGGATAAGAATCCTGCTACCCCGACTTTCAATAAGGTTGTTTTTGTAATGTCAATATCGGTATTCAAGCGGTAGTTCCAACGATGGTAAGCTGCATTGGTATTATAATCATCTTTCAAAGATTCATCTGTATTATACATACCATCTTCTTTCACATAGCTAGCAGAAACAAAATAACGGGCTGTTGTTCCACCTCCACTCATATTTAAGTTAATACGGTTACTCCACGCACCGTCTTTGAGTAACATGTCCATCCAATCCACATTCGGATAAAGATCCGTATCCAAGCCTAAACGTAAGATGTCCAACTCTTCTGGTTTATATACAGCCTCGTTGTTACGGGTAATTCGCGATTCGTTCATCAAGCTGGCATAAGTAAATCCGTCTTCGAACTTTGGAGTTACAGTCCTCGTATTATAGGTTGTTTCTACTTTAGCATCAATTTTGATTTTACCGGCTTTTCCGCGTTTAGTAGTAATCAATACTACACCATTAGCACCTTTCGAACCATAAATAGCAGTAGCCGAAGCATCTTTTAATACAGTAAACGTTTCGATGTCTTCGATATTGATTTCATCCATACTGCGTTCGAAACCATCAACTAATACATAAGCAGATGAGTTGGCACCAAACGTAGATATACCGCGAATCCAGAACTCAGATATATTTTTACCTGGCTGTCCAGAAGTCTGACGCGCCATAATACCCGGTACATTACCTGCCAGTGCATTGACAATGCTGGAAGATGGATTACGTTTCAGCTCACCAACATCTACCGTTGTAATAGCACCTGTCTGTGTTAGTTTTCTCTGAACTCCCGTACCAGTAATAACGACTTCATCTACTGCTCTTGTCACGCTTTCTTTCATAACAACGTTTATTGTACGTTGTTCTTTAACCATTACTTCTTTCGATTCATAACCAATATAAGTGAACACTAACTGGCGGTAAGGTTCCATGGTTATGGAGTAATGACCGTTCATGTCTGTGATTGAACCTAAACCGGGCATGTCCTTCACGGTGACATTCACACCGATCAACGGCTCTTTGGCTTCGTCTGTAACAACACCTTTCACAACAACTTTTTCTTGCTGCGCCATAACCGTTGAACAAAGGCACAACAGCATGATACATAATGATAAATATTTTTTCATATTATTCATGTGCGTTTTAATCATTAGTTATTCTTCTCCTTCGTAAGCAATCTTACGGATACGCCGATTGGAACCATCACCGATGTAATACGTATCGGTTGCTTCATCGTAAGCTATACCTTTCGGACGGTCGAAACGGGCCTCTTGACGTAAATCTCCATCTACATATCCCCATGGGTTACCATTCAGACTGGCGCTTCCGCGACCGGCAAATGTTGAGACCTTTCCTTGCGGGGTAATTTTACGGATACATTGCCCCATCTTATCACAAAGAATAAAATCGTATTCATCTTCTTGCCCTGCATACTCTGGGTTCTTTACGAAAACTCCTTGATAAGGAGTATTAAAACGTGCGCTTGTTCCAATTCCGTCTACATAAGCAGCTCTTTCTGCTGTTCCCGCTACAATGAAGGGAGTGACAAATCGTTTACTTGCCCAATCATAATTTGTGCGCTGAATATAGTGTTTGTTAATAGACACAATATAAGCATAATTCCCTGTCGGATGTATACGGATATTATATTCCCATCCATTATCCATTTGAAAAAGTACTTCTTTATCAGCAGGAGTTGTACGTGTACCGTCGAAAATTTCTTGAATTTGTTGCTTCTCTACTTTGAAGAATTGCCCCTTATCCCAACTATTAAAGTACATATCACCATCTACCGGATGAAAAGTTACTGTATTACAAGCTTTGAAATTAACCAACGCTAATCTGTTTCCCCACATTTTATAATTGCGCTCATCGCCCTCAGGGGCTTCTCTATTACGTGTAAAACCATATACAGCTGCTCTCAATTCGTCTCCTTGGTCAACTGCCACAGCCATGTGATTTTCATCAAAAAAGGCAAGTGCACGTCCGCGGTTAGTACCTCCCATGTCACCTTCTGTAAGAGCCGTTCCTACATATTGGTTTTTGAGGTCGAGAATACGCATATTACCGTTTCCTTCATTTTCATCACCTGCACCTCTATCGGCTGCAACGTACACTAAGTGGGGATATTTAGGGTCAAATTCTAACCAGTTGGGGGAACCAAATGCACCACAATCATTAAATGGACCATCTTTTGTATCGTATCCGCCGTCATCTCTACGCGAACCACATAATGTACTCACTAACTGTTTTCGCACATATTCGAACTTGGCCTCTGCGATAGTAGATACTACCGGATTGTCGCCATTGGATATTTGTACTTCGATTTCTCCGGAATAAGCCTGTGAAGGTACCAAACAGTAGATAGAATGATTTTTCACATTGATTACGATAGCTTTTTTTCCACCAACAAAGACATTCACAATAGACGGATCATTACCAAAATTTTCTCCTGATATAACTAATCGCTGCCCGAATCCCCCCGTAGTCGGATTGATACCACTTACTTGAACCGGAATATTCGGATCAAATGCTGCATTGTCTGAATCTCCGTTGCTGTCATTGTCATCACTACAACTTCCGAAGAATAGAGCAACTAGCAGTAATGCCATCCAGCATACCCGCCAGTAGTCTTTCATGATTTTGTTTTTTTTCATACGTAAAAAATTAATGATTAATAAAATATTATATTGTTGGTTCATTACTTATCTCTTGTTGTATTATGCTGAAATGATTCATCCATGCGAAAAAGTATTCTTTCAACTTATTGTCCATATTTTTAATGATTCATCTTATCCATTAACACTTGTATCCAATATCCTCCAATTACGGAACGTGCCTTAAATCCGGTCATTCTGCCAGTTTTGGTATCATGCCAGTCACTGATAGGCACACGTGAAGTAGTTTCATTGATGTATTTATAAAGAGGATCTACAAACTTCTCAAAAATTTCACGGTTTGGAGACATGGCTGCTGTCCACATAATCCAGTCGGATTTTGTGTAATCTCTGCGGGAATCTAATGGCAATCCATATAGATTCTGCTTTGTCAGATAGTAGTTGATTTCTTTACTGATTACATTATTAGGGAATATATTCAAATTCCACATCTTATCCCAGATAATATTATACTTTTGACTCCAGGTATTATTGCGGTCGAAAGCGAGGCGATAATGGTCACCTTCATTTGCCATTTCTTCCCATTTCATCGCCATTTTTTTAGCTATGTCAGCGTATCTTTCTGCTACACTGTTTAATCCGAGTATATGGGCTATTTCACTATATCCGGCTACACCCATAATCGCTTTTATTGAAAGATTGGCATTATGAGCCCAATGGCCTGCAAAATCATCTGTACAAAGTTGATTTTCCGGGTCCTGTCCAAACGACCCGCAAACACATTAACATCCTATTAATTAATGAATTATGATTGAATTGTATTGCGTTTGTATTGTAATTCTATGTATTATACATGAATAAATAAGTTACAGAAAGAAAAGAATTATAGGAAGTATGAGATACTTGTCTTATATATTAGAATAGCAGTTCCTTATAGATTTATTTAAAAACTTTATTTTCATCTGTCTAAATGCTCTAACGATGTAAGAATGAAGCATATCTGTTTGGACATGAACATAAACTCTATAATATTACCGATAGTACTTTATATGGCTAGATATCAGCAACTTATAGTTTCCTGTCATTTCTTGGAATGGAAACTGTCGTTTCCCGGTGAGGGAACGGACGTTCCTTTTAATGGAAACGACCGTTCCTTTTAAAGGGAACTGGCGTTTCCTCCGAGGAAATGATGTGTACTGGTTTTAGTTGACAACTTCGTTTGTTATAACTGAATTAGTTTAC
>OGZW01000049.1_pt1 | contig 65976 bp, 73 predicted proteins | sample 1577001 | NCBI WGS metagenome assembly OGZW01 (sample SAMEA3541519, study PRJEB24748) | human gut metagenome | biome: human gut; feature: human-associated habitat; material: faeces | place: China | collected 2012 | reverse complement strand
ATTTTCCCTTTAGGTTAGAATAGAAGTGTTGTAAATCCCACTTCCGTAACGGATGTCTTATAAAAAATACTTCCGTTTGGCTTAAGGCAACCGTTCATTTCAAAGCGACAGATTGTAGAATTGAAAATATCGTAGGGCATAATTTTTCAAGTCGCTGTATGGAAGAACCAACTACAGGACGGTGGAGAAAACAAATGATCTTTTTTAGTTTTTAATACCCCGGACTACACAATCCCTACTAATTCAGTAGAATATAAAAATATCAATAGAGCATATAAAAAAATAGGGTGTAACTTCATCGGTTACACCCTTTAATGTTTCAATCTGTATTTTGTTATTGTATTGACTTCTTAATTCTTTTCTTAACTATTCTATACGGATATTGCGGAGCATTTTCTATATATTCCCTTTTGCGGTCTGTTATTTCTTTCTTTGTTTCTTCTGTTAGAATACACTCCCACCCATAACCATAATTACAAAGTAATCTATATTCGTCTATTGTTTTTCTGATATATGCCATATTATACAACCTCTTTTCTATGTATCGGGTGTAGGCTTGTTATTTCCTACACCCTTATTTTTTACGCTTCTTTTAATCTCTTTGTTGTTTCTGTCTGTACTTCTGTACTTCCGTAATAGTTCCGTATATCATCCATAGACAACTTTTTCTTGCTTCTTTTTTTGAATGCTTCTGTATGAAAATACCACTTCTTTTTTTCTCTAGCCCATTTGAACCCTAAAGCCTTTAAACTGTCTTTATGTTCATATGTGTTACCGTCAACCCATATCCAGCAACCGACTATTTCAATATTGATATTTTCCATTGTAACAATATGCTGTAATACTTCCCTTAATTTTTCATCTTCTGAAAAATCATACTTCATATTGTTATAATCTGTTTTGTTGTCCGTGTCGATTGTGTTGTGTTCGTGTTTGTCTTTTAATGTTTTGAATAATGTATCATATTCGGCATTGACTTCTTGCGTGGCTTCTGTTGATCCGTTTGGGTTGTCTGGATGATATTTCTTTAATAACTCTTTGTACTGTTTTCTTAATTCTTCTAATGTGTTTACATTCTTAAAATATCTCATGTTAAAACCTTCTTTCTGATGTGGTAGGCGGTGTATTTCAACCGCCTGTATTATTTAGTTGTTTCTTGCTAATGCTTTAACATTGATTAGAGCATCTAAGATATAGAACATTTCTTTTGTTGTTGCGGTGGCTATTCTGTTGTTATCTTCTGTATAAAGATTGATAGCACCGACCACATCATCATTAAGTTTTAACTTAATATCTGAAATACTGTTGTAACTGTTTACCTTTGTTTCTAATTGTTTTCTTGTAATTCTCATATGAAAAACCTCCTTTAAAAAATTGATAATGTTTTGCTGTTGATATAAATGTACACCATTATTCGTGTATTGTCAACACGAATATTCGTGTATGAATTACACAAAATTTATTAGAACTTTTTGTACACTATTTTAGGTGTATTCACGAAAAAAGGTGTTGACAGTACACGAATAATGGTGTATAGTGTAGTCAAGGTCAAGGACAACAGACCTACAACAAAACAATATCATTTTAAGGAGGTAGTCATTATGTATATGACAAAGAAAGAACTTGAAGAAAAGATTGAGGAAGTAAGAAAGTATAAGGCTATGGCAGAAGAAGCAAGCAACATTCAGAAAGCCTTGGAGCAGGAAATAATCTCATATATGAATGAGAACAACTTAACAGAAGAATTTACAGATTCAGCAAAAATTACTTATAAAGAGCAGACAAGAGCAACGCTTGATAAGAAAAGACTTGAGGAAGATTTGGGCGACTTATCAGAATATGAAAAGGTTACAAGCTACAAAGTTTTAAGAATCAAGTAACAAGCGGTTAGCAATCAGCAGGGCAAGGGTGGAAAAATCCACCCGATACCCTAAAGAATAGGAGTGATTGACAATGAAAAAATATATAACCTATGAAGAGCCATTACAAGGAAGAGTTTTCACAGAAAAACAGATGTATGAAGTATATAGAGATATGGCAGACAAGAAAGAATATCCAGGCTTTGAATGTTGGTTTACAGATATGTTAAAAAGCGGAGTATTTGAGGAGGTGCAAGCATGAAAACACAGACAATTCAATTTGCAACAGTTACCAAAAACGGAGTAGTCCAGAAAGTCGGCAAAAGTACCATATTACAGCCTAAAACCAACTTCAAAGGCGGTTCTATCAAGTGGTATGAGGATAAGAAGAAAGCGGACAAGTAGCACAACGAGGCAAGCGGTCAAGCCGTGGGATTCAATTCTAACTTGCCTATCGGCAGTAATGCCACATTATAACAAGAAAGAAGGTGAGACAATGACAAGTGCAGATTTAACAGTATTAGAGCCATATTGTAAAGATAATATGCGACTGCTGAAAAAGTTATCAAAGTCAATCTTTTTGAGGCTTAACGAGCCATTGACAGAAGCAGACTATGACGATTTTTACAGCATTGCAAATATGACATTGTGGCAGTGTTACAACTCTTATAGCACCGATAAAGGGGCAAGTTTTAATACTTTTCTCTGTGATTGCTTAAAGAAAAGATTTAAGACAGAGATAAGAGACAGACACAGAGAAAAAAGAGTTATCAATCAATTAACAACTTCATTAGACACAACTAATGACAGTGAAGAAGAATGTAGTCTACTGGATTTTATAGCATCTGATTTTGACACATTCGAGGAAGTAATCAAAAACAACAACGAACAATTTCAAGACAAGGTACAACAGTACATTTCAAAACTTTCTAATCAGCAGGTAAATATATTAAACCTTTTGATTGATGGGTACGCACCTAAAGACATACGGCAGATTTTAGAAATTTCATCAACTGAATATGCCGAAAATATGAAGATTATGAGAAGTTTTGAAAATGTAAAGATTTTATTTTAGGAGGTAATCACTATGAAGAATATCAGAAAGCAGATATACACGTTAGAGCAGTATTTAAAGGACATGAAGGCAGAGAAAATCAGAACGGATCAGGAATGTCAGAGATTATCAGGACAATGGAATCCAAACATGGTAAATGAACTGATTGCATCGGTTCTGACAGATGATTATATCCCACCTATTATTTTAGGTGAGGAAACAACATTAAACGGAATCACAAGGCAATGGATAATTGACGGATTGCAGAGAAGTAGCACATTATCATTATTCAGATACGGAAACGCAAAAATCACAAAGAATCTTGATGAATATATGGTTACTTATCAGACAAAGGCAACCGATGAAGATGGAAATATAAAGCGAGACGAGCAGGGCGAAATCGTATGGGAGAATGTAGATTTTGACATTCGTAACAAGACATACGAGCAGTTACCAGAAGAATTGAAAGAGGTATTCAATGGCTATCAGTTAGAGGTTGTAATTCATCAGAATTGCGACACAACGCAAATTTCAAAACTGGTACGCAAACTGAATAATTGCAAGCCTATGAACCAGGCACAGAGAGCTTTTACATATATAGATGCGTTTGCAAGGGAGATAAGAGAAATTGCAGACAACAGATTTTTCAAGGATATGTACTCTTGTAATAACAAGGACAGAATAAACGGAACTTTTGAAAGAGCCATCGGAGATATGGTTATCTTATGTGAATATCCGAGCCAGTACAGAAAAGATACAAAGGTAGGCTTCAAATGGTTAAACGAAAATGCAACCATTCTTGATTTTGAAAATCTCAATGATTTACTTACAAGATTGACAGAATCAACGGAGATTACAAGCGAAATAAGGGAACTGTTCAACAGAAAGAATGGTTATATCTTTGTAGCAACATTCAAGGCATTTACAGAGTTAGGAAGGGAAGATAAAGAGTTTGGTGAGTTCCTTCACTGGTTAATCACAGAGGGAAAAGATACAGAAATCAACGGAAAGACATGGACTGAATTAGATATTGACCGTTCAACAAGGGACAGCGGAACAGTACACGGAAAACTTGACTATCTTACAGCACTTGTTAAGCAGTATTTTACAGAGATTAAGAATGTAGCATAAAGGCAAAGGGGAGGGGCAACCTTCCCCGACTATAAGAAAGGTAAAGCGAAATGTACACAATATCAGATATTTTAATGGATATAAACAGAGGTTGTCTTGCTAACAATATGATTGAGGATAGATTTACATACAGAATTGTATATTTTGTCAATGAGGGAAACAATGGAAAGAAGTTTTATATTGACAGCTTATACAGAGATTTACGGAAATCATTAGAAAGCATTATCAGAGGCAATTTAACATTAACCAATAATATTGTTATAGCAGAAACAACAGTATTAAAAAGAGGAAAATGCACTTGTTTACAAAGCAAATCATATTCATTCAGTTTGGAAGAATATTTTAAGCGTATCAAGGGAGAGTGTAACAGTAACAGAAATCTTTATAGCAGATATGCAGGATAAAAGGGAAGGCAGGAGATAATGCCACGACAGTATGTTTTCCCGATGAACGATAAACGGAAACAATGCAGAAATAAAAGGGACAGTCTGAAAAATGGCTGTCCTTAATGGAAAAGAGGTTGATATTATGGCTTATGTACTAACGAATGGAAGTTATTATGTAAGAATGACCGCAACTGGAGGAGTAGCGAAAACAAAAGATATAAATGAGGCACGAATATATCTGACTACTGAAAAAGCAAAAGAAAGAACGATAAAAGCACCGGGCAAAACAAACGGATATTACATACATGATATAGAAACAAATGCAAAATATAAATTGAGCAGAGGTAAGGGGAGAATTAATTTTCCTAAAGAAGTAAGAGAATTGATATATGATACAGCAAAAGGTAAATGTGCGTTGTGTGGCAGAAAGATAACCTATGACAAAATGACATTAGATCACATTGTACCACTTGCTATGAATGGAGCAGATGATGTAAGCAACCTTCAATGTACTTGTGAGGCTTGCAATCTTTTCAAAGGTTCAGTTTTACCAGATGATTTTATGGAGCGTATAACGGAAATCTTCATGTATCAGATGGATAAAAAGCAAAGCAAGCGGTTATTGTGGAAGATTGTGCATAAACTATTAAATAAGATGGTATAAGAGAAAATCGGCATTAGTTGAGGTGCAGCAACTTCTTCTAATGCTGATTGAAAATTAGGGAAAGGAGTGTTATAATATACACGAAAGATAATGTATATTATTTGAATGGAGAATGTTAATGATAAATTATAATAAATTGATGCAGAAATTGGATGATAAAGGGATAACCACATATGTCATAAGACAAAAAGGGTTGATTCCGCAAAGCACTTTGACAAAACTGAAAATGTGTAGTGCTGATTCAATGGAAGAAATAGAAAAGAAGTTGCAAGAGTATAAAGACAAACACGATAGGAAAGATTTCATGTGTGATGTGTCAACAAAGACGATAGAAGATATATGCCAGCTTTTACAATGTCAGCCACAGGATCTAATAGAATGGAAAGTTGACTTAAAGCCTGAATTATCCTATGAAAATCGCTATAAAAATGTAAAATAACTGGTTAATAAGAAACACGGATTTCATCCGAAATTTTAAAGGAGGTATGACCTATGACAGCATTAAGACAGAGTGCAATAATGGAACTGGAAAAGATACCAGAAGATAAATTATCCTTTGTAATTCAGATTATGCAAGGGGTAAATGGATTATATAATGATACCAATAGGGAAAGGAAAGAAGCATTTGCCAGATTGGAGCAGTTACGCAAAAAGGGAACTGTTGCAGATGATAAGGAAGAATTAGCTTCTTATAGGGAAGATAAGTATGGTAGATAAAATACTGATAGATACTAATGTACTGCTTGATTATCTTCTTGAAAGAGAACCGTTCTTTGAAGATGCAAAGAAAGTAATCTTATCATGTACCGAAGGAAATACAAAAGGCTGTATTGCAGCACATTCAATATCAAATATGTTTTTTATATTGCGTAAAGATTACACAGCAAAGGAAAGACGAGAAATATTATCAAGTCTATGCACAATTTTTGATGTTGAGGGCATAGATAAAGCAAAACTGTTATCTGGTCTTGCAAATGAAGATTTTTCAGATTTTGAGGACTGTTTACAGATGGAATGTGCAAAGAGTTACGGCGCAGATTATATTGTGACAAGAAATGTGTCAGATTATTCTGTATCAGACATAAAGGCAATTTTACCAAGTGAATATCTGGAATTATAACAAACAAAGCACCAACGGAAAGAGAGGTATCTTTCTGAAGGTGCTTTTTTAACTCTGCTGCCGATTGTGAATCTTATCAACAACCTTTTCTAATTCTACTGTATGCCAACGATTGCGGATGATCTGTTGCTTTAATTCCGATATGCGTTTGTTGTTGTAGTGTTTCATCCATTTCATAAGACAAGCTGGAATGAATTTCTCAGGTATCTTTTGAATTATGGAAAATAAAATATCTTCTGATTTATTGGAAATCTTATGTAACAAGTCTTTGAAGCGGTTCGGCTTCTGAATCTCAATATTTATGTGTATCAACTCCTTCCATATATAGTATAAGGGAAGAATGAAATATATACAAGAAATAGGGCAAAATTGACCTCAATTATTTTCTCAAAATAACGGAAATTTGTTTGAGTTTTTGAAATGACAATGTTGGATATTTTATAAAAACTCAAAAAAGAAACAGAGAAATATATATCATAGAAACTCAAAAAAATTTCTGGGAGGATTTATTGATGGAAGATTTGATAAAACAGTTCAAAGAGAAAATGTATCTTGATGGAAAATCAAAGAGAACTATTGAAGTCTATGGAAATTCTGTAAAAGAATATTTTAGATGGTTTATGGATAGTTACAATATGGAATGCAAAAAGCTGTATCGTGAAAACATTCTGGAATATAAAAGCTATCTGAAAAATATTAAGAAGTCGGAACACTCTGGAAATAATCTGAATCCTAAGACTATCAATTCAAAGTTATCTGCTCTGATTTGTTTCAATGAACTTATTGAGCCAGATAATATTGTTGTGTCAAAAAGGGATTTGATAAAGATACAAGCTGAATTAGTTGCACCTACTGATATAACTAAAAAGGAAGTGGAAGAGTTCCGACAGATAGTGTTGCAATCTGAAGGATGTACAGCCAAACGGAACTATGCAATAGTAACCATTCTTGCATATGCAGGATTGAGAATTTCAGAGTGTCTTAATATACGAAAATCTGATATATGTTTAGAATCCAATCAATTAAAGATTGTAAATGGTAAGGGAGAGAAAGCACGAATTGTTATTATTAACAGTAAAATTGTGTCGGCTGTCCGTGAGTATCAAAGAGAGGATCAAGTAGAATCAGAATGGGTATTTCATAATAGCAGAGGGGAAAGATTGAATCAGACCACAATAAACAGAGTATTCAAATTGTGCTGTCCTAAAGGATTAAATATTACTCCGCATACATTGAGACATTTTTATGCTATGAATGCAGTATCAACAGGATTGTTTACTATTCCAGAAATTGCAGGGCAGATGGGACATAGCAGTATAAAAACCACTATGCGATATATGAACCCGAACTTAGATGAAGTAAGGAAAAAGACGGAATATCTATAAAATGCGAAAAATGATAGAGAATGAATATATACAAAAGAAAACAATCGGAGGTGGAAATCATGGATAAGTCACATGAAGTAAATGCTTTTTGTAATGGAGTTACTGTAGGAATCAATCTCTATCAACAAAAAGTTGTAACAGCACAGAAAAATAATGAAGCAATCAAAATTGGTGGAGAATTATATTATATCCAGACTGCAAAAGAAAGATTACAAGATATGGTGGATAAAATTTGTAAATAAGGAGATTGATAATGGCAAGAGATAGAGTTGAACCATGCGAATTATATATCTGTAAAGGTCAATGTAAAAAAGGAAGAGAAGCAGATCACAACGGATATTGTCAGAAATGTGGAAAGTATAAACCACGCATTAGAAAGAAGCATATAAATAAGAAGAAACAGGCACTTGAAAAAATTAGAAAGAACGAGAGGTATTAGTATGATTGATGGAGCGACTAGAGAAGATATAGTAAGATGGAATCGTTATCAGTACGAAAAAGAAAAACGTAAGAAGTATAGGAAAAAACTAAAAATCTTTACATACGGATTCTATATAGGAATGATCCTATGGATGTGCGGTTTAGTCGCATCTATGATTGTGGATAATGACATAATGAAAATTCTTTTAATATTCATACCACTAGCAATATATCAGTTTTTTACAATAGGCAAGGGAATCATTGAGGATAAGATTAATAGAGGAAGGTATTAAGATTATGGAACAGCCAAAATACAGATTTGAAGATTTACATTTACAGAGTGATAAAAACTACACAGATATAAATGATACGATAGTGGGATTTTTATTTGACAGAGATATTATTGTACCTTTTGATATTCAGAGAAAATTAGAGGATATAATCAACAATATGTTGGGTGAACATTTTGCGGAAACATAGCAGGTATTATATCCTTCTGATTTTGAAGCATCAATCAGCATGGAAATGGACACACGAACAAACAAAGTGATTATTAGTACATATATTGTCAATACTGATGATTTAAACTTACATACAGAGATTGATATAGACACATTATATGATTATGGAAGGACAAAGAAATATTTCTTTACTGAATTAGGTTGCATTGTATTAAACAGAATCGGACAGTTACAAAAGGCAGCCAATGTTAAAGGCTGGTTAGCATCATAACATTATAATAAGGAAGAAAGAAGTTATATTATGATAGATACAAATATTGAATCATTAGCAATCAAAGCGGAAATTAAACAGAGACTTAGAAAAGAGATGGAGAATAGTATATCAGAGGGTGATATGAAATTCCTTCTAAATGCATTTGATGATGTATCAAGCCAATACAGATTTTCAAGAAAAAGCAGATAGAAAAAATCGGCAAGGTATGTTATACTCATTAGGTATTAAGGGCGTGATGAACCCTTGATATACATTTTTTAATCATAGGATTACCTATAGATTGAAATTGTTTTGTTGTTGAAAAGTCATGGCTGTAATAGGTCATGGCTTTTCTGTTTATGTGGAAAGAATTGTATTTGTGATTATGAGTTTCTTACTATATAATAGAATCAGAATTTTAGAGTAAAGGTGGTTTTTATATATGGAAGAAAAAAGTAATGTTACAAAGTTGACACAGAAGGATTATCAGAAGAAGTATGATGAAAAGACACAATCAGTTACAATAAAGTACACACCTGCTGATATGCCAGATTTTGATAGGATGATGAAATATCTTGACAGGACTGGAAAATCAAGAAGCTCATTCATAAAAGAGCTAATCAATGATTTTTTTGAAAACATAAGTTATCAAGCACAAGAAGAAAAAATTGCAGAATATTATAGAGACTATAATGTTGATGATGAACATTTGGAAAAATTGGAACAACTGGTTGGAAAACAAAAATATAAAATAATAATGAATATTCATGGAGAGCAGATTATTAGTGATTTAACGATGGTATTTGAAGAATATGGATTAAAATTTGAGGAATGGATAGATCAATTAGAGGAAGATATAAACAATGGAGAATTTAATGTAAATCTTCCTGATGACAAGTTTAAGAAAATGATAGATAAATCATTATGCGATTATTTTGGAATAATTTGTTATGGTTAAAATCACATAGCACATTTCCACAAATTTGTCAAGTTCACCAAAACTGAATATAGGTGTTACATAGTTTTGAAACAGACCACTATATATAGATTGCAAAGTCTATATGTAGTGGTTTTTTGCTTTTGCAGAAATTAAAATAACAAAAAAGTTAAAAATCAAGTGGAGAATATTATATATGAAGAGGTTGATTGCAAAGCATTTCATAAAAAATTTTTGTTCTATGGAAATCTATTGAGAGAATGAATTATTGAAAAATTTATGTGATGTGGAAATTTTGCAAAAAACAGTTTTCAAAAGGCGAATAAGTATATAAGAGGCAGAAATGCCAATATATTTTTTAGCATTGAATGACGAGAGACAAGGAGGTGTGGAAAGTAATGACAAAGTTTGATTATGAAATCTTGATGTTACTTTATGAGAAAAATGTGGACAATCCACTTAAAGCTATAAATATCTCACAGATATTAGAAGAAATCTCAGTGGCAAAAAGAAAATCATACAGCACTACATACAGGCATTTGCAGAGTATGAGCAAACAAGGATATGTGAAATGTGGTCTTGTGGATGGACTGGCAAGCACATATTACATTGATGAATTAGGAAAAGCATATTGTAAAGCACAGAATTAAGGAGGTCACTATGACAGATACAAAAAAAATTACATTATCAGAGATTGATGCAGAAAGAGCAGTTGTTACATATTTGAATCTTGTAACACAGTTTGAAAACAGAGAGGAAATCACACTCAAGAAATTTTCTTCATATTGGAATAAGTTATTTTCAAAAGGTGATTGTCATTTTTCGGATGACACGAAATCAAAAGCATACAATGAAGCAACAAATATATTGGGAGATATGTCTGTTGAGGAAATTCAGGAATATAGAAATAGTGTATGTATTTATGAGGGTACACAAGTACCAAAGGATTTATTGGAACTGGCAAAGACTAGGACAAAAGATTTAAAGGTACGTCTTGCACAGAATAGAAATAAAAATCTAAGCGGTTTTGATTTGCTCGTTTTTTATAACTGTAGAGATACTATGAGATTGAATACAGTTCCATTTGGATTAAGTGAAAAAGCAGCGAGAAATTTTATTGAATCAATGCCAATAAAAAGTGTGCTTGTGGAGAACGAAGATAAACTGATAAGGACTTTACAGAATCAGAGTGTACCTATGAAAACAAAGAAAAGAGTTGTTCAGAAGTATAAAGCACCGTTTGCAACGCAGAAATTCAGAGTATTTATGAACAGATTTACTATTCACGAGTGTAAAAATAAGCAACTTACAAATGATTGTGTGGCTCTTTGTAATAGGTGTCACATTATGAATCTTAGCAATATGAAACCGATTGAATATAAATTTTGTGAAGGTAGTGGAAAACGAAAAGCCACTATGAACAGAGTTAAGAGAAATATTAAGAAGAAAAAGAAGTCAAAGAAATAAAATAATAATGCAGAGAGTCCATTATGGGCTTTCTGCCATAGGAGATAGTTATTATGGCATACGGAAAGATTTATATAAATGATTTAAGCAGCAAGGTAACAACTTTATTTGATGAATTACAAGCAAGTAAGAATCTGAATGAAAAAGCGTTCATTGCAGCATTTAAGGAAAAATACCCGAAAGATTATGATTTGCTGGTTTATGAATGGGAATTTAAGGTACACGCATTTAAGAAGAATAAAAAGGGACATCCTGTACCACACCCGATAAGACCAGAGAAGATATTAAGTAATATGTTTCGCAACTATTATTACAAACTGGTAACAAAACCAAAGATTAAGAAAGCCAAAGAAAACTATGTGCTTAGAATGAAATGTGAAATCGGCAAATATGGGTACAAAATTAGAGATGATACAGAACATAGCGGAAAATATATTCTTGTAAATAAAGCGGATGGAAATGTTGTGAGTGGCAATATGACTTATGGAGAATTAAAAGAGGCATACAGAAAGATACTCAAAAAAGTCAATGGGAAGGAAGGTGTGAAGTAGTGGCACTATCTATTAACAGACTTGATGTAAATGTAATGAAGATTCTTGCACAGGAAAAATGTTTTGATGAATTGTGCGGTATGACAATCAATGAGATCAACACTTTTTACGGAGAGGATGATTTACTTACCACAAGACATAATCTTGTAATGCGTGTGAAAACATTGGTAAAAGATGGATATATGGAGAAAGGTATTAAAGATCATTTAGAGTTTACATATTTTATCACAGAAAAAGGACTTGCGACAATCAAATGGAATGGAGGAAATGACAATGAGTAACAGAAGTTTAGTAAATGATGTAGCAATAGTCGGTGTAGGCGGTGCAGGAACTAATATTGCATTTTGCCTTGAAAAATTAGGATATACAACAATCCATATCAATTCCAGTACACAGGATGAATCGGCTATTAAAGGTGCAAAGAATATTAGACACTTAAAAGGGTTCAATGGCTGTGCTGGGAATAGAGCATTAGCAGAAAAGGCACTTGCAGAAAATATGGATATTGTAGATGAAATTTCAAGCCTTGATGAATCTATTGTATATGTGATTTTTTCAAGTGCTGGCGGTACTGGTAGTGGAGTAAGTACAGCATTGATTGATATGTTGGTAGAAGAAACGGACAAGACGATTTGTGCAATCGTTGTCCTTCCAGATAAGAATGAGGATTTTGATTTTCATGTGAATAGCTATAAGTGTTGCCAGGAATTACTTGAAATTGAAAATATGGGTTCTGTTATGTTCCTTGACAACAATAGTGGAAATAAGCAGACAATCAATAGTATCTGTACCACAATGTTAAATACATTTCTTTCAAACAATTCTGTATCAGAGTTAGGAAATGTGGACGAACAGGAAAAGCGTACCATTTTAAGCACACATGGAAGCATGGTGTTATCTGTATTGGGCAGTGAAAAAGCAAGTGCAGAAAAAGTTATTGAAATGTTGACTACCAATAATATCTTTGCAACTATTCAGAATGATGGAAAGTGTGAATATATCGGTATCATCAATTCTAATAAGAAAATTAACAAGGAAGATATTATTAAGATTGTTGGTATTCCAAGACGAACTTTTGAAGGCTATGGAAGTGACAAGACGATTTGTGCAATATCTGGTTTATCATTTCCATTCGATCACTTAAACAGTATTAAGAAAATTGCAAAGCAGAAACATGATGAAAGAATAAGTGCTGCAAAGGCAATCAAGTCTAATGAATTGGAAGATTTGGACTTCACAGATGATGTTGTGGTTGAAAAAGAGGAAAAGCAGAAACCTAAGAAGTTATCAAGACGAGAAAAGCTGAAAATGCTTCAGTAATAAAAATTCTGATAGATAACAGAGAATGTATATATAGGCAATAGATAGATAACATTCGGATAACACAAAAATACAGAAGCAAAGGAGATTATTCATTATGAGAAGAACAACAACAGCAAAATTGCAGAAGATTATTTCAGATAATCTTGTATCTGTTACAAGTGCAGTAGTGAATTACGATGATAAAGGAGCAGAAATAATCCCAGTTGAAAAGTTCAAGGAAGATTTAGAGTTCTATGCAAATTCGGGCATATTTGCAGATACGCTTGACTTCACATTTGAAAAAATAAGCGAGGATCAGATCCATATTGCAATCGGTAAAATGAGCAGTTATTGCTACGATGATATGGATGTGACTTTACAGCTTAGTGATGGTGTGACAATGGAAACTGTCACAAAACAGTTGTATGAGGATTTGAACGAAAGATTATCAGCATAAAGAGAGAATATATATATAGGTCGGTTAGTTTGACTGATAAAGGAAGTTACAAGCGAAAATGCTTATTCCTACCTTAATATAAAACAAATAATTACAAAATGGAGGATTTTAAGGAATGTACAATGGCAAAGTAAAATGGTTTAACAATCAGAAGGGTTACGGATTTTTGACAATGGATGATGGTACAGACGTATTTGTACATTATTCGGGCATTAACACAACAGAGAAATTTAAGTCATTATCAGAAAATGAAAATGTCGTGTTTGATGTGATTGATACTGAAAAAGGAAGACAGGCGATCAATGTTACTGTTGTATCTGAATCAGAACAGTAAAAATCATTCTTCAAGTGGAGAATATTATACTACAGAGATATATTTGCGGTGAGAATAGCAAGTCTGCCAATGAATGAGATTGGTTACGCACTAAATCACTTGGTTTAGAAGCACATAATAACTCCTTTGATTATCAGTGAAGATGCTGATTACATATTTAAAACGGAATCACAATACCATTGAAGATAATGGTTATATATATAGAACGGAATAACAGGCACATTACCTATTATTGGTGGTGTGCCTACATTAAATTGAAAGAGAGGTACAACAATATGAAATTTCATGTATTAAAACTAAATTTTGATAACGGAGAACTTGTCAGATTGTATGCAAGTGAAGAGGATATTAATAAAGGAAATATAGAAGATTGCTTATATCGTGTAGGAACAGCTAATAAATGGAGCACAGGTTTTTATATGGTAGTGGGATATGAGGATAACAAATATACAGAACTGTTAGGAAGTTATGCACATTCAGATATTCGTGATATTGCAATTTTTTCTAAGGAAGTACCAGCATTTATGCAAGACATTTGGGATGACTCTATTAAAGGCGAAAATATCATATAGTAAGATTGGAGGAATGAATTATTTACAAAGGAACAACTAAAACAGAAATGTACATAGTCAGATCATTGGCAATGACAAATTGGCTATGTAATAACGGATTTAAGATTTTGAAGGTTGAGGATTCTGAAAAGGATGATAAATTGAAAGTTTTCTTTTTTGAGGACACGCCAGCTTTACATGACACGATGCTGAAATATAGAAAGCGAGTGTGATTGTATGGCAAATGGCAAGCAAAAAATATGGGTATCAGACCTTATAGGGAACGATTATAAAAGATGGAACAATGAATTTGTGATATTGGATTGTGGTACAGCTTGTGGAAAAACATATTTTTGTATCAGAGTATTAGGAAGATATGCAGCCACAAGAAAGAAACGAATTTTATATCTCTGCAATAGAAATAAGTTGAAGAATCAGACATATAGACAGGTGAGGGAAGAAAAATTGCAAGCATCAATATATGTTACTACATATCAGAACTTGCAGAACAGAATACAGCGAGGCGAGAGTATTTCACACTATGATTATATTATTGCTGATGAATGCCACTATTTCACAACAGATGCAGGATTTAATGATTATACAGATGTTGCCTATAGCTATGTAATGAAGCAGAAAGAATCAGTTGTAGTATTTGTTAGTGCAACCGCAAAATCATTTTTTAAGTATCTAAGAGATACCAATAAGGTTAGGAAGAGAAACAGTTACAGACTGGATAAGGATTATTCCTATGTGACGAAGTTATTTTATTACCAGAGTGACGAACTGCAAGGGATCATTGATGATATATTAGCCAATGAATCTGACAGTAAGATAATTGTATTTTGCAACTCCGGGGACAGAATACTGGAAATGAGCAAAATATATGGAGACAAAGCAAATTATTTTTGTTCCAGAAATGCACAAAAAAGGTTAAGAGATTTATGCGGTTGGCAGGTAGATGGAAATGGAAAAATAATTGCAGAGCCAAACTGTATAAAAAATTACTCTGATGCTTTGATAACCTTTGATAAGAGAATCTTGTTTACAACCTCTGTATTGGATAATGGTGTTGATCTGAAAGATAGAAAGATTAAGCATATATTTACAGAAATAGTAGATGTAGACACTATGATACAGTCGTTAGGAAGAAAAAGAAGCCTTGCAAAAGATGATACTTGTTACTTCTATATCAGATTGTATCAGAAAAAAGGATTACAGGGATTTATCAACAGAATCAATTATCACTTAGAGCCAGTTGAACTTTACAAGACCGATTATGAAGCATTCTATAAGAAATATGGAGATGGTAAACAGCGAGATAGACTGAATAAAAATAAGATATTTTACAATCTGTTCAAGAAGAAAAATATCTATGGTCAAATAAAGGTCAATGAATGTAAATTTAGAAAATACAGCCAAGACTACGATATGTTTACCAGTATGAAAGAGTTAGGACACAAAGGGTATTTAGAAGATATTCTGGAAGAATCTCTGACAAATAATGCAGAAGAGATGGTCTGTAATGTTGAGAAAATGGATAAGTTTCTTTTGTTTTTAAAATCCATTGAAGGAAAGAGATTATATGAAGATGACAAACTATATATCAAGGAAGAATTTGAAAGAATCGGTTTAAAGCTGAGATATAAAGGCATCAATACATTTAATGGTGCGTTAGAAGATAACTACAAGAATTTGTATAAATGTAGATTTTATGATAAAGACATCAATGATAAATCTTATGTGGACAAGCGAAGAGTTCTTGATAATGGTCTACCTAACCCAAACAGAGATAAAAGGTATTGGATTTTAGAGGATAGAACTGATATAGAAAAATCGAGCTGACAGGACAAAGAGCGAGGTTGAGAAAATTATTTGGGGGCAAATCCACAGATATGTATATAATGTCATTTTTGTGAATCTGACCCCACAGATAAAATGATGTTCTACTTTCTTTGAAACCATCTATTCCCATAAGCTACACAACGCAATCAAAGATTGCTGTTCCGCTAATGGTAATACCTGCGCCAAAGAAAGTAGCAAAGAAAGCGCATGAGTCGGAGAATATATCTTATAGAGAACTGATTTGAGCGTACCTTATATGGTTCAAAATATGAATTAAACTGATTATTCTTTATGATAAAGAGAGAGTATGTCGGCTGCCTAGCGGCATCCCAAATAGACACTCACTATTTATCTGAATAATAAATTTACAATTTTTCACTTTTGGGAAGGAGAATTATAACATATGAAAATAGAAAATTTGAAATTAGGTAAGATCTATTATGTTTCTGTTATGAATCATAAAGGACTAGCGACTTCATTTAAGATCGGAAAACTTGTAGAAATTGTTAATAAAAGCAGTGTGATACTTGAAGATAAAAAAGGAAAACAATTCAAGTGTGCAGTAAAAAAATTACATACAACGCCAGAAAAAGCAGTTCAAACACGAAAAGCAAAGCTGTTAGCAAAACAGTATATGAATGAATTAAAACAAAAAGAGGAAGAAAGTCTGGTTGATAAGGAAATACAAAGCAAGATAAAACAGTTGGGTAAATCAGTGTATGCAACGATGGTGAAAAATAAATATATTGTTAAAGGATATGAGCAAACACTATCTTTTCGTACAGTAGAAGAATTAAATATATGGATAGATACTGAACTTGCGAAATTTGAGATTGCCAAAGCAGAAATATTGAATAATGAATATAAACATTTATGTGTAACGTGCAAAGATGGTCACAAAGAATACTATACCATTATCAATATTTCATTCAAAAAATTTGAAGTGTTTTGTAAGCACTTTAAAGGCAATATTAAAGATATTGAGGATGAAAAATTATTGAAGCGTGAAGATGTAAGAGGTCTAAAATTGAAGATTCATAAATAATAGAGGAGATACGAATTATGACAAATAAAAAGAACGAATTTTGTTGTATGTGTGGAAGTAAAAAAGACGAGGTAGACAAGTTGATTAAAGGTGAATATGGCTACATTTGTGATAGCTGTATCAGTATTGCAAGTGACTTACTCAACGATGAAGAAGAGGAATCTGTTACAGATAATATGCAGTTGGCTACACCATCACAGATTAAGGCACATTTAGATCAATATGTTATCGGACAGGACGAAGCAAAGAGAACGCTTGCAGTTGCAGTCTATAACCATTATAAGAGATTGAAGCAGAATCATAAATCAGATGTGGAAATTCAAAAGTCAAATATCCTTATGATCGGCTCTACTGGAAGTGGAAAGACATATCTTGCAAAGAGCCTTGCTAAATTCTTAGGTGTTCCTTTTGCTATTGCTGATGCTACATCTCTTACGGAGGCAGGATATGTTGGTGATGATGTTGAAATCATACTACGCACTCTATTACAGAATGCAGATTATGACATTGAGAAAGCACAGAAAGGTATCGTCTATATTGATGAAATAGATAAGATCAGTCGTAAAGGTGAAAATGTTTCTATTACAAGGGATGTATCTGGTGAGGGAGTACAGCAAGCATTGTTGAAAATCATTGAAGGTACTGTATCAGAAGTGCCAGTTACAGGCAACAGAAAGCATTCACAAGGTGAAACAGTCAAGATTGATACATCCAACATTCTGTTTATTTGTGGTGGAGCTTTTGACGGAATAGATAAGATTATCGGCAAGGAAGAGACACATAATACAATCGGGTTTGATGCTAAAGTTTCTGATAAAAAGGAAGCAGAAGTTGATATGTCAAAGGTGGAACAGCATGATCTTGTAAAATATGGTTTTATGCCAGAATTGATCGGCAGACTTCCTATTATTACTGCATTGAATCCGCTGTCAGAGGATGATTTAGTTCATATTCTTACAGAGCCTAAGAACGCTATTACAAAGCAGTATCAAGAGTTATTGTCTATGGATGGTGTGAAGCTGGAATTTGAAGATGAAGCATTAAAGAAGATTGCTGAAATGGCTATTAAAAAGAAAACAGGTGCAAGAGGTCTTAGGAGTATCATTGAAAATTCTATGCAGAAGATAATGTTTGATGTTCCCGATATGACAACAGCAAAGAGAGTTGTTGTAACTGCTGCTTGCGTGGAAGGAAAAGAGGATGCACTTGTGTATGGTGCTAGGAATAAAAAGATAGCTTAGTGCTAAGTCGTGGAAGGAGAATATACATTATATGAATGAATTTACAGTAACAGCAGGAAATAAGAACGAAACAGAGTTAGCAGAACTTACAAGGCTTATTGTATTACATGATATGTGGTGCAGACAGTATCATAATACTGTGACGAGTATATTTGAAAAGCACAACAGTATTGATGATTGGTCGCAAGATGAACTTATGAAGGTTGCTCTATGTGGTGTGAAATACATAAACTATGCGATTGATATTGATTCTGCAAATCACAGATTAGATAACACTTATCAGACACCATTTGAAGTGAAACAGAATGCCTTTAATCTGATTGATGCTTTATTTGGCACTATCGGTCGTATCAAGCTGAAGAATCTGATTAAGATATTTCCGATAGATAAAGATTATGATGGGGATAAATGGGGATGCAAGGATTACTTTTTCACGATGGATGTATTGAGAGAAAAAGGACTTGATAATGCAGTTGGTCATGATGGTGTATTTGACCTTATGTGGGATTATGAAAATCGAGAGTTAAGGAAATTGACAGTATTCTACATGAGCTGTATGAGTGCCATGTATCAGAGACAAACAGGTGTTAGTTTTATGGATAAATTCTGTGAAGATAATAACATAGATTCATATAGTGTGGATCATGAAAATAGCATCATAGTTAATAATCAGACTGGAAAAATCGCAAAATTGAGCAATAAGCCCTCATTTATGCAGATTGTGAAGTAAAATTGCATTTTCTGATTAGCATCAAAAGTACATTGAAAATTGAATATTGGCGGTTGTGGTGGTATTCTTAATCTAAAATATACAATATGGAGGATTTTTAATGGAACGTAACGATAGATGTTTCTGTGGAAGCGGAATCAAATATAAAAAATGTCATTACAGAATTAATGGTGAAAGTAAATTAGCAAATATATATAGAGCATATAATGAGTACAATAATGCTTGTATTCAAAAAGGAATATGTAATAATTGTAGAAAGGGATGTTCACAATGTTGCAATGACTATTTCTTTATTTCTGAAAGTGAATTTCTACAAATATTGGAAGAATTAATATATAGAAAAATAAATATAAATGATTATATTAGTAAGGCAAAGGCGGTTAAAAAGCATATTGAAAAAGTTCACCCAGAAATAATAAAGAAACTTAACGAATTTATGCCGAAATCAGTAGATAATATAGATGAATCTTTTTTTAAAGATTCAATTAATCCCCCTGATTTACCAGCATGTATTTTTTTAGATAATAATAAGTGCAGTATTTATAATGTACGCCCATCTATATGCAGGGGATATGGGACAACAGAAGAATGTGGAATTATAAAGAATAAAAAATATGATTTTGAAGAAAAATATAAAATGTATAACGAAGCAAGTATTATTTCGCATAGTGGAGATACAACGAAAGCAATATTAAAAAGACCCTATCCGTTATTTTATTGGTTTGCTTATTTCTTAGATGATTCATGGTATAATTTTACAATGGAAAAGCTTAGAAGAATTAGAGATGACAAAAATGATGCTTATTATGATTTTACAAGGAAATTGCAATGACATAATAGATATATGAATTTATATAATGAATACCAACCGTCAATATTCGATGGTTGGTATTTTTTTTACGCAAAATTAGAAATCAGATGGGGAATATTATATATAGAAGGACATATTTTGAGAAAGGCGGTTGAGTATTATAGGACATATAAAAGCAGGAAGAGTAAGGATATATAAACTGAATACATTTAAGGCATTTACAGATAGTGAAAATGCTATCTATAATGATAAGCACAAGAAAAATGCTGAATTATTGGCTGAAATACATAATAATGTAAATGTTAGGAGTATTCCCGACAGATACTTGAATGAACATAATGAGATAGCCATATTTGAAAATGATATTATAAGGCTTGCATTGTCAGATAGAGGAATTGAGGCTTGCGATTATCAGTTATTGGACGAGATTGTTTATCTGAAGGTTTGTCATAATGAAATATTGTGGCAGATTCTAAGAGATGGAATAATAATCAGAAATAAGGAATATATGCTATTTACAGCAACGACAGGACAGGTAAGAAATGTTACTGTTACTCTTATGAGGAAAGATTTTTTTGAGAAGCACAAAGGTTTCCTCATGGTCGGATTATCTGTAGAAGGTATCAATGCTAATGGCGGTATGAATGTAGGAAAGCATTTAGCTTATAATGCCTTATCTCTATCATCAAGTGTAAAGCCAGAGACAGCAATAGATATTGACAGATGTATTGTAGTAAATGGTCTTGAAACAGTTGTAAGAGACAAGGTTAAATATATTGATATACAGACGGATGATAATGGACAATGTTATGTTGCTGATACACCGAAAAAATATCAAGAGAAGGACATACCGATTGAGCATACAGATGGTGCTGGTATGTTTATTCCGGGCGAATTACATTCAAGTTGTCAGATAAGAGGCGGTTATATCAAAGGTGCGATGTTTCCTTTTGATTTTAGGTTGTTATGCCATGAGGTAGCACATAATTCAATTTTGACTGATGCGTGGGGCGAGAAGCACGATGTAGAAGCAGAGGATATACGTTATATTCTTACTACAAGTCAGTTGAAGATGTGGAAACAATATGATTCGTGGGAAGATTACAAGACCAAGTTTAAAGAAAATAATCTGGAATTATCTATAAATTCTTATGCTAATCCTCCGAAAGAAGAGGTTACATTCTCATATCAATTCTTACAGACACTTCCATATAATACCGATATTACAGAGTTATGCAAGAGTGCCATTGAAGATTTAACAAAACTGAAAACAGATATTGATTATGTGAAAGCTGAATTAGGATATACACTTGATGAAGTCACGGATGATAATACAAGTGAGGATGTGGCAGAAGATAAGGTAAGTGTTGTGGATACTAATGTTGAAAAAACCAATTATTACATTGCAAAGGCATTAGACCTTTATCCTGCACTTATCAAGGACAAGCATATTAAGAATAAGATTGAAAATCTATTCAAGGCGAAAAAGAAAAGTTACATGGGCGGTAAACTTCCAATCAAAGGATATTACAGTTATGTTGCACCAGATATGTATGCTTTTTGTGAATATCTGTTTATGGGTATTGAAAATCCAGAAGGATTAGTGCCAAAGGATCATGTTTATAACAAGCATTATGATGAAGCTGGGGATGTAAAAGAAGTCTTATGTTTGCGTAGTCCTCATTTGTCAAGATATGAGTTTCCAAGAAGAAAACTGGTATCTTCTGATGAATGTAAGAAGTGGTTCGGATATATGGAGAGTGACACAGTTGTAAGCTGTCATGACTTAATATCAAAATCATTACAATGTGACTGGGATGGTGATGAAATCTTAATTAGTCCAGACAGCAGTTTATTAAAAGCTGCACATTCATTACCACAAGAGCCATTGTATTATGATATGCAGAAAGCTGATCCACAGCAGATTACTAATGAGACTATTTATGATACATTGGTCAAAGGTTTTGATAATAATGTAATCGGTGAATCAAGCAATGCTATTACTAAGCTGTGGAATTTGCCAGTCTTAAAGGATAAGCCTCTTATGTATGATGATGCAATCAATGTTATATGTGCGTATTCTAACTATGCTATTGACTTTCCTAAAACTGGTAAAAATCTTATGTTAGGTGAATATGAGCAGTTGTATAAAGACCTCATACCTCCAGCAGATATAAGAGAGAAATTCAAACCACAGAAAATCAAATATCCACAGTTTTTCAAGTATGCAAAAGGTAAGAAATCCAATCTTGAAAAATACACAGACAGTCCGATGGATAGGATAGTCAAGTATATTGATGAACAGGTGGGAAGAAAACATTATAAATATGATGTTGGAACAGATAAAGATGGTAATGAATTGAAATTTGATTACAGAGAGTTGATGAATAATTCTACAGATAAGCATGATAAGCCTCTGTATGAAGTGGATAGGTCAGATCATAGATATAGGGGATTGTTCAAGGTATTATATAATCGCAAACAGGCGAAACAAAAACTCTGTATGGATATTAAAAAGGAAATAGATAGACAATCAACAGATACTAAAGAGATAATAGCCAGATATGATATATTCCATTATTACTGTATCAGAGAGATTAAGAAAATCTTTACTGATGGTAAGGGTGTATTTAATGAAGCATTAGCAGTAAATTACATGATTGATATGGAATATAACAAGCCAGAGTTTACCGCAAGTAGCAAGGATATTATGTGGAAATGTTTTGGTCATATTATAGTAGATAATATCCAAGCTAATAAAAATAGAAAGAAAAATAAAAAGAAAAATAAGAGTATAACAATAAAAGAAAGACCGAGAATGTGTTATCAAAAAGCGGTTAAAGGTGATGATAAGTTGAATCAGATATTAGATGTGAGCTTGAATAGGAAGAGTGTTGAAATTACACAAGCAGATATTGAATATATGGCAAACTTTATTCAGAAAAAGAAGAATGGGAATCATTATAATAATGATGTTGAACTTCTGTTTGCATTGTTGTGTCATTATAAATATGCTGAAAATACTGGCAGATTAAAAGATGGAAAATTTTGCATTACCAAGAAGAAGCATAGAACTGATTTGACAGGAAAGCAGAAACGAAAAGTACCAATCCGATACAATATGAATACCATTATGAATATGGTTGGTGCTAAATCATATGCAAATAGTTTTAAAAGATTCAGAGATTGCGGTATGGATATTGAGGAATCAAAGGACAAGATAATTATTCAAATGGATATTCCGAAAGATGATAATGTATTGTTTATCGTACAGGACATTTATAATCCGATGGTGTATTTTGAAGCGTATTCATCAAAGAAAAAATTGTCAGAATGTGTGATGTGCGGTAAGCACTTCATTAAGAAGGGTAATACCAGCACTTGCAGTAAATATTGTAGTGATAGATTGCATAGATTACAAGTCGGCAGGAACAATGAGAAAAACAAGTCTGCTGCCAGTTAATTTAATATGTTCGTAAAAAAATGATAGTATCAAAAAAGCCTAGAAAATAAGGAGTTTTTGGTACTCTGTTTTTATTTTTACAAAGATTATATAGGGAGAAGAACTAAAGATTTTTGAAATTTATTTCATAACAGCCGATTTATCGGTGCTTTAGTTGTAATCTCATAGGAATTATCATTAAAGAAAGGAGACTTTTGATATGGATTTACAATTAAAAGCCAAAGAGTATCTGAAACGCTATGGCATTAAGAAAAAGTATCTGGCTTCTTTAATTGGAATTTATCCAAGTCAACTGTCACAATGGCTGTCTGGGGATTATGACTTAAACACGAACCAGATAAAAATAATTGAAGATTTTTGCAATGGTAAGTCTCAATATACAGAACTTGATTGATGAAAGTGTATAATAAACCTTTATAACTATAACACGAAATCAATTAAGAAAGCAATGTACAAAATTGCTAAATATCAATACCTGTATTTGTTAAAATTTCACGGAAGGGAGTGAGTAAAAGATGAGTAATAATCTGGATATTGATATAAGAAAGTTGACATTGCCGAATGGAAGAACTTTAGAGAAGCAGATGAAGTATGAAGCAAAGCGATTCTTGACGATTTTGCAGGAGGAAATCGACAGATGGTATAGTTTATACTCACCTATGATATATCAAAGAACTTACGATATGCGAAATTCCATATATGCAGAGGATATAGTACGAGTAAGCACTTCTGGTAATAAACTTCAAATTAAAATCAATTATGATGATACTGCATTTCATAAATCGTTATGGGATGATAGTAAAATCAACTCAATCCTACTGATGAATAACGGGTATCAAGTGTCACATGGATGGCATAAAGATATAGAAAATTTTGGCTATAGGGAAGGAGGTCACTTCCTGGAAAATGCCGTTTACCGTTTTAACAAAGAAAATAACTTTGGTATTGATATAATCATCAATTACTAAAGGAGGCTTATAAAATGGCAAACAACCTATTTACACTAGGATTGGATATAACAGCTACACAGAATCGAATGAGTAAGCAGTTAAAACAGATAGCAAAGAGTTTATCTGATAGTAATACTGTTCGTGTGACTGGTAGCTTAGATACAACAAAATCTCAAAATCTAATTCAACAGCAGTTGAATAGCATTTCTAAGAATCTTAAAATCAATATTGGGAATGTCACTATTGACACTTCCGCTATCAAACAGCAACAGCAAGCTATAAATCAGCAGTTAAAATCTGGTATCAATGCAACAGGTGTAAAAGTACCTTTTCAATTTGATTTGTCAGATGCTAATGCGGTTAAGGCTGAAATCAATAAGATCGTTGCTGACATCACCAATAATAAAGGTCAGTTAGTAAAATATAAAATCAATGTTGATGATAATGGACAGGCTACAAAAGCATTACTTACATACAGGAATGAACTTAATGAGGTTACAAATGCCACATTAAAACTTCAATCGGTTGGTAAGTGGTATGATGCGAATGGAGCAGAACATAGTATTGTCAAGTGGTCTGAAGGTCAGAAAACCTTATCACAGAACATTGAAGCTACTGTAAAAGCTAATCAGAGACAGATAGAATCTGACAATCAAGTAATCCGTAAGAAACAGGAATTGATTGCACAGATGAAACTTCTTAATACACAGGCTGAAAAGGCTGGTGTTTCTTTAAATTCTGATAATCAGAAATCGTTCAATGATTTATCTATCAATGCATCCACCTTAGATGATATTAAGCAGATGGAAAGTTACTTGCGTTTAGCAAGAACCGAATATCAGACTTTCAATGCTGAAATTGCAAAGGGTACTCATGCAAGCTCATTAGAAGCTATGAAGAATACTTTAGCAACTTTACCACAGGAAATTGCTTTAATCGAAGCAAAATTCAATTCTATTAAAATGCCTGATAATGTCAAAATTCAGATTGAAGAATTAAAGGCATCTATGGAATCTATCAATAATATTAGTGATCCACAAGAAAAGATTGCAAAATATAATGAGATAGTGGCATCTTTGAAGAACTTGCAGAAACAGTATCAAGTAACTGCACAGGAGCAGAAAAATCTTAATGCTGATATGGCAACTATGCAGGGTGCATCTACTCTTACTAATAGAATTATTTCATGGATGGGACAGAATAGAGAAGCCGCCGCACAGTATGACGCAGAGTTGAAACAGATTGTTGCTGATTTGCAGAACTGTAGTAATAAAACCGATTTAACAAGGTTACAGCAACAGTTTAGAGGAATACAAGCACAAGTTAAAGCTACAGATAGTGTATCTACTGGATTCTTTGGTAATCTGAAAAATGGCTTAAAAGATGCTCTTACTAATATGGTTAAGTATCAGTTAGCATATAAGATTATTCAAGAGACAATACAGGCTATTAAAGCTATGATAAATGCAGTATGTGAACTTGATAAGAATTTAACTGAGTTCAATAAGGTTGCTGATTTATCATATGACAATTTATTAAAGTTTTCTGATAAAGCATATGAAGCAGCAGACAAAATAGGTAGAACAGGTTCAGATATGATTGAGGCGGCTACTGAATTTAAGAGAGCTGGTTATGACCTTGATAATAGTTTGGAAATGGGGGATGCAGCACTTGTGATGACAAATGTTGCTGATGGAATTACACAAACTTCTGATGCTGCAAGCACACTTATTTCAGTATTAAATGGCTTTAATGTTGATGAATCAAGTGTAATGTCTATTGTTGACAAAATGAATAGTGTATCAAATCAAAGTCCTGTTGGATTTGATAATCTTGCAGATGGTTTGGAACGTGTTTCTGGTACTATGAATCAAGCTGGTAACAGTATTGATCAGACTATTGGTTTGTTGACAGGTGGTTTTACACAGCTTAGAAATATGGAAAAAGTTTCGACTGGTCTTATTACTATCTCACAAAGGTTGAGAGCAATAGACGAGGACGGAGAAGAGATTGACGGATTATCGGCAGAATTAGGAAAAGCCTTTGGTTCGATTGGAATAGATATTGAGGATACGAATGGTGATTTGCGTTCTACATATGATATTCTTTCTGACTATGCAAAGGTTTACCCTGAATTAACAAGTGAACAAAGACAGTATTTTGGTGAGCTTGCGGCTGGTAAACGACAGATAACAGTATTTAATGCTATTGTTGATGAAATGTCAGCAGTAGATAAAGCAATAGAGCAATCTAAGGACAGCTTAGGTAGTGCAACAAACGAAAATGAGATTTATCGCCAGAGCATCGAGGGAATGAAAAATGAGTTCAACAATCAGTTCCAGATGTTAAGTAAAGAGGTGATAAGCTCGGATTGGATTAAAGATTTAATATCTGCTGGTACAGACTTCTTAGGTGTATTAACAGATATAGTAAAACAAGATGATTTAGTGTCTGGTACTATCAGTATATTTACCGAAGCACTGAAAACTTTAGCATCTGTTTTGAAAAGCGTGACTGGTAATGATGGCATGGCATCTTTAATTAAAATGTTTATGACATATAAGACAGTTACAAAAGGAATAGATATTTTCAACTTCTTTAGTGGAAAGAAAAACACATTTACACAGACGCAATCAGCTATGAACGCATTTTTCCAGAGTGCTTTGAATGGAACTATGCAGGTCAAAGACGGCTTTTTGCAAGTTGGAGAAGCGGAAAAAGAAATATTTGATAACAGTAAGAATAAAAGCGGTAGGGGTATGTACTTTGTATATCATTGTTAATAGTGTGCGATGCCCACTTTTTTAAGATTGCGTAATAATGCCACGCAATTAACGAACGAGAATAACCGTATAATTATAGAATTATAAAAAATAACCGAATATGCTGGGAAAGCACTTAAACTATATACCAAAGCGGAACTTGAAAAAGTAGACGTAATGCGTGGAGAAAGTCCAGAAAAAACATATAGTTCGACATATGGTGAGAGCCTAAGTGTCTATTGTTGCAAGCACACGAAGTTTTGATTGCAACATATTAGATTGAAAATGGTGCTGGTCTATAGGTAGGTATGATTTATCATGCTGAAAGCAGGGGAGTTCCTAAGTCGTGAATGCGATAAAAAATATGACTATTTTGATATATGCAATACGTTGCTGACTTCCAAAAACAGAACGTAATAATAGTTGGAAATACCCTCAGAGACTGACAAGGTTAGGCAGAATGTAGGCGTAATTATATTTTTGCTTAAATATACAGTCCAAACTATACTTTTGAAAAGTAAGACTTAGTTTAAAGACTGGGTTGCATATAAAAGATTTTAATAATCAATAATGAAAAATACTACTTATATATGTTTGAAATATAAGTCTAAATATAAGATGTGTTCGCTGAAATGTCTGGTAAACATGTAAGCGATTGTTTGGAGTATATCTTAATATATAAAAAATAATTGTGGTAAAAATAAAAAATGTGGTGATAACAGATAGGCACTATTCAGTTACCAGATAGATAACTGATAGTGTCTGTTTGTGTTTATTGATGAAATGTGTGTTTAAATCATTTGAACATAGATTTTTTGAATAAACTTTTTATGTTTTTCAAATTAAATTTTCTTAATAAAGCCGAGAAAATGTGCGGTTATGCACACGATAATTTTAAGGAGGAATAGCAAAATGGCAAAAGTTGAAAGAATTGAATTTGAATCTGCTACATTATTTAAGGAGTTGGTAGATAAAGGACAGTTAAAAAGTCTTGTGAGTGTAAAGAGTTCACCATATCCGAAGTATTGTTTTAAGAATACCGATAAAGTAGCAGACATTGTAGGAAAGTTTGTGGCACAGCACAATCTAAAGAGCGACAGAAGTATTGATGACTGCTGGGAAACATTTGATAAGGTAATTGTTAATGCAGAAGAAAAGCCACAGAGTATTGTCACAAGAAATCTTAAAGCGGTCAAGCGTATTATTGATGAGGGATATGCTTATATGTTGAAAAGAACTTGTGTGGATCAGTATAAGAAGAAATGTTTTGTATTCTATGAAAATGATAAAATTGCAGAGATTAAAAATGAAGAGGATGCAATCAGCAGAGCAAAATATGAGGAAAAACATACATCCTCAAGGAAAGAAATAGCAGACACAAGAATGTCTGAATTGATTAAAAAGGCGATGGAGGTAAAATAAGTAATGGCAAATAAGAAGTTTTATTATAATGATTTTGATGGTAAAAAGGTTGAATATATGTTAGAAAAGGGCTTATCCCTTAGTCAGAAAATGAGTTTTGTGGTTGAAGTGGCAGGAACAGTTGTTTCTAAAGAAGTCGGATATGCTTCTGTATTAAGACAGCCTATGTTTGATTACTACCTTATTACATATTACACAAACATTGTTCTGTTTGAAAATGACGAGAATTTTAGTCTTGATAAGGTTGAAAAGTTTATCAGAGATAACAAGGAGAATGTGCTTGATGTAATCCGTGAAAATGTTCCGCAGGACGAGAGAGCAGAACTTGACGCAGCTTGTAATGAAGCTATTGAGTACAGAAAGTTACATTATAATGACTTGAAAGACGAGATAGAGGATTTATTACAGGTGGTCAGAGAGTTCGTTGTTAAGCCTGATTATATGAACGAACTTTTACAGGCTTTAACCAATGCGGTCAATACATTTGCGGATAGGGGAGATATTGACTATGAGGCGGTAAATAAGCTGGCTGATATTATTCCTATTATGCAGAAGATGGATAGTAAAGATGTGGCAAAAGCCATTGTAGAAGAGTTCCACAATGAAAAAGGCTTATCGCAGGTGGTATCGAAGCCTTCTCCAAAGAGCAATAAAGGGCGAAAATCAAAGACTGTAGCTAATTCTGAAAAGCCAAAGTTTACAGTAGAAAAGGGCGAAAAGACCGAATAAATAAGGCATTTTTACATATGTGAGGACTGGGGCAAAAATCCTAGTCCTTATTTATATGCAGATAAATGTGCGATTAAATCATAGTGAATTGGTAGGGAATACAGCATCGAAACATAAAAGTCGGGACTATTTATTTAGGAAAAATCAAAAAAGAAATCCTTATTTTTAATTTGCTTTTTGTAAGCATAGTAGGGACTTTTATGTATGAAAATATTTGAAAAAATAGTGTTATCGTAGGTACTCTGCTTGTACTGATAGATAACAGATACTATACAGATAGATAATAGATAAAGGAGCGTGATTTTTATAAGTATGACAGAGCAAGAAGAAAGAACCAGTTGCGTAATACCAATCTGGCAGAAATATACATTATCTGTTCAAGAAGCAGCAGAATATTTTGGATTTAGTGACAAGAAGATTAGAAAGATTGTTGATGAACACGAACACGACAATTTTATATTGTGGAATGGTACAAGACCACGCATAAAAAGACAGTTATTTGAAAAGTTTGTGGATGAGAAATTGACAGCCATTTAGTGCTGATTATATAGGATTTAATAGATTTTGAGCCTTGGTTATGGTATATTATGAAGTATCATGCCGAGGCTCTTCTGTATGAAAGGAGAGATACGGATTGTCAGAAATTAGAAAAGACAGCAAAGGTCGTAGATTAGCGACGGGGGAGAGCCAGGATAAAGATGGAAGATACCGTTATAAATATAATGATGTGTTTGGAAAGAGGAAGTCTGTATATAGTTGGAGATTGACTGAATCAGATCCATACCCAAAGGGTAAACGCAAGGACATTTCCCTCAGAGAGAAAGAAAAAGAAGTTGAGAAAGCATTGAGAAATGCAGTTGCAACGAATGGTGGGAATATGACGGTATTAGAATTGGTACAGAAGTATATAAGTCAAAAAAGAGGTGTGAAACATAACACACAGGCGAATTATAATTTTGTTATCAATGTGATTAAAAAAGAAGATTTTGGAGCAAGGCGAATTGATACGATCAAATTGTCGGATGCTAAAACATGGCTGATTAAGTTACAGGACGATGGCAGAGGGTATAGTTCTATCCATTCTATCAGAGGTGTTGTAAGACCAGCATTTCAAATGGCAGTAGATGATGATTTGATAAATAAGAATCCGTTTGAGTTCCAGCTTGCAACAGTAGTTGTAAATGATAGTGTAACGAGAGAGGCTATCACAAGAAAACAGCAGAGAGAATTTTTGAGGTTTATCAAAGCGGACAAACATTTTAGTAAATACTATGATGGAATTTACATCTTGTTTTATACTGGATTGCGTGTTTCTGAATTTGTCGGATTAACTATCAATGATATTGAATTTGACAAAGAAAGAATCAAAGTAGATCATCAATTGCAGCGAACACGCAATATGAAATATGAGATATTGACACCTAAAACAGAAAAAGGTGAAAGATATGTTCCGATGCAGAAAGATGTTGCAGATTGTTTTCGTAGAATCATTCAGAATAGAAAGCATCCAAAGATTGAACCTATGATAGATGGTTATAGCGGTTTTTTATTCTTAGATAAGAATGATATGCCTATGGTGGCATTGCATTGGGAGAAATATTTTCAACATATCCGTGAGAAGTACAACAGTATTTATAAAGTGCAAATGCCTTGTATTACACCTCATGTATGCAGACACACCTTCTGCTCTAATATGGCAAAGTCTGGTATGAATCCAAAGACATTACAGTATATAATGGGACATTCAGACATAGGAGTTACCCTTAACACTTATACTCATTTGCAGTTCGAGGATGCCTTAGTAGAGATGAAAAAGGTCGTGGGCTAAAAGGTATGAATTTAGCCCAGAATTTAGCCCAAATGAAGGAAAAGTTATGCAAAGTTATTCCAAATTATGCTGAAAATGTGAACAAAAACACTGTCACAGAAATATTGCAGAATTGTTGTAAGTGCCGAAAATACAGTAAAATCAAGCGTTTAGAGAGGTTTTAGATATATGACAAAAATCCTATTCATCTGCCACGGCAACATTTGTAGATCAACTATGGCCCAGTATGTCCTTCAGGACATGGTTAACAACCAGGGCATTGCTGACCGTTTTTACATTGATTCGGCAGCCACAAGTTATGAAGAGATTGGCAACGGAGTTCATCCGGGAACAAGAAATAAATTAAAAAGTGAAGGCATTCCATGTGGTAATCACAGAGCAAGACATATGGAGAAGAGTGATTATAACGAATTTGACTATATTATTGGAATGGATAGTGCTAATATTAGAAACATAGGAAGAATTGTAGGAAATGACCGGGACGGAAAGGTTTACAAGTTACTACATTTTGCAGGAGAAGAAAGGGACATAGCAGATCCTTGGTACACGGGAAATTTTGATGCAACTTATGATGATGTGTTAAAGGGATGCACAGCTCTTTTAAATGAAATATTGGACACAGAGAAATTCACAAAGGAGAATTGATATGAAGGAGATTACTTTAGGAAAAACAGGTATTAAAACTCCACAGAACGCTTTTGGAGCTTTGCCTATTCAGAGAGTTACAATGGATGAAGCTGTAAAGATTTTGCAGAGAGCATATGAGGGTGGAATGACTTTTTTTGATACTGCAAGAGCTTACAGTGACAGCGAGGAGAAGCTGGGACAGGCGTTTGAGGGAATGAGAGATAAGATTTTTATTGCCTCAAAGACAATGGCGAAAACTCCTGATGAGTTTTGGAAGCAACTTGATATATCTCTGACTAATTTAAAGACTGATTATCTTGATATTTATCAGCTTCACTGCGTGCCACAGTGCTACAAGCCGGATGATGGAACAGGTATGTATGAGTGCATGCTTAAGGCTAAGGAGCAGGGGATTATTAAACATATTGGAATTACTGCCCACAATATTGAGACAGCTTTTCAGTGTGTTCAGTCAGGACTTTATGAAACTATGCAGTTTCCTTTCAGTTATCTTTGCTCTGAAAGAGAGATTGAGCTTGTTAATTTGTGTAAGGAAAAGAATGTTGGCTTTATAGCCATGAAAGGCTTGGCAGGAGGTCTTATTCACAATTCTAAAGCTGCCATGGCTTACATTTCAAAATACGACAACGTTCTTCCAATTTGGGGCATTCAGAAGATGAGTGAGTTGGAAGAGTGGCTTAAGTTTATGGATGAAGAGCCGGTTTTGAATGATGAAATAAGTGAATATATTGAAAAAGAGAGAAAAGAGTTAGTTGGTGATTTTTGCAGAGGATGCGGTTATTGTATGCCTTGTCCTAAGGGAATAAAGATTAACAACTGTGCAAGAATGTCTCTTATGCTTCGTAGGGCTCCTTCAAAAGCATGGTTAACAGAGGATATGCAGAAGGAAATGATGAAGATTGAGGATTGCATTAATTGCGGACAGTGCAAGAGCAAGTGTCCTTACAAACTTGATACACCTGCTTTACTTAGAAAAAATCTGGAAGATTACAAAAAAGTTCTGGCAGGCGAAGTTAAGGTGCAATAAAAAAATTGACAGACAAAGTTAAAGGTCAGTAAAAAGTTTAAATAAAAATTTTTAATCAATGTTTTTTATTTTATTTATATGTTATACTATTGAAAAGACAAACAAAAGTAATTGCAGAATGTTTCAAGTTGTTCTGCAATTATTTTTTAGTAATAAATTGATTGGAGAGTGGATATGAGTTACGCAGATAAAATATTTGTTGATATGTGTAGGAATATTTTGGATAATGGTACAGATACAAAAGGCGAAAAGGTTAGACCTAAGTGGAACGACGGATCTTTTGCATACACTATTAAGAAGTTTGGTGTAGTTAACAGATATGATTTAAAGAAGGAATTTCCGGCTATTACACTTAGAAAGACAGGCTTTAAGAATTGTCTTGATGAACTTCTTTGGATTTGGCAGAAGAAGTCTAATAATGTACATGATTTAAACAGCCATATTTGGGATGCATGGGCTGACGAAACAGGTTCTATTGGAAAGGCTTACGGTTATCAGTTGGGAATTAAGCATCATTATAAAGAAGGTGATATGGATCAGGTTGACCGTGTTTTATATGATTTGAAACACAATCCATATAGCAGAAGAATTATGACTAATATTTATAATCATGAGGATTTGCACGAAATGAATTTATATCCATGTGCATATAGTATGACTTTTAATGTTACAAAGAATGAAGAAACAGGCAATCTTGTGCTTAATGGTATTTTAAACCAGCGTTCACAGGATGTTTTGACTGCTAACAACTGGAATGTTTGTCAGTATGCAGCGTTAATTCATATGTTTGCTCAGGTTAATGATATGGAAGTCGGCGAATTTATTCACGTTATTGCTGATGCACATATTTATGACAAGCACGTTCCTTTAATTGAAGAGTTGATTACAAGAGAGCAGCATCCGGCACCTAAGCTTTGGATTAATCCGGAAATTAAGAATTTCTACGATTTTACAGTAGATGATTTGAAACTTGAAGATTACGTTACAGGTCCACAGATTAAAAATATTCCTGTAGCTGTTTAACAAGAGCTTGATATTTTGACAATATAATTACACAAAGTTTTAGCATAAATATTATGCTTGTTAGTGAATTTATGAAGGAGAAAACATAATGAATTTAATTGTAGCAGTTGATGAGAATTGGGCTATTGGTTATAACAATGAGTTACTTGTAAGCATTCCTGATGATATGAAGTTTTTTAGAGAAACAACAACAGGCAAGGTTGTTATTATGGGAAGAAAGACTTTGGAAAGTTTTCCGGGAGGTCGTCCATTAAAGAACAGAGTGAATATTGTTATTACTAAGAAAGAAGATTATGAAGTTGACGGAGCAGTTGTTGTTCACAGCGTTGAAGAAGCAGTGAAGGAAGCTTCAAAATACGACGAAAATGACGTTTTTGTAATTGGTGGTGGAAGTATTTACAAAGCTATGCTTCCATACTGCAATACAGCTTATGTAACATATATTAATCAGGCATATTCAGCAGATACTTTCATACCTAATTTGGATAAAGAGGTTGACTGGGTTTTGGCTGATGAAAGTGACGAAAATACTTATTTTGATATTGAATATTTCTTTAGAACGTATAAAAGAAAATAATTATTGAAATACATATCCGGGCGTGTCCCAAGGTCGTTTTTCCACCATTGTGCAAACACAGGTGGGAAAACGGCCTTTTGACATTGTAATATAATTTTGTTATCTGCATATATTATAAAGATTAAGTTTGTATGGTAATTTTATGTTAATAAAAATGCAGGTAGGAGAGCAGGACAGAGGTGAGTTGCAGGTTAATGTAACGGATTCTGACAATGCTCCCATTAGGGATGCAAGGGTAACTATCAGTGAGCCTGAAACAGCCATTAATCCCAACAGTCCCATTGAAAGGCTTGAAACAGATGTTTCCGGGCAGACTCAGATTGTGGATTTAAATACTCCGCCATTGGAATATAGTCTTAATGAAAATAATGAGAATATGCCTTATGCCAATTATAATATTCAAATTGAGGTACCGGGCTATGAAACGGAAAATATTAGGAATGTGGAGATTTTGCCTGATTCACTATCACTTCAAAATGTGCGTATGAGAAAGCGTGAAGGTGAACAGGTGGAGAATATAGACATTGATCCCCATACCCTTTATGCTGAGTATCCGGAAAAGATTCCTGAGGACGAAATTAAAGATGTAAATGAACCGGGGGAAATTGTTTTAAGCAGAGTTGTTATACCTGAATATGTTGTGGTTCACAATGGTACGCCTTCAAGCAATGCAAGGGATTATTATGTAACATATAAAGATTATATTAAAAACGTGGCTTCATCGGAAATATATGCAACATGGCCTAGGGCAACTATTGAGGCAAACGTGCTTGCAATTATGTCATTTACCTTAAACAGGGTTTACACTGAGTGGTATAGAAACAAAGGCTACGATTTTACCATTACATCCTCAACGGCATATGATCAAAAATGGATTTATGGAAGAAATATTTTCCAGTCTATTGATGAGGTTGTTGACGAGATTTTCGACCAATATCTTTCAAGACCTGATGTAAGGCAGCCAATTCTTACTCAGTATTGCGATGGAAAAAGAGTTACCTGTCCTAATTGGCTTAGCCAGTGGGGGTCCTGCAATTTAGGTGAGCAGGGCTTTGGAACGTTAGAAATCATACGAAACTATTATGGCGATGATATGTATATTAACACTGCTGAACAGATTTCAGGCATTCCTGCATCATGGCCCGGCTACGACCTGACTATAGGTGCAAGTGGTCAGAAGGTTATGCAGATGCAGGAACAGCTAGATACCATTGCCAGAGTTTACACAGCCATTCCAAGAGTTTCAGCAGATGGAGTTTTCGGTGAAGGTACTCAGGCTTCGGTGAGGGCATTCCAAAAGATTTTTGATTTGCCACAAACAGGTGTGGTAGATTTTAGTACGTGGTACAAAATATCTCAGATTTACGTTGGCATAACAAGAATAGCAGAAGGAATCCCCAGAGGATAAAAATAAAGAAGCATATTCATTTGCTATATTTCTCAGAAAAGGTGAAAAATGCAAAGTGGATATGCTCCTTTTTATAATGTTTTATTTTATATTCTTTTTACACACATCATTTAAACAGCAACGGTCGCAATGAGGTGCTGTTCTTGCCGTACAGATTTCCCTTCCGTGATATACAAGTCGGTGGCAGAAGTCACTGCCTTCCTCGGGAGGGATAATTTTCCAGAGAGCCATTTCAACTTTCTTAGGCTCCTTAATGTTGTCTACAAGTCCCATTCGGTTTACAAGTCTTATGCAGTGAGTGTCAGTTACAATGGCAGGCTTGCCAAAAACATCACCCATTATAAGGTTGGCACTTTTTCGTCCAACTCCCGGAAGTTTTAATAATTGGTTAAAGTCGTCAGGAACTTTGCTGTCAAATTCATCTCTAAGCATTTTCATGCAAAGACTAATATCCCTAGCCTTGCTTCTTCCAAGACCGCAAGGTCTTACAATTTCTTCAATTTCGCTAACATCAGCGTTTGCCAAAGCATCAATTGTTGGAAATTTCTCGTACAAATGAGGCACTACAACGTTTACTCTTGCGTCAGTACACTGAGCAGCAAGTCTTACGCTTATTAACAATTTCCAAGCGTCATTGTAGTCCAAAGTGCAGTCTGCGTCAGGGTATTCTTCTTTTAATCTTTCTATAATAATTTTTGCTAATTCTTTTTTTCTCATAAAGTCTCCGTTTCAAATTGATTAATTACAAAAAATATTATAACATAGTAAGTAGAATTGTTAACAGATTTATATGTATGAATTTTAAATCAAATTCAAAATCAGATAGTAATTTACTTTATATTTTTAAGTATTAAAAAAAATCTAAATTGTTTTAGATATTTTGTTGAATTACGTCACTTTTTTTGGTATAATCTTTACAATTTGAGCAAAAATATTGAAAGATACTTTGACTCACTTAATGAAATGAAGAAAGGAAGACACATTTATGAACGCTTTTCTAATCTTAGAAGACGGTACAGTTTTCAAAGGAACATCTATTGGATCAACAAGAGAGATAATTAGTGAAATCGTATTTAATACATCAATGTGGGGTTATTTAGAAGTATTAACTGATCCTTCATATGCAGGTCAGGCAGTATGTATGACTTACCCATTGATTGGTAACTACGGAATTTGCCACGAGGACATGGAATCACTTAGACCATGGCCGGACGGATATATTGTTAACGAACTTAGCAGAATGCCAAGTAACTTTAGAAGTGACGATACTATTCAGAATTTCTTAGAAGAACATGATATTCCAGGTATTGCGGGAATCGACACAAGAGCTTTAACAAAGATTCTTCGTGAAAAAGGAACAATGAACGGAATGATTACAACTAACGAGAATTACAACCTTGACGAAATACTTCCTAAGATTAAGGAATACAGAGTAACAGGAGTTGTTAAGAAAGTTAGTTGCACTGAAAAGAAAGAATTAAAGGGAGATGGATTTAAGGTAGCTTTATTAGATATTGGTGCAAAGAACAATATTGGAAAATCTCTTAACGAAAGAGGTTGTGACGTTACTATTTATCCATGTGATACACCGGCAGAAGAAATTATTGCGTCAAACCCTGACGGAATTATGTTATCTAATGGTCCCGGGGATCCAAAAGAGTGTGAATATCAGATTGAACAGATTAGAAAATTATACAATACAGATATTCCAATTTTTGCAATCTGCCTTGGACATCAGCTTATGGCACTTGCTACAGGAGCAGATACAAAGAAGATGAAATATGGTCATAGAGGTGGTAACCACCCTGTTAAAGACCTTGCATCAGGACATGTATACATATCTTCACAGAACCACGGATATATGGTTGACGGAGAGACAGTAAATCCTGAAGTTGCAGAAGTAGCTTTCATAAATGTAAATGATAAAACCGTAGAAGGTTTAAGATATAAAAACAAGAGTATTTTTACAGTTCAGTTCCATCCGGAAGCATGCCCTGGTCCACAGGATTCGGACAGACTGTTTGACGAATTTATTCAAATGATGGAGGTGAAGAAGAATGCCTAGAGATCCAAGAATTAAGAAAGTTTTAGTAATAGGTTCAGGTCCAATCGTTATTGGACAGGCTGCAGAGTTTGACTACGCAGGAACACAGGCCTGCCGTTCTTTAAAAGAAGAAGGTTTGGAAGTTGTACTTGTAAACTCTAACCCGGCAACAATTATGACAGATAAGGATATTGCAGATAAGGTATATATTGAACCACTTACTGTACCTGTACTTGAAAAGATTATAGAAAAGGAAAAACCTGACAGTATCTTACCGACACTTGGTGGACAGGCAGGACTTAACCTTGCAATGGAAATCGCAGAAACAGATTTCCTTGAAAAACATGAATGTCGTCTTATTGGTACAACATCAGAAACAATTAAGAAGGCAGAAGACCGTCTTGAATTTAAAGAGACTATGGAAAAAATCGGTGAGCCATGTGCTCCATCTTTGGTAGTAGAAAATGTTGAAGATGGTATTGCATTTACTAACAAAATCGGTTACCCGGTAGTTCTTCGTCCGGCTTACACATTAGGTGGTAGCGGCGGTGGTATCGCTCACAACCAGGTTGAATTAGTTGAAATCCTTGAAAACGGATTAAGACTTAGCCGTGTAGGTCAGGTTCTTGTTGAAAGATGTATTGCAGGATGGAAAGAAGTAGAATACGAAGTTATGCGTGATAGTGCAGGAAACTGCATAACAGTATGTAACATGGAAAATATTGATCCTGTTGGTGTTCATACAGGTGACAGTATTGTAGTTGCTCCGTCACAGACTTTAGGTGATAAGGAACATCAGATGCTTCGTACATCAGCATTAAATATTATTAATGAATTAAACATTACAGGTGGATGTAATGTTCAGTACGCACTTCATCCTGAAAGCTTTGAATATTGTGTAATCGAAGTTAATCCTCGTGTAAGCCGTTCATCAGCTTTGGCTTCTAAGGCTACAGGTTATCCGATTGCAAAGGTTGCAGCAAAGATTGCGTTAGGTTATACACTTGATGAAATCAAGAATGCAATTACTAAGAAAACATATGCAAGTTTTGAACCAACACTTGACTATTGTGTAGTTAAGATTCCAAGACTTCCATTTGATAAATTTATTACAGCCAGCAGAAAGCTGACAACACAGATGAAGGCTACAGGTGAAGTAATGAGTATCTGTAACAACTTTGAAGGTGCTTTAATGAAAGCTATCCGTTCTTTGGAACAGCATGTTGAATGCCTTATGGATTATGATTTTACAGAACTTACAGATGATCAGTTAGAAGATCAGCTTCACGTAGTAGATGATAGAAGAATCTGGGTTATTGCTGAGGCACTTAGAAGAGGCGTAAGCTATGACAAAATTCATGAAATCACAAAGATTGATAAGTGGTTTATTGATAAGATTGCTATTATCGTTGAAATGGAAAATTCACTTAAGAATGAACCTTTAACACCTGAATTATTAAAGGCAGCTAAGAGAATTGAATTCCCTGACACAGTTATTAGCAGATTAACAGGCAAGTCAGAAGACGAAATTAAGCAGAGGCGTTATGATAATAACATTGTAGCTTCTTACAAGATGGTTGATACATGTGCAGCAGAATTTGAAGCTGCAACACCTTACTATTATTCAGTATATGGTGGTGAAAACGAATCAGTAGAAACTAATCCACCAAAGAAGGTACTTGTACTTGGTTCAGGTCCTATCAGAATCGGACAGGGTATTGAATTTGACTTCTGTTCAGTACATTGTACATGGGCATTTAAAGAAGAAGGTTATGAAACAATTATTGTAAATAATAACCCTGAAACAGTATCAACTGACTTTGATATTGCTGACAAGCTTTATTTTGAACCATTAACACCGGAGGATGTTGAAAATATTGTAAACATTGAAAAACCTGACGGTGCAGTTGTTCAGTTCGGTGGTCAGACAGCCATTAAGCTTACTGAAGCACTTATGAAGATGGGCGTTCCTATTCTTGGAACAAAGGCAGAAGACGTAGATGCTGCAGAAGATAGAGAATTATTTGATGAAATCCTTGAAAAATGTAGTATTCCAAGACCTACAGGTGGAACTGTATTTACAGCAGAAGAAGCTAAGGAAGTTGCTAACAGATTAGGATATCCTGTTCTTGTAAGACCTTCTTACGTACTTGGTGGTCAGGGAATGCAGATTGCAACATGTGATGAAGAAGTAGAAGAATTTATGGAAATCATCAACAGAATTGCACAGGATCATCCAATTTTGGTAGATAAATATTTACAGGGAACAGAAGTTGAAGTTGACGCAATTTGCGACGGCACAGACATTCTTATTCCTGGTGTAATGGAACATATTGAAAGAGCCGGAGTTCATTCAGGTGACAGTATTTCAGTTTATCCTGCATACTCACTTTCAAAAGAGATTATTGATACAATTGAAGATTACACAGAAAAGCTTGCACGTTCACTTCACGTAAAAGGTATGATTAACATTCAGTTTATCGTTTGTGACGGTAAGGTTTATGTAATCGAAGTTAACCCACGTTCATCAAGAACAGTTCCATACATTAGTAAGGTTACAGGTATTCCAATTGTAAAACTTGCTACAAAATGTATTATTGGACATACAATTAAGGAAATGGGTTACAAACCGGGATTACAGCCTAATGCAGATTACATTGCAATTAAGATGCCTGTATTCTCATTTGAAAAAATCCGTGGCGCAGAAACAAGCTTAGGACCTGAAATGAAGTCAACAGGTGAATGTCTTGGTATTGCAAAGACATTTAACGAAGCACTTTACAAGGCATTCCTTGGAGCAGGAGTTGTTCTTCCAAAACATAAGAAGATTATTATTTCTGTTAAGGATGCTGATAAGCAGGAAGTTGTTCCACTTGCACAGAGATTTGAAAAGCTTGGATATGAAGTTTATGCTACAAGAAGTACAGCAGATGTATTACGTCAGAATGGTGTAGATGCAATTAAGGTTAACAAGATTCATCAGGAAGCACCAACAGTGATGGACTTACTTCTTGAACATAAGATTGATATTGTTATTGATACACCAACACAGGGACGTGACAAGAACCGTGACGGTTTCTTAATCAGAAGAACATCAATCGAAACAGGTGTTAACTGCTTTACAAGCTTAGACACAGTTGATGCATTACTTACAAGCTTAGAAAGCAATGCAAAAGAAAACTTGACATTAGTTGATATTGCAACCATCTAAGATTACTAGTGGACTAAGCTCTTATTTCACCTGTGCTTGCACAATGGTGGGATAATGACATTGTAATAAAAAAAGCCTTGGAGAGAAACACATCGGAAAGGTTGTGTTTATGGCAGATATTATAAATAATATTGTTGGAGGAAGATATTATATACTTGAACTTATAGGCAGAGGAGGAAGTGCTATTGTCTACAAGGCAAGGGATATTCACAATGGTGGAATTTATGCTCTTAAGAAGTATATAACATCTGATCCTGCCAACAGAAAAAGATTATTGGAAGGAATGGAAAGAGAACTTGAAGTTTTAAAGAACTGCACTCATCCGGTCCTTCCAAAAATTTTTGACTTAATAAAGATTGAAGATGCATTTTTTCTGGTAATGGAATATATAGATGGGATTGATTTGAAGAAATATGTGGATGAATATGGAAAATTATCTACAAAAATGCTTGTAAAAGTTATGGAACAGGTATGCAGTGGCTTTTATTATCTTCATAGTTTGTCGCCGGCAATAGTTTATAGAGATTTAAAGCCGGCTAACATTATTTTATGTAAGGATGGAAGAATTAAGCTTATTGATTTTGGCATAGCAAAAAGATACAGAACAGATATTGATGTGGATAAGCTTGCCTTGGGAAGTAAGGGCTTTGCGGCACCGGAGCAGTTTGGCGATAGCAAAGGGAAGGGGCTTTATAATACTGACATTAGGGCAGACATATATGGAATAGGTACAACAATGTACTATTTAAAAACTTCAAAGACATATAATTCAGTGCAAGGCAGTAAATCACTTTACAGTTTTAAAGACTATTTTAAGACAAGCCATAAACTTAGAAAGATAATAAAAAAATGTACAAGAAATAATCCTGATTTAAGATATCAGAGCTGTATTGAAATACTTTGTAGCATTAAAACCTTGCATATTATTGGAAAATAATTTATTCTTTATAGTATGAAAATATGAAAAAATGGGAAGCCAATGGAGGTAATGAATGAATTTACAGGAAACAAAAGCAAAATTGGAAAAGTATAATCAGTCTCAGTTATTAAAGTATTATGATGAACTTGATGAAAACCAGAGACAGTCTTTATTAAAGCAGATAGATGAAATTGATTTTGATTTGCTTAAGTTAATTGAAGATGGCGGAAAAGAAACTGAAAAAGGTGTTATCACACCCCTTGACGATGCAGTAAGCATTGCTGATATTGAAGCAAACAAAGATAAATACACAGCTATAGGTACAGAAGCAATTAAAGAGGGAAAAGTTGCAGCTTTACTTTTAGCAGGTGGAATGGGTACAAGACTTGGCTCAGATAAGCCTAAGGGAATGTACAATATTGGTCTTACTAGGGACGTATATATTTTTGAAATGCTTATTAAGAATTTAATGGATGTTGTTAATCAGACAGGTGCGTGGGTTCCACTTTATATTATGACAAGTGAAAAGAACAACGATGACACAGTTAAGTTCTTTGAAGAAATGAACTATTTTGGTTATAATAAGAATTATGTTGATTTCTTTGTACAGGAAATGGCTCCTGCAGCATCTTTTGATGGCAAGATTTTCTTAGAAGACAAGGATAGAGTTTCAACCTCACCTAATGGCAATGGCGGATGGTTTATCTCATTCGTTAAGGCAGGTCTTTGTGAAAAAGCTAAGAAGGCAGGAGTTGAATATATTAATATTTTTGCAGTTGATAATGTTTGCCAGAGAATGGCTGATCCTTGTTTCGTAGGTGCCATGATTGATGGCGGATACCGTTCAGCAGCAAAGGTTGTTTCTAAGGCTACACCTGAAGAAAAGGTTGGTGTACTATGCTTAGAAGATGGAAAGCCATCTATTGTTGAATATTATGAATTAACTGAAGATATGAGATACCAGACTAAGGCAGACGGAGAGCTTGCATACAAGTATGGTGTTATCTTAAATTATTTATTCAACATTGAAGATTTAGAAAAGAATATGAAAAATAATCTTTCAGTTCACCTTGTAAAGAAGAAGATTGCTCACATTGATGAAAATGGTAATGCAGTAAAACCTGAAACTGAAAACGGATTCAAGTTTGAAACATTAGTACTTGATATGGTACATATGATGGATAATTGTCTTGCTTACGAAGTTGTAAGAGAGAAAGAATTTGCACCTATCAAGAATAAAACTGGTGTTGATTCTGTTGAATCAGCCCGTGAATTACTTAAATTAAACGGAGTAACATTATAATGAAAAAAATATTAGAACTTATTACAGAAGAGTTTGAAAAAGCTTTTGAACAGAATGAATATGACAAAAAATTAGGCAAGGTTGTTGTATCCAACAGACCTGACCTTTGTCAGTATCAGTGTAATGGGGCAATGGCAGGTGCAAAGCTTTACCACAAGGCACCTATTATGATTGCCAATCAGGTTGTTGAGTCATTACAGGACAATGAAATGTTTGAATCAGTTGAAGCAGTTATGCCGGGATTCATTAATATTAAATTAAATAGTGAATTCGTAGCTAAATATCTTAATGATATGAAGGAAGCTGACAAGTATGGATGCGAAAACAAGGCACCTGAAACTATTGTAATTGATTACGGTGGAGCTAATGTAGCTAAGCCTCTACATGTTGGACATTTGCGTTCAGCAGTTATTGGTGAAAGTGTTAAACGTATTGAAAGATTTATGGGTAATAAAGTTATTTCTGATGTTCATTTGGGAGACTGGGGACTTCAGATGGGACTGATTATCACAGAGCTTGAATGTCGTAAACCTGATTTAGTTTATTTTGATGAATCATACACAGGAGAATACCCTGAAGAGGCACCATTTACAATTTCTGAATTAGAAGAGATTTATCCATGTGCCAGTGCTAAGTCTAAAGTTGATGAAGAGTTTAAAGAAAAAGCACATCAGGCAACATTAAAGCTTCAGAGTGGATATGCTCCATATACAGCTATTTGGAAACATATTATGAAAGTTTCTGTTGAAGATTTAAAGAAGAATTATGGAAACTTAAATGTTGATTTTGATTTATGGAAGGGTGAAAGTGATGCTCAGCCATATATTCCGGGACTTATTCAGGATTTAATTGACAAGAAGTTAGCTTATGAAAGTCAGGGAGCTTTAGTTGTTGACATTTCAAAGGAAGATGACACAAAGGAACTTCCACCATGTATCGTTAGAAAGTCAGATGGCGCGGCTTTATATGCAACATCAGATCTTGCAACAATTATCCAGAGAGAACAGGATTACAAGCCTAACCATTATATTTATGTAGCTGACAAGCGTCAGGAATTACATTTTACACAGGTATTCCGTGTATCTAAGAAAGCTAACATTGTAGATGAAAATACTAAGATGGAATTTTTAGGTTTCGGTACAATGAATGGCAAAGACGGCAAGCCATTTAAAACAAGAGATGGCGGTGTAATGCGTCTTGAAAGTCTTATTGCACAGATTAATAAGGCTGTATACGATAAGATTATGGAAAATCGTACAGTAAGTGAGGAAGAAGCTAATAACACAGCTAAGATTGTAGGACTTGCAGCACTTAAGTATGGCGATTTGTCAAACCAGGCATCAAAGGACTATATCTTTGATATTGACAGATTTGCTTCATTTGAAGGAAATACAGGTCCATATATTCTTTACACAATAGTACGTATTAAGTCAATTCTTGAAAAATACAAAGCTGAAAGCGGAAACGCAGATGTAAACCTTCCTGTAATCAACACAGACAATGGCTCACAGATGCAGTTAATGCTTGAAGTAGCTAAGTTTAATGAAATAATTGAAAATGCAGCAGAAGAACTTGCACCACATAAGATTTGTTCATATGTATACGATTTATCTAATGCATTTAACAGATTCTATCACGAAACAAAGATACTTGCTGAAGAAGATCAGACTAAGAAGGCAGGATACATTGCATTAATCAATCTTACAATTAATGTACTTGAACAGTGCATAGACTTGTTAGGATTTAGTGCACCTGACAGAATGTAGTGGGAAGAAGAGCAGTGGAATAGAGAAAAATATAAGAATCAATCCTGTAGTTGATTACATTATTGTAATTAATTGGCTACAGGGTTGATTTTTTTTGTAGTGGGGGACATTAAAAAATCCCCACAGCTTCAATAAAAGAAACTGTAAGGATTTTTATTTTCAATAATCTTATTTAGAAGCGCTTGTTTCAGCACTTGTAGCTGTTGTAGCAGCTTCAGTTGAAGCATCACTTGTTTTGCCCTGAACGTTTGAGTCGCCGTTTTTAATTAACTGCTGTCTTAAACTTTCAATAGCTTCTTTTGAAAGGGTGCTTCCCTGTGTTGTTGTGGCAGGAGTATAAAGTCCTGTGTCAATAGCAACAGAATATCCGATATAACCAATAAATGCTATAGCAATAAGTGTTGCAACAACGTATGCTGCAATCTTTTTAAAGTTACGCTTCTTAACATTTTTCTTTCTGTTGTATTTTTCCTGTTTATGCTTGTCTACTTTTGCCTGACTCATTATATGTACCTCACAAAAATTTAATAAATTCTTAAAATATTATAAATCAAAAGTTACTGTAAAACAAGGGCAAACTATGTTATACTACAAATAATGCTATAAACAGTAATTTTAGAAAAAAGATAAGTTATATTAAAAATTAATTAAGAAAAAGATAAGTTTATACTAAACTTGTTAAAAACAAGTTACATTAAAACAATTAAACAGAGATTGTTTTAAAACACAGGAGAAATATATGAATAACTACGATGTGATTATTTTTGACTTAGATGGAACATTAAGTAATTCAAAAGAAGGAATTACCAAGTCAGTTCAATATGCTCTCTCAAAGTTTGGAATTGAAGAGCCTGATTTAGATAAATTAGAGCATTTTATAGGTCCTCCATTGGTTGATGAATTAATGAAAAGTTATGATTTTGCGAGAGAACAGGCGTTGGAAGGTGTTGAATTTTATAGAGAAAGATACAAGCCTATAGGAATATATGAAACAGAAATATATCCGGGAACTGAAGAAATGCTTGAGATGTTAAAGGGTAATGGTAAGTATATTGCATTGGCAACTTCTAAACCACTTCCTATGGCTGAGGAAGTTCTTAAGTATTTAAAGATTTACAGCTATTTTGATAAAGTTATGGGAGCTGAGCTTAAAGGACCAAGACAGAGCAAAGTTGATGTACTTGAAGCATTGTTTGATGAGATGCCTGACAGCATAACTAAGAAGCAGTGTATTATGATAGGTGATACATGTTTTGACATTGATGGCGCTAATACTGTTGGTATTGATTCAATAGGTGTTGATTACGGATTTGGCGACAAGGACGAAATGCTGGCTCATGGAGCTAAAGCCATAGCTTATTCTGCCACAGAACTATGCAATATGTTGTTAAAATAAAAATTATAAAGAATTTTAAATAGAATTAAATCATACAAATTTTAAGATAGAATTTAATTATATAAATTTTAAAACGTAATTAAATTGCACAGAAGAGCATAGATAATTATTTTTATACAAAGACACAAAAAGATAACAATATATAGATATAATGTATAAGTGTATAAAGCACAGAATTGAGGAAAAAAATGAGACAGAAAATAACAGCAGGAAGACTTTGGGGATTGATTAGCCCAATGGTTTTGTATATGATAGTTCAAGTAGTAGTATCAGGGATAGTAACATTTGGAATTATATTTGCAGCTAATTTTGTGTTACATGATTATGCTACTTTTTCAGCATCAAAGATTGGCATGAAAATAGCAGAGGAAAATATTTTACTTGAGTTGTTAATATCACAGATTATAACAGCACCGGTATTAATTAAATGGTTAAAAGATGACATAAATTTGGATAAAGAAACAGGATTTTTTAAGAAGTTTAAAAGAACATCAGCATTTAAATTTTTACTTATAATTCCTTTTGGAATAACAATAATGTTTTGTGCCAATTATTTTGTTTCTATTCTACAGATGTTTATGCCGGAATTTATGATTGATTCATATGTAGGCACATCAGAGGCACTTACAAGCGGTCCGTTTATAATACAGGCATTGGCAACGGCCGTTGGTGCGCCTATTGTAGAAGAATTAATGTTTAGAGGTGTTATTTATAGAAGACTTAGAAGAATGGCCGGAGTAATTCCGTCAGCAATCATCGTATCATTGCTTTTTGGTGTATATCACGGAAACTGGATACAGGCACCATATGCATTTTTGTTAGGCTTGGCATGTGTTTATGTATATGAAAGATACAAGAGCATAATTGCACCAATGATTTTGCACGGAACAGCCAACTTTGTTGCAGTATTAATAACTTTTTTTGCAACAATTTCAGGAGAAAGCGTGGTTGATCAGCAGATTACTTACTCAGTACAGGACTTAATTGTGCTTATAGTTTTTGTAATAATAACAGGTATATTAACATTTTTATTATATAGAGTAATCAACAAAAAAGTAGTACCAGAGGAAATAAATTAAAAAGCATATTTCCCGACAATTGCCCACACAAAGGGGAGGGGCGGTACAGATTAGGAGGACAGGTAATGAAATTATTGACGATTACAATTCCATGTTATAATTCACAGGATTACATGGAAAAAAGTATTTGTAGTGCGTTAACAGGTGGAGACAGAGTTGAAATTATTATTGTAGATGATGGTTCATCAGATAACACATTGCAGATTGCAAAGAAGTATGAAGAAAAGTTTCCTAACATTGTAAGAGTAATTCATCAGGAAAACGGTGGACATGGAGAAGCTGTAAACACAGGAATTAAGAATGCAACAGGTTTGTATTTTAAGGTAGTTGACAGCGATGACTGCCTTGGAAGAAAAGCACTTGAAAAAGTATTAAATCTTTTGGAAGAAATGGTTGCAAAAGATGCAGGTCTTGATATGCTTGTGTCTAATTTTATGTATGACAAGCAGGGTGCAAGGCACAAGAAGATTATGAGATACAGAAGTGCCATGACACCGGGCAAAATGCTTGGTTGGGAAGATATTCATTTTGGAAGAACACAGTATTTGCTAATGCATTCAGTTATTTACAGAACAAAGATTCTTAGAGAATGTGGAATGGAACTTCCAAAGCATACATTCTATGTTGACAACATTTATGTATTCCAGCCGTTGCCATATGTAAAGAATATCTATTACTTAGATGTTTGCCTTTACAAATATTTTATCGGAAGAGATGACCAGTCAGTTCATGAATCAGTTATGATTAAAAGACTTGACCAGCAGTACAGGGTTACAAAGCTTATGCTTGAAATCTACAATAGCAGTCCAAAGGACCAGAAGAACGCAAATGATGCAATGATTCATTATTTTGATATGATGATGTGTGTATCTTCAATTCTTTCAATTAGAGAAGGCTCTGAGGAAAGATTAAAGGACAAAGAAAAGCTTTGGAAACAGCTTGAAGAAGCAAATCCTGAATTATATGGAATAGTAAGAAATTCACTTCTTGGAAGAACAATGAATCTTCCGGGAAAGTTTGGTAGAAAGTGTTCTGTAGTAGGATATAAGGTTGTAAACAAATTCTTTGGATTTAATTAAGGATAATATTTTTTAGAAAAATAAAACAATTTAAAATTTGTTATGTTAAGGGGCTATCGTTTTGCACTATGAACTGCTAGTGCGATTGCCCCTCATCTTATTCCTACCAATGTGGTTGAGATTGATATAAAGATTAGCTAATGTTATAATAGTCGTTAAGTTATAACATTAGCTATTTTAAAATAATGTTACAGTTAAAGAATATCAAACAATACATGGAGAACGCTTTATGACAGAAGACAAAAAGATTAAGATTGGAAAATTATGCAACAAAATAGCCACGGTGCTTTTTGTTCTTTTTTTTATAGATACTTGTGTTATGCCTATAATGGACAAAAGATTTTTTATAACATCAGTTGTAATCATAGCAGTTCTATTTGCTATTTGCAGTATCACAAGTCATATTTTATTAAAAGATTATAAACCGGAATAAATGTTCCGGTTAAAGGATTGCAAGCATGAATTAATGAAAATTTAGCTCTTGCAATTCTATTTATATAAGAAAAAAAGATATTTATTTAAGGAGCAAGAAAATGGAAAACAACAAAGGTACAATTTGTGTTCAGGGTGGATGGAAGCCAACTAAGGGAGAACCAAGAGTTCTTCCAATTTACCAGAGTACAACTTTTAAGTATGACACATCTGAACAGATGGGAAGACTATTCGATTTAGAAGACAGCGGATATTTCTACACAAGATTACAGAACCCAACTAACGATGCGGTGGCATCAAAGATTTGTGAACTTGAAGGTGGAGCTGCAGCAATGCTTACATCGTCAGGTCAGGCAGCTAATTTTTACGCTGTATTTAATATTTGTGAAGCGGGAGATCATTTTATCTGCTCTTCAAATGTTTACGGAGGAACCTTTAATCTTTTTGGAGTAACAATGAAGAAGATGGGAATAGATGTAACATTTGTTGATCCTGATATTTCACCGGAAGATTTGGAAAAAGAGTTCAGACCAAATACAAAATGTGTTTTTGGAGAATCAATTTCAAATCCGTCTCTTGTTGTATTTGATTTTGAAAAATTCAGCAAGGCAGCCCACGCTCATGGAGTGCCACTTATTGTTGACAATACTTTCCCAACACCTATTAATTGCAGACCTTTTGAATATGGAGTTGACATTGTTACACATTCAACTACAAAATATATGGATGGTCATGCTATGGCAGTAGGCGGAGCAATTGTAGACAGTGGCAATTTTGACTGGAAAGCACACGCAGACAAGTTTCCTGGAATGACTGAACCGGATGATTCATATCATGGAATTGTTTATGCAGAAAAATTCGGTAAGGCAGGATATATTACAAAAGCTACAGCACAGGTAATGAGAGATTTAGGCTCAATTCCAGCACCAATGAACTCATTCCTGCTTAATGTAGGACTTGAAACATTACACCTTAGAATGCCTAAACATTGCGAAAATGCATTAAAGGTAGCTAAGTGGCTTAAGAATAATGACAAGGTAGCTTGGGTTAACTATCCGGGACTTGAAGGAGACAAATACTACGATTTGGCACAGAAATATATGCCTAACGGAACTTGTGGAGTATTAACATTTGGAATTAAGGGTGGACGTGAAGCGTCAATTAAGTTTATGGACAACCTTAAATTCGTGGCAATTGTTACACACGTAGCAGATGCACGTTCATGCGTACTTCATCCGGCAAGTCATACTCACAGACAGATGACAGACGAGCAGTTAATCGAAGCAGGTGTACAGCCTGATTTAATTAGATTTTCTGTAGGAATTGAAGATGCAGAAGATATAATCGCAGATTTAGAGCAGGCACTAAATGCATAAAATTAAAGAATTTGATTATAAACTCTTGCCAGGAGCGTTATCATAAGAAAATCTAAATTATAAGTTACTAATCAAGGAGCATAGATTATGAAATTCAGACCGTGTATAGACATACACAATGGAAAAGTAAAACAGTTAGTAGGCGGAAGCCTTAAGGATAAAGGAAATCAGGCAGATGAAAATTTTGTATCAGAAAAAGATGCAGCCTATTATGCTAATCTTTACAAAAAAGATGGGATAAAAGGCGGTCATATTATAATTTTAAATGCCGGAGGTTCTGAGTTCTTTAAGGAATCAAAAAAGCAGGCATTGGCTGCACTTAAGGCATATCCTAATGGAATGCAGATAGGCGGTGGCGTTACGGCAATTAATGCAGACGACTACATAAGAGCTGGTGCGACTCACGTAATAGTAACATCTTTTGTTTTTAAAGACGGAAGAGTTAATTATGGCAACCTTAAAAGCCTTGTAAAAGCTGTTGGAAAAGAACATATTGTTTTGGATTTAAGTTGTCGAAAGAAAGACGGGCAATATTATATAGTTACAGACAGATGGCAGAAGTTTACTGATGAAGTGGTAAACCTTGAAACATTAAAGAAGTTGTCTGAATATTGTGATGAATTTCTTGTACACGGCGTTGATGTGGAAGGCAAATCAGGCGGAATGGAAGAAGAACTGGTAGAAATGTTGTCTAAGTTTACAGACATTCCAATAACATATGCCGGAGGAATAGGTTCAAAAGAACAGATTGAAAAGTTTGCTGAAATTTCACAGGGCAATCTGGATTTTACAATTGGCAGTTCACTTGATTTGTTTGGTGGAAAGCTAAGCTATGATGAAATCGTAGAGGAGTATAATAAATAATCTCTTATAATATTTTTTGAAAAAGCTTCCATACTACATAAAGAGTAGTATGGAGGTTTTTTTATGGATGAAATTAAAGAATATGGTCAGGTAAAACTTGATCATAATAATAATCACAAGAATATATTTTTGTTAAGCATAATCGGAGAAATAGAGGGGCACGAAAATGTGGCATCAGGTACTAAGGCTACCAAATATGAACACATCTTGCCAATGCTTGCAAAAATCGAAGACGATCAGGATATAGATGGCTTGCTGATTATATTAAATACAGTTGGTGGAGATGTGGAATGCGGACTTGCCATTGCGGAAATGATTGCAAGTCTAAGTAAACCAACAGTTTCACTTGTACTTGGAGGAAGTCATTCAATAGGAGTGCCGTTAGCGGTATCCGCTGATTATTCATTTATTGTGCCAACAGGAACAATGGTAATACATCCGGTAAGAATGAATGGTATGTTTATAGGAGTGCCGCAGACCTACGAATATTTCAAAAAAATACAGGAAAGAATAAATGATTTTGTAATCAATCACTGTCACATTCGTGAAAACAGATTTTCAGAATTAATGAATGAAACAGAAATATTAACAAAAGATGTAGGTAGCATTCTTGTTGGAAAGCAAACAGTTAAGGAAGGCATAATTGATGAAATCGGCGGGCTGAAAGATGCAATGAAGAAATTGTATGAGCTGGTTGATAGGGAAAGTAATAAGTAGATTTGTCCCGATGATTAAAGAGATGAGTAATTGTATGAGTGGTTGCGTAAGTAGGTGTATAAGTAGTCATAATTGAGCATCGGAAGTTGATAAAAAACTTGTTTTAAAGAATGTACCACCATGGCGTTAGGCTGTGGTGGTAAAAAATAAAAACTCAATAACAAACATTTATCACACTCAAATATTAGCATTATTACTAAAAGTTTGCTATAATATAAAAGTTATATTAAATTTTAGCGGACACAATGTAAGGTATCATTGTTGAAGTTATTAGATTGAAGAATTTACAGAAATCTATATATGAAATATATGGAAAACACACAGATAATAGATAATTCACAGATAATAGATAATTCACAGATAATAGATAATCCATAGATAATAGATATCACACAGAAGAATAGGAGTTACACAATGAATAATTTCTTTGGTATGTTAGCCAGAATGAAATACATCAATCGCTGGGGATTGATGCGAAATACAAAAACTGAAAATATTGCGGAGCATAGCTTGGAAGTTGCTATTATAGCTCATGCTTTGGCAGTTATAGGTAATGCTTATTTTGGAAAAGAGTTGGATGCTGAGCATATAGCAATGCTTGGAATTATGCATGACACAACAGAGATTATAACAGGGGATTTGCCAACACCGATTAAGTATTATGCACCTGAAATAAGAGATGCATACAAGAAGGTTGAAAATGTGGCGGCCTGCCAGTTGATTTCAGAGTTGCCGGAAGAAATGCAGAATGCATATGAAGACATATTAATTGAGAATGATGACATTAATTGGAAATATGTAAAGGCAGCAGATAAGATGTCTGCATATATTAAGTGCATAGAAGAAAGAAATACAGGAAACACTGATTTTGCAAAAGCTGAGGAAACAATAAAGAAGGCTTTGGATGAAATGCATATGGAAGAAATTGAGAAATTTATTGAAATGTTTCTTCCAGCCTACACTAAAACATTAGACGAAATCAGCAAATAAAACTTATAGAAAAAGCAAAATAAAAAATGTATATAGTAAATCAAACAAAAAACAAATCCAAATGTACATAAAAACGAAATCAGCAAATAGAACATAGGAGAGCTGTATGAAAGCAGTATTTATTGCAGAAAAACCTAGTGTGGCAGCAGAGTTTGCCAAGGCATTAAAGCTAAAGACAACTAGGAGAGACGGATACATGGAAAGTGAAAATGCCATAGTTACATGGTGCGTTGGTCATCTTGTAACAATGAGTTATCCGGAATGTTATGATGAAAAATACAAAAAATGGAATCTTAGAGATTTGCCATTTATACCTCAGGGACAATGGAAGTATGAGGTGATTCCCGGGGTAAAAAAACAATTTAATATAGTAAAAGAGATTTTGAACCGTGATGACGTGGACACAATATATGTTTGTACCGACTCGGGACGAGAGGGAGAATACATATATAGATTAGTTGCCCAGGAAGCGGGAGTTAAAGGCAAAAAAGAGAAGCGAGTATGGATTGATTCCCAGACTGAGGAAGAAATTCTTCGTGGAATAAAAGAGGCAAAAGACCTAAAGGAATATGACAATCTTTCTGACGCAGCATATCTTAGAGCAAAAGAAGATTATTTGATGGGAATTAATTTTTCAAGACTCTTAACCTTAAAATATGGAAATTCCATAACCAATTATTTAAAGGGAGAGTGGAAGTCAATTAATGTTGGTAGAGTAATGACCTGCGTTCTTGGAATGGTATGCAATAGAGAGCGTGAAATAAGAGGTTTCGAAAAAACACCTTTCTATAGAGTTATGGCAAAGACTGATATACACGGACGAAAAATAGATACAGAATGGAAATCACAGAAAACATCAAAATTCTTTGAATCTCCACTTTTGTATAAAGAAAACGGATTTAAAGAAAAAACAACAGCCCAGGCACTGATAAGAGCTTTAGAGGAAAATGGACCAGCCAATAGCAATGACGAAATAGCAACAAACAACAATTCCACAAATATTGCATCAGACGATACAAGTAATAATGTAACAAACAGTGCAGTAGGAAACAATTCGGAAAATACTGGTGATATGAACATTGAAAAATATCCATTAGAAATGACTATTAAGTCCATCACTATGAAGGATGAAAAAAAACAGGCACCGTTGTTATACAACTTAGCGGAACTTCAAAATGACTGTTCAAAGATGTTTAAGATTAGTCCTGATGAAACATTAAATGTAGTGCAGCAGTTGTACGAAAGCAAGCTTGTAACTTACCCAAGAACAGATGCCAGAGTTCTTTCAACGGCAGTTGCAAAGGAGATAAGCAAAAATATTTCGGGCTTGCAATATTATCAGCCATGCAGCGTTTTTGCACAGAATATTTTAAAGCAACAGTCCTACAAGAACCTTGCAAAGACTAAATATGTAGATGACAAAAAGATAACAGATCATTATGCCATAATACCGACAGGTCAGGGATTAAACGGTTTGGCTAAGCAGAAACCAATTAATCAGAAAGTGTATATGCTTATAGTGAGACGTTTCTTAAGCATATTCTATCCACCGGCAATATACAAAAAAGCTACTTTGGTAGGAGTTATGCCGGCAACATTTAGTGATGGAACAACAACTACAGAACACTTTTCATCTAACTTTAAGATTTTGGCTCAAAAAGGTTATCTTGAAATAGCAGGAGTTCCTAGCAAAAAGAAAGCTACCGACAATAAGACAGACAATAAATCAGACAAAAAAACTAATGAAGAAAAAGCTAAAGAAGAGCTCGAAAATGAAAATATTATCAACGAAGAGGCAGAATTAGATGAAGAATTTTTTAAATTGTTGTATAATATGCCCAAAGGTGGTAAAATTACCGTTAATGAGATGAGTATAAAAGAAGGTGAGACAACGCCACCTAAAAGGTACACATCAGGTTCGATTATTCTTGCCATGGAGAATGCAGGTCAGCTTATTGAAGATGAAGATTTGAGAGCACAGATTAAAGGCTCGGGAATCGGAACCAGCGCAACAAGAGCAGAAATAATAAAGAAACTGGTGAACATTAAGTACATATCATTAAATAAGAAGACACAGGTAATTACTCCGACTCAGTTGGGAGAAATGATTTTTGGAGTAGTTCACGGTTCAATTAAATCATTGCTTAATCCTGAATTGACAGCCAGTTGGGAACTTGGGCTTACCCAGGTAGCGGAAGGAAAAATAACGTCAGAGGAATATATGAAAAAGCTGGATGATTTTATCAGGGGCAGATTTAATAACGTTATTAATTTAAATAACGCAGGTCAGATGACTAATTATTATAATTATGTGTCGCAATTTTATAGGAGGAACAATAAGTAATGTGTGGAATAGTAGGTTATGTAGGTGAAAGAGACTGTACAGACGTTTTATTAGATTCATTATCTAAGTTAGAGTATAGAGGATATGACTCAGCAGGTATTGCCGTATTTGAAAATGGAGAAATAACAGTAGAAAAGGCTAAAGGCGAGTTAAAGAACTTAAGAGAGAAAGTAGCTGAACACAAGCCAATGGGACATTGTGGTATCGGTCATACAAGATGGGCAACTCATGGTGAACCATCAGATATTAACTCACATCCTCATGGAAATAAGAGAGTATCAATTGTACACAATGGTATTATTGAAAACTACAAAGATATTAAGAATTTCCTTATTGAGAAGGGATACACATTTATTAGTGAAACAGATACAGAAACAGTAGCTAAATTATTAGATTATTATTACGAAGGTGATCCTGTAGATGCAATTATCAAGACTCTTAAAGATGTAAGAGGAGCATATGCACTTGGTATTGTATTTAAAGATTTTCCTGACAGGATTTTTGCAGTAAGAAAAGATAGCCCACTTATAATCGGTGCCGGTGACGAAGAGAACTTTATTGCATCAGACGTACCTGCAATTTTGAAATATACAAGAAATTACTATCTTTTAGAAGAAAACGAAATTGCAACAATTAAGTCAGACAGAGTTGAGTTCTGTGATATGCATAAATTACCTATCAAGAAAGAAGTTCAGGTTTCTAACCTTGATATGGATGCTGCAGAAAAAGGCGGATATGAACATTTTATGTTAAAAGAGATTCATGAACAGCCTAACGCAGTAAAGACAACAATCACACCAAGAATTGTAAATGGAATGCCAGACCTTTCAGAATGTGGTTTAACATTAGAAGCTTTAAAGAATTACAGAAAGTTATTTATTGTAGCCTGTGGTACAGCAATGCATGCCGGTATGGTTGGAAAATACGTAATCGAAAAGCTTGCAAGAACAGAAGTAACAGTAGATATTGCATCTGAATTTAGATACAGAGATCCAATTATAACACCTGAAGATTTAGTTATTGTAGTTTCACAGTCAGGTGAAACAGCAGATACTAAGGCAGCACTTCATCTTGCACACGATAAAGGTGCCAAGGTTTTATCAGTTGTTAACGTTAAGGGCTCATCGATTGCAAGAGAATCAGATATGGTTCTTTATACACATGCAGGTCCTGAAATTTCGGTTGCTTCAACTAAGGCATTTTCAGTACAGATGTCAGTAATGTACCTTCTTGCATTTGAAATGGCATATGCAAAAGGACACATTGATGAAAATGAATGTAAGAGATTAACAGCTAAGCTTGCTGAAATCCCTGACATTATTGAAAAAACAATGGAATGTGAAAAGAAATGTAAATATGTTTCAAGTAAGTTAATTACAGCACAGAGCTTATTATACATTGGTAGAGGTTTAGACTATGCATTAAGTATGGAAGGTTCACTTAAGTTAAAAGAGATTTCATACATTCATTCAGAATCATATGCAGCAGGTGAATTAAAGCATGGAACAATATCATTAGTAGAAGATGGAATGCCAGTAATCGGCGTAGCTACTCAAACAGAATTATTAGAAAAGACAGTAAGCAACATTGTTGAAGTTAAGTCAAGAGGAGCATTTACAATTGCCGTATGTAAGGAAGGAACAGAATTTAGTGAGGGCGTAATCGATGAAGCTATCGAAGTACCTGCAATGGAAGATGTTTTAATGCCTATGTTAACAGTAATTCCTTTACAGTTAATTGCATATTACACAACAGTACTTAAGGGATTAAACGTAGATAAGCCTAGAAACCTTGCAAAATCCGTAACAGTAGAATAAAGGAGAAAACCAAATGTATACAATAAAGGATTTATATGATTTAAATGAAACAATAGCTGCGAAATTATTTGAAGGAAAAACATACCCATGGGAAGTTTTAGCTGATATTGGAGACTTTATTATGAAACTTGGACCAACACTTCCAAAGGATGAATTTAATCAGATTGAAGATAACATCTGGGTTCACAAAACAGTTAAGATTGCTCCAACAGCAAGCTTAACAGGTCCTTTGATTGTTGACGCTGACACAGAAATAAGACCATCAGCTTTCGTTAGAGGAAAGGCAATTGTTGGGAAGAACTGTGTAGTTGGAAATTCTACAGAATTAAAGAACGTTGTTTTATTTAATACAGTACAGGTTCCACATTACAACTATGTTGGTGACAGTATACTTGGAACACATTCTCATATGGGAGCAGGTTCAATTACATCTAATGTAAAATCAGACAAAACATTAGTAGTAGTAAAGAACGGCGATGAGCAGATTGAAACAGGACTTAAAAAGTTCGGTGCAATGCTTGGAGACTATGTAGAAGTTGGTTGTAATTCAGTATTAAATCCGGGAACAGTAATCGGAAGACACTGTAATGTTTATCCATTATCAAGTGTTCGTGGAGTTATTCCTGAAGGACATATTTTTAAAGACAAAAACAACATCATAAAGAAAAAATAATCATAAAATGTAAACGAAAAGTGATTGCAAAAATTGCAATGATAAACTATAATTACATTATCAAAATAATTAATATTTATTAATTATTTTGACCTGAAATGTTCGTGAATCCTGCCTATTTTGAACCTACAGTTTGAATAAAGGGATTCCTAATCTCTAAAGGGATGTCAAGCCTCATTATCAGGTGGAAGGCAGAACTTTAGATGCGGTTGCCCACCTGGCGTTTGCTAGGACTCAAAACGCAGGCCGGCATTTCAGGTACATATTTTATAACCAATCACGAAGTGATTGATTATGATTTCGAGCACCTTATGCGAAGCATGACTTGAATGTGCGAGAAACGATTATAACAGATGAGAAACGTAGTATATTTTTTTATACTACGTTTTTTTTCTGAGAAATCTTATCAGAAGAAATAATGGGGGAAGTATGAAATTAAAACTAGCAGTATGTATTTTTGTGGCAGTGTTTTTGTCAGCGGTTATTTTTAAAGTTAATCAGGTAGAGTATATTCCTGAATATGATTCAGGAGAAAAGTCCCTGCAGGCGGTCAATAGCGAAAATATTACTGAAATAAAAACAGAAGCAGAGACAACAACCAATGAAGAAAGCAAAAAAGACAACACAGTTAGAATTGTTATTCTAAATAATAATTATATCACAATGCACTATTCAAAATTTGTAGCCAAGGCATCAGTATTAAACATATATTTTGGAGAAAATTTTAAGAATAAAAAGAGCATAAAGAAGCAGATTGATATTGGAACAGGCAGTAAATATTTTAAACAAAGCAATGTTATAAAAGTGGAGCCTAAAGGTGAAATGTCAATACTGAAAGATGAAACGAATATGCAAAGTTATAAGGGGATTTTCTACATATATAAAGAAAGCAGTGGTCTTGTGTTAGTTAATCAGGTTGGTATGGAAGATTATGTTGCAGCGGTAATTTCCAGCGAAATAGGGGAAGAATCGCCAAAAGAAGCCCTTAAGGCACAGGCAGTTTGTGCCAGAACATATATTATGAAAAGTCAGGGCAAAAAATATAAAAAATACAATGCCAAGGGAGACGACAGCGTAAGTTATCAGGTGTACAACAAAAACGTTCCCGGAGAAAACAGCATAAAAGCAGCAAATGAAACAAAAGGCACGGTAATGAAGTATAAAGGGAAATTAATAAATGCATATTATTTTTCTACGTCATGGGGATATACAACAGACTATAGAATATGGGGGATAAAGAAACAGAAATATTTAAAGGAAACCAATCTTACAACAATCACGGAAAACATATCAGATGAAAAAATATTTGATAAATATATAAAAGAAAAACCTAAATCAGTAGAAAAAAAATCGCCTTTTTACAGATGGACAACATATCTGACAACTAAGCAGATAGAAAATTCCATATACAAAAATATGGCAGTAAATGTAGGCACAATTAACCGAATGGAAATAAACAAAAGAGGGGCAGGGGGAATAGTTGCCCAAATGACTATTTATGGAGATAAGAGACAAATATCCATTGTAAATCAAAATCAGATTAGAAAAATACTAAGCTCATATTACTCAACAATAAAACTAAGCGATAAAACAAAGAGAACAAAATTAAGCATGCTTCCAAGTGCGTTTATTTCAATAAAAAGCGTGTACAAAAACAACAAATTGGATGGAATAAAAATATACGGAGGTGGATTTGGACACGGAAGTGGAATGAGCCAAAGTGCTGCCTGCCAAATGGCAAAAAAAGGAAAAGGTTACAAGGAAATACTTGCAACCTTTTATAATGACGTTGAAATTACATCTTTACAGTAACTGTAGCTTCAGTTTCAGGGAAGAGAAGCTTATTGATTTCCGCACCGATAAACATTATATAAATCAAAAAATAAATCCATAACATAAATACGATTACAGCGGTAAAACTTCCATACATATAAGACATTCCTGAAAAGCTGTCTACATAAATAGAAAAGATATAGGAAAAAACAACCCAGCCAAGTGCTGAGAAAAAAGCACCCGGAAATACTTTTCCAAAAGTAGCAAGCTTAAAATTGGCAAGTCTGTATATTAATGAGAAGAAAAGCACCAGAAGTAAGAATACCAAAAGATATCTAAGCATTAATGTAACAATAGATATCTGTCTTAACCATGGAGCCAGTGACATGGCAAGGTTAAAGAGCTTATTACCAAAAACAAGTAGTACCATTGTAGAAGCCAATGCAACAGTAAATATTATTGTATAAAGCATTGATACAAATCTTGATATGAAATAATTACGTTTCTGGTGAATTTTTGCTATTTCGTACAAGCCAAACATTACAGACAACACGCCTTTAGATGCTGACCATATTGCAGCAATGGCTGTAATGGACACAGCAGCACTTGATACATGTTCATATATTTCACTAACAGCCTGAACAAATAAAGGCTTAAGAGAATCAGGTGCATATGAATGAATCAAATAAATAATAGTATTCTGATTAATTGAAGCATGACCTATTAAATTAAAAAACAAAAGTATAAATGGAAAAATGGACAAAATAATAAAGAAAGAAGCCTGAGCTGTATAGATACCTACTTTGTCCTGCCCAATAGTGTCAATAAAGTCATATGCTTTTTTTATAAAATTAAATAATTTATGTTTCATAATAAAATCCTTTACTTAATCATATGAGTTAGTATAGCATTTTTTACTATTATCAACAATAAATAAAAATATAAAAGTGTAAGCAACATTATGAGTAATACGGCATAAAATATAATAAACAAAAAGAGGAGATAAAAATGTCAGATTATAAAATGATGTCGTGCAATCAGTGTTGCCATACCGGAAAAGATTGTGATGTATGTGTAAGCCCCGGATGTGGTGAACCTGAAAACTTGTCTATATATTCCCCTATAATATATGATGAGGTAGGAATAAATCTGTGTAGAACAATAACCATACCTGAGAATATTTTAACACTTTATCCAACAACAACTTACGTTCAGCTTTTGGTGGCAGATATAAAAATATATTCAGGAAAAGGCTATTTTACAGGTGAAGAAGAAACAGTTGAATATACTGAAGAGGAATTGGCAGAAATGGGAAATCCACCTACTTTTTCAACAGTATCAACCATACCGGGAAGAGCAAACTGCCTGCGTGTAAAACTTACAAACCTAAGAGTAGTATTTAAAATCAGACTATACGATAATTGTAAGAAATACATTACAACAGTTTCATTAGAAGCAGTATATTTGCCGGCAGTTGGAACAACAAACTACAATCCGGACACAAATCCAAGAAGTGTAACCGTTGACATGTATGCACCTTATGGAGCATCAACAGTTTACAATTCATACGAAGAATACTATATCAACTACGTAGGCTTTAATATGTATGACAATACGGTAGAAAATGGTTTAAATATGAATGCAGTTGCGAAAGTTATGGAATTTAATCCCACAACGGGAACAATGTCTGCCGGAATAACATTATACCTTAGAACAGTTTATTATCAGGCATACAAATTCAACTCATTAGGAAAAACAATGCCACCGAAAATGAACACCCACGAAGCAGAAAGCAATCCTTGCCTTAAATTCGTAGAGGGAGACTTGTTATTAAACGATGTAAAACCACTGGAACTGGAACCACCAATGTGTGAGGGAGAAACTAAAAGAGAAATAAAAGACAATAACGAAATAAACCAGTGTTTAAAAGAAATATTAAATACATGCAACAGCGAAGATGAAGAAGTAGATGACAAAATATAAAAAACAGGTCTGCCATGAAAGTGGCAGACCTGAAATAAGTAAGGGAAAATATTACCATACTTCCCAATCTGTTATAAGTTGAAAATTAACAATGGTATCAGGAGTAAGTTGATTTTTATCATTCATTTTGATTGTCCACCAAATATCTTCATATTCTGCATCATCATTGTGGAAATTGCAATAACACTTTTTACATATAAAATCTATAGTGTGTGTTTTTGAATTGTAGTTATATTTCTTTACACCTAATTTTTTGAAAAATGTGCTCATAGAAGTTGGCTTTTTTATATTAATGACATTTTTTAATTTACAATTTAGGTAGTCAATTTGGTAGGAATCAGAATCGTATCCGTACCAGGATGATATATATATCAAATCACCTTTTTCATTTTTGCAATTAAACTTACCAGGATAAACACGCTTTTTCACACTTTGGCTAGTGATTGTAAGTTTGCCATAATACTTCTGAAAATCGTCAACCCCAGTCAAACTTAATCCCATAGGAACAAAATAATTAGTATTAATTTTGTATTTTTTAATCCAACGTGGGTAAAGTTTAAGCTTTTTTTTGATGATGGTGGAAGCTGAATACTTCTTGCCTCCTTTTTTCTTAGTGTACCAGCCATCAAAAGTATATCCATCACGTCTGATAGAAGGAGCATAACCACGTTTTTTATTTAATTTATTTTTGAGAGTAATTTTGCTCTTACTACGGTTAGGTTTTGCTTTGAAGTAACCGTTATTTGCATAATATGTAATGTTAACCTTTGATGCTGCATTGGTTGGAATGGCAGGAATAAAGGTTAGTGATAAAATGGTTGTAAATAGAATAAGTAAATTAATTAGTTTTTTCATAAGACAATCTCCTCGATAGTGTAAAAATAATATCTGTTTTGAGCAAAAATATTAGTAGCGTTTCCAATCATCTGTTAATACAAATGAGACGTTAGTGTTTGGGAATATTTGATTCTTTTTATCAAGATATATTTGCCAAACTACATCAATATATTTATGTTCAGAGGCATAATAAGTTTTGCAACAGATAAAATCTAAAAATTTAGAATTAGAATCGTAATTGTAATATTTTACGCCTAATTTTCTTAAGAAAATTTTAAAATTGGTAGCTTTATTTATATTAATCAAATTTTTTAGCTTACAGTTTAAACTAGAAAAACCATAATCATATAAAAAGTTACCATTATCATCTAGGGCATTAACATTGCTGGTAACATAAAAATAATCTTGCTTCTCATTAATCAAAGTATAATCATAGGAATAAGAGCCTTTTTTCTTCTTTAGTATTTTTAAAGTCCCCCAATAGGGTTCATAATCAGATAAATTAGGATAAGTTGTACCTAACGGTATAAAGTAATTATTATTGACTTTATATTTCTTTAACCAATGAGGATAAAGTTTTTGATTCTTTGTAATAATGGTAGAAGCTGAATATTTCTTGCCACCTTTTTTCTTAGTGTACCAACCATCAAAAGTATATCCATCACGTTTGATAGAAGGAGCATAGCCACGTTTTTTGTTTATTTTATTTTTGATATTAATTTTGCTCTTACTACGGTTAGGTTTTGCTTTGAAGTGACCTTTACCCGCATAATATGTAATGTTAACCTTTGAAGCTGCATTAGTTGGAATGGCAGGAATAAAGGATAGTGATAGTATAATTGTTGAAAGAATAGTTAGATTAATTATTTTTTTCATACGTTATATTTCTCCTATAATGCAACAAATTAGATACAATAAATTGCATCTAATTTGTTTAAAGTATTAAGTTAAAAGATGACTACCATATTTGCCAGTCAGTTATAAGTTCAAATTTTACAACCGTACTAGGCATAATTTGATTTTTATTATTCATTTTTATTGTCCACCATACATCTTCGTATTCGGCATCGTCATCGTCATCGACATTAGAAATGCAATAACATTTTCCACATATGAAATCTAAAGTATGAGTTTTTGAATTATAATTGTACTGTTTTACACCTAGTTTTTTTAAAAACATACCCATAGAAGTTGTTTTTTTTATGTTAATAACGTTTTTTAGCTTGCATTTTGTATAATCAATAAAGTAAGCATCGGAATCTGATGTGGGCCAACTAGATATATAAATCAAATCTTTTTTGTGGGTTTTGCATATATAATTACTAGGATAAACATCTTCTTCAACATTTTTATTGATTAAAGTAAGTTTACCAAAGTATTTTTGAAAGCTTTCTATATCGGGTAAACCTAATCCCATAGGAACAAAATAATTAGTATTAATTTTGTATTTTTTAATCCAACGTGGGTAAAGTTTAAGCTTTTTTTTGATGATGGTGGAAGCTGAATACTTCTTGCCTCCTTTTTTCTTAGTGTACCAGCCATCAAAAGTATATCCATCACGTCTGATAGAAGGAGCATAGCCACGTTTTTTGTTTATTTTATTTTTGATAGTAATTTTGTTCTTACTACGGTTAGGTTTTGCTTTGAAGTAACCTTTACCAGCATAATATGTAATATTAACCTTTGCTGCTGCATTGGTTGGAATGGCAGGGATAAAGGTTAGTGATACTAAAATTGTAAATATAGTTGTTAAATAAATTAATTTTTTCATAGTTCAGTTATCTCCTACATTGTGTTTTATTACCAAATTTGCCAATCAGTTATTAGATCAAAATTAACAACAGTATCAGGAGTAAGTTGGTTTTTATCATTCATTTTAATTGTCCACCAGATATCCTCATATTCAGCATCGTCATCATTGTGAAAGTTACAATAACATTTTCCACATATAAAATCTATAGAGTGAGTTTTTGAATTATAATTATATTCTTTTACTCCAAGTTTTTTTAGAAATAAGCTCAAAGAAGTTGTCTTTTTTATATTAATAACATTTTTTAACTTACATTTTAAAGAGTCTATTTGAAAGTAATCACCATTATATCCATACCAAGAAAAAATAGATATTGAATCTCCTTTATTGTTTTTACAGTAATATTCACCAGGAGAAACATGTGCTTTAATGTTTTTTCTAATAACAGTAAGTTCGCCATAATATTTTTGAAAGTCGTCGACCCCGGTTAGACTTAATCCCATAGGAACAAAATAATTAGTATTAATTTTGTATCTTTTTACCCAATGAGGATAAAGCTTAAGCTTTTTTTTGATGATGGTAGAAGCTGAATATTTCTTACCACCTTTTTTTTGAGTATACCAACCAGTAAAACTATATCCGTTGCGTCTAATGGAAGGAGCATAGCCACGTTTTTTGTTTATTTTATTTTTGATAGTAATTTTGCTCTTACTACGGTTAGGCTTTGCTTTGAAATAACCATTACTTGAATAATATGTAATGTTAACCGTTGAAGCTGCATTAGTTTGAACGGTAGGGATAAAGATTAGTGATAGTATAATTGCTGAAAGAATAGTTAGATTAATTACTTTTTTCATACGTTATATTTCTCCTATAATGCAACAAATTAGATGCAATTTATTGCATCTAATTTGTAAAAGATATTTTTATTAGTAATGTTCCCATTCATCATTTGGATCAAATGAAACAACAGTATCAGGAGTAACTTGGTTTTTCTCGTTAAGATATATTATCCAAACCATATCGGTGTCATATGTATCTTTTGGAAAATGCGTTTTGCCACAAACAAAATCTAAATATTTATCAGAGGAATCGTAATTATAATATTTTACACCTAATTTTTTGAGAAATTTCTTAAAATTAGTAGGTTTTTTTATATTGATTAAATTTTTTAATTTACAGTCCATATCGGAAAATTTGTAATTATAGGTAAAAGTATAATTAGAGTCTATACTAACTACGCCTGTACCAACATAAAAAATGTCACCCTTAGAATTTTTTAAGGTATAATCATAATTATCGGTATGCTTTTTGCTTTTTACAATTTCTAATTTTCCCCAATATGATTCATAGTCAGATAAACTATAATAAGTCATTCCTACAGGAATAAAGTAATTTGTGTTTAAATGATATTTTTTCAACCAATGAGCATACAATTTTTTCTTTTGTGTAATTTTTTTGGATGGGAAATATTTTATTCCACCTTTCTTTCTTGTGTACCAGCCATTAAAAGCATATCCATTACGTCTTACTGCAGGAGCATAACCACGTTTTTTGTTAATTTTATTTTTGATAGTAATTTTGTTCTTGCTACAGTTAGGTTTTGTTTTGAAGTAACCGTTATTTGCATAATAAGTAATGTTAACCTTTGAAGCTGCATTAGTTGGAACGGCAGGGATAAAGGCTAGTGCTAGTATAATTGTTGAAAGAATAGTTAGATTGATTATTTTTTTCATACGTTATATTTCTCCTATAATGCAACAAATTAGATGCAATTTATTG